>Ga0302314_10004578_pt1 | contig 25393 bp, 21 predicted proteins | sample III_Palsa_N2_3_FD_200533 | JGI IMG/M metagenome (GOLD analysis project Ga0302314, IMG submission 200533) | Peat permafrost microbial communities from Stordalen Mire near Abisko, Sweden - III_Palsa_N2_3 | ecosystem: Environmental > Terrestrial > Soil > Palsa > Peat permafrost | place: Sweden... | reverse complement strand
CCGCCCCTCCGCCGTGCCCGCCCCTCCGCCGTGCCCGCCCCCCGCAACCCCACCGGGCCGGATAACAGCAAGAAGTTTCGCCGACGCGAGGCATGATCACGAAGGTTTCGATCCTGGCGTAAGAAAAAGGGTGCCAGGGCACCACTAAACTTTCGTGATCATGCTGCGCCTCCGACCGGACGCGGATAACAGCAAGAAGCGGCGCGGCGCGGTGCGCCACGAGGACGACGGCCCCTAGGCCCTAGCCCCGCCCCCTAGCCGAGCCGGACCGGGAGCCTCTCCAGGCCGTGGATGAGCGAACTCGGCCGCCAGCGCAGCTCGGCCGGGTCGACCGCGAGTGACAGCTCAGGGAACCGGGCCAGCAGCGCGCGGAACGCGATCTCGCCCTCGAGCCGGGCGAGCGGCGCTCCCAGGCAGTGGTGGATCCCGTGCCCGAACGCCACGTGCCCGCTCGCGTCCCGCCCCACATCGAGCCGGTCCGGGTCGGGGAACCGGCCCGGGTCGCGGTTGGCGGACGATGTCACGCAGAGCACCCACTCGCGGGGCGGGATCGTGACCCCGCCGATCTCCACCGGCTCGAGCGTGAACCGCTCGGTCGCGTGGTTCAGCGGGTTCGAGTAGCGCAGCAGCTCCTCCACCGCGTCCGGCAGCAGCGACGGGTCCGAGCGCAGCCGGGCGAGCTCGGCCGGGTGCGCGAGCAGCCCGAGAGTGCCGGTGGCGATCAGGTTGGCCGTCGTCTCGTGGCCCGCTACCAGCAGCAGGAACAGCATCGCCATCAGCTCCCGCTCGTCGAGCGGGTCGTCGGTGTCGCGCGCGTCGACCAGCGCGGAGATGAGGTCATCGGCCGGCGCCGCCCGCTTCGCCGCGATCAGCTCGGTGAAGTAGTGGTACATCGCCGTGCCGGCCTCGAGCGCTTCCTCCTGCGTGCTCACCGAGGACAAGATCGCCCCCGACCACGACTTGAAGCTCTCCTGGTCGCCGGCCGGGACCCCGAGCAGCTCGCAGATCACCGTGACCGGCAGCGGGAACGCGAACGCCTCGATCAGGTCGACCTCGCCGCCGTTCTCGAGAGTACTGTCGCTGGCCGCGCGGGCGGCCATCGCCTCGAGCAGCGAGGCGGTGAGCGCCTCGATGCGCGGCCGCAGCCCGGCGATCCGCCGGGCGGTGAACGCCTTGGCCACCAGCTTGCGCAGGCGGGTGTGGTCGGGCGGGTCGGCGGCGAGCATGTGCACGTTGAGGAAGAGGGTCAGCGGGTCGGGCTCCCAGTCCGGCCCGGTCAGCTTGCGCACGTAGTCCTTGTGCAGCCGGGGGTCGGCGAGGGCCGCGCGCACGTCCGCGTACCGGGTGATCAGCCAGTACTGTCCGCCCTCGGGCATCGTCACCGGGACGACCGGCCCCTGCTCGCGGATCCGGGCGAAGAAGCCGAGGGGGTCCTGGAAGTAATCGGGGCCGAATTGCTCGGTCCCGACAACCGATGGATTCGTCACGCGATCCAACATACAAGATATAACTCGAATTCGGTCAAATCCGCGTGGCCCGGCCCGGTCAGGGCCGGGGAAACCCCCGCCGACGACTAGTCTTGATCCCGTGGCAGACCCGCATCGCTATCGCCCCGCGCCGGGTGAGATCCCCGAGGAACCGGGCGTGTACCGGTACCGTGACGAGCATGGCCGGGTCATTTACGTCGGCAAGGCCAAGTCGCTGCGGCAGCGGCTCAACCAGTACTTCGCCGACTTCACCGCGCTGCACCCGCGCACCCAGATGATGCTCACCACGGCCGCCTCGGTCGAGTGGACGGTCGTCAACACCGAGGTCGAGGCGCTCCAGCTCGAGTACTCCTGGATCAAGGAGTTCGACCCCCGGTTCAATGTCAAGTACCGCGACGACAAGTCCTATCCCTACCTGGCGGTCACCGTCGGCGAGGAGTACCCCCGGGTCATGGTGATGCGCGGCGCCAAGCGCAAGGGCACCAGGTACTTCGGCCCCTACTCGCACGCGTGGGCGATCAGGGAGACCGTCGACACGCTGCTGCGCGTCTTCCCGGTGCGGACCTGCTCGACCGGCGTGTTCAAGCGGGCCGGCCAGATCGGCCGCCCCTGCCTGCTCGGCTACATCGGCAAGTGCTCGGCGCCGTGCGTCGGGCGGGTCACGCCGGACGAGCACCGGGCACTCGCCGAGGACTTCTGCGACTTCATGTCCGGGCAGACCGCGCGGTTCACCCGGAAGCTGGCCGCCGACATGAAGGCCGCCTCCGGCGCCGAGGAGTACGAGCAGGCGGCCCGGCTCCGCGACGACATCAAGGCCCTCGAGCGGGCCCTGGAAAAGCAGGCGGTGGTCCTCGGCGACGGCACCGACTGCGACGTCATCGCCCTGGCCGAAGACCCGCTGGAAGCGGCCGTGCAGATCTTCTACGTCCGCGGCGGCCGGATCAGGGGCCAGCGCGGCTGGGTCCTTGAGAAGGTCGAGGACGTCACCACCGCCGGCCTCGTCGAGCACTTCCTCGGGCAGTTCTACGGTGAGGGGACGGCGCCGGAGAACTCCGGCGGCACCGGCAGCGGCATCCCGCGCGAGGTCCTCGTCCCCGAGCTGCCGCCCGACCCGGCCACGATGACCGAGTGGCTCACCGAGCGCCGCGGCGGCCCGGTGCAGCTCCGCGTCCCGCAGCGCGGCGACAAGAAGACCCTGGCCGAGACCGTCGCCCGCAACGCCCGGCAGGCCCTGGTGCTGCACAAGACCAGGCGGGCGAGCGACCTGACCACGCGAAGCCAGGCGCTGCACGAGATCCAGGCCGCCCTCGGCCTGGACGACGCGCCGCTGCGCATCGAGTGCTACGACATCTCCAACCTGCAGGCGACCCACGTCGTCGCCTCCATGGTCGTCTTCGAGGACGGCCTGGCCCGCAAGAGCGAGTACCGCCGGTTCTCGATCAAGGGCTATGACGGCACCGACGACATCTCCGCGATCCGCGAGGTGATCACCCGCCGGTTCCGGCGCTACCTGGCCGAGCGCGAGGAGACCGGCGAGCTCGACACGCTCGGCGACCCGGTGCCGCTCGACGAGGATCACGATCAAGATCCGGCAGAGGAACGGGCCGTGGTGACCGCTAAGCCCAAGTTCGCGTACCCGCCCAACCTGGTGGTCGTCGACGGCGGCGCGGGCCAGGTCGCGGCCGCGGCCGCGGCGCTGGCCGACCTCGGCATCGACGACGTGGCCGTCTGCGGCCTGGCTAAGCGGCTCGAAGAGGTCTGGCTGCCGGGCGAGGAGTACCCGCTCATCCTCTCCCGGTCGTCGGAAGGCCTCTACCTGCTCCAGCGGGTCAGGGACGAGGCCCACCGGTTCGCGATCACCTACCACCGGGCCAAGCGGGGCAAGGCCGTGACGGTGTCGGCGCTCGACTCGGTGCCCGGGCTCGGGCCGTCCCGGCGGGCCGCGCTGCTGAAGCGGTTCGGCTCGGTGAAGGCTCTCTCGGCCGCGTCGGTCGAGGAGATCGCGACGGTGCCCGGGATCGGGCCGCGGCTGGCGGAGACGGTCGCGGGCGCACTTGGACCAGCAGGCGGGGCCAACCGGAAGGGGCAACGGGGAGAGGCATGACTGAGAAAACGGGGGAGCGCGCGGAGCGGGGCACGTCCGTGGCACCGGACATCGTGATCATCACCGGCATGTCCGGGGCGGGGCGCTCCACGGCGGCCAACGCGCTCGAGGACCTCGGCTGGTTCGTCGTGGACAACCTGCCGCCCGGGCTGCTGCCCACCATGATCGACCTGGCCGACCGGGCGTCGATCGAGGGCATCGCGGCGATCGTCGACGTGCGGTCGCGGGCGTTCTCGACCGACCTGAAGACCGCCATCTCCTCGCTCGGCGCGCGCGGCGTCACCCCGCAGGTGCTGTTCCTCGAGGCGTCGGACTCGGCCCTGGTGCGGCGGTTCGAGAACGTGCGCCGCCCGCACCCGATGCAGGAGTCCGGCACCATACTCGACGGGATCGAGGCCGAGCGGCGGGTGCTGCGCGAGGTGCGCGGCGACTCCGACATCGTGCTCGACACCTCCGGCCTGAACGTGCACGAGCTGCGGTCGCGGATGCACGGCTACTTCGGCGGCGACTCGGTCAGCGGGCTGCGGCTGAACATCATCTCGTTCGGCTACAAGTACGGGCTCCCGGTCGACGCTGACCTGGTCGCCGACTGCCGGTTCCTGCCCAACCCGCACTGGGTGCCGGACCTGCGCCCGATGAGCGGCCTCGACGCCCCGGTACGGGAGTACGTGCTCGGCCAGCCGGCCGCGAAGTCGTTCGTCGACGCCTACCTGTCGGTGCTCGACGTGTCCCTGCCCGGGTTCGAGCGGGAAGGCAAGCGGCACGTCACCCTCGCGGTCGGCTGCACCGGCGGCAAGCACCGCTCGGTCGCGGTCGCGACCGAGCTCGCGGCCCGGCTGGCCGGCCAGGACGTGGCCGTGTCGCACCGTGACCTCGGGCGGGAGTGACCTTTTGACGCTGTCTTCTCCCAAGGTCGTCGCGCTCGGCGGCGGCCACGGGCTCGCGGCGTCGCTGTCGGCCCTGCGCCGGGTGACGTCCGCGGTCACGGCGATCGTCACCGTGGCCGACGACGGCGGGTCATCCGGGCGGCTGCGCCAGGAGTACGGCGTGCTGCCCCCGGGCGACCTGCGGATGGCCCTGGCCGCGCTGTGCGGAGACGACGAGTGGGGGACGACCTGGGCGCGGGTGGTGCAGCACCGGTTCGGCGGCGACGGCGACCTCGCGGGCCACTCGCTCGGCAACCTGCTCATCGCCGGCCTCTGGGACCTCCTGGGCGACCCGGTCGCCGGCCTCGACTGGGTGGGCAGGCTGCTGCGGGTCACCGGCCGGGTGCTGCCGATGGCGGCGGTCCCGCTGGACATCGTCGCCGCCGTGGAGGGCGTCGACCCGCGCGAGCCGCACGCGGTCTCGCGGGTGCGCGGCCAGTCGGCGGTCGCGCTGACGCCCGGCCACGTCCGCTCGATCTCGCTGGTGCCCGCCGACCCGCCGGCGGTGCCGGAGGCGGTGTCGGCCGTGCTCGACGCGGACTGGGTGGTGTTCGGCCCCGGGTCCTGGTTCTCGTCCGTGCTGCCCCACCTGCTGGTCCCGTCGCTGGTCGCCGCGCTCGGCGCGACCTCGGCCCGCAAGCTCGTCGCGCTTAACCTGGTGCCGCAGCCGGGGGAGACCGAGGGATTTTCCCCGCACCGGCATCTGGAAGTTCTGGCCGATCACGCGCCATCATTGTCTTTCGATATCGTTCTGGCCGACTCGGGCGCGGTGGCCGGCGCGGAGCAGGAGCTGGCGAAGGCGGCGGGGCTGCTCCACGCGTCCCTGCTGATAGCGGACGTGGCCGCGGCCGACGGCATGCGGCACGACCCGGTGCGGCTGGCCGCGGCGTACCGGACGAGCTTTGGGGTTTTCTCGGGGGCGTAGTACTCACACAGTTGGGGGTTGGTGTCGGGATGGCGATGACGAGCGTGGTGAAGGACGAGCTCAGCCGGGTGCCGGTAGTGAAGCCGTGCTGCCGGAAGACCGAGGTGTCCACGCTGCTGCGGTTCGCGGGGGGACTGACGCTGACCGCCGGGCACATCGTGATCGAGGCGGAACTGGACACCGCGGCGGTGGCCAGGCGGCTGCGGGCGTCGATCGCCGAGGTGTTCGGCCAGCCGTCCGAGCTGCTCGTGCTCGCCCCCGGCGGCCTGCGCAAGGGGAACCGGTACATCGTCCGGGTGTCCAAGGGCGGCGACAGCCTGGCCCGGCAGGCCGGGCTCATCGACAGCTTCGGCCGGCCGGTGCGCGGGCTGCCCCGCCAGGTGGTCTCGGGCGGCATCTGCGACTGCGAGGCGGCCTGGCGCGGCGCGTTCCTGGTGCACGGCTCGCTGACCGAGCCGGGCCGCTCCATGGCCCTGGAGATCACCTGCCCGGGCTCGGAGGCCGCGCTCGCGCTCGTCGGGGCGGCCCGTCGGCTCAAGATCGGGGCCAAGGCCCGCGAGGTCCGCGGCGTCGACCGGGTGGTGATCCGCGACGGCGAGGCGATCGCCGCGATGCTCACCCGGCTCGGGGCGCACGACTCCGTGCTCGCCTGGGAGGAGCGCCGGATGCGCCGCGAGGTCCGGGCCACCGCGAACCGGCTGGCGAACTTCGACGACGCCAACCTGCGCCGGTCGGCCCGCGCGGCGGTGGCGGCCGGGGCACGGGTGGAGCGGGCGCTCGAGCTCCTCGGCACCGACGCCCCCGAGCACCTGGTGATGGCCGGACGGCTCCGGGTGGCCAACCGGCAGGCGTCACTCGAGGAACTCGGCCAGCTCGCCGACCCGCCGCTGACCAAGGACGCGATCGCCGGCCGCATCCGGCGCCTGCTCGCGATGGCCGACCGCCGGGCCGCCGATCAGGGCCTGCCGTCGACCGAGGCCTGCCTCACCGCCGAACTCCTGTGAAACCCGCACTTTTGCGGCCAATGCAATTGCACGAGGGGTGCCGGGGTCGTATTGTTTCCACGGGCGACGGGGGCGCTCGCCTGGAAGAGCAGGACACGAGATGGGGGAGTGGGATGCGGACGACAGGCTGGGCCTGAGGAATGGGTCCGCCTGGCCGCTAGGCGGTCAGGCGGACCTTCCAGGCGGCGCCGTTCCAGAAGGCCGACTCCGACCGCTGGGTGGCCGCGATCTGGGTGGTCTGCGCGAGGGCCACGCAGCTGGCCGGGGCCAGGCACTGCACCTCGTCGAGCTCGCCGAGGTGCCCGCCGGCCGCGCTCACCCGCACCAGGTGCCAGCCGTGCCCGTTCCACGAGTCGGCGTACACGCCCGCGCTGAGGTCGTCGCCGACCGCGAGGCAGCGGGCGGCCGAGACGCACGAGACCGACTGGAGCCACGGGTAGGAGGCGCCGGACGGCACCGGGGTGTCGGACCCGGCCCAGGCTTGGCCGTTCCACCGCTCGGCCAGCGAGCCGCCGGACGGCGTCCCGTCGGTGCCGACGGCCAAGCAGCTCGCCGCGGACACGCAGGAGACGCCGTAGAGCATGGCCGACTTCGGCGATCGCGGTACGGAGGCGGACCAGCCGCCGCCGTGCCACCGCTCGATGAGCTCGCCTGCCCCGTCGGTGCCCGCGGCCACGCAGAACCTCGAAGACGGGCAGGACACGTCGCTCAGCGATCCGTAGCTCGTGCCCGGCGGGACGGGTGCGGTCTGCCGGAACCAGGCGGTGCCGTCCCAGTGCTCGATCAGCGGCGCCCACCCGAAGCTGCCCTGCGGCGTGTACTGGCCGACGGCGTAGCAGTTCCGCGCGGACGGGCAGGACACGGCGGTGAGCAGCGAGGCCGACCCCGGGTTCGCGGCCCGGGCCGCCGTCCAGCGCGAGCCGTTCCAGTACTCGGCGATCGCGAAGTACCCCGACCCGGTGCCGGGGTACCCGGCCCCGACCGCCACGCACTCGTGCTCGGCCGGGCAGGCGACCTCGCCCGGCGCGACCTCCCCGGTGCCGGACGGCTTGGGCATCGCGATCCGGGACCAGTGTCTGCCGTCCCACCGCTCCCCGACCAGCTGGGTCGCCATCTGCGGCGCGTCCGCGCCGACCGCGATGCAGTGGGTCAGCGTGCGGCAGGCGAGCCCGGTCAGGGCGGCGGGGGTGACGGCGGCGGCCCGGTGGCCAGACCTGGCCGGGTGGGCGCCGGTCGACGCGATCGCGGTACCGGGGATCGCGACCGCGATCGCCGTGACGATGACCCCGAGAGCGGCAGCGAGCCGCCCGCGTGACGTGATGATCCTTGGCACGCTCGTCCCCTCGAAACAGTCGGCTTACCCGCGGGAGTCAGCCGGGCCCGTTCACACCGGTGATCGGTGTTGAATGTAGCGCTTGTCAGCCCGGCCCGCGTGCCTTTAGCGCTGCTCGGCCCGCAGGCGGGCGGCGGTCCATCTCCTCATCAGCCCCCGCGTCGGCGGACAGGAAGAAGACGGTGTCCCCGGTCGCGAGCGGTGTCTCGCCGTCGCGGGTGATCTGGTCGCCGTTCAGCGCCGCGGTGACGTGCCGGTCGAAGGCCAGGCCCACCTCGTCCGCCGCGGCCTGAACGGTCGCGGCCCGGACCGTTCGCGGCCCTCGCGGCTGGCCGCTCCTGGCCCGGGTTCCGAAGAGCTGGACGGTCACCTCGGGCGCGGGCCTCGCCCGGGCCTCCCGGTAGTCGGCGGGCTCGTTCACGTTGAGCACCGAGCGCAGTTCCGGGTCGAGCGCGGCGAGCACCGGGTCCTGCCTCAGCCGGGCGTCGTCAAGCCGGATCACGGCGCACTCGTCGAACAGGAAGGCCGGGCGGAGCCGGTCTTGGGTGACGAGGCGCTCGGCGGTCGCGGCGAGGCTGGTCCGGTAGGCGGCGGCTAGCGGCTGGGGGTAGCCGCGCGCGATCGGCAGGGCGACGTCTTTCTGTTCTTCTTCTAGTACCCGCAGCACCCGGCGGATGAAGGCCGGGTGCAGGAACGGCAGGTCGGTGGAGCTGACGAACGCGGCCTCGGCCCGTCCGCTGAGCGCGGCGAGCCCGGCGGCGATGCCCTGCACGGGACCGCGGCCTTCCCGGGGGTCCTCCACCACCTCGGTGCCCTTTGGCAGGTCAGGAAGTTCCTGGCCGCTGGCCCGCACGACGACGACGGGTCCGCCGGTGGCGCGGGCCACGATGCCGATCGTCCGGCGCAGCAGCGTCGAACCGTGCCATTCCAGTGCCGCCTTGGGCGCGCCCATCCGGGAGGACCGGCCGCCGGCCAGCACCACGCCCGCTAGGCCTGCCATTCCCTCATCGTACGTAGCCCGCATGACGAGGGAAGACAGGCCGCGGTCTGACGGTGAACGGGGCGCCGCCCGCGATGGGTTAAGCCCAGCGCGGCGTGAGCGGGATCACCTCGATAGTCGCGCCGGCGGCGACGTCGACCTGGTCCGGCGGGAGCCGCCACCAGGCGTCGGCCCGCGCGAGCTGGCTCATTGATCCCGCTCCGCGCCTGGCCGGCGTCGCGACGGGCGGCTTCCCCGGTGCCGGCGTGAGGGTGACGGGCACCCAGTCCTCGATGCCGGGCGGTGAGGACCAGTCCCGGTCCAGCGTCGCCAGCAGCGTGGGCATGGGGGGTTCGGCCGCGCCGCCGATCAGGGCGAGCAGCGGGGCCGCGAACAGCTCGAAGATCACCGCGGACGCCAGGGGGTAGCCTGGCAGCCCGATGACCGGGGCGAGGCCGGCCCGGTGCTTGACCTGGCCGAGCAGCGCGGGATGACCGGGGCGGACCGCGACCCCGGTCACCGCGACGCCGCCGACCTGGGCGAGCACCGCGCCCGTGTGGTCGCCGCGGCCGCGGCTTGAGCCGGCGATGACGAGCACCAGGTCCGCGCCGGAGGCCACGTGCCTGATCTCGGCGGCCAGCACGTCCGGGTCGTCCGGCTGGACAGCGCTTACCGTTGGCACCGCGCCGAGCTCGCGGCAGCGTCCGGCCAGCATCAGCGAGTTCGTATCGATGATGTCGCCGCGGCGTATCGCCGACCCGACCGTGCGGATCTCGTCTCCGGTCGGGATGATCACGACCGCGGGCCGGCCGCACACCGAAAGGGACGCGTGCCCGCCGCCCGCCGCGGCAGCCAGGCCGCCGGGCCGCAGCCGCCGTCCGGGGGGCACGAGCACCTCACCCGCGGCGAAATCCTCCCCGGCCCGCCGCACGTGCTTGCCCGGCGTCACCGTCGGGCCGCGTGACCCGGCGCTGCCCGTGCCGTCCGTGACGGTCACGCCGCCGGTGATGACGACGCTCCCGTCGGCCTGCGGCAGCAGCCACTCGCGCATCACCACGACGTCGGCGCCGTCGGGCATGGGATCGCCGGTATCGACCCACTCGAACGCGCCGGCGGCCAGCCGGACCGAAGTATCGGGGACAGAGTCCGCCACGGTCGCGGCCCGGATCGCGATGCCGTCCATCGCCGCGCAGTCGGACCGCGGCGACGGCCACCGGGCGACGACCGGGACCGCCGTGACCCGGCCGAGCGCGTCGGCCACCGGAACCCGCTCAACGGACGGCCCGGGTGTCCAGCCTGCTCTCGACAGCGAGTCAAGCCAGAGGGAGTAGGCCTCATCCGGGTTTGGCCGCCAGGCACCGGCCGCCGGGGTCACGGGGTGACCCGGTGGGCGGCGGTGTAGACGTTCATCGAGGGGCCGCGGAGGAAGCCGATCAGGGTCAGGCCCGCCTCGGCGGCGAGGTCGGCCGCCAGGGAGGACGGGGCGGAGACGGCGGCCAGCAGCGGGATGCCGGCCAGCACGGCCTTCTGCACGAGCTCGAACGAGGCCCGGCCGCTGACCAGCAGCGCGCACCCGGTGAGGGGCAGCTTGTCGTTGAGCAGGGCCCAGCCGACGATCTTGTCGACCGCGTTGTGCCGGCCGACGTCCTCGCGGACGACGAGCAGCTCGCCCGCGGCGGTGAAGAGCCCGGCCGCGTGCAGGCCGCCGGTCGACGCGAACACCCGCTGCGCTTCCCGCAGCCGGTCGGGCAGCGCGGTGATCATGGACGGCGCGAACACGGTGGCGTCGGCCGCCAGGGGGGCGTGCGGCGCCGCGCTGATGTCGCTGATCGAGGTCTTGCCGCACAGGCCGCAGGCCGAGGTGGTCATGAAGTTCCGCCGGGCCCCCACGGGTACGGCGACGCCGGCCGCCAGGGTCACGTCGGCGATGTTGCCGAGCTCGCCGTCGGCGTGGTCGAGGTGCCCGCAGGTGGTGCCGTCGCAGAGCTTGATGCCGGCGATGTCGTCGCGGGCGGCGACGATGGCCTCGCCGACCAGGAACCCGGCCGCCAGCTCGACGTCATCGCCGGGGGTGCGCATGGTCATGGTCAGCGCGGTGCCGTCCACCCGGATGCCCAGGGGTTCCTCGGCGGCGAGGAGGTCGGCCCGGGCCGTCGCGGTGGCCTGCCCGCCGTCCGCCACCTGGACCCGGGTCACGCGTCGTCGTGCCGTGCGACCTGACAAGGTACCGCTTCCTTCCGCCAGGTTCCCTGGCTTCAGCCTACGTCGGCCCCCGCGGTCCGCCCACCCCGCGGTACCTGGGACCTTCTGGCGGGTGAACAGTCGGCGCGGCCCGTTCCCCGTGGTGGTTTTTCCGTGCGTCTTTCTGTATGGTCTAGACCAGTGCAGGAGCACAAGGCGCGACTCGCCGGGCTCCCCGGGGTCGGCGCCTTCTTTTGCCATGTCCGATAATGTCCCCGGGGGACGGCGTGACAGCACGCCCGGGAGGATAGACCCTAGCCACGGGCGTCGATCGAAACGGAGACTGGTGCAGTGACCATTCGAGTAGGAATCAACGGCTTCGGGCGCATTGGGCGCAACTTCTGGCGCGCGCTCGAGGCGAGCGGCGACCGCGGCATCGAGGTCGTCGCCGCGAACGACCTGGGCGACCTCAAGACGATGGCCCACCTGCTGAAGTACGACACCGTCGCCGGCCGCCTCCCCGAGGAGGTCGTCGTCGAGGGCGACACCATCCAGGTCGGCGGCAAGTCGATCAAGATCCTCGCGGAGAAGGACCCGGCGAACCTCCCCTGGGGCGACCTCGGCGTGGACATCGTCATCGAGTCCACCGGCCGGTTCGTCACCGGCCCGGCGGCCAAGGCGCACATCGCGGGCGGGGCCAAGAAGGTGATCATCTCGGCGCCGGCCAAGGACGAGGACATCACGATCGTGATGGGCGTCAACGACGACAAGTACGACCCGGCGAACCACGAGATCATCTCGAACGCCTCCTGCACCACGAACTGCGTCGCGCCGATGGCCAAGGTGCTGCTCGAGAACTTCGGCATCGTCAAGGGCCTGATGACCACCGTGCACGCCTACACCCAGGACCAGAACCTGCAGGACGGCCCGCACAAGGACCTGCGCCGCGCCCGGGCCGCCGCGCAGAACATCGTGCCCACCTCCACCGGCGCGGCCAAGGCCACCAGCCTGGTGATCCCCGAGCTCAAGGGCAAGCTCGACGGCTACTCGCTCCGTGTCCCGGTCATCACCGGCTCCATCACCGACCTGGTGGTCGAGCTCGGCCGCGAGGTCACCAAGGACGAGGTCAACGCCGCGTTCAAGGCCGCCGCCGACGGCCCCCTGGCGGGCATCGTCGTCTACACCGAGGACCCGATCGTCTCCTCCGACATCGTCGGCGCCCCGGCGTCCTGCACGTTCGACGCGTCGATCACGATGGCCTACGGGAACCAGGTCAAGGTCTTCGGCTGGTACGACAACGAGTGGGGCTACTCCAACCGCCTCGTCGACCTGACCGCCCTCGTCGCGTCCGGGCTGGCTTAAGCGCATGCAGACCATCGACGACCTCGACGTCGCCGGCCGCCGCGTGCTGGTCAGGTCCGACCTGAACGTCCCGTTCGACAAGTCGGGCAGCGGCGAGATCACCGACGACGGGCGCATCCGCGCGTCGCTGCCGGTGATCCGCGCGCTGGCCGACCGGGGCGCGCGGGTCGTGGTCATGGCCCACCTCGGCCGGCCCAAGGGCGCCGACTTCGCCGAGTGCGCGGCCGGCGGCCCGTCCCTGGCCCCGGTCGCGCGGCGCCTGTCCGAACTGCTCGGCCAGCCGGTCGCGTTCGCGGCCGACCTGGTCGGCCCCTCGGCCGCGACGATCGTCGCGGGCCTGGCCGACGGCCAGGTCGCCCTCCTCGAGAACGTCCGCTTCGAGCCCGCCGAAACCTCGAAGATCGAAGGTGAACGGACCGTGCTCGCGGCCCGGCTCGCCGGGCTTGGCGATCTCTACGTGGGCGACGGGTTCGGCGTGGTGCACCGCAAGCAGGCCTCGGTCTACGACCTGCCCGCGCTGCTGCCGAACGCGGCCGGCGGGCTGATCGCGGCCGAGGTCGCCGTGCTCCGGCGGCTGACCCAGGAGCCGCGGCGGCCCTACGTGGTCGTGCTCGGCGGGTCCAAGGTCTCGGACAAGCTCGGTGTCATCGGCAACCTCCTCGGCCTCGCCGACCGGCTGCTGATCGGCGGCGGGATGACCTACACGTTCCTGGCCGCGCTCGGGTACGAGGTCGGCACCTCGCTGCTCGAGGCCGACCAGATCGACTCGTGCCAGGCGCTGCTCGCCCAGGCGGCCGAGCGCGGCGTCGAAATCGTGCTGCCGACCGACATCGTCGTCGCGCCCCGGTTCGCCCCGGACGCGCCCGCCACCGTGGTCGCGGCGGACGCGATCCCGGCCGACCAGATGGGCCTGGACATCGGCCCGGCGTCCCGGGACCTGTTCGTGTCGAAGCTGGCCGACGCGAAGACCGTGTTCTGGAACGGCCCGATGGGCGTGTTCGAGTTCCCGGCGTTCGCCGCCGGCACCCGCGCCGTGGCCGAGGCGCTCACCAAGCTCGACGCGCTGACCGTCGTCGGCGGCGGCGACTCGGCGGCGGCGGTCCGCTCGTTCGGCCTCGCCGACAGCGACTTCGGCCACATCTCGACCGGGGGCGGCGCCTCGCTCGAGTACCTGGAGGGCAAGACGCTCCCCGGCCTGACGGCGCTGGGGGCGTAGGGTCGCTACCACTATGAACGAGACCAAGAAGCTGCCGCTGATCGCCGGCAACTGGAAGATGAACTGCAACCACTTCGAGGCGATCGCGCTCGTGCAGAAGCTGGCGTTCACGCTGACGCCGAAGGACTTCACGCACACCGAAGTGGTCGTCATCCCGCCGTTCACCGACCTGCGCTCCGTGCAGACCCTGGTGGACGGGGACAAGCTGAAGATCGGCTACGGCGCCCAGGACCTCTCCCGGCACACCAACGGCGCCTACACCGGCGAGATCTCCGGCTCGATGCTGGCCAAGCTCGGCTGCTCGTACGTCCTGTGCGGGCACTCCGAGCGGCGCCAGTACCACCACGAGGACGACGCGCTGGTCAACGCCAAGATCAAGGCGGCGCTCGCCGTGTCGATCACGCCGGTCCTCTGCGTCGGGGAACCCCTGGAAGTGCGCCAGGCGGGCACCCAGGAGGAGTACGTGCTGGCCCAGCTGCGCGGCTCGCTCGCCCGGGTGCCCGCCGAGGCGGTCGCCTCGATGGTCATCGCCTACGAGCCGCTGTGGGCGATCGGCAGCGGCATGACCGCGTCGGCCGGCGACGCGCAGCAGATCGCGGCCGGGATCCGGGCGCATATTTCCGCCGACGTCGGGGGCGAAGCCGGCGCGGGAGTGCGTATCCTGTATGGCGGGTCCGTCAAGGCCGATAACATCGCGCCTATCATGGGGGGACAGGACGTGGACGGAGTCCTCGTCGGCGGCGCCAGCCTGGACGCCGGTCAGTTCGCTTCGATCTGCCGGTACCACCAGGTGGCCGCGGGCCGCTTACAGTCAATTTCTGGGTCTAGAGAAGAGAAGATACCGGTGGAGATCGCGCTTTCGGTCGTCCTGATCATCACGTCGCTCGTGATGGTCCTGCTCGTTCTCCTGCACAAGGGCAAGGGCGGCGGCCTCTCCGACATGTTCGGTGGCGGGGTCTCCTCGACGCTCGGCTCGTCGTCGGTGGTGGAGCGGAACCTGGACCGCATCACCATCTTTTTCGGTGTTCTCTGGTTTATCGTGGTCATTGCCCTAGGCTGGTTCATTAACCACTGACCCCCGGGCTGGTCTCTGCCCGGTTCCCGCCCGCGAACGCGGGACCGGTGGTGAAATGGAATGACACCGGTGGTCAACGGCCCGGTGGGGTAATGACTGAACGCTTGCACGGCGATAAGAGGTGATCTGTGAGCAGTGGCAACGCGATCCGCGGAAGCAGGGTAGGCGCTGGCCCCATGGGCGAGGCGGAGCGTGGCGAGGCCGCGCCCCGGGTATGGATATCGTTCTGGTGCTCGAACGGGCACGAGACCCGGCCGAGCTTCGCGACTGACGCCTCCATCCCCGACCAGTGGGAGTGCCCCAGGTGCGGCTTCCCGGCCGGCCAGGACCAGGCCGCCCCGCCGGCCCCGCCACGCGTGGAGCCGTATAAGACGCACCTCGCCTACGTGAAGGAGCGCCGCAGCGACACCGACGGCGAGGCCATCCTCGCCGAGGCGCTGCAGCGGCTGCGCGGCTCCGTCTGACCGACACAACGCGGATCGCCCCCGGACAGCCCTGGCCGTCCGGGGGCGATCTGGCGTTTCCGCGGGCTCCGGTGCCCGATCGATACCGACCGAGGCTAGGGCCAGCAGCGCCGTCATGTCTCGGCCAGCCCATTCGTTCCACCAACTTCTGAACAAACGAACAGGCTCAGGTGATTTCCGGTCAGCTGGCGTCGGCCTCGGGATCCTTGGGCTCGCCGTCCGGGCCGGTCTCGCGGCCCGCGAGGGCCAGGAGCGAGGCGACGATGCCGGTATCCCGGTCCCCGACGAGCTCCCAGGCCCGGGCGATCCCGATGACCAGCAAGATGATCAGCATGTCGCAGAGCTCGTGCGCGGCACTGCTATCGCCCGGGCTGCGCAGCAGGTCAATACCCGAGTCGAGCTCGAACGCGAACACCGCCAGCAGCGCGGCGACGAAGCTGAGCTGCTGCCACCAGTAGCGCCGCGGCAGGTGGCTGGAGAAAATCGACCGGGTCCCGGCGAGGACGAACAGGATGCCGCCGCCGGCCGTCACGACGGCCGGGTACCCGATGTTGTTCTGGGGCACGAGACCGAACAGCGAAACGGTGATCGCGTTGGTGAACGCCAGGATGGCGGCGGCCGCGCGGACCTGCTTGACCACGGCCGGGCGGTCAGCCCGGGCGTGCCGGTTGTCGACGGAGATGGCCACGAACAGCAGGCCGATCAGGGCGGCCGCGCTCGCGGCGATCGCCGGAAGCAGAGTGTCATAGGTCCCGTTTAGCACCCGGCTACCTTACCGGTCAGGCCCCCGCGGCCGGGGGCCGTGGCCGCGAGGCCGTCCTGACCTTGACAATCACCAAGATCATGACCAGCGTAAAGGGCATGTGAGCTGAGCTCAGGGGAGGGGAGAGGTCATGCGGCTCGCCGACTTTCTCGACAAGGGGGCGTCGGTCCATCCCGACGGCGCCGCGCCCTGCCTCACCATGGACGGCCGGACCAGGAGCTACGCCGACGTGCAGCGCCTGTCCTGGTCGGTCGGGCGGGCGCTGGCGCGCTCGGGCATCCGGCCCGGCGACAAGGTGGCGGTGCTGTCCGGCAACGACCCGGTGGCGTTCGGCTCGGTGTTCGGCATCAGCCGGGCCGGGGCGGTCTGGTGCCCGGTCAACCCCCGCGGCATGGCGGCGGAGAACCGCGACCTGCTCGCGCTGCTCGACTGCCGCTGCCTGCTCTTCGCCCCCGACTTCGCCCCGCTCGTCGCGACGATCGCGCCGGACCTGCCCGGGCTCACCACGCTGGTCTGCCTGGACGGCTCCGGTGACGGCGATTCTGGCGCCCGCCCGCCGGTCCCCGGCGCGGTCGGGTTCAGCGAGTGGGTCGCCGGGGCCGGCGACGGGCCGTGGGAGACCGACCCCGTCGATGACGTGGTGATGATCGCCGGGACCGGCGGCACCACGGGCAGGCCCAAGGGGGTCATGCTCACCGGCCGGAACATCGAGACGATGGCCGCGCTGACCCTGATGTGCTACCCGTTCGGCCCGGGCAGCCCGGTCTACCTGGCCCTCGCCCCGCTCACCCACGCCGCCGGCATCCTCTGCTTCCCGGTCATGACCCTCGGCGGCGAGGTCGTCATCATGCCCCACGCCGACCTGGGGGAGTTCCTCGCGCTCATCGGCCGCCACCGGGTCAGCCACGCGTTCCTGCCGCCGACGGTGATCTACTCGCTGCTCGACCGGCTGGCCGGCGACGGCAGCGCGCCCGGGCAGGCCGGCCCGGGATCGCTGACGTGCCTGTGGTACGGGGCCGCGCCGATGTCCGCGGCCCGCCTCGAGCAGGCGATCGGCGTCTTCGGGCCGGTACTCGGGCAGCTGTTCGGCCAGACCGAGGCGCCGATGTTCATCTCCGCGCTCGCGCCCGCCGAGCACCTGCGGGCCGACGGGACCCTCGCCACGGAACGGTTCACGTCGGCCGGCCGGCCCACCCCGCTGACCACCGTGGCGATCATGGACGAGGCGGGCGGGCTGCTGCCGCCGGGGGAGCGCGGCGAGATCGTCGTCCGCGGCCCGCTGGTCATGGCCGGCTACTACAACGACCCGGCCGCCACCGCCGAGGCGTCCAGGCACGGCTGGCATCACACCGGCGACGTCGGCTACCTCGACGCCGGCGGCTACCTGTACATCGTCGACCGGCTCAAGGACATGATCATCACCGGGGGCTTCAACGTGTACTCGACCGAGGTCGAGCAGGCCGTCCTGGCCCACCCGGCCGTGCTCGACTGCGCGGTCGTCGGCCTGCCCGACGACAAGTGGGGCGAGCGCGTCACCGCGGTCATCCAGCCGCTCGCAGGCCACGACGTCACCGGCGAGGAGATCCGGGCCTGGGTCAGGGACCGCCTCGGCGGCGTGAAGGCGCCCAAGCAGGTCGAGATCTGGGCCGACCTGCCCCGGTCCCGGGTCGGCAAGATCCTCAAAGGCGACGTGAAGTCCCGCCTGCTGGACCCGTGAGGCGAGGCCGGCGGGCCCGGCACCAGTAATCTCACTCTCCGTGCAAAAGTGTGTGCGTTCTGGCATCATCGCTGCCTGTGATGACCGTCCACAACTTCTCCTACGGCGCGCTGAACCCGGTGCTCGGCTACGTGGTGTCCTGTGTCGGGGTGTTCCTCGGGCTGCGGTGCGTGATCCTGGCCCGGGCCTACCGCGGCCTCGCGCGGGCGATCTGGCTGAGCATGGCGGCCGTCTCCATCGGCGCCACCGGGATCTGGGCCATGCACTTCATCGCGATGCTCGGCTTCTCGATCCCCGGGCAGCAGATCCGCTACAACGTGGCCATGACGATCGCCTCGATGCTGGTCACGGTGGCGGTGGTCGGGATCGGCCTGTTCATCGTCGGCTTCGGCGACGGCGGCCGGGTGCTGCTGCTGGCCGGCGGCGTGATCGTGGGCGTCGGGGTGGCGGCGATGCACTACCTGGGCATGGCGGCGATGTCCATGCCCGGCTCGATGACCTACGGCCTGCCGCTGCTGGCGCTCTCGACGCTGATCGCGATCGCGGCCGGTACGGGGGTGCTCTGGGCCGGCACCCGGATCCGCGGCATCGCCGCCACCGTCGCCGCGTCGCTGATCACGGGAGCCGCGATCGGGGCCATGCACTACGCCGCGATGGCGGCGCTGCGGGTCGACGCTGGCCCGATGCCGTCCATGCCGTCCATGCCGGTCACGTCGGGCACGGGCATGACCGCCGCGTCCGGGGCCACCGGCGCAGCGTTCCTGATCCCGGTGCTCCTCATCATCGGCATCGCCACCTTCTTGACGACGCTGACGCTCAGCATGTCGCCCACCGAGGACGAGATCCGGGCCAACTCCGAGATGGAGCACCGGATGGACTATCTCCAGCAGCGCCGGGGTGTCCAGGAAGCGAAACGTCAGGGACCGGCGGTACCGTCGGGCCATGACGGATACACCGACGACGGATACGCCATCAACGGGCAGGCCATCAACGGCCACTCCGTGGGAACCGCCGCTCGCGGGTAGCGAGACCGAGCAGCTCACCGGGTCCCTGGAGCGGCTGCGGGCGATCTTCCGTTACAAGGCGGACGGGCTCGGCCCGGCCGGGCTGCGGCAGCGGGCCGGCGCGTCCTCGCTGACCCTGGGAGGGCTGCTCAAGCACCTGGCGCTGGTCGAGGACTACTACTTCGGCCCCAAGCTGACCGGGGCGCCGCTGGGCGCGCCCTGGCCCGAGGTCGACTGGGACGCCGACCCGGACTGGGAGTTCACCAGCTCCCTCGATGACGCTCCGGCGACGCTCTACGCGCTCTGGGACGGAGCCGTCGCGCGGTCGCGCCAGCGGCTCGCCGCCGCACTGGCTTCCGGTGGCGGGCTCGGCCAGCTCGTTCCCGCTCACCAGGAGGGCGACGGGGAGCGCGCCAGCCTGCGGAGGCTGCTCTGCGACCTGATCGAGGAGTACGGCAGGCACGCCGGCCACGCCGACCTGATCCGCGAGGCCGTGGACGGCCGGACCGGCGAGGACCCGCCGGAGGACTGGACGCCGAATTCCGGAAGTTACAGAGAGTGACAAATTGTGCAATTGTTGTGTGAAGGTTAAACAACATTCCTTAACATTCGCGACGTTTTTCATCCTCTGTGCAACTATGTACCGGTAGTTACCACCACAGGGGATCGCCCGGGCCGGGCTGGTCGCCCAGGCAATTGCGTGCCCCTGTGCTGCCGGTTCGGAGGGGAGCCCGCACGCAATGGTTGTCGTTCATAATTTTTCCTATGGTCTGCTCAATCCGGTTCTGGGTTACGTCATGTCCTGTCTTGGCGCGTTCCTGGGGTTGCGCTGCGTAACCAGGGCGAGGGCGCACGCTGGGGCGGCCCGGGCGCGCTGGCTGGTTCTGGCCTCCGTATCGCTCGGCGCGGCCGGGATCTGGGCCATGCACTTCATCGCGATGCTGGGCTTCACGATCCCCGGGCAGACGATCCTCTACAACGTGCCGATCACCATCGTGTCGATGCTGATCGTGATCGCCGTGGTCGGCGTCGGCCTGTTCATCGTCACCTACGGGGACGGCGGCGTGCGCCCGCTGGTGCTCGGCGGGGTCATCGTCGGCATCGGGGTGGCGGCGATGCACTACATCGGCATGGCCGCGATGAGCATGCCGGACACCATGCGGTACAACGTGCCGCTGTTCATCGTCTCGGTGGTGATCGCGATCGTCGCCGGGACGGCGGCGCTCTGGGCCGGCACCCAGGTGCGCGGCATCGGCGCGACCATCGGGGCGTCGCTGATCATGGGCGTCGCGGTCAGCGGGATGCACTACGTCGGAATGGCCGCCATGCAGGTGTACCCGGACGCCACGGCGTCGTCGGGCTCGATGGGGAACATGAGCGGCGCGAGCGCGGTCTCCTTCCTCGTCCCGCTGCTCGCCGGGATCAGCCTGCTCACGTTCGCGCTGACCCTCACGATCAGCCTCTCGCCGACCGAGGCCGAGATCCACGAGGACGCCCTGCTCAGGCACCGGATGGACACCGAGTTCGCCGGCGGCCTCGCGGTGCAGCCGGCGGCCCGGATCGCGCCGCCGGCCGTCACCTCGGACGCCTTCACCCGCGGCGGGTACGCCCAGGCCCCCAGTAGCGGCTACGGCCAGGGCGGCGGCTACGGCCAGGGCGGTGGCCGCACCCAGGCCGGGGGTTACGCGAACGGCGGTGCCGCGGCGAACGGCGGCTTCGGCCCGGGCGGCCAGGCCAGCCAGGCCGGGGACGACCAGCCCGCGCAGGCCCCGCAGCCGCTGCCGACCCGCACGCCCCGCGGCGGCGGGCACAGCCCCGGCCAGCTTCCGCCCCGGGCCTAGAGCCAGTCGTTGCGGCGGAAGACCCAGTAGAGGAGCGCGCCGGAGAAGACCATGATCACCAGGGCGACGAGGAAGCCCGCGTGATCACTGAATCCCGGATAAGGCACGTTCATGCCGTAGAAGCCGGTGATGAACGTCGGCACCGCGATGATCGCCGCCCACGAGGTGACCTTCTTGGTGATGACGTTCATCCGGTTGCTGGCGATGGTGAGGTTGGTCTCGAGGATCGTCGTCACCAGGTCGCGCAGCGACTCGGTCCACTCGGTGGCCCGGAGCACGTGGTCGTAGACGTCCTGGTAGTACGGCATGAGCTCCTCGCCGGCGAACCGCAGGTCGCGGCGCATAATGGTGTTCACCACCTCGCGCATCGGGAGCACCACCCGGCGCAGTACCACCAGGGACTTGCGCAGCTCGAAGGAACGGCGCTGCACGGTCAGGCTCTTCTGCGAGTCGTCGAACAGGTCGTTCTCCAGCTCCTCGACCGCGTCGTCCAGGGACTCCACCGCCTCGAAGTGGCCGTCCACGATGTAGTCGAGCAGGCCGTGCACCAGGTAGCCGACGCCGTAGGCGGCCAGGTCCGGGCTGGCGTCCCAGCGCTCGACGACCTTGCCCATGTCCAGGCCGTCGTCCTTGCGGATGGTGATGAGCGCCTGGGGCAGGATGAACGCGGCGATCTCGCTGGTCGCGAGCTTGCCGGTCGCGCTGTCCAGCCGGGCGCCGTAGGCGGTGAGGAACAGGTGGGTGCGGTAACGGTCGACCTTGGGCCGCTCCCGGTCGACCACGGCGTCCTCGATCGCCACCGGGTGCAGGCCGAACTCCTCCTGCAGCACCAGGAGGTCCTCGTGGTCCGGGTCGCGCAGGTCGAGCCAGACCATTTCCCCGCGGGCCAGGTGGTCGCTGATGTGCGCGACCGGGAAGCCCTCCTCGACCAGGTGGCCGTCCCGGTACAGCCGGGTGCGGGCCTGGCACCGCGTCGGCGTGTCCGCGCTGATGGCGGCCTCGGCGACGAGATCCGGGTCGCTGCCGTGGAAGGTGCGCTCAACCGGCGTGCTGCTGCCTAGCTGCCCGCCGAGCGCGCCGCTGGACGCGGTGCTGGCCGCGCCGGACTGAACTGCGTTGTTCATGGGATCCCCTTGTTCGGCGCGAGATTCGGCTGCCGGACCTAGGATCTCACCCGGCTAGTCGCCCAGCCCCAGTGCCTCCTGAACCGCGGGGTCGGCGTCGGTGCCGAGGGCGCGCCAGTCCTCGGAGTCGGCGAGGATCCTTCTCCGCGCCGCGGATCGCCTGGAAGTCACCGGTGAGCGCGGGTGGCGCCTGCCCGGTCGCGGCCAGGGCCTTGGCCGCGCGGAGCAGGATGCGGTGCATGCGGATCAGCGCGACGTCGGTGGTGCCGAGGTGCTCCCGCGTCCGGTCGTAGACCGGGCCCGCGGTCTCGGTCGCCATCGCGTCCTGGGACCGGAAGACGGTCAGTGCGCGAACGACCGCCGCTTGGCCTGCAGCTCCGGCGGCATCTGGGTCTGCGGGTGGTACTCGAGGATGCGCAGGTGCAGCCGGAAGTCGTCGAGGAGCAGGTCGGCCAGGTCCATGCTGAAGCCGTTCCGGATGACGATGCGCATCACCGACATGTCCTCGAGGTTGGCCGGGAACGTGTACGCGGGCACCTGCCAGCCGCCCATCTTCAGCCGCTCCGACAGGTCGTAGACCGAGTAACCGGTCACCGAGTCCTTCAGCTTGAAGGCGAACACCGGCAGGTCGCTGCCGTCCGAGAGCAGCTCGAACTGCCCGAGCTTGGCGATCTCGGCCGACAGGTACCGGGCGATGTCCTGGCAGGTCTGCTGGACGTGCTTGTACCCGTCGAAGCCGAGCCGCAGGAAGTTGTAGTACTGCGCCGCGACCTGCGCGCCCGGCCGGGAGAAGTTCAGCGCGAACGTCGGCATCTCGCCGCCGAGGTAGTTGACCTTGAAGATCAGCTCCTGGGGCAGGGCGTCGTGGTCGCGCCAGAGGACCCAGCCGACGCCCGGGTAGACCAGGCCGTACTTGTGCCCGGAGGTGTTGATCGAGGCGACGCGGGGGATACGGAAGTCCCACTCCAGGTCGGGCTGGAGGAACGGCGCGATGAAGCCGCCGGACGCCCCGTCCACGTGAATCGGCACGTCAGGACCGCCCGGGGCGGCCGCCAGGTTATCGAGGGCGGCGTTCACCTCGGCCACCGGCTCGTACGACCCGTCCATCGTCGACCCGAGGATGACGACGACCCCGATGGTGTTCTCGTCGCACAGCGCCGCTGCCTCGGGCGCGCCGAGGTGGTAGCGCCCGGGCTCGACCGGCACGTACTTGGGCTCGACGTCCCAGTACCGGCAGAACTTCTCCCAGCAGACCTGGACGTTCGATCCCATCACCAGGTTCGGCCGCGCGGTGTCCTGCCCGGCCGCCTTGCGGCGGGCGCGCCAGCGCCACAGCAGCGCCATCCCGCCGAGCATGCAGGCCTCGCTCGACCCGGTGGTGGAGCAGCCGACCGACTCGCCGTGCGGGGCGTGCCAGAGGTCGCCGAGGATGTTCACGCAGCGCTTCTCGAGCTCGGCGGTCCGCGGGTACTCGTCCTTGTCGATCATGTTCTTGGGTGCGCACTCGGCCATCAGCTGCTCGGCCTCGGGCTCCATCCAGGTGGTCACGAACGTCGCCAGGTTCAGCCGGGCGTTCCCGTCGAGGATGAGCTCGTCCCGCACCACCTGCAGCGCCGTCCGCGGCAGCACGCCGCGGTCCGCGAGCCGGAACCGCGGGATCTTGTCGGACTCTTCCCTGAAGTACACCGGGTTGATGGTGACCTCGGCGGCGTCGTTCTTCTCTACCCGCTTGTGCAGCTCTGGCATGGACCCAGGCTAGTGCCAGCGGCTGGCCGCCGGCACCAGCGCGTAGCGCGCCCGGCGGACGGCGGTCGCGTCCCGGGCGCCGTGTCCGTCATGCTCGGCGACCACGATGCCCAGGTCGCGCAGTCCCTGGTCGACCAGGCGCAGCTGGCCCCGGTTGATCCGCTCGACGAAGCAGCCCAGGTCGACGAGGAACACGTCGAAGCACTCGCTCGCCGACTTGTCGGGGAGCGAGATGCCCTGCCCCCGGCGGTGAATGAGGCGCTGGTCGTAGAGTTCGGCGACGACATCGTTCAGCGACTGCGCCGGCCGGCGCAGCGCGATGAGGCGGCTCTCCGCCTCGACGCACTTCCTGACGATCTCCCGCAGCGCCTTGCCGGCCGGGGCCGACAGGCGGCCTTCCTTGCTCTGCAGGAAATAGCTCGTGCAGGCGCCGTTCACGTGGGCCACGGTAATCTGCCGCTCAATGGCGAGCGACGCGCACTTCTGCGCGATCTCCAGGGCGTCCCTGGGCAGGCCTTCGCTGCCCTCGACATAGCGGGTGAACGCATCGCTGGCGAAGGCCGCCTGCACGAACTCCGTGCCCGACTCGAACAGCGGGCCGCCGTCGCCGTCGCGGAGCACCCGCCCCGCGTGACGGAACAGCAGCCGGGAGAAGAACGCCTGGGCGTGATGCGCGCCCTGGGCGAAGGTCAGGTACTCGTCGATGTCGATCACGGAGGCTTCCGCGCCCAGCTCGATGCCGATGTAGTCGCCGTTCGCCCCGGGTTTCGCCTCGAGGAACCGCGAGCGGCGCTCGATCGCGCCGATCTTGACCGCGACGCCGGGCACGAAGACCGTCCGCCTGAGCATGTCCGCCAGGTACGGCTGCACGTCGGCGGGGAGGGATGACCACTCATCGAACATGAGCCACAGTCCCTGGCTGCCCAGCGCGCTCGTCACCTTGCCGAACGCGGCCGCCAGGGTCTCGAAGACGACGTGGTACCGCTCCTGCCCGCGTTCCAGCCGCCGGTGGGTCGCCTCGGCGTGGCTCGACCGCTCCCGGGACCGGCTGGCGCCGATCCCGATCGCGGACGCGCTGGCGGACAGGCTGAAGCCGGACTTGCGGTCATCGCCGCGCGCGTCGGTGCGCGTCGTTTCCCGCTCGACGTCGCCCCGCACCCTGACCTCGGAAGCGGCGTTCGCCACCAGGTCAAGGGCGGCGGATATCTCGTTCAGGTCGTTGACGAACAGCTCGTCCGACAGGGCCAGGTCGAGCAGGCCCTCGTGGATCGCGTTCACCACGTCGACCAGCAGCGTGGTGGCCCGGGTCGCCAGGGGCAGTTCCTGGTCGCTGTACAGGCCCGACTCGGATCCGATGATCCGCAGGTCGAGGTAGAGGGCGGCGCCGCCCTTCAGCCGGCGCTGCTGCTCGAGCCGGCGCAGCGTATGGGTCTTGCCCGTCCCGCGCCGCCCGTAAAGGACGTGATGCTCGGCCGTGCTGAGCATGCTGTCGACCTGGGGAATGGGCACGAAGGTGTCCTCGAGCAGCGACTCGTCCAGGTTTTCCGCGCGCTTATAGACGCGCATTAGTACGTTGTTGATCTGCTCGTTGATCCTGGCGGTCACCGCGCGATTTCCTCCCGGCCGGCCGCTTTCAGGCCGCGTGGGGTTTTCTGCGGAAACGCCTGGATAGTGGCAACGGTTTGCGTGTGCCATGTACCTTACTGCTGATCGCGAATGAGTTAGGGCGCGACGAGCGCATCGGTGAGCGGGCCGGCGGCCGCCAGGTTCGCCGCCAGGTCGGCGGGCAGCCCGTGGCGGGCGGCCAGCGCGGCCGCCGAATCGTAGGAGACCATGGTCTGGCCGCCGTCGTCCCAGATGACGACCTTGAGCGGCAGGTCGATCGCGGCGAGGGGGTAAGCGGCCATGACCGGCGTGCCCGCCGCCGGGTTGCCGAAGATCACCAGCACGGTGTCGCGGAGCTCGAGGCCGGCCGTGCGGGCCTCGGCGGCCTGGTCGATGACCGCGAAGAGCGTGACGCCCTTCGCGCTCAGGATGGCGGTCAGCCGGGCGACGGTCTCGGCCACCGGCCGCGGGCTCGGCTTGCTGACGATGCCGGCTTCGCCGGCGGGCACGGGGTCGCTGCTGGGTACAGGCACGGGA
>Ga0302314_10004577_pt1 | contig 25396 bp, 27 predicted proteins | sample III_Palsa_N2_3_FD_200533 | JGI IMG/M metagenome (GOLD analysis project Ga0302314, IMG submission 200533) | Peat permafrost microbial communities from Stordalen Mire near Abisko, Sweden - III_Palsa_N2_3 | ecosystem: Environmental > Terrestrial > Soil > Palsa > Peat permafrost | place: Sweden... | reverse complement strand
GAAGGAATACCGCCTCTCGCGCGGAACAGCTGCCCTGGTCACCGCCGAGGTCGTGACTCAGCCTTGCCCGACGGCGCACGAACATACCCTCTGATTGACCTAGACGGTGCCGGGCTGCTACGCAAGTGGGGACCGCCGCTCCGGTCATCAGTGCTATGGACCACGACAGCAGGGTCCTGCTGGGCTGGAGGCCCCCTTGCATGTTCCCTGAGCGCTGGCCTCCGTCAGCGGTAGAGTCGTAAGCAGTCCCTGGCTGTCGCGCGCGATGGCCCCAGGGGACTGAGCGGTGGTTGGCACGTTGAAGGTTTACCTGGATGCTGCTCGCGCGCATCGTGCACGCGCGAAGTCCACATCATGAAGGGGAACAGTATGGGCTCGCAGGTACACGAATTCGATTGTCCGGACGGTACAGACATCCGGGTCGCCATCGCGGCTGGAACCGTCACCACGCGCGCCAGGGCCGGCGTCACCGTCACGGTGACGGTCTCCGGGGAAGATCGTCTCGTAAAGGGTGTTGTCGTCCGGCAGGTTGACGGCCTGCTCCTGGTGAGGGACGAGCTCACCCTGGAGACTGTCCCGGTTACGCGGAGACGAGGCTGGCTCTCGCGTTCCGCTCGAGAGGTGCCCAACGATGCGGTCATCGCGGCCGGCGCCGGATCAGTGGCGATCCGGGGCAACTCCTACGGCCCAATCAGCACAGGAGGTAACTCGTCCCAGACAGCTGGATCGCTCGACGGAACGGGCCTGCCTGGAGCTGCATTGCGGATCGAGATCTGCACCCCACTGTATTCGACGGTCGAGGTGAGCGCCGGTCGCTGTTGAGCTGGCTCACACACGGCTACTCCCCGGGCTGGGAGCGGTATTAGTCCTTACGGAGTCCGCCATGGCCGCACCATCGCGACCTGGACCGCGGCGCGGTAGATGTGCGCCGGGTGCTACACCGTCGGCGTTCCCTCGTCGGGATCGTCGAGCCAGTGGACGGTCAGCGCCAGCCGCCATGCCGCCGCCATCTCGTCGAACAGCCGTACACCGAACTCCATGGCCTCGAAGTGGTTGACCTGGGTGGCCTGCGGCGGTCCCTGCTCGACCACTTGGCTCCGGAGGAGTTCCGGCGCCTCCGGTACCTGATCGTCGGTCATGCCCTTCGTCCGTGCCACGCGGATCGTGTGCACGGCTACGCCGTACACCGCCATTTTCGCCGTCAGATCGGGCGGGGCGACATCGCTGTCAGCCAAGGTGGCGTCGCCGATCTCCATCTGCATCAGCGCCTGGTCCTCCCACAGTCGCAGGAGTTGGTGCGGCGAGAGGACTTCCTTCCCGTCCACCAGCAGCGTGCCGTCGAAGGTGGTCTTCACCGTGCCGTCCGTCTCAACAGTCCACGAGCATCGGCTTCCCGTGGCTGAAACGCGGCGAGGGTCGGAGCCGGCTGGCAGGCAGGCAGGCTGATCGTGTCATGCGCACATCCTGCACGCACCCAGCACCGTCCGTGCCGAATCGTCCGAAAATCCGTGGCCTGCCCGATGCCGTCCGGCCGGGGCGCAGGTACGAGCACCGGAAGGGGCCGCGTGGACGTGCAGGCAGCGCAGGCGATGCGGGCTCCGCCCGGCAAGCGACTGGGGCGCCAGCCCAGCGGGTACTCATGCCTGACTGACGGGGCCTCAGCGCCGACTGCATCGTGACCACGGCCTGCAGATTACCCCGAGGCACCCGAGGTGCACCCGCGGTCTCTCACCTCCCATGGGCAGCAGGTCTTTGTCCTTGCTCCGTCCAGCACCCGGCTCCGGTGGGGCAGCGGAGCAGGACAGCAGCAGGACGTCCGACGATCCGCCGATCCTGAGGGCGCGAGGGTCACACGACAGTGATGCTGCCGGTGGAGCAGCGCTGGCGCACCTGGAGATGGCCCGCGCCAGTGATGTGAGCGGTTCCGGAGGAGACGCTGACGTCGAGGCGGCCGGTGGAGTGGGGTTCGGCGTGCAGGTTCACGCTGCCCGAACTGACGGACACGCGTGCGGCGCTGCCGCTGTAGGAGGCGATGTCGACCGAGCCGGAGGAGACGTAGACCCGCACCTCCTCGGTGACTTCGCGGACGTCGGCGCTTCCCATGGCCAGTTTGACGTCCAGGCGTGCGACGGACTGGGCGGTGAGTCTGCCGCTGCTGGCCGAGTAGTCGAGCAGGGTCAGGCGCCCTTGGGTCTCGATGGTGGAGCGGCCGGCGTCGAGGACGGCTTCGGATCCTCGGGGCAGTACGACGCAGGTGCGCACGACGGCATTGGCGGCGCCGCCTGACTGTGCGTTGACGTAGTCGGTGACGTCGACACCGTTGACGGAGACCGGGCCGCTGACACCACCGAAGATCATGGAGGAGCCGTTTTCGTTGCCGATGACGATGCCGCCGCTGATACTGCCGAAGCTCATGACGGTGCTGCTCCCGCTGTTGAACACGACGCCGCCGCTGTGGGCGTCGGTGGGGACCTCGACCCGCAGGTTCTGTCCCAGTTGTGAGAATGTGGTCTTCGCCACGGCGTCAGCGGTGGGGCCGGACTCGGCGGTGCTGGTAATGCTGACGGTGGCGTGAGTGGCGTCCGGGTCGACGCGAAGCTCGATGTGCCCGCTGTGCTGCACCAGTTCCAGGCGCGTGGGACCGGCGCTCGTGGCAGTGTGGACTCGGTTAGTGGTCATTCGGATCCCCCTTTGACGGCGATGCCCCTATTCTTCCGCACTCCCGGGCTGTCGCGGAGGCCAGGTTCGCAACCCGGCTTGCCGGTTGAGGGCGCGTCAGCCGAGGGAGGTGGCGGCGTCCACGCGGGAGAGCACGACGTCGACCTGGGGGCGGGGGGGGTCCGTGTAGGCGCTGCGCGGCGGGCGGGCGGCGCAGGAGCATGGGGTAGTCCTGCGGCTGGTAGGGGTTGACGAGGCGATAGGGGTGCAGCCCGTGCCGTAGGAAGGGTTCCAGTCGGTGGCGGCGTTGTAGCCGGCGGCGGTGAGCCGCTCGGGGCTGAAGCGCCTGTACGCCGCCGAGGTCGCGGCCGCGGCCGCGGGTAATCGCGTCGAACGCTCCTACCCGGTTGCTCGATGGCCCCGAGGCCCCCGCTACCCGGGTGGGCCGACCAAGGCGACGGACCACCGCGGGCTCGTGGTGACCATTGACACCGACCGGAGCGGCACACATAACCCCTGGAGCTATCGGTGACGGTTTTGTTGGGCGCCAAGTTCGTGGTGCCCAACGGACGGTACTTGCCCAGTGCCATCGCAACAGCCCGTCAACGGCGGTTGGCCCGAAGGACACGCTCAGGCCCTCGTCTGAGTGACGCGGCGGAGCTCCAGGGCGGCGGCGTGCTCGGGGTCGACCACAGCGCGTCGAAGGTGCTGCAGTCGCTGCGGTTGCCGTCCACCAGAGCGGGTGAACCTCGTGGCGATCCGGGACCGGCTGGCAGCCGCGGTGGACCGCGAGCCGGACCGCGACGGATTAGGCGAGGTCGCCCAGGTACACCAGCGAGTGCCGCCCTCCTTGAGCCAGGCGGGTGAGCGGGGTTGCCAGGCCCTCGGGTAGAAGAAGCAGATCCTCCAGGAGGTCGGCAGGGTGCCAGATGGCGGCCTGCTGGGTGCGGTCCGGCTGGGAAGCGGTCTCGGGCTGGCTGGTCGTGGTGAGCTCGGCCGCGAAGTAGAGCTGCAACTGCTGCATGGCGGTGCGGTGGAGCGCAGAGCCGATGTGGCGATCCGGCAAGAACTCGCGCACCCACAGCACATCCCCGGCCTTGATCCGCAGCCCGGTCTCCTCCAGGACTTCGCGTTCGACCGCCTCAGCTGCGGTCTCGCCGTCCTCGATCCGCCCTCCCGGCAAAACGTGGAACACACGGTCGTCGTCCTGGTGGCGGATCAGCAGCACTCGGCCGGCTTCGTCGATCACCACGGCCCGTGCGCTAACACGGAGGCTTTCCGGCCGGACACCCAGGGTGCCGGAGCCGGAGCCCGTCTCGTCCATGCTCATCTGCTCCTCCATCATCGGTCGGAGACCACCGGTCCGGTCTTCAGGATGTCCGCTCCGGCGTCGTGCAGGCGCAGGCCGGTCGCCGCCAGCGCCAGCGCCATCGACTGCGCGCTCTGGAAGCTGACGTCCCGGCCCAGGGAGGCCCGCGCCGCCGCGGTGGCGGCCCTCATCAGCGCCTCACCCAGCACAGCATCGTCCATGCCCGGGCCGCCCTGCCGCAGTGCGGCCGTGATCGCCTCGACTACAGGATCCAGCATCACCGGCGGTGTGACCCTCACCTGCTCGCGTACCGAGGCCACCAGTGCTTCCAGATCTGCTCCATGTCCGTCCATGAGGGCTATCCCACCACCCGGGTCCGACATCGCTGTTGTCGAAGGCATTCTCGCGGGCAGTCGCCGCAGCCGTGCTCCGGTCTCGGGCGGGTCGGCCCGCGATGGGCGAGCAGGTGCTGCAGCAGCTGACAGAGCACCTCGGCAGTCGACTCGGCCTGCGCATCCGGGGGTATGTCGCCGACCGGCCGGGAGGCAGCGAGGGCGGTGTGGGTTCCGGCCTGGTGTCCGGCGTTGATGTCGCAGGCGGAGTCGCCGATCGTCCATGATCGGGCGAGGTCGAGGTCGAGGTTGAGGTTGAGGTCCTGGGCCGCCTGGTAGAGCATGCCGGGCGCGGGCTTGCGGCACGGGCAGGGGCCGCGGTACCGGGGAATCACTCCCTGTGGGTGATGAGGGCAGGTGTAGATGCCGTCGAGACTGACCCCCTGCCGGTGCAGGAGGCTGCGGAGCCGGTGGTGCATTGCTTCGAGGGTGGTGGAGTCGAACAGGCCACGGGCCAAGCCGCTCTGGTTGGTGACGACGACCAGGGCGAAGCCTGCGCGCTGGAGGGCGTGCAATGGGGGGCCGATGTCTCGTTGGAGGACCAGTTCGTCGGGGTTGGCGGGGTAGTGGCGGGGCTCGGTCAGCGTGCCGTCCCGGTCCAGGAACAGCGCTGGCCTTGGCGGCCTGGGGCGGTCGGCCGTGGTTGGGGGTGCCGGTTCAGCCGGTCGCATGGTCGCGGAAGCCTTCGAACAGGGCAGTGGCGCGGGCTTCGAGGGACGCGGGCGTGATGGTCTGTGGTTCGGGCAGGGCGTTGTCGAGGGCGGTGGTGTCCGCGCAGGTGAAGTACTGGTAGGCCGCAGGGAGTGGGTTGGGGACGAGCTCAGCGAGGAGTGGCCGGCCGGTGGCCTGGCGGTGCAGCCGGGCGCACCACTGCGCCACGTCAGCGAAGGTGGTGGCGAAGCTGGAGCCGAGGTTGTAGACGGCGGCTGGCACCGGTGTACTTGCGGTGGCGAGTTGGAGGATCGTGGTCGTGACGTTCTCGACGGGGATGTAGTCACGGGCGGCGGTCAGGGAGTCGTCGAAGATGCGGATCCTGCCTGTGGTGGCGGCCTGGTGCAAGAGCTGGGACAGGATCGACGCCAGTACGCGGTCGACCACGCCCTCGCGCACGAGGACCGCGCTCACCGGGGCCGTTCCAGCGTGCTGACCGCTGACGACACCCTCGGCCCGGACGCGGACCAGGCGGCGCAGGAGAGGGCCGCGCTGACGCTGCTGCGCTGCTACCCGTACTTGGCCGAGGACGCGATCCGGGACGGGAAGCGGCCCCCGGTCTCCGCTCAGGTGCGGGAGGCCCCGGCCGAGCATCGCGCTGCCCGCCGCGACGCCCCCGACCTCCCGCGGGCCCGCGAAGGGCGCGACGACGCCCGCTGGCAGTGGCGGACGGCGTTCAGCGACGGACTGTGGGCTTGGGTTCCGGACGACACCGCCTCCGGGCCCGCAGCCGGCAGATGGAGGACCTCGTCCGGCACTGCTACAGCTGGCAGGTGATGCGACTCGACGTCGAGGCCGGTCCCCGCGAGAGCACGGTGCTGGTACGCCTGTACGGGAGGTTGACCGCCTGGGACGGCCGACACCGCATCCTCACCCTGACTCCGGTGCACGGCCACCGCGCTCTCGACGTCCCAGTGCACCGGATCGTCGCCCTGAGCGGTGACCGCGAGCGCCGCGGCCGCGACGAACCGCCGATGTGGGAGCCCTATGCTCCAGCACGCCACCGGCCGTCAGATTAGAAGCGACCACCTATTCCTACGTGTCCAAGGTCTGGACAACTGCAGATGTCAACGGGGCACGTAGCTGCGAAGGCCACTTGCCGTTCAGCGGCCCTGGATGACCCTGCTCGCCCTCGCGTCAGCTCGGCCGGGCGGCCGCAGAGGATCTGCTGGCCATGGCGACCGACAGCTCGCTCCAGGCGGTCCGCCCCAAGGCGGACATCCTCGATCCGTCGATCGACGCGACGAGGTCGCTGACCGCAGCCGGGACGTCGTCGCCGGACAGGACCTTCAGCTGATGACCGAGGAGCCTGAACAGGGCGACATCGCGAGGGTCCATGCAGTCGGCTGAGCCGTCCAGTTGGGCGAGCAGTTCCCCGGCTTCCTCGGCCTGGCCGCACAGGAACAACAACCGAGCCCGGAGCGCGGCGTGCTCGATCAGGTGCTTGGGGACCGCGAGGAGCGCCACGGCGGGCTCGGCCTGGCGCAGAAGCTCAGCAGCAGTATCGGTGCGGGGCGGGTAGGCAGCCAGATGGATCCGTGCCCCGGCCAGCCGCAACCGGGCCCAGATCAGCAGGTCGTCGCCGCTGCCGATGGTGTTCAGCGCCAGCTCCAGCACGCGCAGCGCCTGCTTGTCGTAGCCCTGGTACAGAAGTGCCGCCGCCGCAGTCCACAATGCCTGCGCACGCTGGAGCGGCGGCAAGGCGGTCGCCAGGTCGGCGAGCCGGTCGATCCGTTCCTCGTCCACTTTGCGCGGCGGGTCGAGGAACCCGGCCTCCGCGTTGACGGACAAGGTCGCCATCAGCGCCTCGGCCCGCGTGGCGGGATCCGCCTCGTAGGTGTCGGCGATCGAGAGCGCGGCTGCCGCAAGGTGAACAGCCTCGTCGAGGTCGCTTGCGGTCGCCGTGGTGCGCAGACACCCGGCCAGTCGGGCGCGTGCTCGAACACGCATCACGATCTCCCCGCAGTTGTCCGCGACCGACACCGTCCGGCGCAGCGCCCGCACTTGGTGGTCGAAGCGGCCGGCCTGCTCGTGGAGGACGGCCAGAAGCCACAGGGCGTGACAGCGTGCGAGGGCATCGGCTTCGCAATCGCGTTCCAGGGCGAGTTGCAGGAAGGCGGCGCGGTCGGCTGCCCCGGACGGTTCATGGGATGCGGCTGCCAGGATCGCCAGGGTGTGGCTCAGGGAGGGCACATCGTCATGCATCAGCTCCTCGGTCGAGACCGCGAGGCGCTTTGCCAGGTAGGCCACTGCCGTCTCGGTCGGGGCTCGGGTGCCGCTCTCCAGCCGGGACAGGTATCCGGCACTCATGCCGGGATGAGCGAGCTGGGCCTGCGTCAGGCCCTTGGACTTGCGCAGCCGACGCAGTCTGGCACCGAACCTCGTCCGTCCGTGCAGCTCCATGCCGGAAGGCTAGTGCCGGTAGGCGATCGCCGTCCGGCCTGGGCAAGACTTGCCAACTTTTCATGTCCTGGCCGGCCAGTCCCAGGACAGCGTGTCCAGGAGAGGAAGGCCGGCGCGGGTGGCCCGCGCTTCCCGCTCCCGCGAACTGCCGTGAGCATGCCGATACGGCTGCCCGCAGCCGTCGCCTCGGCCTTGTGCTGCATGGAGACGCGCTCTGTGCGGCAGTGCACCGGATCGCGGAGCGTCCCTTCCGCGCGGTTCGGACCCGCCTTGACCCGGGTGGCCGGGTAAAACGCTGGTCCGGCGCGGCCTTCGTGCTGGGCGCGGCGTCCGGATGGATCAGGAGCATCTCCTCACATCGGCGGCCCTGCGACCGGCCTCGACGGCTCATCCCCCAAGGGTCGACGGGCCCCTGCCGCCGCGTCCGACGGACGGAGTTGGGCAATGCCGTCTGGCGGATGAGGCCGGGCCACTACAGTCATCCGTTGTGACCCCCAGTGTGCATGTGTCCCAGGACCTGCTCGCCTACGACTTGGCCGATGTGTTCACCGAGGCCGCATTCGCCGGCAACCAGCTCTCCGTGGTCTACGCCGCGGACCTGGACGACTCGCAGATGCAGCGCCTGGGCCAGGAGTTCAACCTTTCCGAGACCGTCATCGTCGAGACCGCGGAACCGGTCGGGAAAGCCCTCCACTCGAGGGTGCGCCTGTTCACCGCGACCGTCGAGGTCCCCTTCGCCGGACACCCCCTCCTGGGCTGCGCCGCGCTGCTGTCCGAGCGGCACAATCGGACCAACGAGGTCGTCCTGCACGCACCCGGCGGCACCGTGCCCGTCCGGGTCGAGCATCTGGGCCCGGGCCGCTACAACTGCTGGATGGAGCATCCGCTTCCGACCGTCCGCCGCTACGGGCAGGAGAGGGAGCTGCTGTCGGCTCTGGGCCTGGAGCGCAGCGAGCTGCCCGTGCTGACCTACGACGCCGGGATCGCCCATGTGTACGTCATGGCACCCAGCGTTCGGGAGGTCGCCGCGATCAGACCGGACTTCGCGCTGCTGCGGACGTTCGTGGGCCCCCACCGAATCAACGTGTTCGCCGTCGAGGGGAGCGGCCTGGCCACGACGCGGATGTTCAGCGCCTTCGACGCGGCGATGCCCGAGGATCCGGCATGCGGCTCGGCGGCCGGCCCGCTGGCCGCGCACCTGGTGCGCCACGGTCTGCTCGACAGCGGTGCGCTGCTGACCCTGAGCCAGGGCGAGCAGGTGGGACGCCCCTCGACGCTTGTGGTCGAGGCGCATTGCCAGGGGCAGGAGATCCGGTCCATCCGGGTCGGTGGCGGAGTGTGCTGGACCGGCAGCGGGCACATCCTGCGCCCGGGGAGCCTGCGTTGATCGATTCGGGCTGCCGCGCGAGGGCGCAGAGCGCGGCACTGGTGCCGGTCGGCGGGACCGGGCTGCCGCGTGCTCGATGTGAGGGTCCAGGCGGCCGGGGCCAGGTAGGTCAGCGGCACGGCGCAGCAGGGCCGAAGCGCGGTCGCCGATGACCTGGAGCATCCTGACCAGTCGCATCACCCACGACGGGGCCGGCAGCCTGTCGGTCACGCTCTGCCACCGCTATCCCCAGTCCCACGTGGCCGGCGCCCTCTTCTACCTGACCGGTCTCGCCCTTCCCGGCGGGTCTACCGAGCACGAGGTCTACTGCCCGGTCTGCGCGGCTGACCGCGGCCTGACGGTTTCCGGAGCATGGGGCCGACCGGCGCTCCTGACCTGCTGCTACGGGCACTCATGGACTCCGGGACTTCCCGGGATCGACGCATCACAGCTGCTGCGGGACGTCGTCCGCCAGTCCCTGGACGGCGGAGGTCTGCCCTACTACCGGGCCCGCCTGGATCCGGACAGCAGGCCGCCGACGCCCCTGCGAGACGCCGCTCGACCAGCCCTGATCCGCGCGGCCGACGCGCTCAACCAGCGGCGCTGGGAGTTCACCGACACCGAGAGCGCCCTGGCCTGGGAGCTCTTCCAGCGGTCCAGCTGGCCCGACACCATCACCAGCGCCAACGAGATCACTGAAACTGACCGGCTCGACTGGCTCCGCAAGGGCCTGACGGCACTTCGCGACTGCGCCGCTGTGGCCACGGGCCCCATGGCCGACCTGCTCACGGCCTGCGACACGGCGCTTCGGCCGGCCGCACTGCTTACCCTTGAGGACCTCGAGCCCGGCCCCGACTGGTATAATCCGCCCGTTCTGCTCGACGCCGAGCAGGCCCTGGCTGGCCTACGGGAGGTCCTGCACGCCGGAGGGACCGGCGATGTCGACTACTAAGGCCCGTCCCGAGGCGTGCGCCTCGCCCCGATGGGGCGAGATCAAGGACAGCGAAGCGAGGGCCTTGTGCATCCCCGATTGCCAGATGGCCGCACAAGTCGGAGCCGATGTAGCACTGGCTCTCCTCGGCCACTGCGCGGCGCCGGCGCTTGTTCAAGGCACCGACCCGGTGCGGGTCCCTGCCTGGCCGTGTGCGGCTCAGCGCCCCGTGGGCGTGTCGGCCATCAGCCAGAGCGTCGTCCTGGAGAGCACGTTCGACTCGGGCGCGGCGCCGGAGGTTTGCGTCCGGGCAGGGCGCCGGTATCCACCGGTTCGGCTCCCGGCGCGCAGACCCCGGCGAGGCCGGCCGAAAACGAACGATCCTCTGGTGCGGGCCCCGCTCGGCTGGCACAGTGGGCGGCGATCAACAAAGCAGCGAAGGGGAGGCACCTGCGGATGCGATGGAGCGGGAAGCGGGGCAGGGAAAGGGCGCACGAGGAGCAGGTCCGCGCCGCCGTGTGGCGCGCCCAGATGGTACTCGCCGGCCGCGCCATCTACAGCCCGGACCTTGTCGATGCGGACAGCATCATCGGCGCGGCCGTCGAACACAGCCCCCACATCGAAGAGGCCCTCTCCGAGCTGTTGACCGTCCTGGGCGCGAACCACCCGCTGACCCATCCGACCCTTGAGGCGACCCGCGCCAGTGCGGACGTGTCCCTGCTCCACGCGAGCTGGGCCGCCTACTGCGCCGAGCAGGCGCGGCCGGGCGCCGACGAAACCGTCCTGTCCATGGACCGCGAGTTCCCCCTCCCCGCCCGCGTACGGGCCTGGACCGACTACAGCGCAGCACAGCACCGCACCGGTGTGCTGGCCGAGCGGCTGGCTGCCCTGAAACCGCAGCTGGCCGCCGTCACCAAGCACGACGCTTCTGCCCGCTCTCGCCGCAGCCCGGCCTGACCCTGCGACACTCCGGAGCACCGGCAGCGGCTACTCGCGTCCGCGCAGAACCAAGCGCCGCACTTTCCGCAGCAGCCGACCCGACCACGAACAACTGCCGGCACCCACCGCGACGCCCGAAGCAGTACGGCAGCTGCGCGCCCGCGCTGGCCACTGTCCACTCGCCCTGCCTTGGATTTCCCAACGCCCCGATGTGCGAGTTGGCGCGGATGCGGATCCGCGACGGACTGGCCTTCGACGACCGCCAGCACCTGCTGTACACCGCTGTCCACGAAGTGGGTCACGCTGTCGCCGGTGCGGCGACGCTGGATTTCTGGATGGACGAATGCGTCCTCACCCTTCACCCCGGTGCCGCTGGGGACGCCTACACTGACGTGGGCTGGGGCGCGGTCCGCACCCAGCTCGCTTTCCTGCCTGCTGGAGAACTCGCTCAGATCCGCTGGCTGCGCGAGAAGAACCTGTGGACACCCATGCGCGGCCGATCGACACGCAACGCAGCCATGCACGACCGGGCCGCGTCGGCCGCGCTGGGCTTCGGCTGGCGGGCGCGCCACACGGCCACGCTGGAGGCAGAGTCGCATCCTGGCCGGCACTGGCTGGCCGTCTTGCAACTGGCACACCTGCTGTCCACCACCGGACGCATCAGAGGCGAGATGGTGTGCGCCGTGATGAATCTCCACCTGCGGCTTCGCGGGGACACCACCGGCACCAACGAGATCATGCTCCTCGGCCCCCCGACGGTCCCTAGCCGTTTGGCGAACCGGAAGGATCTCTTCTCCCCACTTCCCACGCCACCCCGCTTGGGAAGCTGGAGTCGCAGCTGGCGTGGGTAGGCTAGATGGACCCAACGCTCGGCAGAAATAAAGTTTTGGATCGTACGCCGAGTTCAGCACTGGTTTCCAAGTTTCCAGTCGGAGTGGCAACACGAACCGGCTTCCCAGCACAAGGTCGAGGCGGCATCGTGGTGGATAGTTGGACCCCGGTGCTGTCGAGAGAGCTGGAGAAGTCGTGGCCATCATGAAAGAGGTCATTCCTGGTCTCAGGCTGGACGAGGAGTTGTACGGGGCCGCGGCTGAGGGCCTTGCTGCGCATGCTCCAGTCCAGCCTGCGCTCACCTGGGAAATGTTCTCCGATCCGGCCAGATGGTGGCTTGTGCCGAGCCCTGACGACGATGACGCTGGCATGCCGCTCAGCTACAAGGCGGAGTTCGTCGTCACGCAGACCGCCGACCTCACCATCAAGATCAATGTCTGGTATCGGCCGGACCTGCGGAGCGCGGAGACTTCGCGGCCCCACACCCATCCGTGGGAGGTCATGGAGGCACACCCGGTGCTGGGTGGATACGAGGATGAGCACTGGCACCGTAGTGCCTGCGGCCTGCTTGTCGAGCAGGGTAGCGTGCTCAACTTACCCGGTGCGGTGAACCGGATCCACGCCCGCGACTACCACGAGGTGACGGCGATCGCGGACCCTGGTCGCACCGTATCGGTGATGATCTGCGGCCGGTGGATTCACGACGAAGCCCATCAGGGTGTGTGGGGTCATCTGGATCTGCACACCGGGGAGCACGTCCCGGTCCAGCGGGACGAGGCTGAGCGCGCCCGGTTCCGTTCCCGCCTCTACCGGATCAACCCCCAACACTTCACGGCCTAGGTGGGCGGCCAGGTTGGCGCAGAGCCGGTTCGCCCAGCAACATGCCGTTCCCACTACAAGCACCGAACTGGGGCCACTCAACTACCTTTTGAGCACGGCAGCGATCAGGGAGAGGAGCAGGGCTGCTACCAGGAGGGCTACGGTCAGTAGTTGCCAGCGCCTGGCGGCGGCGTACCGCTCGCGGGCTTCGGCATCCAGCTGGTCGAGCTGAGATGCACTTCCACTTCGCACGGCCTCGACACGACTGTCGACTGCTCGCAGTCCGCGAATTTCATGGACCACTGCGAAAAGACACGCAATCAGGGTCAGCCCGGACAATGACCAGGCTGACACGGTGGCGCTGACGTAGGCGGACACACAGGGATGATGCCACGGCAGTGAGGCAGTAACAACCAGTGCCCCAGGGCTGCTCGGCATCCGCGAAGTCGCGCGGCACGTCCGGGGGATCGATGGTGCAGCCCGTTTCGTAGGCGTCCTGTTTCACCCGAAAGAGCGACGGCTTGTGGACCTCTGGACTGCTACGGTGAGTTGTGTTTCCTTTGGGATATTGGGACAGATCGTAAGGGAGATGAGCCGTGATGGCTGCCGATCGATCCGCCGAGGTCATTGAACCGCTGAAATTGCGCGTGGCCCGTCGGGTCGGCTGTGTGCTGGGCGGCGTGCTGACGGGACTCGCTCGGCCCGTGCAGCCGCTGCTCCGCCGTGGCTGGGAGGCGACCGCTCTGGCTGCCTTTCTGCTGCTGCTGGCTGCGATCAGCGCAGGCGTCGGCGTCGGCCTGGACGAGTTGGTGGTCCACCAGCATCTGCCGATGGCCGTGGCTCTACCGTGTACGGGGCTCGGCTCGCTTCTGGTCGGTGCGGGTCGGCTGGTTGCCTTCGCTCTGGTCGTTGGGCTGCCTCTTGCCGTCGTTTTCGACTGCGCCCGCGCAGGCCAGTCGGCACGGTGACGCTCTCCGCAGTTGCTGTGAGGCCAAGCCCGTAGCCAGAGGCTGATCTCCGTCCGGTCGGGGTCTTGTCTGGCTGACCGGTATGCCGAAGTCGCCCTGGACGGGACCGTGGAGCGCCGGCAGGTACTGGAATCATCGCCACCGGCGGCGCACCGCTGGTGATGCAGTGCTCATCCGGGGAGAACCGCAGCGGCATTGTGTCCGCGCTCGTCCTGGCGCTCGTCGGTGTGGGCGGGCAGGACATCGTCGCCGACTACGCCCTCACCGAGCGGGCCACGCCGTGGCTCATCTCAGACTGAAAGGGGGGCGAACCCAGAAAGGCAGCTGTGGGCAGGCTACGGTCATGCTCACGAGCAGGTCGTCTCCGGCGGTGTCCGGTAGCCATACGGCTCCCCGGCAGCGAACCGGACAGCCAGACTCCGGCGTCGGCGAATCGGAACTTCCCCTGCGATGAGGTTGCTGCCGTCCTGCGCGGAGCCTTGATCCCGCTGGGCTCGGTGGATCCGGATCTTGGGCGAGGTGGGTGGGGAGCGGGTGGACGGTCGGTGCCAGCTTGAGCCGAGCCGCGCGATGGGAGCTCAGTTTCCGCAACTGCGTGCGACGGTGCGGTCCCGAGCGCGAGACTGGTCATGTCCGCGCCCGCGATAGCGAAGGATGCGCATGGCCGAGTTGAACGTGAGCGGCTACCTTGCCCGCTTCTCCAGCAAGGGTGCCCAGGCCGCATGCCCCCGGTGTTCGGTCGACTGGGCGGTTCGCGGTGACTGAGCCGGGGGCGTGGCCCGCAGTTCGGCTGCCGGTCGCGCGGCCGGCCCACCGGTCGACCGAGTTGCCGGTGAACGAGGTCTTCACCGCGGTCCAGGGCGAGGGTCCGTACACCGGGCGGCGGTGCTCCTTCGTACGCCTGGGCTATTGCGTCCTCTCGTGTCCGAATTGCGACACGCAGCAGACCTGGAACGCCCGCCGGTTCAACCTCGCCGAGACCTGCCCGGACACTGAGGTCGATTCGATCCTCGCGAGCGTCCCGGACTCGGTGTCCATGGTGGTGGTCAGCGGCGGGGAGCCATTGCTGTGGCAGCGTTCCCCCGCGTTTCGGCTCCTCCTGGACTCCTTGCTCGCCCGCGGTGTCGCCGTCCACGTCGAGACCAGCGCCACCATCGCCCCGACCACCGAGTTGACGAAGAAGGTCGCGCACTTCACCGTCTCGCCGAAGCTGACGGCGATGGGCGGAGGCGATCCGGAGCACCGCCGCATCCGCCCTGCCGTGCTCGCGGCATTTGCCGACTTGGCCGGGCGGGGGCGGGCCTGCTTCAAGATCGTGGTGGAGGACACCGCACAGGTCGCCGAGGCCGCCGCGTTCGCCGACCGCTTCGGCCTGGACCGCGCCTGGGTGTGGGTGATGCCGGAGGCCACCGACACCGACACGCTCGTGCGCCGCCAGCCTGCGGTCACGCAAGCCGGAATCGAGCACGGCCTGAACGTGACCAGCCGGCTGCATGTCATCGGCAGCTGCCGATGATTCCCATGCCGGATCCAGGAGCAGGGGAATGGGAATGGAACTAGCGGCATTCGCGGAGCGGTTGCGCGCGGCAGGCGACGGAGCTGCAGACCGGTGGACGGCCTGCAGCGTCTGGGCAGGCGCGCTGGTACTGCGCCACACCTACCTGCACCCGGTCAGCTGGGAGTACGCCCGCCAGACCGGCGGCGAGAGCGAGGCCGTGGTGGTCGTCGCCGCCCTGACGGCCGCCGCCCTGCACCAGGCTGCCGAGCGCACCGGAGTCCTGCACGCCCTCCACCTGCCCCGCGCCGCCGCGATGCTCGCCGACGCCCCCACCGCGGTGTCCACCATCGCGCAGACCCCGCCGGCGCCACCGAGTCTCCAAATCCTCCAGGACATCCTCGACGGTCTGCCCCACGACCTTGCCGACGGCGACACCGAGACCCGCGCCGAGATCCTCTACGTCCTCGGCCTGGCCCACCAGGTGCTGACCGCCGACCAGGAGGCCGGGCCGGCCCTGGACCAGCAGATGCCGGAGCTGGCCCGCGCGATGGCGATGAGCGCGCACCTGACCGACGAGGCGCCCGGCACCGGCCCGTACGCCGAAGCGATGCCGCTGCGCCTGCACGACGCCCTGGTGCGCGCCGACGAACAGATGACCGACAAGCACGGGGCCACTGCCCGGCCTGGCGAGGCAGCGCGCGAGAGCGACCGGCTGCTGCGGGCTGCGGCACTGGCAGACCGCTGGCTGCTGGCCTGGGGACCCGAGAACCAACCGGCCGAGCGCGTCCACCTCGCTGAAGCATCCGCCATGGCCCTGGTCCGCCACGACCGCGCCCATCGCCTCGCAGCGGCAGATGCGGATCCCGGCGAGGATCTCAGCCCGCGCATGTACGTTCGCAGGCAGTACGCCATACGTGCGGCGCTTCGCCCTGGCCGCCGACCCTGACCGTGGCACGGCCTGACCGCGCCGCCACCGTACGCGACCGCAGCCCGGACCCGGGCAGCTTCAGAGGACTAGGGGGAACGATCGTGCTGACATCCACGCGCGAACACGAGGTGCGCTTCACCGCCCGTAGGCACCGGTCGGCACCGCGTGAGGAGTTCGTGCTGGTCCTGGAGCGATCCGCACCTGTTTCGAGCGGCTTGAGCGATCCGCAAGCCGAGCAGGCGGCCGAGGCGTGGATCCGCAGCACGCTGGAGGACCAGGCCCTGGACCAGGTTCTCGCCCGGCCGCCGTCGGCGGAGAACCTCGTCGTCTTCGTCCACGCGGCCTGCGCTGCGATGCTGACCGGCTTGACCGAGGTACGGGTCTGCCCCGAGGAGGGGACCTGGGTCGCCTACCGACGCCAGTGAAGCTCGGTCCTCAAAGAGCCCAACCCTGGCCCGGGTGTGCACTTCGAAATGGATGCTCTGATGGGAGAGACATGCCGAATTACGCCGATCGCCGCGCGTACGCGGCGTTGCAAGCGTACAACTGGGCCCTGGTGGCGAGCAGTTGGCAGCAATCACTGAAGGAGCGCGAGGCGGCCCGGGCCCTCAGCAACAGCGAACCAGCTGCCCTCACCCAGTGGCAGCAGTGGCTGCTCGACCACGTCGACACCCGCGGCCTGGACGGGCAACAGGCCCGCGAACTGGCTGAGATGTGGGTCCAGGTCGCGGCGGCGCAGCCGCCGTCCAGCCCGGACCTGGCGAAGGAGTGATCGCGCGGTTCCGCAGCGCGGACAACGCCGCGGCCTACGCCGAAAACGTCCACCGCCCCACGCCCACGCCACCGCCGAGCAGAACGAGTCGGGCGCAGGAGGTCATCCTGCGCGATCACACGCTGCTAGAGCTGACCGCCAGGCCCGCAGTGGGGAACGCGCTGCTCCACGTCGTCTACCGGCCCTGGCCCACCCCGATCGCTGTGGCCACACAGCCGGCTGCCAGCACCCTCGCCGCGGCCTGCCCATGCTCGCCGCTGCACGGCAGGTCGAACTCCAGACCGGCCTGGTCCCCGCCCCCTCATGGCCATGCGAGAAACCGCAGCCCAGGCACTACCGCGCACCAGGTAGCCGACCACATTGACCCGTCCGGACACGCCGCCAGTCAGCTCCGGCGACGCTGCGGGACGAGGTCTGCGAAGCCGGGGGCCAGGCGCCCGATCTGGGACAGCGCCGGCCGGTCGGCGACGCTGGAGCCGAACACGACCAGGCCCGGCACGCTGTCCCCCAGCGGCTGTTCCTGTCCGTCCTCCACCACCCTGACCGCCGGTGCTGTGCTGCGCAGGTCCCGTACGGACACCAACAGGCCCTTACCGCCGTCCTCGAACCACGTCAGGCAGCGCGCCCCGTCGGGCGATGCCTCGGTGCGGAACAAGGTCGAACCCTGGCCCGGCGGCTGCAGCGTCCGCCTCCCCTTCCGGGCCTGCGCCCGGGTGTACTCAGCGACCGAGCCGTCCGCGTCCATGCGGTACACCCGGTCCGGGGCCCTCAACTGATTCGGGCGCGTCGGCAGGGCGTCCCAGATCCACAGCTCCGCGCCGGCCTCCAGGCCCAGGCATCGGTAGTCCGAGAGCCTCCCCGGGTCGGCCGGCACCACGAACGGGTACAGCTCCGCGCGCCCGGTGCGCTCGTCCTTGCCCTGCGCGTACCAGCGTCCCACCTGCTCCGCCCACCGGGCGGCCTTGGCTGCGTTCGGCAGTTCCAGCAGGTTCCGCAGGTCGCCCTGGTCGGTCCGCCGCCACCCCTGGTCCATCTCGGCCGCCCAGTACTCACTGGTGTGCCAGTGCGCGTACACCCGCGGTCCCGGCGCGGCGTCGTGCTGGCACTGCGGGCACGGGTCCGCGTGCCGGTAGACCTCGCGGCGGCCGGCCAAGTCCACCAACTCCAGCGCCCTGCCTGAGTACAGGGCCTGCAACAACAGGCTCACCAGCGTCATCTGCCCCTGGGAGTCGCTCTCGTAGACGACGACGCTCTCCCAGGGGGCCTCGACGCTGAGGCGCATGCGGATCTCGGTGCCGTACAGCAGGAACGGGCAACTCTCGGGCGGCAGTTGGTCCAGGGCGTGGCGGTACCGGGGGTCCGTATTACGGTTCATGGCGCGCTCCAAGCAGTGTCGAGAGCAGCCGGGGGCGTGCACGCCCGGGCCACCGGAGGGAATCCTCGCCCCTCTACCGGGGGCGCCACGTCAGCCCGACGGCGTTCGCTGCCGGACATCACTGCGTTGAAAACCTCGGCCCGAAATGGGGCCGCCGCGCGGGGACCGGCCCCGCGTCGAACCACGCTACACGCCGGGAACGACAACCCACCATCGTCCCGGGAAACCTGTCATCCACTCTCAGGGCGCTACGGCCCGGCGGCCGATGTTGTCCTGGCTCTCGGCCCCGCCGGGTATCGATCGGGGTGGTGGCGCGGTGGAGGGGGGCCGTCAGGCCAGTGGCTGCCGACCAGCCCGCGGTATCCGAACCACGCCAACTGCTTGGTCGCGATCTGCGGCCACCATGCCTTCGTCGACCGTATCACCGGGCGGGCGCGGAACTGGAGCAGTCATGATCGCCTCGGCTGGACGGGACGCGACCGGCTTCATGTCCCGGCAGGGCCGCGGGCGGGGAGCGGCTTCGGCGGAACCGGCGCACCGCACGCCGAACTTCCTTCATTGCCAAAGCCCCAGGGCGCCTGCGCCCGCAGTACCCTGACGACGGCAAGGTCAGCTCCACGAGGAACCGGGGGAACCCCACATGCTGTCCGGACTGCTGCTCGCCACCGGCTTGGTCCTGGCCCTGGCCGCCTACGGAGCGCACCGCTCTGGCCGCCTGGGCAAGAGGGACCTCTTCGGGCTGCTGGCCCTGGGCGTACTGCTCGCCCTGGTAGCAAGCATCGTGGACCCACGGCTGCATCGCCTCGCCGCGGCCCCCGGCGTCGTCCTGGTTTACCTGCTGTTCGCCTGGTGGTTCGGCGGCGGCCTCGACAAGCTCCCCGGTGCCCGCCGACTGCGCATGCGCTACACCGTCGAGCTGCCCAAGGCCCCCTACACTGTCGACCTGGTCAAGACTCCGCGACCGTAGAGCCCGCCCTGAGGGTCAGCTCCACCACCAGGCCGCCCGCCACGAGGTCACCGCGATCACCACGGAGGGCCTGGGCAAGCCCAAGGCCGCCGGCTGGCTGGGCCAGGCCGGATGCATTCGCCATACCCCCATCGTGGCAGCGGCACCCCCGTCCGCACCGCCGAACACCGTTATCCGTCTATCTACGACATTCCGGCCAGGGCCGGGTGCGAGCCCGGACGGTAGCCCAGACCAAGGAGAAGGTCAGTTGCTGACCGGCCGTCGGATAACGATGCCCTGCGGACGTCAACGGCTCGATCAACCGTCTGGCCCCGGACGGTGAGGGCTCCTCGGTGCGAGGAGCGGCTGAGCGCTCTGGGACGGTTTGCGTTGGCGCCTGTGCCGTCTCGGGCACGCCGTGCCTGCCGCCCAGAGCGGCGTGGAACCGGTCGAGCGCAGCTATCGCGCCTGCGCCGCACTGTGGATAACGATCATGCTGGCTCGGGAGCCCCAGCCAATGGCCGTACCAGTGGGGGCCCATCATGGTGGTCAGATCGTGCGGCACCGCCTCCAGCCAGTCCGCCGCGCGGGTTCACGAGTCGGCCAGCAAATAGCGCGTCCGATCGAACTCGTCTCCGCCAGGAGGCCGGAAGGCACTGCCCCGCTGGCCGGCTTTTGAAGCACGGGTTATGTCCGGCATCCGTACCTGTGTTCAAAGGTCCGACCGGCGTTTTCCCAGGTCAGGAATCGAATACAGGCACTCAACCGCCATTGCCGGTTCCCCGGTTACGCCTCCGCCGCTCCGCCGTTGCGGAAGAATGCGGGGCATGAGTAACGACACGTCCGAGGCGAGCACGTTCACGTTCACCGGTGACCAGGACACCCTGCTGCTGTGGCTGGCCCGGTACTCCTCCAGCTGGAGAATCGCCGACGTGACGTTCCCGGACGGCAGTGTGCTGCTCTACCTCCGCGCCGCCCCCTTCGCGGTCCAGGGCTGGTCGAGTGCCGGCCTCGGACAGACGCTCAGCTCGGACACCTTCTTCCCCAACGACTCCGAGCACGACAGCGCGGCCAGCGCCCTGGCCACACTCCTCCGCCAGGGCGAGATGGTCGACGCCCTCCTGTGGGACGCGGAGTCGGCGAAGCAGCGGAACGACCCGAAGACGCGGGCCTCGCTCCTCAAGCGGGCCTTCGGCCTCAGCGAGGAGCGGGCGCGGACCAACATCCGGTTCGCCTCCCAGATCACCTACGACATCCGCGAGGGCGCCACCTTGGAGGTCCCCAGTCGCAATGAGGTGGCCGAGCGGCTGGACGGCGCCGACGACGTGCCGGACGCTGTGCTCGGGACGCTGCACCAGACGGCTGGCATGACGATGACCGGCAAGGGGTTGGCCGAGATGCTGGTGGAGGCCGCCCGGACCGGGATGCCCCCCGAGGGCGGTACGGACGAGGCGTGGCGCGAGCGGAGCGCGGTCGGCAAGCGGCTGCGCCACGAGGTGCTGCCGAAAGTGATCGGCCTGGTCCTGGTCAGCGCGCCGGAGTCCGCGCGGAACGAGGCGCTGCGGGCAGTGGCCAACACCCGGCAGCTGGAGTGAGCACTGGTCCGTGTCGGCCCGGGCCGGCCGGTGCATGGTTGGTGCACTCCCCCGTCCGGGCCGCTCACCCCGCCGCCTGCCGGTCAACAGCATCCGGCAGGAAACGGCCCGGCGTCGGCAAACGGGCTGACCGGCGTTCAGAGTCCGTGGGAGAGTTGGGGTCGGCCGGTTCTTCGGGCCGGTCCAGGAGAATGCCGCGCTGGCGGCGCTCCTTGGGCCACCGCGACGACGTCCATCTCGCGCGACTGATCTGCGAGTACGACGTCCGATGTCGTCAGCCACCCTGACCAGCGACTTCTGTGGGGCGGTCCGAGTCCGGGATTGGACAGGTCGAACGCGGGGTGACGAGCTCCGGGCGAGCACGTCGGACGGTCCGCGCGAACTTGCTCTGGTTAGGAGGGAAAGGTCCCATGATGGTTGGCGTGACGCCTGGCGATCGCACCGCGGCGATTTCCCCGCGGGACAGCCGTGGTGTTGCTGAGTTGCACGGTGTTCGGTTGCGTATCGAGACGCCTGCGCCGGACGTGCTTGGATCCGTGCTGGGCATGCTGGTTCCTGCTTGCTCCGTTGCTCCCGCGGGCGCAGTGACGCAGTGGACGCTCAAGGTCGAGGAGTGCAGTTCGGAGGTCGAGGATCATGGCGGCCTGTTCGACGGTCGGCTGGTCCTTGAGTTGCCGTACGGGCGGCGGCGCATAGCGGTCGTGGGCGTCGATGACGGGGTGCTGCGGGTGGCGGCGTGCTACCGGCCGGGGGCGGTGCCGGTGGTGATGGAGGTCGACGCGCGGCAGCAGGTGACACGGTTGGTCGCGGCCGTGGGGGACGTGGTCGGTCTGCGGTGGGCGGACTATCTGGGGCGGGTGTACTTCGCGTCCCGGTTGCTGGCGTCGGGCTGGCGGATGCTGCACGCTTCGGCGGTCGCCGTCGACGGCGTGGGGCTGGTGTTCCTGGCGGGGCGCCACGGGGGGAAGTCCACGCTCGCCCATCGGGCGGTGCGGGAACTGGGTGCGCGGTTCCTGGCCGACGACCTGGTGCTGATCGGTCCGGACGGCACTGTCGTCGGGTGGCCGACCCGCGTCGCGGTTCCCGCCGAGCTTGTCGGCGACACCGATGGCGGGAGGCGTGAGCGCACCGTTGTGGCCGGTGTGAGGCGCGACCGGTTCCTGTTTACGCCGGCGCAGCATCGTGCTGCACTCGGCATTGCGTACTCGCCGCCTGTTCCGCTGGGCGCCGTCGTGATCGTCTACGGTGACGCGGCCGCCGGTGAGGGCGCCTGGGCGGACGAGGTGGTGCTGGAGCGGGCGGTGGCCCAGGCTGCTCATGTCCCGCAGCAACTGCTGTATGTGAGTGATCCGCTGGGGCTGATGGGTGGGGTGCGGCTGGCGGACCAGGCTGCTGCGGCCCCGGTACTGGAGGGGCTGCTGGCCAGGGTTCCGTCGGCGGTTCTCCGGGTCGCGGTGGAGCAGCTGTCCTCGGCGCCGGTGTGGCGGGCCCTTGGAGACGTTGTCCCGGGGATGGGGCGTGGCCGGTGATTCGGCTGGAGCGGAGCGCCTACGAGGTGGTGAGCGCCGGGCGGAGTCTGTGGGTGGAGGCGGACGCGGCGCTGGGCTCCCGGTGGGGCGAGGTCGTACCGCACCTGCCCGGTGTCTTGCCCGGCGGAGTTCGGCCGAGAGTCGGCCCAGGAGCGGCGCTTCTGCCGAGCGGCGTGTCGAGGGGAGACGCTCGACGGCTGCTGAACGCCCACCTGCATCTGCTCCATCTGGCCTACGGCACACTGTGCTTGCACGCGGTGGCCCTGCGGTTTCCGGCCGACGGCCGGGTCGTAGTGCTGCTCGGCGGACACGGTGCGGGCAAGTCGCTCGTCGCGTTGGCGCTGGTGCGCCGGGGCTGGCGGGTGCTTGCCGGTGACGTGGCGCTGGTGGACCTGTCGGACCCTGAGCGGGGGTTTCGTGTGCTGGGTGGCACGGCCGCGTTCCTCGCCCGGCGGGCACCGACGCTGCGCTGGTTCCCCGACCTCGCGCTGCCGCCGTCCGGCGGGGAGCGGGTGGATCTGGGCCACCTGCCTGGGCTGCGGGAGTCGCCGATGGCCACGGCGGGCCCGGTGACGGTGGCGGCCGTGGTGGACGTGGACGGCGACCCGGTGGCCGGCGCGGGAATGGTTGAGGTGCTGGACGAGCACACGGCCGCGACAGTGTGGTGGCGGGCGAGCGGTCATCTGTTGGAGCGCATCCTCGACGACAGTGCGGTGGTGCTCTGCCAGTTCGAGGACGGCCCGGCTTCCTCCCACCGTCAGAACCGGGTACGGGCGCTGGCCGGCGCCCTGCCGCTGCACGCGGTGTGGGGAGCCCCCGACGCGATCGCCGACCGGGTCCAGGACCTGGCCGACTCGAGCACGCCAGCTCAGTCGTTGGAGGTCCGTTGATGTCCGAGGAAGAGCCGACCGCGCGCCGCTACACCGGAGCGCGGATCCGCGTCGGGGCGGGGCGGGCGCGCCTGGTTGCGGGGGCCGTGCCGGGGCCGGGCATGCTGGCGGGCAGGTTCAGTGTGCTCAGCCCCGGCACCGAGCGGCGGCATCTGGCGGGGCCGGACCGCGAGGCCGGATACATGACGCTCGGCCGGGTGGACGAAGGGGCGGGGTGGGTGCTGGCGCCGGTGCCGCACGGTGCCGCCTTCGATCCGGCCTGTCCCGGAGCGGTGAGCGCACCGCCGGGGATGGAGCCGGGGCTGGTGGCGCTGGCCCGGTTCCAGCAGATGGCCTGCCTGGGCCTGGACCGGGTGCCCACCGCCGACCTGAGCGAGGTGGTGGTCGTCGGGTCAGGGCCGGTCGCGCTCGGCTGCGTGCTGGAGCTGTCCCGCCGCGGCGCGACCAGCATCCGGGTGGTGACCGCGCGTCGGCACGCCCCGATCGGTCGGGCGCCGGGCGTCGTCTGCGTACCCCCGGAGGGCGCCGGGCGGGGACGGCTGGTCATCGATGCCGTCGGCGTCCCGGCCAGCGCGGCCGCCTTCACCGCACCCGGCGGCGTTCTCGGCCTGCTCGGCACTCCCACCGCCGACGACACACTCGATGCGCTCCAGGTGCACCGCAGCGGCCTGGCCGTGGTGGGCATGCACGAGTTGGCGCCCACCGCCGAGGGCGTGTACCAGGACGCCTTCACCACGGTCTGCCGCTGGCTCGCCGAGCATCTCGACCCGGCCCTGGCCACGGTCTGGTGCCGAACGGTGCCCGGCGGGAACGCTCCGGAACTGTTCGCCCTGCTGGACGCGCCGGGCCGCCCGGCCGAACCGGTCATGCTGTTGGACTGGGGGACGGTATGAGTGCGGCCGGGATCGGGCTCTACAGCATCGGCGTGCGGGGCCTGGACGTGCCGGAGCTGCTGGAGTGGGCCTCACCGCAGGGCGTTCCGTTCGTGCATCTGCGGGGCGGCCCGCGCGGCTTCGACTTGGCCCGGCAGCCACCGCAGGTGCTCGCGCACTGGCGTCGGTGCTCGGAGGCGTTCGTTCCGGTCACCGGGGTGACAGCCGACCTGGACCTGGCCGACCTGTTCGCCTCGTCCGTATCCAAGCGGGCCTGGGCCCAGGCCGAGCTGGAATTCCTGGCAGTCGCAACCGCCGCGATCGGCGCCGGCTGGGTTCGGCTGCTGGGCCGTACCGTGCCCCGGGGACCGCTGCTGGCGGCCATGCTCACCGACGAGCTGCCGGTGGCCCGGTTGCCGCTGCTGGTGGAGCTCCACCACCCCGGTTGGCTCGCACCCGCCGCGCTGGACGCCTTGGAGGCGTTGTTGAAACGCTGGCCCCGGCTAACGGTGCTAGCCGACACCTCCCAGCTCGCCGCCGCTCTGCCGTCAGCGGGCGGTGATGGGGACGTGGCGCTGGGGCGGGTGCTCGATCTCTCCCGGGTGCTGCATCTGTCCGACGACGGAAGCGGCCGGGACACGGCGGGCCGTGCAGTGGTCGCCGAGCAGGCCCGGGACCGGATCGGCAGCGGTCAGGGCATCGAGGTCGCCGTCGAGTGGACCGGCCAACCCCGCACCACCCAGGCGTGCTTGGAGCGACACCGGCAGGCGTGCCGGTGGTGGGCGCAGCGTTCCGGAGCACCCCCGCGAAGGCCATAGGGTGTTCCTCCGATCACTACACGTCACAAGGAGGGGTTGTCGTGGACCCGAAAGCGCAGCCTGATCTCACCGCGGTGCTCGCGAGCGCCTACGGCCTGCCCGGCGCCGTCCTGGAGCGGTTGCCGGTCGGCCAGGTGACCGTCAACTACCGGGCCCGCGTGGGTGACCAGGTGCTGTTCGTGAAGCACTACCAGGGCAGCGAGTCGGACCTGGGTGCCGAACAGGCCGCGGTCGACCAGACGCAGCTGGCTGGCAGTCACCAGGTGCCGGTCGCCTCGGTGCGGCCTTCGGTCGGCGGGGACACCGTCGTGCGGCAGGACGGCCTCGTCGTCTCGGTGTGGGAATGGGTGCCCGGTGCGGTGGTCGAGGACGGTCTCAGCTCGGTCCAGCAGCGGGCCGCCGGAGCCACTCTGGGCCGTATCCACACCGCGTTCGCCGACCACCCGGCCGGATCCGGCCCGTCGGCGAAGCTGGAGAAGTGGCTGCGCCCGGACATCGAGAAGTTGGAGGCCACCGCGGTCAAGCTGCTGGGCATCGCCGGGGAGCGGGCGCAGCGTGACGCGTTCGACGAGCAGGCGCTGCGGACCTTGGCCGAGCGGCGCGCGGTGCTGCACCGTATCCCGGAGCTCTTGGGCGGTCTGCCGCCGCTGACGACGCAGGTGCTGCACGGCGACTACTCGGCGGTCAACCTGCTGTTCCAGGGCGACGAGCTGACCGCCGTGCTGGACTTCCTGCCCCCCGACCCGTTCCTGGTCGCCTACGAGCTGGGCCGGATCGCGTTCGACCCGCGCACGGTCGTCCTGGACGAGGACTGGATCGCGGCCGGGGTGAACCTGGTCGGCGCCT
>Ga0302314_10004576_pt1 | contig 25398 bp, 23 predicted proteins | sample III_Palsa_N2_3_FD_200533 | JGI IMG/M metagenome (GOLD analysis project Ga0302314, IMG submission 200533) | Peat permafrost microbial communities from Stordalen Mire near Abisko, Sweden - III_Palsa_N2_3 | ecosystem: Environmental > Terrestrial > Soil > Palsa > Peat permafrost | place: Sweden... | reverse complement strand
GTCGCGCTGCGGGTGCTGCGCCGCGAGGCGCCGGGCTTCACCGCCTATTCCTTCCTCGAGCGCGGCAGCGACGAGCGGCAGTATTGCAGCCCCCTGGTCGACCTGCCGGTGGTCGGGATCATGCGGTCCAAATACGGGACCTATCCGGAATATCACACGTCTCTCGACGACCTGTCCCTGGTGACCCAGGCCGGGCTGGAGGGTTCGCTGGCGATGATGAAGCGCTGCATCGAGGCGCTGGAGGTCAGCCGGACCTATGTCGCGACCCAGCCCGGTGAGCCGCAGCTCGGCCCGCGGGGCCTCTATCCGACCATCTCCACCCGCGACAGCGGCAAGACCGTTCGCGCCATGATGAACCTTCTGGCCTATGCCGACGGCGACCATGATTTGATCGATATCGCCGAGCGTATCGGTGAGAGCCTCGCCGATTGCGACGTCCTGGCCCGCCGGCTAGAGGCCGCCGGCGTGCTCAGATTGGCGTAGTGCGGCGGTCTGTCGCGATCTGCTCCCCCAGTCGATCAAAAGACGAAACGCGCCATTAACCAACCGTCGCTATGCCGTTGAGTCTGAGCGAAGGATTTCGGCCTGGCGGGGAGCTGAGGACGAATCTTTCGGTGGTTGTCCGCGCCGCATGGGGAGCGATTGCATCTATGGCGTTGAAGCTGTCGCTGAAGCCTGGTGAGCGGTTCGTCCTCAATGGGGCGGTCGTGCAGAATGGCGACCGGCGCGGCGTTCTGCTGCTGCAGAACAAGGCCTCGGTCCTGCGCGAAAAGGACATCATGCAGGCCGAAGAGGTCACGACGCCGGGCCGCCGCATCTATTTCCCCGTGATGATGATGTACCTCGATGAAGCCAACGCCGGCCGTCACTACGACGAGTTCGTGCGCCGGCTGTCGGAGTTCATGGGCGTGATCCAGAACGCCGACGTTCTGGCCGACTGCGTAAATGTATCCAAGCATGTGTTGGGCCGGGAATATTACCGCGCCCTGATGCTGTGCCGGAAGTTGATGGAATACGAGGACGAAAGGTTGGGGCATGTCCCTGCGAGCGTATCAGCAGGCGAACGCGAGGGCTGAACGCCCACGCGAGTCGGAATACCGCCTGTTCGGTCAGGTCACGCGTGCTTTGATCGAGGCGTCAAAGGCGCCCTCGAACGATCTGCGCGCGCGCATTGACGCGATCGACTGGAACCGGCGGCTGTGGTCGACCCTGGCCAGTGACTGCTGCCAGCCTGAAAACCAGCTTCCGCCCACCCTACGCGCCCAGATCATCTCGCTCAGTTCCTGGGTCCGCCGTCATTCCAGTTCGGTGATGAAGGGCGAGGGCGCGTTCGAAGATCTCATCGAGATCAACCGCATCATGATGCAGGGCCTGGAGCCCAAGGTCGTCGCGAACTAGCCGCGACCGATCTGTCCGGCATTGCGCGGCCGCTCGCGCTTCTCCGTCTTTTGCCGATCTGGATCGTAACGCCGCGCGCCGGCGTCGTTAACCTTCGCCCCCTTGTCGGCCGCTCGGCGGGGTAGGCAGAATTGGCCGGCCGCCCCGGCAATTCCTGCCCATCACCCTGATTCTAGGCGGTTTTTGCCGGGCGTCGGATTTCGCCACCCAATAATTTCATTGTTAATTCAAGGGGATACGAGACCGCCTGTGTCGTGCCGAAATGGCACAGGCATTGCTTGCCTACTCTGTGGGGCAAAACGCCCTCGGCATCAAAATGATGTCGTACACCGCAGAACAGGAAGTTCTTGTCATGTCGCTAAGCGTCAACACCAATCCGGGCGCCCTCGTCGCTCTGCAAAACCTCAACACCACCGAATCCTCGCTGCAAACCGCCCAGAACCAGGTTTCGACCGGTTTGGCGATCTCTGAACCTTCGGACAACGGCGCCATCTGGGCCATCGCCCAGAACCAGCGCGCGACCTCTCTGTCGCTCGACTCCGTCAAGCAGTCGCTTCAGCGCGCCACCTCGACCATCGACGTAGCCACCTCCGCCGGCCAATCGGTCTCCGACCTGCTGAACCAGTTGAAGTCCAAGGCGCTCGCCGCCTCCGACACCTCGTTGGACTCCGCGAGCCGCAGCGCCCTGAACGCCGACTTCACCTCGCTGCGTAACCAGATCACCTCGGTGGTCGACAACGCCAGCTTCAACGGCTCCAACCTGATCGATTCCGGGGCCAAGAACATCTACGCCCTGGCCAATGCCGATGGTCAGTCGCAGCTGACGATCGCGGCGCAGGATCTGTCCTTGGGCGGCTCCAACGTCACCCTGACGGCGACCACCTCGATCAGCACCGCGACCCTGGCCCAAGCGGCCATCGCGACGGTCCAGACGTCCATCATCAACGTCAACAACGCGTTGGCCAAGCTGGGGACGTCGGAAAACTCCCTGTCGGGCGAGCTGACCTTCGTCGGCAACCTGCAGGACACGATCGACACCGGCGTCGGCAACCTCGTCAACGCCAACCTGGCCAAGGAAAGCGCCCAGCTCCAGGCTCTGCAGACCAAGCAGCAGCTCGGCATCCAGGCGCTGTCCATCGCCAACGCCAGCAGCTCCACGCTGCTCAGCCTCTTCCGCTAATCGTGATGGACCGGAGGCGGGCCACCGGCCCGCCTCCCCCTGACTGGAGGCGTCGCTGGCAAGGCGGCGTAGGAAGACATGAGCAGCAGCATTTCCGTGAACGGAGCCGGATCGTCGGGTGATTCCACCTACGGCGGTGGCGGCGGTTACGCCCAGCCAGACACCGCGGGATCCAGCGCCGGACCCGCGTCGACCAAGCCGGCGCAGGGCGATTCGCCCGATCCAGCCGATCTTCGACTGATTATCGAGGACGACCTGATCGCCGGTTCCTTTGTCTACAAAACTGTCGACCGAAAGACCGGGAAGGTCGTCCAGCAACTGCCTCGCGAGCAGATTCTCGCGCTCGGCGAGGCGTCTGACTACACGGCCGGCGCCGTGATCAAGGCCAAGGTCTGAGGATCTTCCGGCCGGTGTAGCGCGGTCCGCTTAAAGGGCCGCCGAAAGAGCGTTCAGCCGCCACCCCGTAGGGGTGAGCGGCCACGCGCCCGTGGGCGTTAACCTTTCGCTCACCATGTCTGCTTAGCGTCGTTAATGAAGAACGAATCTTCAGGCGGACGTGGGGGCGAGAATTGGCCTCATCGACCGCCTCTAGCGGCCCGGAGAGCCCAAATGTCGCTGTCTATTAACAACAACGCCGCCGCGCTGATCGCGCTGCAGAATTTGAATGCGACGGAGGCCTCGCTCCAGACCACTCAAAACGATGTCAGCACCGGCCTCGCTGTTAATGACGCTCAGGACAACGCCTCCGTCTGGTCCATCGCCCAGGGGCAGAGGGCCGATATCAGCGCCTTGGACGCGGTTACCCAGAGCCTCAACCGTGCGACCTCCATCGCCGATGTCGCCTCCACCGCCGGCCAATCGGTGTCGGATCTGCTGACGCAGATCAAGGCCAAGGTCGTGGCCGCGATGGACACCTCGCTCAACACCGCTTCGCGCGAAGCTTTGAATAACGATTTCAGATCGTTGTTGAACCAGATCACCTCGGTGGTCGGCAACGCCAGTTTCGATGGCGCCAACATCCTTAACGGCTCCCTGAGCAATGGCCTGCAGTTTCTGGCCAATTCCGACGGCACCTCCACGCTGACCTTGTCGACCGAAAACCTGACTATCGGCGGCTCGAACATCACCTTCGCGGCCACGGCCAGCATCGGCACCGCCACCATGGCCGCCGGGCTTTTGACCTTCGTCAACGCCTCCCTGACCAATGTCGACAGCGCCCTGGGCAGCCTCGGTTCGCAAAGCAACGAGATTGCCGCCCACACCACCTTCATCGGCAAGCTGCAGGACACGTTGCAGACCGGCGTCGGCAACCTCGTTAACGCCAACATGGCCACCGAGAGCGCCAAGCTCCAGGCGCTGCAGGTGCAGCAACAGCTGGGCGTGCAAGCGCTCTCGATCGCCAACCAGGCGCCGAACGCCATCCTCAGCCTCTTCAAATAACTATAGGCGACATTCCAGTTGGCGGCGGCGCGGCTTCATGATGCTGTGCCGCTTCGACCATAGAGTGGCCCCATGATCGAGTTGCGAGACCTAGGCGATGAGGACAGCGAGCGCCTGTTCCGCTGGCGTCAGGAGCCAGAGGTCGATCGCTGGATGAGCGATCTGCCACTGCAGGCCTACGATCAGCATCAGGTCTGGTTTGAGCAGTTCCGGACCGACCCCGACCAGACCGGCCGCATCATCTGCGAAAATGGTCGCCCCGCCGGCTTTCTCAGCCTCACGGGCCTGCAGAGCCTGCATCGCCGCGGCGGCTGGGGCTGGTACATCGGCGAGGCCGCGGCGCGCGGTCGAGGCGCGGGCCGGGCGGCCCAGGCCCTGGGGCTTGACCTGGCCTTCGGTGTGCTGGGCCTGGAGAAGGTGTTCGCCGAGGTGCTGGCTGAAAACGGCGCGGCGCTGAAAGCGCAGGCGGCCGCTGGTTTCCGGCGGGAAGGCTATCTGCGTGATCACGTGATCAAGGATGGCCGACGCCGCGACGTGGTCCTGTTGGCCATGCTGGCGTCGGAGTGGGCCGAGCGCCGCGAGCCGGTGCGCAAGTCCCTTGTCACCTCCGGCTTGATCGCGGCTTTGGCGCCGATCTCTTAACGGCCCTTCAGTCTTTGCCGGCGATAGTCGGGACGCCCGAACCGTGTCCGCACTGAGCCTGACTTTTGATCTCGATCGATTCCAGCCTGCTGACCAACTACTACCTCTCCAAGGAAGGCATCCTGGCGAGCAGCTCAAGCACGTCCGCGTCCGCGTCTTCGGCCAGCAGCTCCAGCGCGTTAACCGCGGCGACGCCGACCCCGCCCTGGGATGCGCCGACGCCGAAGAATCAGACCGTCAGCGCCGCCAGCGCCCTAGCGACCCAGGTGCTCAACGGCCAGAACATCATCGACCCCAACACCACCCTGACCAGCGTCAAGGGCGCCAGCGGGACCTACGACAACCTGTTCACCCTCTATCAGGGCCTGAACGCCCTGGAGGGCATGACCGAGCAGATGCTGGCCTCGTCGGCCACCACCACCAGCAACGCGACCATCGCCAGCGCCTTCGACAGCGGCCTCAGCCAGGTGTCCACCTATGTGAACGGGCTGTCCCTACCCAACCTGCGCATCAGCACCGGCACCGTCTCCTCGAACGACACCTCGACCGAAGGGCCGGCGACGGAAAGCGACAACTACAACACCCCTGTCATCTTCGTCGGCTCTCAGACCACCCCCGTGCCGTCCTTGCAGGGGACCGTGCAGTTCAACATCAACATCGCCGGCCTGAACGGCAAGAACACCTCGGTTCCCATCGATCTAAGCGGCATGGGTTCGACCGCGCGGACCATGCCGAACGTGACAACCTACATCAACTCTCAGCTGCAAGCTGCTGGAGTTCTTACGCGTTTTGCCGACAATGAGACGCCGGGTCAGCCTCAGACGATCAAGGTTGGCGGCCAGTCCGTCACCTTGCCCGCCGGTCCTGACCAGTGGGGCTGGACCATCCAGGGCATCTCCACGGAACAGGTGTCGTTTTCCGCGCCCTCGACGGCGGCGGCGGTCTACGTCGCTCAGACGGCCGGCAACGTCTCCGGCTACGCCGCCCAGGTGGCGTCAGACGCCTCGACCGCCAGTCTCGACGCGGAGGAGGGGATTACCCCGCCCGCGAGCTCGACGAGTTCCAGCACCAGTTCCTCAGCAACCTCGTCGACCTCCAGCTCGACCACCTCGTCGACCGACACCATCAGCCAGCCGTTCCAGCAACTGCTGACCTTCCAGAACAGCACCTCGTCGACCAGCGCCACGGCGCCGGCGGCGGCGACCTCGCTGCCGGGTACGACCAACGCCGTCGCCGGGGAGATATCGGCTCAGACGCTCGATCCCAGCATGACCTCGGTGCAGGCCACGGCCACGGGCGCGGACGGTTCGCTCTATGTGTTGGGGGATGTCGACGGCGCCGTCGACAACCAGACCATCCAGGGCTCCCAGGACGCGGTGCTGCAGAAGTTCGATTCGGCCGGCAACCTCGTCTACACCCAGACCCTGGGGGCGGCCAATTCCGCCAGCGGCTATTCGATGGCGGTGTCCGCGGACGGCCAGGTCGCTATCGCGGGCTCCTTCACCGGCGACCTCGACGCTGGAGACCTGGGCAACGGCGCCACGGGGACCGATAGCTTCGTCACCCTCTACGACTCCAGCGGCGACGAGACGTGGACCCAGACCGGCCTTCAGCCCTCCAACAACCAGGTCAATTCGGTCGCCTTTGGCGCCAATGGCGAGGTGCTGGTCGCTGGCCAGTCCAACATCTCAACCACCGCCTCTCCGGCCTACGGCCAGACCCAGGGCTTCATCGCCGGCTATTCCTCCAGCGGTGACCAACTGTTCAGCACCAACACCGGCACGGCCAACGCCCAGAGCCTGGCGGTGGACGGAAACACCGTGGTGGTGGCCGGAACGTCGTCCACCGGCGACGCGGTTGTGAACAGCTACGCCTTGCAAACCAAGGGCGCGCCGACGTTGACCGCGACCCGCGACCTGGGCTCGCTCGGAAACGGCGCCATCGCGGGGGTGGCGGTCAACAATGGCCAGGTGGTTGTCGCCGGAACCACCAGCAATGGCGCGCTCAATGCTGGCACGGTCACCAGCGCCTCCAACGGCGGCCAGGAAGCCTTTGTCGCCCAGCTGTCCGAGGACCTGGCCCCGGCCTCCACCGACCAGATCGCCTATTTCGGCGGCGCCAAGGGCGCCAAGACCACCGCCACGGCCCTGACCATCTCCGGCGGGCAGGTCTATATCGCCGGCTCGTCCAACACGGCGCTGCCAGGCATGACCAGCGTCGGAACCCAGGATGGCTATGTCGCCAGCGTCGACATCGGCTCGGGCACGATTGGCTGGTCGGAGCGGTTCTCAGGCCAGGACGGATATGCCGCGCCGGAATCCATCGCGGTGGCGTCCTCTGGAGCTAGCATCCTGAACAAGCTCGGCCTGCCGACCCAGACGATCCAGCAGACCAGTTCGCAATTGTTGACCTCGGCCACCTCGGTTCGCGCCGGCGACACCTTCCAGGTGCGCACGCGCCAAGGCGGAACGCCGGTGACGGTGACCATTGACGCCACGGACACGCCGCAGACCCTGGCCAGCAAGATCGTGGCGGCGACGGGCTATACCGCCAACGTCACCACCGAGACCCTCAACGGCGGACTTCAGGTCGAGATCAAGCCCAACAACCCGAACTCGACCATCGAACTCCTGCCTGGGCCCGCCGGGTCAAACGCCCTGACGGCGCTGGGCCTGAACGCCGGCGTGATCCAGACCGCCTCCGCGCTTTCGACCAGCACAAAGAAGAACACCAACCCGGGAATCGCCGCCAACACCTATGGCCTGAACATCGAGGGCGGCTTCAACCTGACCACCACAGCCGGCATCCAGGCGGCGCAAAAGTCGCTGCAGACCGCCGCGGCCCTGGTTCAGACCGCCTTCTACACCCTGGCCAACGGCAACAAGCCGGCGTCGACCAAGCCGCAGATCACGGGCACGGTGCCGGCCTATCTGCAGGCGCAGCTGGCGAATTATCAGGCCGGTCTTTCACGCCTGGAGGGATCGGGTTCGAGCAGTAGCAGTTCGTCTGCTACGAGCGCCGACAGCTCCGGTCAGGTCGCACTGTCGCTACTGGCCTGACTTGAAACCATCTTGCTCGAAGCGTAGCCAGGATCACTATGGATTGGCTCCAGGACCGCAGACTCTTGCTTACCGTCGGCGGCGGCGTCCTGGCCCTGCTGATCTCGCTTGGCGTCGCGCTCGGCCTGGTGGCGCGTGATCATAAGGTCGCCGCCCCCCCGCCGGCCTCCGTGGGCGGCCTCGTCGTGCAGATGGGCCAGCCCGACAATGCCAAGCTCGACCCCGCCCAACCCCTCCGGTGCTTCGTCGGCGGCCAGTTCGTGGGCATGGAGACCCTGGCCGACTGCGCCAAGAAGAACGGCGTGGCCACCAAGGCGCTGGACGTGGGCGTCGATCCCAACGGCGACCTGACCGCGGCCAATGGCGTCGGCGCTGACCTGGCGCCTCTGCCGCCCACTGACCAGGCTCAGGACGATTCTCAGGCCGCGCCCACGCCGGCCCAACCTGCTGTTGCTCAGGGCGCCCACGGCGGTGTCGGCGACTGCCTGCGTTATGGCGGCGGCGGCTGGCGCAAGGCGGGCGAGGGCTTAAGCCTCAGCGCCTGCGTCCAGGCCCTTTACGCCGGCCGCTGCGTCAAGACCGGGGAGGCGGCTTACGGCCGCTGGGGCGTCCAGACGCTGCGGCTGGTGCCGCACCGGGTGGAAACCTCGGGTGATAACCACACCTTCCGTAACCTGATCGACCAGGACGACTCCAGCTGCACCATCGCTGATTTCTGATCGTTAACGCACCGCTCGCGCCCGCGGCGATCCCGGTGTAGCGTTTGGTCATGAAACCAGCCGTGCTGATCCTGGCCGCCTCGGCCCTCGCGCTCGCCGCCTGCCAGAAGCAGGTCAAGGCCCCCGAAACCCCCGGCGTCTGCTACCACGCCGTGCCGCGCGCCGACGGAACGATCACCTTCAACGAACTGTCCGCGCATGAGGACACCATGGAGGCCTGCGCCGGATCCCTGGAGGGGATGAGGCTGCGGTTCCTTGGCCTCGGCGGAAACGTCCACAACATTATGGGGACCTATAACGGCCAGTATCTTTTCCTGGACCCCAGCGGCGTCTACGAGTCGCAATCCTATACGGGCATGCGTTTCCCGTTCCTGGTCCATACCGGCGATGGTCGATTGGCGGCGCCGGGGGCGGTTCAACAGTAGCCGCGTAACAGCGATTGACAAGAACGTAACAAGAACATTAACTGATCAGCGTCACCCGCGCCCCAGACGGAAATGTGGGTGAATTCCACGGAACGCGACGAAGTCGAGGAGAAGGCCGATGGCCGGTAGCGTCAATAAGGTGATTTTGGTCGGAAACCTGGGCAAGGACCCGGAAATCCGCACCCTCAACTCCGGCGATCGGGTGGCCAACCTGACCCTCGCCACCTCCGAAACCTGGCGCGACAAAAGCTCCGGCGAGCGCAAGGAAAAGACCGAATGGCACCGGGTCGTGATCTTCAACGACAACCTGGTGAAGATCGCCGAGAGCTATCTGAAAAAGGGCGCCAAGGTCTATCTTGAGGGCTCGCTGCAGACCCGCAAATGGACCGACAACGCCGGCGTGGAGAAATTCTCCACCGAGGTTGTGCTGCAGAAGTTCCGCGGCGAGCTGACCATGCTCGACGGCAAAGGCGGCGGTGATGACCGTGGCGACGAAGGCGGCCACAGCGGCGGCGGTTTCAGCGCCGCGCCGCGCGCCCAGCCGTCCGGCCCCCGCGAAACCTTCTCCGCCGACCTGGACGACGAAATCCCGTTCTAGGAATTAGGTATAATTCCGCTCATCCCCGCGAAGGCGGGGACCCAGGAGACGGGGTACGGTTGTGCCGACGCGGTTCGGGCCGCTGCGGATGGATGGGGTCTAGTGACCCAGGGTCCCCCCCTTCGCGGGGATGAGCGGAGTTTTTCGACGCGACCTCACAATCGTCACGGACCGTCTGAAGCCCGCCGACTGTGGCTGAACTGCCGAAGCTCCGCCATTGCCTCCACCTGGCGCCGCTTATAGGTTCCAGGAAAATCCTGGGGGGATGGAATGGCGTTGCTTGCGAAGTTTGCGGTTCGGCTGAAGACAGCCGCCTCTATCGTCGCCGCCTTGAGCCTCGGATGGGGCGTCTCCGGCGCCGCCCTGGCCCAGGGAACACAGGCGTCGCCAGCGGGACCGTCCTCGGATTCCGGCGAGGCGATCTACCAAAGCCATTGCGCCGCCTGCCACGATCACTCGGACACATCCCGGGCGCCGACGCGGGCGACCCTCGGCCAGATGCGGCCGCAGGCGATCGACTTCGCGCTCACGCAAGGGAAAATGAAGGGCCCGGGGTCCGGCCTGACCGACGAGACCCGCGCGCAGCTCATCAAATACCTGACCGGCGGCGCCCCGGCTGCGACCACCACCGACGCCTGGGCGGACAAGATGATGTGTCCCGCCAATCGTCAAACGGCGGATGCGGCGGGTCCGGCGACGATCTCGACCTTCGGTTACGACAAGTCCAACACCCGCACCCTGACCGGCGCGCAGGCGGGGCTCACCAAAGCCCAGCTCTCCGACATGGAGCTGGCCTGGGCCATCGCCATCCCCGGCGCGACCACCATGCGCTCCCAGCCCGCCGTGGTTGGCAAGATGGTGTTCCTGCCTGTGGCCGACGCCTCGACGATGTACGCCTTTGACGTCTCCAACCGCCTGCAGCCCTGTATCAAGTGGCTTTATAAGGCCCCCGGCGGCGCGCCCCTCCGCACCAGTGCGTCCTATGGCGTTATCGCCGACGGGCGGGGCGTGGTGGCCTTTTCCGGCTTCGACACCACCGTCTATGTGCTCGACGCCAAGACGGGCCAGCCGCTCTGGACCAGGAAGGTCGGGACCTACACCCACTCCACGACCACCGGCACGCCAGTGGTGCTCAAGACCCGCATCATCGTTCCGGTCTCGCAGTTCGAGATCATGGTGGCCGGGCCCAACAACCAGCTCTGCTGCAACAACCACGGCTATGTCCTGTCGCTCGACCCCAAGGACGGCTCGCAGCAGTGGCGCTACGACACCATGCCGGACGCGGCGCCCATCCGCGATCGCGGCGACGGCAAGATGCTGTACGGCCCCTCGGGCGCGCCGATCTGGGATTCGCCCAGCGTCGATGAGAAGCACGGCCTGGTTTACATCGGCACCGGCGAAGCCAACTCGCCGCCCACCCACAAGAACACCGACGCCATGATCGCCATCGGTCTGGCGGACGGGAAGGAAAAGTGGAGCCGTCAGGGGACGGACAGGGACATCTTCCTTTCCGGCTGCGGTCCGCACCCCAAGACCGGCCAGTACAATTGCGTCTCCGACACCGTCTATCGCGACGTGGACTTCGGCGCCTCCATGGTCCTCGCCGACCTGGGCACGGGCCAGGACGTGCTGTTCGCCGGTCAGAAGTCCGGGACCGTCTGGTCGGTCGATCGGCGCACCGGCCGGCTTTTGTGGCGCAACCCGCTCGGCACCGGCAGCCCCCTGGGCGGCGTTCACTGGGGCATCGCCTACGACAAGGGTCTGGTCTACGCCCCGGTCAGCCTGGTCGGGGTCGATCTTCCGGGCGAGCCGGTGGACACCACCCGCATCAAGTCGGGCCTCTATGCCCTCGACGCCAAGACCGGCGCGGTAAAGTGGATGTACGCCACGGCTGCTGACTGTGCTGGCGATCGGCAGGCGCGCGTGCCGTCCTGCAAACACTACTACGGCATGTCCACCGCGCCGGCGGTGATCGATGGCGCGGTGGTGGAAGGGGCGCTGGACGGCTACCTCTATGTGCTGGACGACAGAAGCGGAAAGCTGCTGTGGAAATACGACACCGCCATCGCCTACCAGGGGGTCAATGGCGTGGCCGGCAAGGGCGGCTCGATCGACGCCGCCTCCATCACCGCCGCGAACGGCCTGCTGCTGGTCAACTCCGGCTACGGCATGTTCGGCGAGACCCCCGGCAACGTCATCCTGGCTTTCCGGCCCAAGCCGAAGTGATCGCCGCGTCTACTGGCCGGTAAACTTCGCCGGGCGGCGTTCGAGGAAGGACGCGACGCCTTCCTTGTGGTCCGCCGATTTGAACGCGGCCGACAGCGCCTGCACATGCGCCTCCATGTGCGTGGCGACATCGCGCTCCAGTCCGCGCCAGACCAGATTTTTCATATGGCGCAGGGAGAAGGGCGAGGAGTTCAGATAGCCGCGCGCCTCGGCATAGGCGGCCTCCATCAGCGCTTCCGGCGCCACGATCTGGTTCGCATAGCCGATCTGCGCCGCCTCGGCGGCTTCCAGGAAGGCGCCCGAATAGAGCAGCCGCAGCGCCCGCGACGGCCCGATCAGCCGGGGCAGCAGCCAGGAGCCGGCGCCCGTGTCCGGCACCAGGCCGCGATGGGCGAAGTTCCAGGCGAAGCGGGCGCGGTCGGTGACGATGCGCACGTCGCACTGGCTGGTGAACTCGGCTCCCATGCCCACCGCGAACCCGTCGATGGCGCCGATCACCGGCTTAGGGCAGGCGACGATCGGCCACCAGACGCTGTGTTCGTCCGAGCGGCCGCGCACCCCGCGCGTCTCCCCGGGAATAGTGGCCAGGTCGGCCAGGTCGGTGCCGGCGCAAAAGGTCCCGCCGGCGCCGGTGATGATCAAAACCCGCACCCGATCGTCCTCGCCCGCCTTGCCCACCGCCGCGATGAAGGCGGCCAACATGGCGTAGGTCATGGCGTTGCGCTTTTCCGCCCGATCGATGGTGATCAGCCCGATCCCGTCGCCATCGACCTCAAAGCGGATGTGATGAGCCGTCATGATCGCCTCCCAGCGCGTTTTGCGGAAAGCCTAGCGCGGATGGACGGCGCGTTCGAGGCCAGATTGGATGGTGGTCTTCAGAGCCGGGGTTGTCCCCGTGAGCGACCGTTGGAGCGGGTGTTATGGAGGAAGCGCCATTTAGCTCCAGGCCGGAAGGCTACCGTTCGCTGCGACAAAAGCACTGTTTTGCCGCAGCGAACGGCCAGAAAGACAGATCGCGGTGGAATGCTCGCGCGTCTCAATCTTCCTCGGTGTGAACGTCGCGGTTCAAGCCGTCATGGCGCTCTGGGCCGCTGCGAAGACGTCGCGCGCGGACGTAGTTCCAGCTACGTGCTCGGTGCCCTCGACTCCGAGGTCCATCCATCCTGCATTCACGGCGTCAAACATTTCTTCGGCGGGTCCGGTATGGCCCTTCGGAATGCCGAATTGCTCGAAAGCTTTCGCCCAGCCTGCACGCGGGACTGCAAAGGCTCTAACGTCCAAATTCAGGACCTCACCCAATTGCTCTGCGACTTCATCCGCGGTGACCATCGAACCAAGCTCGACAACGCGCTGTCCTGACCAGACTGGACCGGTCAAAAGGGTGGCGACCTCCGCTCCGATGTCGTTCGTCGCGACCATGGTCGATATCCGGTTGGTCGGGTTGTAGTAGACCGGTAGCGTTCCGCCCTGGGCGACCTGCAGGCCGTAAAGGAAGTTTTCGAAGAATCCGCCGGCGCGCACGAAGGCGACTGGCGATACCAGATCACGAAGGCCTTGTTCCAGGAGCGACAGCGCCGTTATTATGCCCAGCCCGCCGGTCCTGTTTGCGCCCATCGATGAGAGCGCCACCACCCGCGGCGGCGGCGCCCTGGTAAGCGCCTCGACATAATTTGCAATCACACTCTTTGCTTCTTTGAAATCAGGCGAGGGCGCCCAGACGGCCGGCAACATGACAAACGCGCCTTCGACGCCTTCGAGCGCCCGTCCGATGGCTGGCGAATCATTCCAATCACCGTCAACCAGTTCCACGCCCTGGTTAGCCCAGCTCGATGCTTTCTCGCGATTGCGGACCAACGCGCGAACTTCTTTGCCGTGCGCCAACAGATGAGCGGCCGTCGCGCCGCCCACCTTTCCCGTGATTCCCATTACTAGAAACATGCGTTTTACTCCTGTTCTTGGGGGCACAGCGCCGCCCTGTTGGTTCAGCGGATGAGTGGCAAAAGGGCCCGGACACGAGGATCGCGCGCGTAGAGGCCGCCCCACGTCAGCGCACCCAGAAGCAGGGAAATGAGTTCCGGCGGTGAGCCCAGCTCACCGATGCGGACATGGGCGCAGATCGCGCCTCCCAGAAAGCCTGTCACGAGGATCGCGCCAAGGACGGCGGTAAGTGGAATGGCGTAAAGGACAGCGCAGGTCAGGATGATCGGACCCACGATCCGCGTCAGGTCCATCGAGAACCCGGTTTCCTGCAACATGCTCGCGATCTGCGTCGGTGCGAAAAGCTGAATGGCGCCGTCCGCCGCAAGAGCGACTACGACAACCGCGCTCATGATCCGGCCGGCCCACAAGGCGCGATGTACGGTCATGGTTTCGGGCACATGACGCAGGTTCAACGTTTCGGACATTGGTCACTCTCCGATGGGCGGGATCCCATATCGAGAGACTTACTGTTTCTCCTAGGCATGATAAATACCGAGGAAATGAACGCATTGTTCCGTTTTATGGAAACAATACCAAGGCGCGAAAATGCAGAATCTTGACCCCATCCTCATTTTCACGACGGTCGCGGAAATGGGGAGCTTCACCCGCGCGGCCGATAGCCTGGGCATTCAGAAGGGAAGGGCTTCAACGGCGGTCCGGAAGCTGGAAGAAGATGTCGGTGTCCGGCTCCTGCACCGGACGACGCGCAGCGTGCAGCTGACCGAGGACGGGCGCGCATTTCATGCGCGCGCCCGCGATCTGCTTGCTGAAGTCGATGACCTACACTCGATGTTCGCAGGTGATCGCGTGGCGCTTCGCGGGCGTTTGAGGGTCGATCTTCCAACCGAGGTGGCGCGCGCGACGATCATCCCGGCCTTGCCGGATTTCATGGCGACCCACCCCGAGTTGGATTTGGAGCTGTCCAGTACGGATCGGCAAGTCGATTTGGTTCAAGAGGGGTTCGACTGCGTGTTACGGCTTGGACCGATAGGGGACGAGACGCTGATCGCCCGCCCGCTAGGCAAGTTGCGCATGACCAACGCTGCCAGTCCTGCCTATCTGGCGCGCCACGGTGTCCCTCAATCGCTGGAAGATCTCCGGCGTCAGGCACATCGGACAATTCATTTTTCGACGATGCTGGGCGCAAGACCGCATGGATGGGAATATCCGGACGGCGACATCTATGCGACGCTTCAGTTGCCAGGTGCGCTGCATGTTAACAGCGCACAGACCTACGAAGCCGCTGCCCTCGCCGGACTTGGCCTGATTCAGGCGCCACTTTTGGGGATCCGTCCCTACCTAGAGAGCGGAGCCCTTGTTGAGGTCCTACCCGACTTTCGTCGCCGGGCCCTCGCCGTGTCACTCGTGGTCGCACATCGAAGCAATCTTTCGCGCCGAGTCCGCGCATTCATGACATGGATCGAAGAGGTGCTGACGCCGTATCTGGAATAGCCTGATGAGCCTCTTCGTCCGGCCGTCGAAATCTACACTCTGAAGTTAGCTCGGTCGCCGACGGCCCAGCGAGTGCAACACTGTGGAGGATGTCGCAAACCTGTATCGGCACACCAAGTGGCGGTAACAGAACCGCGATCACGCTTAGCGGGAGTTGGGCGTTTCCGATAAGGGTCGAATGCGAACCTCGCCTTAGCATCTGGAACCGGACCTCTGCTCAAGCCGGCCTCCCGCCCTAACCTCACCGAAAACAGTCCACCACCGCCTTCAGCCAGGCGCGGACATTGTCCTTCATCGCCTCGGACTTGCCGTGGCGGACCAGCACCAGGTCCAGCTCCGGGACCACGATGGTGAACTGGCCCTCATAGCCGTTGGCGGAAAACGATCCCGGCCCGGCGATCTCCATCCACCAGTGGGCGCCATAGGGCAGGTCATCCAGCCCCTCCTGGCGCGGGGTCGGCGTGCGGGCGTAGTCGACCCAGCCCTCGGGCAACAGGCGTTTGCCGTCCCACACCCCGTCGCGCAGATAGAGCAGGCCGAACCGGGCGAAGTCCCGCGCCGAGCAGAAACAGTAGGACGAGCCGATGAAGGTCCCGGCCGCGTCGAACTTCGGCGTGGCGCTGGTCATGCCAAGAGGCCCGAACAGCCGCTCGCGCATGAAGGCCTCGAAATCCGGGCCGTATTTGCCGATCGCCCGCGACAGGCAGCGGCTGACGATATTGGTCGTGCCGCTGGAGTAGGACCAGAAGCTGCCCGGTTCATGCGCCAGCGGCTTGTCGGCCGCATAGTGGGCGACGTCCTTCTCGCCCTCGCCGAACAGCATGGCGATCACGTCCGAGGGGTTCTCCGGCGAATAGTCTTCGACGAAGGCCAGGCCGCTGGACATGCGCAAAAGCAGATCAAGCGTCAGCGCCCCGCGCGGATCGCCATCCGCGCTCCACTCGGGCACATCGGCCGGGGCGTGGACGTCCAGCTTGCCATCCAGAACCAGCATGCCGGCCAGGGCCTGGGTCATGCTCTTGGCCATGGACCAGGACGGATAGGTCGCCTCCGGCCCATAGCCGTCGGCATAGCGTTCCAGGATCAGCCTGCCGCCCTGGACGATGACCAAGGCATGGGTCTCGCCCAGAGCCTCCGACGAGGGCTCCAGGAACGCGTCCGCCAGCAGCTTGGCCAGCGCCGGCTTGGCCACGGCCTGTGGCAGCTGGCCGGTGGGCCAGGTCTCGGTGGGCCAGGCGACGCCGGCGGGCTGTGAGGGTAGGGGCGGCAGGGTCATGGCGGTCGTTCCCACCTAAAACGGAAATACAGGTCTCAATAGCAGGTCAGGTTGCCGCCGCTGGAGATGTCAGTGGACCTGCCGCAGCTCGACGGTCGGTGGGCGTCCAGGGACTCGCGACGCCCCTTCAAAGTCTTCTGCACCTCCGCGTCGGTCGCGTCATACAGCCCGTCGGCCTGGGCCTTGTCCAGCTTGCCGGCGTCGAACAGGCCCGCGATCTGCTCATCGCGGGTGGCGGCGGCGGAATAGAGGTCCATGTTGACCGGGTCGTGCGCCTTCTCGAACGCCAGCTCCGCCCGATCGCTGCACTGCCAGAGTTGAACGGCGGTCATGCCGCCCGCGGCGTACCGCGACTTGCAGGCTGAAATGGCCGCCTCGGTGGCCGCGCGGTCGGGCCCGGCATCGGCCGCCGATGCGAGCGCCAAGCCGCCGAGGGCCAGCGCCGCCAGAACCAGATGCCGCGTCATGAGGTCCCCTCCTATGCCGGATTATCGATCTACAAGCCGAGGTTTAGGTTGTCGAGCCTGTCTCGGGTGGCGGATGCTTGTCTGCCGCTCGCGCCCTGGCCCCTTCTCCTTTGCACCCGCGCGCAAGAAAATGTTAAACAGGGTCATGACCTCCGCGCCCGATTCCCGCGTCTGAAAATCCCTTGAGCGACGTTAAAACTCCTGAGCCCCCCGAGGGCCGCCGCGGCAACGTTTCGCCGGTCGACATCGAGTACGAGCTGAAGAAGTCGTATCTCGATTACGCCATGAGCGTCATTGTGTCCCGCGCCCTGCCGGACGCCCGCGATGGGCTGAAGCCGGTTCACCGGCGCATCCTGTTTTCCATGAACGAGCAGGGGCATACCCCCGACCGCTCGTACGTGAAATCGGCCCGCGTGGTCGGCGACGTCATGGGCAAGTATCACCCGCACGGCGACCAGGCGATCTATGACAGCCTGGTGCGGATGGCTCAGCCGTTCTCGATGAACGTGATGATGATCGACGGCCAGGGCAACTTCGGCTCGGTCGACAACGATCCGCCGGCCCAGATGCGCTACACCGAATGCCGCCTGACCAAGGCGGCCATGGCGATGTTGGGCGATATTGATTCCGACACGGTCGACTTCAGGGACAATTACGACGGCAAGGAGCGCGAGCCCGCGGTCCTGCCCGCGCGCATCCCCAACCTTCTGGTCAACGGCTCCGGCGGCATCGCCGTCGGCATGGCCACCAATGTGCCGCCGCATAACCTCGGTGAAATCATCGACGCCTGTCTGGCGATGATCGACAACCCCGAGATCGGCCTGGAAGAGCTGCTGGACATCGTCCCGGGTCCCGACTTCCCCACCGGCGCCGAGATCGTCGGCCGCACCGGCGCGCGCCAGGCGCTGATGACTGGCCGTGGATCGGTGATCATGCGCGCCAGCGCGGCTGTCGAAGAGATCCGCAAGGATCGCGAAGCCATCATCTTCAACGCCATCCCCTATCAGGTGAACAAGGCCGCGCTGGTCGGCCATATCGGCGAGCTGGTCCGCGAGAAGCGGATCGAAGGCATCTCCGACCTGCGCGACGAGAGCGACCGCCAGGGCATGCGCATCGTCATCGAGCTGAAGCGCGACGCCCAGGCTGATGTGGTGCTGAACCAGCTCTACCGCTTCACGGCCCTGCAGAGCTCCTTCGGCGTCAATATGCTGGCGCTCAACCTTGGCCGGCCCGAACAGATGGGCCTGCAGAAGCTGCTCGACCTGTTCATCCGCTTCCGCGAGGAGGTGGTGGTCCGGCGCAACAAGTTCGAGCTGAACAAGGCCCGCGATCGCGGCCACGTCTTGGTCGGCCTGGCTATCGCCGTCGCCAATATCGACGAAGTGATCCACATCATCCGCTCGTCCAAGGATCCGGCCGAGGCGCGCGAGCGCCTGGTCGCGAAGGCCTGGCCCGCGGGCGACATGACGCCGCTGATCGCCCTGATCGCCGACCCGCGCACGCGGGTGGAACATGGCGACCATGTGTGGCTGACCGACGAGCAGAGCAGAGCCATCCTGGCCCTGACCCTCTCGCGCCTCACCGGCCTCGGCCGCGATGAGATCATGGACGAGGCGCGCGAACTGGCCGCCAAAATCCAGGCCATCCTCGACATCCTCGGCTCCCGCGACCGGATCATGGCGATCGTCCGCGAAGAGCTGGTCGAGGTCAAAGAACAGTTCGCCATTCCGCGCCGTTCGCTGTTCGTCGATGGCGGCGGCGACGTGGAAGACGAAGATCTCATTCCCCGCGAGGACATGGTCATCACCGTCACCCATGGCGGTTATGTGAAGCGCACCCCGTTGGCCACCTACCGCACTCAGCGGCGTGGCGGCAAAGGCCGGTCCGGCATGGCGACCAAGGAAGAGGATGCCGTCACCCGGGTCTTCTCCGCCTCCACTCATGCGCCGGTGCTGTTCTTCTCGTCGGGCGGCAAGGTCTACAAGCTGAAGGTTTGGCGGCTCCCGCTGGGCCTGCCTACCTCGCGTGGCAAGGCCTTCGTCAACCTGCTGCCGATCGAGATGGGCGAAAGCATCACCTCCATCCTGCCTTTGCCCGAGGACGAGGCGACCTGGGACAAGCTGGACGTGATGTTCTCCACCCGCTCCGGCGGCGTGCGGCGCAACAAGCTGTCCGACTTCGTCCAGGTGAACCGCAACGGCAAGATCGCCATGAAGCTGGACGAGGGCGACTCCATCATCGGCGTCGGCCTGTGCACCTCCGACAGCGACGTCCTGCTCAGCACCTCGATTGGCCGCTGCATCCGCTTCCCGGCGGACGAGGTGCGGGTGTTCGCCAGCCGCGAATCCACCGGCGTGCGCGGCATCCGCCTGGCTGAGGACGACAAGGTCATCTCCATGGCCATCCTGCGCGGGGTCAATGCGACCCCCGCCGAGCGCGGCGCCTATCTCAAACACGCCAACGCTCTGCGCGCGGCGACCGGCGAGGCGGACGACACCCCGGCTCCGGCCGACGACGAGGACGAAGCCAGCGACGCCGTGACCCTGTCGCCGGAACGGCTGTTCGAACTCGGCGCCGCCGAGGAATTCGTGCTGACCGTCTCGACAGAGGGCTTCGGCAAGCGGACATCGGCCTACGACTATCGCCGTACCGGCCGGGGCGGGCAGGGGCTTATCGCCCACGACCTGTCCAAGAAGGGCGGGCGGCTGGTCGCCTCCTTCCCGGTGGAAAATACCGACGAGATCCTGCTGGTCACGGACGCTGGCCAACTGATCCGCTGCCCCACGGCGGAAATCCGCATCGCCGGCCGCAACACCTCGGGCGTGACGATCTTCCGCACAGCCGAGGATGAGCATGTGGTGTCGGTCGAACGGCTCGAAGGCGATGGCGAAGGCGGCGACGACGGCGCCTCCGACGAAGGCCTGGATGCAGCGCCGGACGAGGGCGGCGACCAAGGCGATTGACAAGGCGGTGAATTCCCCGCCTTAAGCCAGCGTTCCGGCGTCGCCGGACGCCGTTTGAGCGGGGGCTCAGCGGGGACCCAAGCCGGGGGATTGTGCATGTATCGTGTCGGGCTCTATCCGGGCACCTTCGATCCGATCCACAACGGGCATCTGGATATCCTCGCCCGCGCCGTCAAGCTGGTGGACAAGCTGGTGATCGGCGTCGCCATCAACATCGGCAAGGGGCCGATGTTCTCGCTCGATGAGCGGGTGGATATGGTCAAGCGCGAAACCAATCATCTCACCAACATCGCCGAGATCGAAGTCCGGCCGTTCCAGACCCTGCTGATGCACTTCGCCCGCGACGTGGGCACGAACGTCATCGTCCGGGGCCTGCGCGCCTTTTCCGACTTCGAGTACGAGTTTCAGATGACGGCGATGAATCAGCAATTGGACCGCAACATCGAGACGGTCTTCCTGATGGCCGACCCTCATCACCAGGCGGTGTCGTCCAAACTGGTCAAGGAGATCGCCATGCTGGGCGGCGACATCTCCGCCTTTGTTTCGCCCGGAGTCGCCGCTCAACTCACGGCAAAGTTTAACGCCTGAAGGACATGTTCGGTTTGAAAGCCAAAGCCCTGTTTATCGGCGCGGCGCTCGCTGCGTTCGCCGCCGCTTCGGCCATCGCCGCGACGCCGGGCCAGCCCGCGCCCACCGCTGCCGACTGGCGCGCCCCCGATCCCGCCCACACCATGGTCATCGACACCAACAAGGGTCGGATCGTGGTGGAACTCTATCCGACCATCGCTCCGGTCTCTGTCGCCAGGCTGGAGACGCTCACGCGTAACCACACCTACGACGGCCTGACCTTCTTCCGCGTGGTGGAGGACTTCATGGATCAGACCGGTGATCCGAAGAACACTGGCGAGGGCGGCTCCAGCCTGCCCGACATCAAGGCCGAGTTCAATTTCAAGGCGACGCCGGGATTCCCGGTGGTGTCTCATCCGGATAATGGCGGTGACGCTGGCTTCATCGGCGTCATGCCGGTGGTGAGCCAGCCTGCCGCCCTCGGCGCCCTGACCGCCGATGGCCGCGTCAACGCCTCGAGCCTATTCTGTCCTGGCGTGGTCGGCATCGCGCGGGCTGCGTCTCCGGACTCCGGCAACAGCCAGTTCTTCCTCATGCGCGGCACAAAGCTCGAGCTGGACGAGAAATATACGGCCGCCGGCCGGGTCATCGCCGGCCAGGATGTGGTGAACGCCATCAAGGTCGGTGAACCGGTGCCGGCGCCCAGCGACCGCATGGTCAAGGTGCAGATGTTGTCTGACATGCCGGCTGGCCAGCGCCCGACGATCAAGGTCCTCGACACCAAAACCGCCTATTTCGCCGCCCTTATCGGCAAGCAAAAAGCCGCCAAGGGCGATGAATTCACCCCCTGCGATGTGATCGTGCCGTCGCTGATTAAGTGACGCCAAAATGGCGGGAATGAGCGCTTTATTTAGCTCCCGCCCCAACCAGCTCCGCCGCGTCCACCACCTTGGCGCCCGTGGCGCGGAACAGGCCGTTGTAGCGGGCGATGATCTGCTCGGCGGTCTCCCCGTCCCAATCCCAGGTGCTGTGGGTGTCGCCGACCACCGTGATATCCAGCCCGCGCGCCGCCGCCCCGTGGAAGGTGGCGTTGACGCATTGGTCGGTCTGGGCGCCCAACAAGATCACCTGCCGCGTCTCCAGCGCTTCCAGCCGCGCGGCCAGGTCGGTCTCGGCGAAGGCGTCACCGACCGTCTTGTTCAGCACCGGCTCGCCAGCGATCGGGGCGATGTCCGGGTGGATCGCCCAGCCCGGCTTGCCCGGAGCCAGGGCGTCGTCCGCCTCGCCATTATGCTGGATGAAGATCACCGGCAGGCCCGCGTCCCTGGCCCAGGCCAGGACGCTCTGGGTGCGTGCAATCATGCCGTTGTGATCGTGGAAGGGCGGCATCGCCACCCCGTCCATCATACCAAGTTGCAGATCGACGACGACGACGGCGGGCTTGGTCATGGCGCGTGCTCCCGAGTTGGGAGAGACTAACGCGCCATTGGCACAAATCAAGAACAACAATCGCCCCGGCCGCCTCTTTTGGGGGAAGGAGGTGGCCGGGGCCTGTAGAGCTGGCAGGAAGGGTCCAGCCAGCCTGTCTGGTTAGAACTTGGCTTCCAGGGTAACCTCAAGCTCGCGACCGGCTTGGAATTCGTAGTAGCTGAGGTCCGGCTTTCCATCGTTGCCATTGACCTCGAAGAGACGAACCGCGTTGTTCGGCTGCGTGACCTGGGCGTAGCTGGTGACGGCTCGATTGTCGGCCAGGTTGAATCCTTGCAGCTTTACGCGGAAACGCCCGAAGTCATAGGCCACCGAGGCGTCCAGGGTGTTGTAGCCCGGCAGCGTGAGCGCCTTTCCATTATTGGCGGCGCCGGTGGCGTCCACATAGCCTCCCACATAGGCGCCGGACTGCTTGTAGATCAGGCTCGCCTGTAGGGGGCCGTGGCTGTAGACGGCGCCGAACGCGTCGGTCCACCGCGGCGAGTTCGGCAGTTCCGCGTTCGGGTTGCTCACGCCCGTGCCCTGACCATAGCCAAGCGTCTGTTTGGCGGTGTTCGAGCTGCCGTTGCCGAACAGGGTGACGCCGAAATCGAACGCGTACGCCGCCTCGCCCTCGACGCCATTGTATTCCGCCGACCCGACATCGCATTCGGCCGTGTTCACGCCGGATCCGCATTGTTGCAGCAGGTTGGTGGCGTCTACGCGATAGACGTCGGCGTCAGCCGTGAAATTACCCCGGCTGTAGACCATGCCGGTCTGATAGGTCTTGGTCTGCTGCGGCTGGATCGACTGCAGTCCAGCGCCAGCGCCAGAGAAATAAAGCGAAGAGATGTTCGGGAACAGGAAGCTGGTCGCGAACTGGCCATAGACCGACCAATAGGGGGTGATCTTGTAGTTGGCGGTCAGGAAGTAGAGCGGCGAGGAGTCGGTTGCCGAGTCGTACAGAGGCTGGTTCTTCGAGCCGCCGGCGGTGTTTTCGTCCGCGGCGCGCACCTGTAGGTGTTCGGAGACGAACTTGAATCCGGGGGTGATGGTCAGGCCGTTGATCGGGCGCCAGTAGAAGTCGGCGAACAGCTGATAGTCCTGCCAGTCCGAGTTTTCCTGCAGCTTGGCGTTGGTGTTCGCCGTCAGCAGCGGGTACTTGGCCGGGGTGAATTTGTCGTCGGGCGTCCAGCCGTCGGTGATGTCCTCCAGCAGATTGTGCCGGTCGGTGGTCGACCATTCATAGAGGCCGCCCACCTTCAGTGTGCCGAACGACCAGTCCTTGTTGAACCGCACGACGTCGCCGGAGACGCGGTACTGGTTCAGCTTGTCGTAGCCGCCCAGATCCGTCGTGGCTTCGCCGGGCAGCAGCGCCTTGCCCGAGGCGCTGATCAGCGATGAGGCGTTGGAGCCGACCTGGTCGGCGTTGCTGTCGGCCGAAATGGTCTTGTTGGCGTAGAAATAGGAATAAAGCTGGTCTTCCACCGTAACGCCCGAAGCCAGGTCTCCCTTTAGATCGGCGTATTCGAAGTCAGTCTGTTTGGACTGCTGATTGTACTTATAATAGTGCTCGTCGCCGGGGGTGTCGGTGAGGGCGAAATTCTTGCCGTAGGCCTCAACCTGGCCCCAGGTCGCCCCCGCGCCAGTGCCGTCGTTCTGATAGAAGCGGGTATAGTTGTGCGAGCCGAACAGGGTGAGGTTCCAGTGGGAGTCGAGCGGAACCTCGATCTTGGCGAGCTGGTTCTGGGCTTGGCCCCATGAATTGGTCAGCTCGCCGTCGGATTGCCGTTCGTCGAAGCTGAACAGCATCTTGGCGCCGCCGAACTGCGGCAGCGCGCCAGTGTTCAGCGTAGTGACCGCCGAATAGGTGTTGAACGAGCCGTAGGTCAGCTTCTGCGAGGCGCCGAAGGCGTCGGTAGGGGTCGCCGAAAACAGGTGAATGGCGCCCCCGAAATTTGCGGGGCCGAGGTCGCCGGCGGCCCCGGGACCGCGATCGATCACCACCGCGCCGATGGTCGAGGATGGCCAGTAGGACGCCTGGTGGTGGGTCGGACCATTGGTGTCGCCAAAGGCGATGCCATCATAGGTGATATTGAACTGGCCATCCTGAAAACCGCGCATGGTCAGCTTGGCGGTTTCGCCAACCCCGCCGCCATTGGCCGAGACTCCGGACATGCTGGGCGCGATAGTCGCCGAGGAAATCCAGCCGCCGTCTTCCGGCGTGGCCAACTCGATGAACTTGCGAGAGATGATGGCTTCCGGCTGCACTTCGTCCACGGAGGCCTTTGTGGGTGCGGTCGCCGCCGCCTTGCTGCGCTCGGCGGTGATGATGACGCTGGTGACTTCGACGCCTTCGCCGCCCGTGTTGGTGGCGCTGGTGTTGTCCTGCGCCGCTGCGGCGCTGGCGCCAGCCAACGCGCCCGCGGCGATCAGGGCCGAAATCGAACAGGACGCCAGACGGCTGATACGCGGATTGGTCTTGTGCATAGTTGATCCCCTGACTTGGCCATCGCGGCCGTACGTTGAGGGCGATCTTCTGCAACATCAGAGATTACGCGCGGCATGGCCTGCGTGTAACGCAATAACATCATGTAGAAGCTGTCGCCCCAGGCGCGCGATATCTGTCTCCGCGCGTCAAGGGCGGTTCATGGTATATGTCGACTTATCCATCCAGTGAAGGTTTGTTGCGATTTTCTTTGCGGATTTTTGACGGTTGATCAGTATGCTGCAAATATTGTGGGAACTATCAACCTGATTTGGCTTGAATTTCCAAGTTCAGATCGCGCATAAATGACGTGACGAGCCGCCGCAGGTGGTCCCGGATGTCGGCTGGCCAATTGGCGATCAGCCCGTCCAGGGCGGCGAAGTCCTGCGCGTAAAGCGCCCTGTAGGCGTCCTCGAACTGGGGCAGGTCGCCGCCCATCCGGTAGATGAATCGGTCGACCGCCCGCTGCGAGCGCCGCGCGCGGTCGGCGCCGACGCTGTCACGCCGTGCCTGGTCCACCAGCTTGCGCAAGGCCGCCGACGCGCCGCCTGGCTGGCTGGACAGCCAATCCCAATGACGGGGCAGCAGGGTCACCTCCCGCGCGACCACGCCGAGCTTCGGTCGACCGACCCGCTTGTCGGCCGTCGCCGGTTCCGGTGAAAAGCGGGCGATGATTTCAGCGTCGCCCAAACGCCAGTCCGGCTCGATCTGGTCGCCGTTATCGTCGGCAAAGATCATCAGCGGCGTCTCGTGCGCTGTCCGCGCCGCCGGCAGCACCGCCGGCAGGGGTCCAGAAGCGATCAGCCGCTCACCGGCAAAGGCTGTGAATTGGCGAGGGGCGTCGTCATGAGCGGCGTCGGTCATGGCGCCGCTATGATCCCGACGGAGCGAAGCTGTCAATTACACCCGGATAAAATATCGCGTCATTTGCCGCTTCAATTGATCGGCGCCCTCGCCTGGGCTAGTGGCTACGCCCCACCCCAACGACCTGAGGTCCCATGCAATACGGTCTGAACGCCACCCGCGCGGCCAACTTCGCCGACTGGTACCA
>Ga0302314_10004570_pt1 | contig 25427 bp, 16 predicted proteins | sample III_Palsa_N2_3_FD_200533 | JGI IMG/M metagenome (GOLD analysis project Ga0302314, IMG submission 200533) | Peat permafrost microbial communities from Stordalen Mire near Abisko, Sweden - III_Palsa_N2_3 | ecosystem: Environmental > Terrestrial > Soil > Palsa > Peat permafrost | place: Sweden... | reverse complement strand
CGACGGCGAAGGCGCGGGCGCCGGCGGCCAGCTGACCTGCGAAGGCGCCGTTCAGGATTTCCGGTCGCGCGAGCGCCTCCTCGACACTGAAGTCGGCCGAGCGTCCGGACAACTCTTCCCACAGCCGGTTCAGCTCGGCTTCGCCACCGGCGTCGTGCTGCAGGGCGCTGACCTGGTTCATGAAGTCATAGCCGGTGGTCCCTTCGACTGGCCATTCGGCCGGTAGGGATTCGCCGCGCCCGAGGATCTTCTCGATCACAACGTAGGGCCCGTCGCGCGGCGGGCCGGCGGGGCGGCGATCCGGCAAGGCCTCAAGCCGGTCGCGCAGCCGGCGAAGATAGGCGGCGGGATCAGCCAGGCCGTCCACATGGTCGATCCGCACCCCGTCGATCAGGCCCTCGGCATAGAGGCCGAGCGTCACGGCGTGGACCTGGTCGAACACCGCCGCGTCCTCGATCCGCAGGCCGGCGAGTTCGTTGACGTCGAAGAACCGCCGCCAGTTGATCAGGTCGCCGGCCGTGCGCCACCAGGCCAGGCGAAAGTGCTGCCGTTCTAGCAGTTCGTGCAGCGCAGCCGGGTCGCGCCATCGCGACAGGTCCGCCGTCGCCGCATCGCCGCCGCCGATCTCGGCATAGTCTTCCGGCCGGATCGGCAGGCGGTGCGGGCCGTAGGCGATGGCCAGCTTTTGCAGGGCTTTGTCCCAGACCAGCTCCAGGCCGCCGTCGGCAAGGACCTTTCCGTAAGGCTCTCCCAGCGTCGGAACCAGCACCTTGCCGTCGGCGCCCGGGCTGTCGAAATCGATGTCGAACATTCGAGCGTGGACGCTGGCGCGGCCATGTTCCAGCACGTCCAGCCAACAGGGATTGTCCGCCCCACCCACCGCCATGTGGTTGGGCACGATGTCGACGATCAGGCCGAGACCGGCAGCTTGGGCGGCGTTCGCCAGATCGCGGAATCCAGCCTCCCCGCCAAGCTCCGGATTGATGCGGCGATGGTCGATGACGTCATAGCCGTGCATCGAACCGGCGCGGGCGGCGAGGATGGGCGACAGATAGAGATGGCTAACGCCCAGGGCGGCGAAATAATCCAGCCGCGCCTGGGCGTCGGCGAAGGTGAAGGCCTTATGCAGCTGCAGGCGATAGGTCGCCGTGGGGATCGCTGAACGGCGAGTCATGCCGGACGACCCCGCGCCCTGTTCAGCCGTTTCAGGCGCGCCAAGGGCTTGGGCTGGTCGAGACCGTTGCTGGGCGGCAGGCGGCGGCGCCAGTTGGGGTGGGGATCGGTCAGCCCCGGCAGGTTGGGTTGCTCGATCTCACCCAGCACGTCCTCCATGGCGATCAGCGCCAGGTCGCAGTCCGCGCCGGCCACATGCGCCAGCGCCGCGTCCACCACGGCGTCGGTCCGTTCAGAGCCGGGCTCGGGACCGCTGGCCGCGCCGGACGCGCACATGGCGCGCCAGAGGCGGCCGGCGTCTCGCTTGCGGTCCTTCTGCGCGGCCTCGGGGTCGGGCTCCGCGCCGACGCGCGCGCGCCAATCGATGTCGTGGCCTTTCCACCAACCGGCCACGGTGGGCAGGTCATGGGTGGTGGTCATCGCCGCCGCCCGCCGTCCCCAGCGGCTTGGGGCGCGGAAGCCGCCGGTCTTGGTCTGCTCGAACCACAGCACCCGCATGCCGGCCAGGCCGGCGGTGGTGGTGCGCGTCCGGAAGCCCGCCGGGACCGTGCCCAGATCCTCGCCGATGACGATGGCCCGATGCCGGCGGGACTCCAGCGCCAGCAACCGCAGCAGGTCCTCGAATGGATAGCTGAGATAGGCGCCGTCGGAGGCCTTGGCGCCGTCTGGCGTCACCCACAGGTGCTCAAGCCCGATGGCATGGTCGATGCGCACGCCGCCCGCATGGCGCAGGGCGGCGCGGACGGTGGCGAGGAAGGGCTCGAACGCCTGCGCGCGCAGGGCGGTGGGCGAAAAGGTTGTCAGGCCCCAGGTCTGGCCATCGTGCGCCAGCAGGTCCGGCGGCGCGCCGATGGTCACGCCGGTCAGCACGTCCATCGGACGGCTCCAGGCCTGGCTGCCGGCGCCGTCCATGCCGACGGCCAAATCGCTGATCAGCCCCGCCGCCATGCCCGCGCGCCGGGCCGAAGCTTGCGCGGCCGCCGCGGCCCCGTCCGCGCGCCATTGCAGGTAGAGGTGGACCTCGACCTCGGGATCGTCCGCCGCCAGGGCGCGGACGGCAGGCGAGGCGGCGTCGCCGAAAGCGTCCGGCCAGTCCCGCCAGTGGTACAGGCCGGTTGGCCGGAACCGCGCGTCCAGGGCCTCGAACCGGGCGTGGGACAGCAGCGGCGCGCCGCCTTCGCGGACAAAGGTCTCGAACGTCGCGCGGCGCTGGCCGGGTTTTGCGAAAGCGGCGTAGTCCGCGCGCAGCGACTGCATCTTCGCCGCCGCCCCCTTGGGCCAGTCGATCAGCGGGCCGGCGTCGCCACCGGCGCGTCGTGCGGCCTGTGCATACAGCGGATTGAGGAACAGCCGGCTCGAGGGCCCGTAAGGGGCGTATCGGCCGAGGTCAGCCGCGAATAGGGCGTGTGTCGGGCTTACAGCGACAGCGTCCGCGCCAAGTTCGCCCAACCGCGCCGCGAACCGGGCAAGATCGCCGAAATCGCCGAAATCACCGCCTTCGTTGAGGCTGTAGAGCTGCGCCGCGACGCCCCAGGCCTTCCGGCCGCCGGTCAGGTCGGCGATGTCGAGTGCGCGGGCCGGAGCGACGGCCAACCGTGTCTGTTCCCCGCCAAACTCTAGCTGGTGGTAGCCGATCGCCGTGGGTGCGCGGAAGGTCACGTGGCCGGCGCCGGCAGGGGTCAGGGCGAGGTCCCGGCGCTCGCCGGTTTCCAGGATCAGGGCCGCGCGGCCGGCGCGGCCGGCAAGGCGTACGGGCTGGCCTCGCACGGCGGTGATCATCGGCGCGCGGGCGCGGCGCTCGGCGGCGAGCCGGTCCAGGGCGGCGGCGATGTCCGCCTTGGAGTCGGCGGGCAGGTCCATGGCCGCCAGGATGATACGCAAAGCTTCCTCGGGAACCGTCCGTGGCTGTCCCCGGAAATCCGTCCAGTCGACGGCCAGCCCCGCCGCCTTGGCGAGATCCTTTAGCCCCCGGCCGCTCATGGCTCGATCCAGGCCAGTGTGGTGTGGGGCGGAACGGCGTTTCCGGGATGGTCGCCCATCAGCGGTGCGCAGCCCGGCAGGTCGGCCTCCGCGGGGTCCACGCCGAGGTTCACCGCCAGGGTCAGCGTGGCTCCGTCCCCCAGCCGCCAGCGCGCCAATACGGCCTTCGAGTCCAGCACGACGGCGCCCAGGGTCTTGCAGCCCTTCAGCCCGGGAACGATCCGCACCCGCCGCAGCGTCAGGAGTTGCGTGATCAGCGTGCGCCACTCGTCCGCGTCCGTTGCGTTCTCGGTCCAACGCGAGGCCTCAAAAGTCGACAGGGCGTTGGGGTCCGGGATGCGGGCGCAGGTGGCCGGGTCGGTGAACCCAGGCTGGCCGGAGAACTCCTTGCGCCGCCCCTCGCGCACCGCCGACGCCAGATCACCCTGGAAGTCAGTGAAGAACAGGAAGGGCTCGCGCGCGCCGACCTCCTCGCCCATGAACAGCATCGGAATCTGCGGGCAGAGCAGCAACAGGCTCATCGCCGCCTTCAGCGCCCTGGGGTCCGCCAGGGTGGTCAGGCGCTCGCCGAGGGCGCGGTTGCCGACCTGGTCGTGGTTCTGCAGAAAGCTGACGAAGGCCGTGGAGCTGAGATCCGCGCTGGGCTGGCCACGCGGGCGACCGTCGTGATTGGGCGATGGCTCGCCCTGATAGATGAAGCCCTCGGACAGGCACCGGGCCAGCTTCCGGGCCGGGTGGCCCCCGAAATCGCGGTAGTAGGCGTGGGTCTCGCCGGTCAGCAGGACATGCAGGACGTTGTGGAAATCGTCGTTCCACTGGGCGTCGAAGCCCTGCCTCAGCAGGGCCGCGTCATTGTTCTCGTTCTCGACCACCAGATGCGCGTGGCGACCGGGGATGCGCGCCCGAACTTCGCGCGCCAGCTCCACCAGCCAGCTGCGGTCGTCGATGGCGTGCACCGCGTCGAGCCGCAGGCCGTCGATGCGGAAGTCCCGCAGCCAGTAGAGGGCGTTCTCGGTGAAGAACCGCCGCACGGCCTGTTTGTGAAAGTCGATCGCCGCGCCCCATGGGGTCTGCTGGGCCTCATCGAAGAAGGTCGGCGCATAGGCCGGCAGCCAGTTCCCCTCTGGTCCGAAGTGGTTGTAGACCACGTCCAGAAAGACCATCAGGCCCAGCCCGTGCGCCTCGTCGACCAGGGCTCGCAGATCGTCCGGTCGGCCGTAGGCGCTGTCGGGCGCGAAGGGCAGCACGCCGTCGTAGCCCCAGTTGCGCGCACCCGCGAAGTCCGCGACCGGCATGAGCTCGATCGCGGTGACGCCCAGTGCGGCGATGGCCTTCAGCCGCCCCCGCACGCCCTGGAATCCACCCAGGAGTCCCGCATGGAGTTCGTAGAGGACCGTCTCCTCCCAGGGCCGGCCGGCCCAGTCGGGATGCCGCCAAACATAGGCGCGAGCGTCGGTCAGTTCGCTCGGGCCGCTGACGTCGTCGGGCTGGAACCGGGACGCCGGATCGGACACCAGGCGGCCGTCGACGTCGAATCGGTAAAGGTCCCCGACTCGGGCCGGCGCGGCGGCGCTCCAAAAGCCGTCCGCGTCACGGGTCAGCGCGATCGGACTCGAGCCTTCAATCATCGTCGCGACCGCTGTCGCGGCTGGCGCCCAAAGCTGGAAGATCGCGCGGTCCCCCTCAAGCCGAGGCCCAAAGCGCTGCGCCGCGCCCTGGCTGGCGCTCATCGATCCCGCCGCTTCAGCACCAGGGCGGCGAGCGGCGGCAGGGTCAGGCTCAAGGACCATTCCTGGCCATGGGAGGCGACGGGCTCAGCCTCGACGCCGCCCATGTTCCCGACATCGCCGCCGCCATAGACGCCCGCGTCGCTGTTCAGCAGCTCGGCCCAGAAGCCCGGCTCGGGCACGCCGACGCGGAAGTCGCCGCGCACCACCGGCGTCATGTTCAGCAGCACCAGTACGGTCTCGCCATTGCGGGCGCGGCGGAGGTAGGCGAAGACGCTGATGGCGGCGGCGTCGCCGATTACCCAGTCGAACCCCCAGGGCTCGCAGTCGCCCTCGTGCAGCGCCGGCTCCGCCGCATAGAGCCGGTTCAGGTCGCCGACGAGGCGTTGCAGCCCCGCGTGGCCGCGGTCGTTCAGCAGGCCCCAGTCGAGCTGGCCGTCGTGACTCCATTCGTGCCGCTGGCCGATCTCGCCGCCCATGAACAGCAGCTTCTTGCCCGGATGGGTCCACATGAAGCTGAAATAGGCGCGCAGATTGGCCAGCTTGCGCCATTCGTCGCCCGGCGCGCGCTGATAGAGCGAGCCCTTGCCGTGCACGACCTCGTCGTGGGACAGGGGCAGGATGAACCGCTCGGAGAAGGCGTAGGCCAGGCCGAAGGTCATGTCGTGGTGCTGGTAGGCGCGGTGGATCGGATCCTTGCCGAAATAGGCGAGGGTGTCGTGCATCCACCCCATGTTCCATTTGTAGTCGAAGCCCAGGCCGCCCTCGGCCACCGGCTTTGAGACCCCCGGCCAGGCGGTGGATTCCTCGGCGATGGTGACCGCCCCGGGGCAGCGCTCGTGCACCACCTCATTGAGGCGCTTGATGAAGGCGATGGCCTCCAGATTCTCCCGTCCGCCATAGATGTTTGGCCGCCACTGGCCCGGCTCGCGGGAGTAGTCGCGATAGAGCATCGAGGCCACCGCATCGACCCGCAGACCGTCGACGTGAAAGGTCTCCAGCCAGTAGACCGCGCTGGCGATCAGGAAGCCCTGAACCTCGGTGCGGCCGAGATTGTAGATCATGGTGTTCCAGTCCTGATGAAACCCCTCGGTGGGATCGGCGTGCTCATAGAGGTGGGCGCCGTCGAACATGGCGAGCCCATGTGCGTCGGTGGGAAAGTGGGCCGGCACCCAGTCCAGGATCACGCCCAGCCCGCGCGCGTGGCAGGCGTCGACGAAGCGGGCGAGATCGGGCGGCCGGCCGAAGCGGGCGGACGGGGCGAACTGCGACAGCGGCTGGTAGCCCCAGGAGCCGCCGAACGGATACTCCATGATCGGCATCAGCTCGATATGGCTGAAGCCCAGCCCTGCCGCGTAGTCAATCAGCCGCTCGAGGCCGCTCCAGTTCAGCACTCCGTCCGGATCGCCGTCCGGCCGCATCCAGGACGCGGCATGGACCTCATAGATCGAGATCGGCGCGTCCGGCGCCTGGCGAGCGCCACGGCCGGCCATCCAGGTCTCGTCACTCCAGTCGAAGGCGGGCAGGACCTCGACCACCGACCCGGTGGCCGGCGGGTGTTCGGTCCGCCGGGCGAGGGGATCGGCCTTGAGCGGCAGCACCTCGCCGGTGGGGCCGACAATCTCGTACTTGTAGACCTCGCCGGCGGCCAGCCTTGGCACGAACAGTTCCCAGACGCCCGCCTCGGGGCGAAGCCGCATGGGGTGGCGCCGGCCGTCCCAGCTGTTGAAATCGCCGACCACCGAGACGCGCCGGGCGTCCGGCGCCCAGACCGCGAACCGCACGCCGTCGACACCTTCGAAGGTCACGGGCGCCGCGCCGAATCGCTCCGCCAGCTTCCAGTGGGCGCCCTGGCTGAACAGGTAGAGATCCACCTCGCCGAGGATCAAGCCGAAGCTGTAGGGGTCCTCCGTCTCCTGAACGCCGGCCGGCCACTCGATCTGCAGCCGGTAGGGCGCATCACGCGGCGCCGCGCCACTGAAAAAGCCGCCGCCGCCCTCGGGCGCGAGCTCGCCGATCACCGCCCCGCTGGCCCGGTCCAGGACCCGCACCGCCAAGGCGCCCGGCTGCAGCGTGCGGATCACCCGCCCCTGCGGTCCGGGATGCGGACCCAGGATGGCGAAGGGGTCGGCAAAGCGGCCGGCGACTAGCGCTTCCACCAAAGCTGGATCGAGCGGGATCGGCGCTGGGGGCGGGCTTTTCGCCGCCGACTTGCGGGGCTTTGCGGCCGGTTTGACGGATGCATCGGAGCGGCTCATCGGCGCGAGGTCTCCAGGACCTGTGCGGCCAGCTGCGCCAGCCCGCGCAACGGGATCGGCAGCCATTCAGGCCGGTTGGCCGCCTCATAGGCGACCTCGTAGGCGGCCTTCTCCAGGGTGAAGAGGTCGATCAGCCGGCGGTCCAGGTCCGGCAGGCGGCCTTGCGTCGCCTCGGCGTAACCCTCCAGGAAGGCGGCCTCGGCCTCACGGCGGAACCGCTGCAGCAGTTCCTCCGCCTTGGACTCCACAGCCGCGCCGCCGCTGGCCTTGGTGTTGCGCGCGACCTGGGCCGCGGCATAGTCGAAGGAGCGGATGACGCCGGCGATGTCGCGAGCGGGGCTGAGTTTGGCGCGGCGCTGCTCCAAGGTCTTGCTGGGCTCGCCCTCGAAATCGATGATCTGCACGTCGGGGCCAGCCACCAGCACCTGACCCAGGTGAAGGTCGCCATGGATGCGGATGCGCAGGCTGTCCTTGCCGGCCTGCGCCAGAGCGCCCAGACGCTTCAGGATCTGGTCGCGCTTGCCAGCCAAGGTCTTGGCCAGCGCCGCGTCCTCCGCGCTCAGGGTCTTGCGTTCGGCGACGATGTCGATGGCGTTGTCGACCTCGCCGCGCACCTGCTCCAGCCAGGCGTCCAGATCGTCCGGGCCAGCAGTCTCGGGAGCGAAATCCGGATTGTCCGAGGGCTCCGCGAGAATGGCGTGCATCTCGCCAAGCCGGCGGCCCAGGGTGCGGGCGAAGGCGGCGTAGGGGGCGAACACCGAGCTCTGGTCGCGTCGATAGGGCGTGGCGCCCTCGTCGAGGATCCGGCCCAGGGCGCCCAGCGTCCAGGTCCAGCCGTCGCCCTGGTTGTCCACGAACCTCTGTGCGATGGCGACGGCGTAGGAGACGCCGTCCTTGTCCTCGCGGACGATGTCGCCCAACAGCGCCGGCGAGCCGGTGAATCCGCGTTCGGTCAGCACCCGGGTCATCTCGGCTTCCGGGTGGACGCCGGGCACAAGGTGGCGGAACAGCTTGATCACCGCCTGGCGACCCACCAGCAGGGTGGAGTTGGTCTGCTCCGCGCCGGGCCAGTCGATCGGAGTCTCGTCGGTCACCTCCAGCGCGTGAATGGCGCTAGTGGGCCGGCAAAGGATGCGGCCGCCGCTGGCCAGCTCGACCACCGTCTCGTTCTTCAGTCCACGGATCATCGCCCTGGGCAGGATCGGCGAGGCGAAGGCGTCGGTCAAAAGGCCGACGCGGCGTCCCTTGCGGACCCGACTCAGGGCCAGCGGCGCCTCGAACGGATGCGGCGGCGCGTCCTCCCAGGCCACCGTCAGCGGCAGGGCGTAACGTTCACGTTTATCGCCGGCCTGGACGCACAGTTCCGCGAAGCGCGCCTCTTCGCCGGCGCCAGGCACGGCGTCGAAGGCGCTGATCGTCACCTCGCTGATCGCCTTGTCCTTGTTCTGAAACCAGCGCCGGTGCGCCAGGTAGTTCGGCAGCAGCTCCTCTTCGAGGATGGCTTTCGACAAGCCGGTGACGATGTCCTGCAGGCCATCGCGCAGCACGAAGGTGTGGTGCTCGACGACAGGGCCGGCCGTCGCCGAACTCCAGGCCGGCGCCTCGGCGTCCTGGCTCAGCAGAAACCAAGAAAAGCCATAGGGCGGCAGGGTCAGCAGATAGGTCAGCTGGCCGATCTGAGGGAACGGCGTGCCGGCCGACAGCTCCACCGGGACCCGGCCGGCGAATTCGCTCAGGTCCAGCTCCACCGCCTGGGCCGCGCGCGAGACATTGGCCACGCACAGGATGGTTTCGCCTTCGTACTCGCGCAGATAGGCCAGCACCTTGCGGTTCATCGGCCGCAGGAACCGCTGGGTTCCGCGCCCGAACGCCTGGTGCTGCTTGCGCACCGCCAGCGTCTTGCGGGTCCAGTTCAGCAGCGAGTGCGGATCGCGCCACTGCGCTTCCACATTGATCGCCTGGTAGCCGTAGAGGGCGTCCTGGTTGGCCGGCAGAACCAGACTCGACGGGTCGGCGCGGGAAAAGCCGCCATTACGGTCGCTGGACCATTGCATTGGCGTGCGCACCCCGTCCCGGTCGCCCAGGTGGATGTTGTCGCCCATGCCGATCTCGTCGCCATAGTAGAGCACCGGCGTACCGGGCATGGTCATCAGCATGCAGACCATCAGCTCGACCCGCCGCCGGTCCCGCTCCAGCAGCGGCGCCAGCCGGCGGCGGATGCCGAGGTTGATACGCGCCCGCTTGTCGGAGGCGTAGGTCTCCCAGAGGTAGTCGCGCTCCTTGTCGGTGACCATCTCCAGGGTCAGCTCGTCGTGGTTGCGCAGGAAGATCGCCCACTGGCAGGTCTCGGGGATCGCCGGGGTCTGGCGCATGATGTCGGTGATCGGGAACCGGTCTTCCTGCGCGATGGCCATGTACATCCGCGGCATCAGCGGGAAGTGGAAGGCCATGTGGCATTCGTCGGCGTTGGCGCCGAAATAGGCCTGGGTGTCCTCTGGCCACATGTTGGCCTCCGCCAGCAGCAGCCGGTCGGAATATTTGCTGTCCAGCGCCGCCCTGATCTTGCGCAGGATGTCGTGGGTTTCGGGCAGGTTCTCGTTGGACGCGCCCTCGCGCTCCACCAGGTAGGGAATGGCGTCGAGTCTGAGGCCGTCGACGCCCAGGTCGAGCCAGAAGTTCATCACCGAGATGACCGCCTCGAGCACGCGCGGATTGTCGAAGTTCAGGTCCGGCTGATGGGAATAGAACCGGTGCCAGAAGTAGGCCTTGGCTTCGTCGTCCCAGGTCCAGTTGGATTTTTCCGTATCCAGGAAGATGATCCGGGTGCCGGCGTAGGCCTTGTCTGTGTCGGACCAGACGTAGAAGTCTCGCGCCGCCGAGCCGGGCTTGGCCTTGCGCGCCTTCTGGAACCAGGGATGCTGGTCCGAGGTGTGGTTGATCACCAGTTCGGTGATCACGCGGATGCCGCGCCGATGCGCCTCTTTGATGAACCGCCGGACGTCCGCCATCGTCCCATATTCGGGATGCACGCCGCGATATTCGGCGATGTCATAGCCGTCGTCCCGGCGAGGCGAAGGATAGAAGGGCAGCAGCCACAGGCAGTTGACGCCCATCTCGGCCAGGTAATCCAGCCGCTGGATCAGGCCGGGGAAGTCGCCGACGCCGTCGCCGTTGGAGTCGTAGAACGACTTCACGTGCAGCTGATAGATGACCGCGTCCTTGTACCAGAGCGGATCGGCGGTCACGGGCGGGATGTCTCGGGCCATCGTTCTTAAGCCTCTCCGCCGATGCGCCAGATGGCGTAGGGCCGCTCGGGTCCGAGCCGCAGGTGCTGGACCTTGCCGGCCCAGCGGAAGCGATGACCGTCCAGCAGGTCCCGCACCTCGATCTCCTCCCAGTCCTGCAGACCGTGGAGCCACAGCGGGACCTCGAAATCGGCTTCCTGGACGGTGAACGGATCAAGGCTGATGGCGACCAGGATGCGGTCGGCGCGGCCCGGCGCGGTCTTGGAGAAGTAGAGAATCTGGTCGTTGAAAGCGTTGTGGAATTCGATCCCCAGGTGGCTCTGGAGCGCCGGCTCCTGGCGGCGTAGCCGGTTCAGCGCGGTGATCTCGTCGACAATGTCGCCGGGCGCGCGATCGGGCCTCACGCGGATCTGGTACTTCTCGCTGTCGAGATATTCCTCGCGCCCCGGCAGGGCGGCGGCCTCGCACAGCTCGAACCCGGCATAGACGCCGAACAGGCCGGACAGGGTCGCGGCCAGCGCGGCCCGGATCAGGAAGCCGGGCCGGCCCGAGGTCTGCAGGAAGTAGGGATTAATGTCCGGCGTGTTGACGAAGAAATGCGGGCGGAAGAAGTCGCGCACCGGCGCGCTTGTCAGCTCGGTCAGATAGGCCTGGATTTCCGCCTTGCTGTGCCGCCAGGTGAAGTAGGTGTAGGACTGCGTGAAGCCGGCCTTGGCCAGCTGGTACATGGGCTTGGGCCGGGTGAAGGCCTCAGACAGGAAGATCGCGTCCGGGTGGCGCCCCTTCACCTCGGCGATCATCCAGCGCCAGAAGGGCAGGGGTTTGGTGTGCGGATTGTCGACCCTGAACGCCCTGACGCCCTGGTCCGCCCAGAACAGCACCACATCCCGCAAGGCCTCCCAGAGCGATGGGACTGACGCCTCGGCGTAGAAGTCGACGTTGACGATGTCTTCGTACTTCTTCGGCGGGTTCTCGGCATATTTCAGCGACCCGTCCGCCCGCCAGTCGAACCAATCGGGATGCTGTTTCAGCCAGGGATGGTCGGGGGAACACTGGATGGCGAAGTCCAGCGCGATCTCCAGATCGTGCGCGGCCGCCGCCTCGAGCAGGGCGCGGAAGTCGTCCAGCGTCCCTAGCTCAGGATGGATCGCCGTGTGGCCGCCAGCGGCCGCGCCAATTGCGTAGGGACTGCCGACATCCTCGGGCCCCGCGGTCAGGCTGTTGTTCGGGCCCTTGCGGTTGGTCAGGCCGATGGGGTGGATCGGCGGGAAGTAGAGGGTGTCGAAGCCCATGGCCGCGATATGCGGCAGACGGTTGACGACGTCGGCGAAGGTCCCGTGCCGCGCCGGATCGTCGGTCTGAGAACGCGGGAAGAGTTCATACCAGCTGGAGAACCGCGCCGCCGGCCGGTCCACCACGACGGGTTGGATGAAGCTCTCGGTCAGGAACGGCTGGTCGTCCGCCTCGGCCATGGCGGCCGCGAGGGGCGCCTCGAGCAGGGTCGCCGCCGGCTCAGCCTTGGCGGCGTCCAAGGCGGCGATGGCGGCGCGGATGATTTTCGCCGCCGCTCCCTTCGCGCGGCCGCGCGCGGCCTCCAGCAGCGTTCGGCCTTCCATCACGTCCAGCGACAGGTCCTGGCCCGCGTTGCGTTTCTTGGCCAGATCACGGACAAAGCCGCCCCAGACGTCGAGCCAGGCTTGCAGCTTGAGCTGCTGGAGGCCGAGCCCGGAAAGCCGCACCTCGCCGGTCCAGACATCGTTGGGCTGCGCCGTCAGCGGATGGGACGACCACGCGTGCTCATTTTCGGCGCGCGTGAGGATGGCGGCGGCGAGCTTTTCGTGGCCGTCGGTGAAGATGTCCGCGGTGATCACCACCGGATCGCCGACCACCGCCTTGGCCGCGAAAGCGCCCTGGTCCACCGAGGGGGAGAAACCGGCGATAACGATCCGCTCGGTGGGATTCGCGGGTTTACCGCCGGGCAGGCGCGCGTCGCCGGGGGCGGCCGCAAGCAGCGGCGCGTTCGGCGGATCGACGACGGCGGCGCGACAGTCTCTCTCGGCTGTCGCGGTCTTTCTGGAAGCCATGGGTCCTGCGGGCTGGGGTTTACGTTGCTCAAACCGCCGGGCAGGCGCAGCGTTCCCAAACAAAACGCAGGGCCCGCGCTTTCCCCTCGCGGAGGCCGGGTCGCACGCGCCGTGCACAACCTTGGCCACTGAATGGGGCGCCTGTGCGTTATGCGGGGGACGCGGATGGCGTCGATTGCTCAAGGCCCGCCGCATGTCGTCTTCCAGCGCCTCCCAAGCTCCCGCCGCCCCGGCGCCGGAAGACCCCTCCCGCCGCCCCGACATTCCCTACCAGGTGGTCCTGCAGGGCCAGCCCGCCCTGGTGACCGGCGCTAACTCCGGCATCGGTCGCGCGATCGCCATCGGCCTGGCCCGCGCCGGCGCCGACGTGGCGATCAACTATGTCGCCGACCCCGCCGCCGCCGACGAAGTGGCCCACGAGATCACCGCGCTCGGGCGCAAGGCGATCACGCTGAAGGGCGACGTCAGCAACGAGGACGATGTGACGGCGATGTTCGCCCAGGCGGTGCGGGCCTTCGGCACTTTGCATATCGTCGTCAGCAACGCCGGCCTGCAGCGCGATTCCGCCTTCGAGACCATGACGCTGGAGCAGTGGAACACCGTTATCGGCGTCAACCTGACCGGCCAGTTCCTGTGCATGCGCGAGGCGGTGCGGGAGTTTGGCCGGCGCGGCCTGGACGAGCGGGTGTCCGCCGCCGCCGGCAAGATCATCTCCATGAGCTCGGTGCACCAGGAAATTCCCTGGGCCGGCCACGCCAACTATGCGGCGTCCAAGGGCGGGATCAACATGCTGATGCGCAGCCTCGCCCAGGAGGTCGCGCCCAAGCGGATCCGGGTCAATGGCATCGCCCCGGGCGCGATCCGCACCCCGATCAACACGGAGGCCTGGGACACGCCCAAGGCCTATGCCGACCTGATGACCCTGGTGCCCTACAAGCGGATTGGCGAGCCCGACGACATCGCCCGCGCGGCGGTGTGGCTGGCCTCCGACGCCTCGGACTATGTCACCGGCGCGACCCTGTTCGTGGACGGCGGCATGACCCTCTATCCCGGGTTCGCCACCGGTGGCTGAGACGACCGACACGTCCGCGCGCAGCCAGATCGCCGACTATGCCTTGATCGGCGACTGCGAGACCGCCGCGCTGGTCGATCGCAACGGATCGATCGACTGGCTGTGCTGGCCGAGATTCGATTCCGACGCCTGTTTCGCGGCCCTGCTGGGCGACGACTCCAACGGCGCCTGGCGCATCGCCCCGGCGGGCGCCTTCAAGACCTCGCGCCAGTATCGCGACGGCACGCTGATCCTGGAGACGCTGTTCGAGACCGAAGAGGGTGCGGTCGCCTTGATCGACTTCATGCCGCCCCGGGTCGAGGCTTCGCATATCGTCCGCATTGTCGAAGGCCGGCGGGGCCGCGTCGCCATGCGGATGGATATGAGCCTCAGGTTCGGTTACGGCCTCACGGTCCCCTGGGTCACCCGGATGGAGGACGGCGGCCTGCGCGCCATCGCCGGACCCTCCATGGCCATGCTGCGCACCCCGGCGCGCACCAAGGGCGAGCACATGACCACCTTGGCCGAGTTCGAGGTGGCGGCGGGCGAACAGGTCCCGTTCGTGCTGAGCCACCGGGCGTCGCACCTGCCTCTGCCAGAGCCACTCGATCCGTCGGCAGCGCTGGCGGCCACCGAGGCCTTCTGGCGCGAGTGGCTGGCCACGAGCAAGGTCGAAGGCGAGTACACCGAGGCGGTGCGCCGCTCGCTCATCACCCTGAAGGCGATGACCTTCGCCCCCACGGGCGGGGTGGTCGCCGCGCCGACAACCTCCCTGCCGGAGCAGTTCGGCGGCACGCGGAACTGGGACTACCGGTTCTGCTGGATCCGCGACTCCACCCTGACCCTGCTGTCGATGATGAACAGCGGCTACTTCGACGAAGCCTCCGCCTGGCTGGGCTGGCTGCAGCGGGCGGTGGCCGGCGATCCGGCGGACATGCAGATCATGTACGGCATCGGCGGCGAGCGGCGGCTGACCGAATGGACCGCGGACTGGCTGCCGGGCCACGAACACTCCGCGCCGGTCCGCGTCGGCAACGCCGCGCACCAGCAGTTCCAGCTGGATGTCTATGGCGAGCTGATGGACACCTTCCACCAGGCGCGCTGCGGCGGCCTTCATCCGCCCCTGTCCGTCTGGGACCTGCAGTTGGCCTTGGTCGATCATGTGGCCAAGGTCTGGAACGAGCCGGACGAGGGGATCTGGGAGGTGCGCGGACCGCGCAAGCGGTTCACCTATTCCCGCGTCATGGCCTGGGTCGCGGTGGATCGCGCGATCAAGAGCGCCGAGCTGTTCGGCCTGCAGGGACCGGTGGAGGACTGGCGCGCCCTCTGCGGTGAGATTCAGGCCGACATCCTGGCCCAGGGCTTCGACGCCGGCCGCAACACCTTCGTCCAGGCTTATGGCGAGCCCGCCCTGGACGCGAGCCTGCTGCTGCTGGCCCAGGTCGGGTTTCTGGACGCCGGCGACCCGCGGTTCGTCGGCACGGTGGAGGCGATCGAGCGCGAGCTGCTGGTCGACGGCTTCGTGCAGCGCTACCCCACCGAAAAGACCGACGACGGCCTGCCGCCGGGGGAGGGCGTCTTCCTGGCCTGCAGCTTCTGGCTCTGCGACGCCTATGCCATGATCGGTCGCGTCGAGGATGCGCGACGCCTGTTCGGGCAGCTGTTGGCCCTGCGCAACGACCTGGGCCTGCTGGCCGAGGAGTACGATCCAGCGGGCAAGCGGTTCGCCGGCAACTTTCCACAGGCCTTCTCCCACATCGGCCTGGTCAACACCGCCGCCAACCTGGCCCACGCGCATAAGCCCAACGATCAGCGCTCGGCGAAGGGGTAGGGCATGAGCGGCGGCGTCATCATCGCCTTCGGGGTCCGGCTGCTGCTGGTGGCGCTGTTCCTGCCGTTCAGCGCTCTGGACAAGATATTGAACTTTCGCGGCGCGGTGGCGCAGGCCAGGCAGGCGGCGCCGTCGCAGGCGCTCGCCGTGCTGCTGATCCTCGCCGGCCTAGGCGTCGAGATCGGCATGTCCGCGGCCGTTTTGACCGGCAGTGCGGACCGGATGGCCGCGCTGGTGCTGGCGGCCTACTGCATCGCCACGGCCCTGCTGTGGAAACAGTTCTGGAGGCCGGGCGACTTCTGGTCGAACCCGAACGGCCAGGCGCGGACGCTGTTCTGGGATTTCTGGAAGAATTGGGCGCTCGCGGGCGGTTTTCTGCTGCTGACCTTCGGCGCCAGCGCCCAGTCCGCCGACGCCTTCTTCGCCGCGCCGCTGTCCTCCACCCACCCCTACGCCGCGAGCAGCCCGCCATGAGCGACACGCCCGAGGTTTCCTATTGGCACGTCTGGACCGATGAGGAGGGCGTCAGCCGCCAGACGCTCTGCGCCCTGACGCACTTCGAGCTGAGCTCCATCAGCCCGCCGGCCACGCCGCAGTGGCTCGGCGCCAAGACCCGTGCGGGCGCCGATATTTCCGTTACCGTGCTGCCGGTGGGCTGGGTCGGCGACTGGCATGAGAACCCCAAGCCCCAATGGATCATCCCCCTGTCCGGCCGCTGGTTCGTCGAGACCATGGACGGCGCGCGTGTGGAGATGGGACCTGGCGAGATGTCCTTCGGCGAGGACCAGGGCACGCGCCCCAGGGAGGGTCGCCAGGGCCACAAATCCGGAACCGTGGGCGATGAACCGGCCGTGCTTATGCTGGTCCAGCTCGACGGCGGCCCGGGGCCGCACTCGCCGTGCCGGTTCGCCTGAGCATGGACGGCGTCGAGATCATCGATCCCCGGTTCAGGCGCTACGTCCTCGACAACGCGCCGCTGGAGGCCCTGGCCGAGGGGTTTCGCTGGATCGAGGGGCTGGTCTGGATGGGCGACGCCGGCTGCCTGCTGTTCCAGGATCTGCCGCGGGACCGGACGATGCGGTGGATCGAGGACGTTGGCGTCTCGGTCTATCGGTCGCCGTCGGGCTACGCCAACGGTCAGACGCGGGACCGGACAGGCCGGCTGATCGCCTGCTCGCACCGCGACCGCTGCCTCTATCGCACCGAATACGATGGCCAAGTGACCCGCCTGGCCGATCGCCACGCCGGCAAGCGGCTGAACGCACCCAACGACGTGGTCGTGAAGTCGGACGGGTCGATCTGGTTCACCGACCCGCTCTACGGCATCTCCAATGACTACGAAGGGGGCCGCCAGGTCTCGGAGCAGACGCCGGCTCTGTATCGCCTCGATCCCGCTAGCGGCGACATCCGCGCCGTGGCCAGCGACTTCGATGGCCCCAATGGCCTGGCCTTCTCGCCGGACGAGCGGCGGCTCTATGTGGCGGAGACGGGAGACCAGTCGCGCGCCGCCCCAGCGCAGTTTATTCGGGCGTTCGACGTGACGGAGGACGGCCTGAGTCTTTCCGGCGGCGAACTGTTCCACAAGATCGCCCCTGGCTATTGCGACGGCCTGAAAGTGGACGAGGACGGCAATGTCTGGTCCAGCGCGGCGGACGGTGTGCATTGCATCAGCCCGGAGGGCGAGCTGCTCGGCAAGGTGCTGGTTCCGCACCGGGTCGCCAATCTGTGCTTCGGCGGGCCGATGCGGAACCGGCTGTTCATCGGCGGCTCGCACACCCTCTACAGCGTCTTCGTCAACACGCGCGGTGCGGGCTGGCCATGAGCGGGATGGTCGTTCGCCTGAATGCTCGAAATCCCGACGCGCTCTCGGACTTCTTCGTCCAGGCGCTGGGGTTCGAGCGTGTGTCGCCGGACGCTGGAAATGCGGCGCTGACGCTGGGCGAGAGCCGGCTGGAGATCGCCGGCTGCGAGGGACGGGTCTATCCCGCGTTTGTCCCCGGCTGGAGCCCGGCGTTCCAGCACCTCGCCATCACCACAACCGACATGGCCGCCGCCATGGCCCGACTGGAGCGTGTCGGAGGTTGGGCGCCGATCTCGCGAGGCGGCCCGCAAATGCTGCCGGCCAGCTCAGGTGGTGTCACCGCCTTCAAGTTTCGCGATCCGGAGGGGCATCCGCTCGAACTGATCTTCTTTCCGGAGGAGGCTCCCGCCGCGCCGCCCCGTATCGACCATTCGGCGATTTCGGTGGCGGACACCACAGTCTCCGTCGCTTTCTACCGATCGCTGGGTCTGGTTGTCGGGTCACGATCGCTGAACCGAGGACCGGAACAGGATCGGCTGGACGGCCTGGGCGGCGTCGAGGTCGAGGTGACGGCGCTGACATTTCCTCGCGCGGGGCCGCACGTCGAGTTGCTCTGCTATCGCGGCGACTACCTCCGCACCACCGCCCCAGCCGCCCCCGACGATGTTGCCGCCACTCGGCTGGCGTGGCTGGCGTCAGCCGATCTCGACCGCCTGGCCGAGACCCTGGCCACCCACGTCGTGAGCTTCGATCGCGGCGCTGGGACACTGCAGATCCGCGACCCCGACAGCCACCTGATTGAGCTTACCGGCGGCCGACCAGTGAAGTCATAATCCGGGACGTTCCGCTTCTAGGCGGGAGCTCAAACGCCGCAGGCGAACCTTCCGACTCGTTCGGAGAGTCTGCTCTTTGGCGGCCAACTCCTGGCGACGGCGAAGGGTGAAGGGACGCGGCTCCCCCAAGCCGAAATCCCGCGTTCGCAGGCTCCCCGTTGCGGTCGGATATGCCTCTCGCCGTCATAATCAATGGTTTGAACGACGGACCCGTCTCGGTCTTCAGTCGTCCAAATTAGTTGCTTGCTTCCAAAATCTTCAAAGTGGGCAGGAGCGCCATTCCGCCGAGGAAGGCTATGAGCGACCAGACCGCTCTGCGCCGCTCTTTCTCAACGCGGGGCAAAAAGCCAGCCGTAAACAAGACCGTTGTAGGAATGCCACCTTTACCGCTCGAGGAAAACCGTGGGACCTCACCAGCTCCTTGAGCGCGATTGAGTTCCCTACCAACAACGTAGATATTCCAGCCAAGTGATATCAGAGATAATATCATTATAATTACTATCATATAAATAATGCTGAGAATGTGATTCGCCATCATGACGGCATGACTCCTTTATCATCGACCACATGAAAATTGTTGGGTGTTATTCTGATGGATTTATTAAGCCGGTAGCCTTCCCGTCTTGGATGATGCATACAGGATGGTTCCGGAGGATTAACGGCGAATTTCCAGCCCGTGCGGAAGCTTGAAACGTCCGCTTCCCGCACCGCGCCTCTCCCCGCTCTTTGAGCCGGCCGCCTAACCCAACCGCCCGATGATGTGGTCCGCCACGCGAAGGGCGTTGGCGATGATGGTCAGGGTCGGGTTCACCGCGCCGATGGAGGGGAAGAAGCTGGCGTCGGTGACATAGAGGTTGTCGAGCTGGTGCGCCTTGCAGGTCAGGTCGAGCACCGAGGTCGCGGGATCGTCGCCAAACCGAATCGTCCCCGCCTGGTGCGCGGTGCCGCCGATGGGGATGTCCTTGCCTAGGTAGAGCTTGCGGTCGAACAGATGCGGATGGAGGTCCATGGCGTCGCACAGCCCGGACAGCTTGCGGCGCAGGCGGTGGTGGCCCTCCATGTTGCCCTCGTGCAAGTCCAGCACCACCCGGTCGCCGTCGTAGTAGATGCGGTTTTCCGGCTTGGGCAGGTCCTCCGAGGTCAGCCAGAAATCCAGCGAATGGCGGGCGATCCAGTCGAAGGGCTGATCGGGAAACCATTGCAGGATCCCCGGCAGGCCCTCGCCCTTGATCTGGGTTCCGTCCGACTTGCCGACCATCTGGATGTGGCCGAGGGGATAGTCCCAATCGTCGGCCCCAAAATAGAAGTCGTTCAGGCCCAGGGTCTTCTGGAACCGGGTCGGATTGGGCGTGCGCGAGATCGCCAGGACGGTGGAGTTGTTGTGGCGCATGTAGTTGCGCCCCACCTGGCCGGACCCGTTGGCCAGGCCATTCGGATGCGCATCGTTGGCCGAGCGCAGCATCAGCAGCGCCGAGGACAGGGCGCCACACGCCACCACCACGATGTCGCCCGATACCGTCAGCCGTTCCTCGCCCCGGGTCAGCTCGACTCCTGTCACTGCGCCCCCGCGCAGGTCGGTGATCAGCCGCTCCACATAGGCGCCGGTCCACATCGTCAGGTTCGGGTGCGCCTGCAGCGCCGGATCGACGCATATGATCTGCGAGTCGGCCTTGCCGTTGGTGGCGCAGGGATAGCCGTCGAAAGCGTCGCAGCGGATGCAGGGCGAATGGGGCAGGGCCTTTCCGTCCTCCTCATCGAGCAGCACGCCGACGGGAAGGTGAAAGGGGTGATGACCCTCGCGCTTCAGATCGTCGAACAGGGTCTGGATGCGGGGCTCGTGGCTGACTGGCGGGTAGGCGTATGGCCCGCTGGCCGGCGGTTCGGTGGGGTCTTCGCCGCGCAGGCCGTGCACGTGATAGAGCGTCTCGGCCGCCTGGTAATAGGGCTCGAACACGTCGTAACCCACGGGCCAGGCCGGTGACACCCCATCGGGGTGTTGAATTTCGCCGAAATCCTTCTCGCGCAGGCGCAGTAGCACCGCGCCATAGACCTTGCTGTTGCCGCCGACGAAGTAGTGCAATCCAGGGTGAAAGGTGCGGCCATCGGCGCCATGCCAGGTCTCGGGAGCCTGGTAGCGCGCATCGTTGAACACCGCCTGGCTGTCCCAGTTGGCGCGCTCGCGGGGGAGATAGCCGCCACGCTCCAGCAACAACACCCGCTTGCCGGTCTGAGCCAGGCGCCAGGCCATCGTCCCGCCGCCTGGCCCGGATCCGATGATGATGACGTCATAGGTGGAGCCGGCCATGGCTGTCCTTTGCTGGTGCGGTGCGGAACCGGCGAAGGGGAGAATGCTTCGCTGGTGGGAGGGTTCGACCAACCGAAAGTTTATATCAGCCAGCTCGCGGTTCTTGCGGACCGGATCCCGTTCCACGGGCGCCATTGGAGCGCGCAGCTACGCGTGGGGTTAGACGTCCAAGGGATAACAAGCAGCGACATCGCGACTGGGGAAGCAAAGGAGTGAACCTATCACGGCGGCGGGACCATCAGGTCCGGAGGCCATCCGACAGCGCTCCTTCAGCCGATCTCGGTATGCTGTTGCTAGGCGTGACAGCGAAGCCGGGGGACGTCCTATTGAGCGAGAATGCGTTTCAAGTCGCCGTACGCGACGGGTTTGACAAGGTGGTGGTCGAAGCCGGCTTCCGACGCCATCGACTTGTCCTGCTGGCGGCCCCAGCCTGACTGGGCAATGATCAGCGTATCCTTGAAGGCTTCCTCTTGACGAATGGCGCGGCAGACGGCGTAGCCGTCCATGACGGGCAGGCCGATATCCAGCAGAATGGCGTCCGGCCTGAAATCCCGCGCCGCTTGGAGCGCTTGCCGGCCGTCGTGAACGAGCTGGTACTCGTGGCCGATCTCCTCCAGCATCCAGCCGACCGTCTGGGCGACGGCGAGGTCGTCATCGACGACCAGCACTTTCAACGGGTGGGCCGTCTCCGTTTCATTTTCCGGCGGTTCAAGGTGCGGCTGCGTCTCGTGACCGGATTCAGCAAGCGGTATCCGGACGGTGAGCATGCTGCCCTGCCCGACGCCCGCGCTTTCCGCGCTGACGGCGCCGTCGTGGATTGCGACGAGTTGCTTGACCAGCGCGAGGCCGATTCCAAGCCCGCCTCTTGCACGGTCGGTATGGTTTTCAACCTGGGCGAAGAGTTGGAAGATTTTCGACTGCATCTCTTCCGGGATGCCAAGGCCGTTGTCGGACACGGTGAACACCGCGTCGTCGCCCTCGGCGCGCACGGCCAGACGGATCTGGCCGCCCTCCGGGGTATATTTGGCCGCGTTGTTCAGCAGATTGCCGACCACCTGGGCCAGGCGCGTCAGGTCCGCATCGAGCCAGATCGGTGTGGGCGGCGCATCGACCGTCAGCGTATGACCGGCGGACTCCATCAGCGGCTGGCTCGCCTCCACTGCCGAACGAATGACGTCGGCGGCCTGGATTCTTTCTCGGCGAAGCTCGATCTTCCCCTGGCTCACGCGCGCGACATCGAGCAGGTCGTCGATCAGGCGGACGAGATGCACAAGCTGCCGGTCCATGATCTCGCGAATGCTGGCCGCGTCCTCCCTGTCGGGATTCTTGCACAGCAGGTCCAGCCCATGGCGGAGCGGCGCGAGCGGATTGCGCAGTTCATGCGCCAGGGTGGCGAGGAACTCGTCCTTGCGGCGGTCCGCCTCCTCCAGCGCATCGGAGTGGGCCTTGAGTTCGTCGCGTTGGGCCGCGATCTGCTGGCGCTGGCGGTAGAGCTCGAAGAAGACCTCGGCCTTGCTGCGCAGGATGTCGGCTTCGATCGGCTTGTGGATGAAGTCGACGGCGCCGGCCTCATAGCCGCGAAATCGGCGCTGTCTGTCGGCGTTGCCCGCCGTGACGAAGATGATCGGGACCCGGCGTGTGCGTTCGTTTCCGCGCATCAGTTCGGCCAATTCGAAGCCGTTCAGGCCGGGCATCTGCACATCAATCAGGGCCAGGGCGACGTCGTTCTTGAGCAGATGCTCAAGGGCTTCGTCGCCCGAGCGCGCCTTCAGCAGGACGAGCCCGTCACGGCGAAGCAGCGCCTCGAGGGACAGGAGGTTTTCCTCCAGATCGTCGACCAGAAGAAAGCAAACGGGGCTCATGACCGATGTCATGTATCTTGGACGCCTTGCAAATAGACCGCTATCTCATCGAGCGACAGAACGCGGGCCCCCGGGCATTCCGCGATCGCCGCTTCCGGCATGGCGGCGGCATAGGCCGCTTCCGGAGATTGTACAATCGCCCTACCGCCCGCTCGCATCACGGCGTTCAGGCCCTTCGCCCCATCCTGATTGGCGCCCGTCAGCACGATGCCGATAAGTCCCGGACCGTAAGCGTCGGCGGCGCTCTCGAACAGGACGTCGACTGATGGGCGGGAATAGAGCACAGGCTCGTCGTTGGATAGCGACAGGCTTTTGTCCGCTTCGACCAGCAGGTGATAATCCGCCGGCGCGAAATAGGCCGTGCCGCCGCGGACCGGTTCCTTGTCCTCGGCCTCGCGGACCTGGATGTTGCACTTGGCCTGAAACAATTCGGCCAGGATGCTCTTCTTGTCCGCGGGCACATGGACCACGACCATCACCGGCAACCCGAAGTCGGCGGGCAAGGAGGGAATGATGACGGACAAGGCTTCGAGCGCGCCCGCGGACGCGCCGATCACAATCGCTTCGGGCTGCATTCCGGTCACACGGCGCTCTTCTGGTAAATTTTTTCGTCCCGCACGAAGTCGGTGAAAGCTCCGGCGTGGTTGGAAAACCGCAGGCTTTCCTTTGATCCCAGGCCCAGAAAGCCTTTCCTTGCGAGCGAGTCCCTGAACAGTCCCAAGGCCCGGTCCTGCAAGGGTCGGTCGAAATAGATCAGCACGTTGCGGCAGGAAATCAGCTGCATCTCGGCGAAAACGGCGTCGGTCACGAGGCTGTGGTCGGAGAAGACAACATTCTTGCGCAGGCTTTTATCGAACGAGGCTTTTCCGTAGGCCGCGCTATAGTAGTCGGACAGTGACGACTTCCCGCCCGATTTCCTATGATTTTCCGTGAAGAGCTGGATGCGGTCGAGGTCGTAAATGCCGGCCTCGGCCTTGGCGAGCGCGTCCTGGTTTATGTCGGTCGCGTAGAACATCGTGCGTTGCTCGAGCCCTTCCTCGCGGAACAGGATGACGAAGGAATATAGCTCCTCTCCGCCGCTGCAGCCGGCGATCCAAATCTTCAGCGATGGATAGGTGCGAAGGTGGGGCGCGACTTTCTCGCGGATCGCCTGGAAGTAGGATGGGTCGCGGAACATCTCACTGACCTGGACGGTCAGATAGCCCAGCATGGAGTTCAGCATGCCGGGGTCACGCAGCAGGCTGGCCTGCATCGCCGAAAAACTGGTGAAGCCCATCTGTTCGCGCGCCTGTTTCAGGCGCCGCTTCACCGACGCCTGAGCGTAATGCCGGAAATCATAATGGTACCTTTGATACAGGCCCTCCAGCAGCAATTGGATTTCAATGTCTTCGATTTTTTCGGGCATTCAATTCCGTCACCGCGGCATCCAGACACGCACAAGAGATAGAAGCTTCTCGACGTCCAACGGTTTCGCCATGTAATCGCTTGCCCCGGCCTCGATGCAGCGCTGCTGGTCGTCGGGCATGGCCTTGGCGGTCAGGGTGATGACCGGCAGGGATTTCCACTCGGGCTTGCGGCGGATTTCTCGGGTGGCGGTGAGACCGTCCATTACCGGCATCATGACATCCATGAGCACTAGGTCGATCGCGTGACCCGGCTGGCCAGCGGCCCGGTCGAGCGCGTCCAGCGCCTCGCGCCCGTTGCGAGCGATCTCCACCAGCGCGCCGCGAGGCTCAAGAATGTTAGTCAGCGCATAGACGTTTCGCACGTCGTCCTCGACGACAAGGATGCGCCTTCCTTCGAGGATCGCGTCGCGGTTCCTTGCCTTGCGGATCATGCGCTGCTGTTCGTCGGGCAGTTCGGAGACGACCTGGTGCAGGAACAGCGTAACCTCGTCGAGCAGGCGCTCCGGCGACTTTGCGCCCTTGATGATGATCGACTTCGAATAGCGGCGCAGGCGCTGTTCGTCATCCGGCGACAGCTCGCGGCCGGTGTAGACGATGACCGGCGGGAAGGAATAGGCATCCTCCTGGCTCAGCGTCTCAAGCAGGGAATAGCCCGAGGCGTCCGGCAGGGACAGATCGAGCACCATGCAGTCGAAGGTCTGCTGTTTGAGCAGCTCCAGGCACTCGGCCGCCGTGCCCGCGGCCACCGTCTGGACGTCGTGCGATGTCAGCAATTTCCCGACCGCCTCGCGCTGCACGGCGTCATCCTCGACGATAAGGACGCGATGCATGCGCTGGGACAGCCTGGCCTCGAGCTTCTTCAGGACGTCGGCCAGATCCTCGCGTTTGACCGGCTTGAGCATGTAGCCGACGGCGCCCAGGGACATCGCGGTCTGGGCATGGTCGCTGGCGGACACCACGTGGATCGGGATGTGGCGGGTGTCGACATCGCGTTTGAGGCGGTCGAGCACGGACAGGCCCGACTGATCCGGCAGACCAAGGTCGAGGACGATCGCGCTCGGCATATGGCGTTTGGCGAGGTCCAGCGCCTCTTCAGCGTTGCCCGCGACCAGGGATTGGAATCCCATCTCGCGGGAGAGGTCGCGCAGGATGCCGGCGAAGGTCTCATCGTCCTCGACCACCAGCAGGATGCGCTTGGTGTTGCTCAGCGCATCGCGGTCGTCATCGACCCTGCGCGAGAGCGCTACCGGAACGTGGGGCGCGGCCTTCGCCCGCTGGGCGACCGCCTCGATGGCGACCTCCATCTGGAGCTCGCGCGCCGCCACCGCGGCGGGGTTATAGGACTGGGGGAGGATGACGGTGAAGGTGCTGCCTTCGCCTTCGCTACTCCTCAGCCGGATGGAGCCGCCTAGAAGCCGCACGAGCTCGCGTGAGATCGAAAGGCCAAGGCCGGTGCCGCCGTACTTGCGGCTGATCGTGCCGTCGGCCTGGCGGAAGGCCTCGAACACGCCCTGCTGCTGTTCCGTCGATATGCCAATTCCGGTGTCGGTCACCGAAAGCGCGACCTGGCCATCCCCCGAACGCCGGATCGCCAGCTCGACCTTGCCCGCCTCGGTGAACTTGAAAGCGTTTGACAGCAGGTTTTTGAGAACCTGTTCGAGCCGCTGCACATCGGTATCGATCGTCACGGGGCATTCCGGCGCGATGTCGATCTCAAACGTCAGCTTCTTTTCCTCGGCTATGGGCTGGAAGACCTGCCGGATATCCTTGGTCAGCCGGTCGAGCGACACCGTCTCGGACCTGATCTCCACGTGTCCCGCTTCGATCTTCGACAGATCGAGGATGTCGTTGATAAGGTTCAGCAGATCGTT
>Ga0302314_10004569_pt1 | contig 25429 bp, 23 predicted proteins | sample III_Palsa_N2_3_FD_200533 | JGI IMG/M metagenome (GOLD analysis project Ga0302314, IMG submission 200533) | Peat permafrost microbial communities from Stordalen Mire near Abisko, Sweden - III_Palsa_N2_3 | ecosystem: Environmental > Terrestrial > Soil > Palsa > Peat permafrost | place: Sweden... | reverse complement strand
GTCCCTGTCCGATCCCAAAGGCCGTGCGGTTCAGCACGAGCGAGCCGTTCATCCTGGCCGTATCACCGCTGATGGCGAGGGTGAAGGGCAGCACCACCGGCTTCTTGACGCCCCGGATGGTCAGGTCGCCGCTGGCCTGGTACTTGCCGCCGCCCAGATCCTTGAAGGCCGTCGCGACGAAGGTCGCCTTGGGCTGGGTCTGGGCCGAGAACCAGTCGGCGGTGGGCATGGCCTGGTCGCGGTCGGCGTCGCCGGTGACGGCGGAGGCGACATCGACGCTGACCACCGCCTTGGAGCCCGCCAAGTTCTTCGGATCGAAGGCGATCTGGGCGCTCCAGCGATGGAACACGCCGTTGAAGGCGTCGCCGTTCATCGCGCCGCGAAAGCCGAGCTTGGAATTGGCTGCATCGACCGCCCAGTTCGGTGCGGGGGCGGCCAGCGTTGGGGGTCCCAGCGCCAGAAGACCTGCCGCGATGATCGCCGCGCTGATCAGGGTCCTCATCACACCGCCTCCGCCGAAGTCGCGCGCCGCCGGCGCAGGAGGGGGATCATCCGGGCGACCACGTCGTCATTGCTGATGAACTGATGCTTCAGCGCGCCCGCCACGTGCAGCACGATCAGGCCGTAGGCCAGCTTGGCCAAGAGGCCGTGGGTCGCCATGAACACCTTGTGCGCCTGCTTCATCTGGTCGTGCGGCAAGTTCGACAGGAAGGTCATGGTCGGCCAGGGGACGATGTGAAACAGGGTGATCGGAAAGACCTTGATCAGCGGACTGGCCGAGCTCATCGCCCAGCCGCTCAAGGGCATGCCCAGCATGACCACGTAGAACAGCACATGGACCGTCCGGGCCAGTCCCTTTTCCCATCCGGTCACATAGTCCGGCAGCTTAGGCGGCGGCACGGCCAGGCGCCAGGCCAGCCGCGCCACGCTCAGCATCAGCACCGTGATGCCGATCGACTTGTGCAGCTGCACCGGCTCGAGCTTGGCGGTTCCGGTCAGGGTGTTGAAGTACCAGGCGACGCCGATATTGGTCAGCAGCAGCAGGGCGATCGCCCAGTGCAGGCTGATGGCCACCGCGCTGTATCGTTCCTTGATGGACGCCATTGGGTTCCTCATGTGACGGCGAAGGCCCGCCTTTAGCCTATCCATGCCCCGAGACGAATATCGCCGCGGACGCCGTTCTCAAACTGACGAGACCGGAAATCCGGACGTTTTATTTCCCCGCCCGCGAAAAGAAAGATAGGCGACGCGCCGCGCTCGTTCGAGAGCCGCGGAGAATTTGAGCCGGCGGCAAACTGTTCTAGAACCGGAAGCGTCACTTCGCGGAGCCGGTCATGACCTTTCGAGCCCCTGTGCGCGATCTGCTGTTCGCCCTGACCGAGGTGGTCGGAATCGAGCGCCTGAGCGCATCTGCCGCCTTCGCCGATCTCGACCGCGAGACGCTGAACGCGGTGCTGGAGGCGGCCGGGTCGCTGGCCAGCGAGGTTCTGGCGCCGATCAATCATTCCGGAGACGGCGCCGGCGCGACCTACCAGAACGGCAAGGTCACCGCCGCGCCGGGTTTTGTGGCCGCCTACAAGGCCTTCGCCGAGGGCGGCTGGACCAGCCTGGCGGCCGATCCCGACTATGGCGGCCAGGGCCTGCCCAAGACGCTGGAGCTGGCGGTGTTCGAAATGGTCGACGCCGCCAACATGGCGTTTTCGCTGTGCCCAATCCTGACCCAGGGCGCGATCGAGGCGATCCACGCCCACGGCACGGACCGCCAGAAGTCGCTCTATCTGCCCAAGATGATCGCCGGCGAATGGACCGGCGCGATGAACCTTACGGAGCCCCAGTCGGGCAGCGACCTTGGGACCTTGCGCACCCGCGCCGAGCCAGACGGCAACGGCGGCTATCTGTTGCATGGCCAGAAGATCTTCATCACCTGGGGCGACCACGACTGCGCCGACAATATCGTCCACCTGGTGCTGGCCCGCCTGCCGGACGCGCCCGAGGGTAGCCGGGGCATTTCGCTGTTCCTGGCGCCCAAGCGGCTGATCGGCGAGGACGGGACGCTGGGCGATCCCAACGACCTTCGCCCCGGCGGCATCGAGCACAAGCTGGGCATCCACGCCTCGCCCACCTGCGTCATGCTGTTCGAGGGCGCGCGCGCCGAGCTGATCGGCCAGCCCAACCAGGGCCTGGCGCACATGTTCACCATGATGAATTCGGCGCGCCTGAACGTCGGCATGCAGGGCGTCGGCATCGCCGAACGGGCCTACCAGCAGGCGCTGGCCTTCGCGCTGGAGCGCCGGCAGGGCCGCTCCGTCTGGACTGGTGAAGCCTCGGCGCCGATCTTCGACCACCCGGACGTGCGGCGCACGCTGGCGGACATGAAGACCAAGGTCGAGGCCGCCCGGGCGATCTGCCTGATGACCGCCCTGAACGCCGACCTGTCCCGCCACGCGCCCAGCGAAGACGAGCGCGAGGCCGCGCGCCTGCGCGAGGAGCTGTTCACGCCGGTGGCCAAGGCCTGGTCGACCGATGTGGGGGTCGAGGTCGCGTCACTGGGCGTGCAGGTCCACGGCGGCATGGGCTTCATCGAGGAGACCGGCGCGGCGCAGCACTATCGCGACGCCCGGATCGCGCCGATCTATGAAGGCACCAACGGCATCCAGGCGATGGACCTGGCCGGGCGCAAGCTGGGCCTGGGCGGCGGCGCGGCGATGACCGCGCTAATCCACGACATGCGGGCGACGGCGCTGGCGCTGGATGATCACGCCGCGGTGGCGGCGATCGGCGGGCGGCTGAGCTCGGCCGTGGACAGCCTGGAGGCGGCGACCGGCTGGATGATCGAACATCGTGGCCAGGCCGACGCCCAAGCTGGGGCCACGCCCTATCTGAAGCTGATGGGCGACGTCATGGGCGGTTGGCTGCTGGGCAAGGGCGCCTTGGCCGCGGCGCAGGGCCGGGCCGGCGACGAGACCTATGCCGGCGCGCGGATCGCCCTGGCCGCGCACTTCGCGGAGACGGTGCTGGCCCAGGTTCCCGGACAGATGGCGGGCGTAACCGCCGGCGCCGCGGGGCTGGAGGCGCTGACGGCGGCGGCGCTGGGGTGAAATTGCTCCCCCATCGGGGGAGCTGGCGCGAAGCGACGGAGGGGGAATTTCGCCGCCGCGGAGATCTCTCCGGCAAGGCCCCTCCACCGCTTCGCGGTCCCCCTCCCCACGATGTGGGGAGGAACTAAAGCGGCGCGACAGCCCTACAAATGCTCCAGCAGATACTCCGCCGACGACACCTTGAATTCCCCGCCCTGCTCGACGTTCAGCTGCTCGACCACGCCGTCATTGGCCACCAGCGAATAGCGCAGCGAGCGCGAACCCATGCCGAAGCGCGAGCCGTCCAGCTCCAGGCCCAGCGCCTTGGTGAAGTCGCCATTGCCGTCCGCCAGCATGACGATCTCGCCCTCGACGCCCTGGTCCTTGGCCCAGGCCTTCATCACGAAGGCGTCGTTGACCGAAATGCAGGCGATGGCGTCCAGGCCCTTGCCCTTCAGTTCGGCCGCGTGCGCCTTGAAGCCCGGCATGTGCTTGGCCGAGCAGGTGGGGGTGAAGGCGCCCGGCACGGCGAATAGGCCGACGCGCTTGCCCTTGAAGATATCGTCCACGGTCGTCGGCGCGATCCCGTCCGCCGTGGTGGTCATCAGGTTCGCCTGCGGCAGCTTGTCGCCAACCTTGATCGTCATGGTGTGTTCCCGTGCCTGGACCGCCGCCAACGCCAGCGGCGCAAGACTGATAGTCGGCTGGAAACGCCGCGCCAAGCGTCGCTTTGCGGTCAACAAGCGACCACGCGACCGAATGTGGGTGATCCCGCTTCGGATTGGCCTTGAACCTGTCCAACTGAAGACGGATCATGCGGGCATGGATGATGCCGATCCAGCCGTGGCCAGCGAGTCTCCCGGCTACCTCACCGGGCGGGCGCTGATCGCCATGCCCGGCATCGAGGACCCTCGGTTCGAGCGGGCGGTGGTGCTGATCTGCGCCCACACCCCCGAACTCGCCATGGGATTGACGCTGAACCGGCCGGTCGACGGCCTGACGGTGCCCAGCCTGATGGACCGGCTGGGGGTCAAGTCGCACATCACGGTTCCTAAGGACCTGGTGTTGCTGGGTGGGCCGGTGGAAACCGAGCGCGGCTTCGTGCTGCACACCGACGACTATGTCAGCGAGGGCTCCAGCACCAAGGTCTCCGACGGGATCGCGCTGACCGGCACGCGCGAGGTGCTGGAGGCCATCGCCAGCCACAACCAACGCCCTCGCCGGTCCCTGCTGGCCCTCGGTTATTCCGGCTGGGGACCCGGCCAGCTGGAACGGGAGATCCGCGACAATGTCTGGCTGACCTGCGATCCAGACGAAGCGCTGCTGTTCGGCCATGACTTTGAGCACAAATGGTCGATAGCCCTGGCCAAGATCGGCGTCAGCGCCGAGCGGCTGTCCGTCCAGACCGGGCGGGCTTAGGGGCTGCGTCGAGGGCCGCCGCCGCTGAGCCGGCGTCGATCAGCTCCGACAGCAGGGCCCGCACCGAGGGCGAACCGGTGAGCGCGCTACGCGTCAGCGCATAGACGCGCCGGCTGAGCGGCGAGCCGCCGGGCGTACGGACCACCACCGCCTCCGCGCTCGGAAACTGGAGCCCCAACTCGGGTGCGAATCCCACCCCGAAGCCGGCGGAGACCATCCTCAGCATTAGATCGTAATCATCGACGGCGTGGGTGACCCGAGGCGCAAAACCGGCTAGAGCGCAGGCGCGCTCGGCCAGCCGCCGGTCGTCCGGTTGCCGCGACCCGACGATCCAATCCTCCCGCGCAAGACGCTCCAGGCCGATCGGGCCGGGCTCGGGCCGCCACGGCTGCGGCAGGGCCAGGAGCACAGGCTCTTCCATAAGGCGCCAAGACACCAGGCCTGCGACATCGGGCCGAGGCGCCAGATTGTAATCGAAGCTCACCGCAAGGTGGCAGCGCCCGTCGCGCAAAGCTTCGATCGCGTCCACGGGTTCGAGTTCGTGGATGATCACACGCAGGTCCGCGAAACGATCGCGGGCCCGGATCACGGCTGGGAGCAAGCGCGCCTTCGCGAAGGTCGAGAAGCAGGCGATCTCCAGAACGCCCCTGGGACTGCCGCCGGCCGCCCTCAGATCCAGTTCGGCCGCCTCGACCGCCTCAAGGATGGCCTCGGCGTGGGCCACCAGCCTGACGCCCTCGGCGGTCAGGCGCACCCGCCGTCCGACCCGCTCCAACAGCGCCACCCGCGCCTCACGCTCCAAGGTCGCCAGTTGCTGCGACACCGCCGATGAGGTCAGGCCGCTAGCGGCGCCGACGGCGGTCATGGTGCCACGATGAGCGAGTTCCCGCAGCAGACGCAGGCGAGCGAGATCAAACATAAAGAAAAACTAACAATGAGGCCGAGCTCTGTAAAGTAGACCTACGATGTCTGAACCGCTAGAGGCGGATCAGGATCGGGCGAACGGCCCGGACAGAGCCGATCGGATGGAGGCGTAGATGGTGGAGCGACGGATTGTCCCCGCGGCGGGCGGCGCCGGGCTGCGGCTAAAGCGCGGAGAGCAGCTGCGGGTCATCGGCCCTGAGGGCGGGCAGACCGGCGACCTTGTCGCCTATTCCCCGGACGGAAACGAGCGGCTCTCAAACGGCCACACGTTCAACTACGGTGGAAAGGTCTATGTCTCGACCGGCGATGTCCTGTGGTCGAACCACAGCAACCCGATGCTGACCATCCTCTCCGATCAGGCGGGCCGGCATGATCGTGCTGCGCGCCGAGATGGACCTGGTGATCGCGCTGTCGTCCTGTCCGGCTTCGACCTGCAATGGCGGCGCGCCAATCCGGCCGCTCGCCTTTGAAATTCTGGCTGATTGATCTGAACGCCATCACGAAAGCCCCCGCAAAGATGATCAAGGTCTCCCTCCTGGGAATCCCCCACGACGAAAACTCGTCGTTCATGAAGGGCGCCGCCGAGGCGCCCGCGCATATCCGCCGCGAACTGCATTGCGACGCCTACAGCATCTGCAGCGAAACCGGCGTCGACCTCGGCGCCCCAGGCCGGCTTGTCGACTATGGCGACATCGCGTTCGATGGCGCCGACGATCCGTGGGATCTGATCGAGCGGAGCGTGGAGCGCGCCACGGCCTCGGGCGATCCGCTGATTTGCCTGGGCGGCGACCACGCGATCACCCATCCGATCATGCGCGCTGTCCGCCGGCGTCACGCGAACCTGACCATCCTGCATATCGACGCGCACGCCGATATCTATCACGCCTATCAGGGCAACCTGAGGTCCCACGCCTCGCCGTTCGCCCGGATCATGGAGGAACAGCTCTCGGATCGTCTGATTCAGGTGGGGCTCCGCACCATCAACGATCATCATCGGGATCAGTTCAGGCGTTTCGGCGTCGAGACGATCGAGGCTGGCCGTTGCGGCGGGCCCCCGCGGCTCGACCTGACCACGCCCGTCTATATTTCGCTGGACCTCGACGCGCTGGATCCGGCCTACGCGCCCGGCGTGTCGCACAGGGAGCCGGGCGGCCTATCGACTCGTCAGGTGATCGATTTGCTTCACGCCATCGATCAGCCCATCGTGGGCGCCGACATCGTCGAGTACAATCCGCGTTGCGACATCTCCAATCTAACGGCGATTGTGGCCGCAAAGCTGTTGAAGGAAATCGGCGGAATGATGGTCAAGACGAACGGGAATTGACGCGAGCTGGCTTCGGCTTTCAGAGACCTGGCCGCTCCCCCTTTGGGGGAGCTGGCGCGAAGCGACTGAGGGGGACTGGCGGCCGCTGAAACCTCTCCGGCGAGGCCACTCCACCACTTCGTGGCGCCCCTCCCCACGATGTGGGGAGGGGCGGGGCGCACAGATGCTCCCCACGCGTGGGGAGCTATCGCGAAGCGACTGTGGGGTGACATTTCGGCGGCGATCACGCGGCGGCAAGGCCACCGCTTCGCGGTCCCCTCCCCACGATGTGGGGAGGAATTATGGCGCTGCATCGCGCAGCAAGACGGCCACGCCCTCCTCCCGCGCCTTCACCCTCTGGCTTTAACGGGGGCGGCGCCGTCGGCGTAGCTTTCGTTGAGATAGACTTCGGCCTCCTGAGCCGATAGGGCGGGCGCATAGCCGAAGCCCTGGCCGTAGTGGCAGCCGAGCTGCAGCAGGTGGCGGGCCATGCCGGCGTTCTCGACGCCCTCGGCCACCACCTCCAGCGACAGGTCGCGCCCGAGATTGATCACCGAGCGGACGATCTTGGCCGAGCCTTCGTTGGAGCCCATGGTGCGGACGAAATAGCGGTCAATCTTCAAGGTGTCGAAGGGCAGACGGGTCAGATAGGACAGCGACGAAAAGCCGGTGCCGAAGTCGTCCAGCGCCAGGCCGGCCCCGGCCGCGCGCAGCTCGCCCAGGATCACCGCGGCGCGCTCGGGATCGCGCATGATGTCGCTTTCTGTGATTTCCAACTTCAGCGCCCCGCGCGGCAGGCCGGTCAGTTTAAGCAGGCGGGCCACCTCGTCCACCAGGTCGGGACGATCGATCTCGCCGGTCGACAGGTTGACGCTGACGGTCAGCTCGCCGGCCGCCCGGTGCGCTTCGCGCCACGCCGCCAGCTGGCGGGCCGAGGTCTTCATCATGTGCGAGCCGAGTTCGGCTAGCAGGCCCATTTCGTCGCACAGCGGCAGGAACTCGTCGGGCGGGATCACGCCGCGCCTGGGGTGACGCCACCGCGCCAGGGCCTCGAAGCCGGAAATCGCGCCGGTGCTGAGCCGCACCACCGGCTGGAAGAAGGGCACGATCTCGCCGCGCCCGATGGCCCCGCGCAGGTCGGACTCCATCGCCAGGCGCGAGAGGCCATCGCTCTCCAGCGAGCGTCCATAGGCCGCCGCGCCGCCGCGTCCGGCGGTCTTGGCGGATTCCACGGCCAGTTCGGCGCGTCGCAGCAGCTCGGCGGCGTCCGGCGCGTCGTCGCCGCCCTCGGCCGTCACCGCCCCGATCGACAAGGTGGGGAAGATGTCAAAGCCGGCGACGCGCAGGGGCTGTTCCAGCACCGCGCGCATGGCCTCGGCCGGTTGGTCGATCGTTTCCGGCGCCAGCACCGCGAACTCATCCTCGCCGATCCGCGCCAAAAGCGCGCCGGGCGGGAAGCCGGCGGCCAGCCGCGAGCCGAGCGCCGCCAGCACCAGGTCGGCGCGCTCGTGGCCCAGGGCCTCGTTCAGGCGTCGCAGGCGGTCCAGATCGCCGACCACCAGGGTGTAGATCCCCGCCGTTTGCAGCCGCTCGCGCGCGCGGGCGACGAAGCTGCGCCGATCGAGCAGACCGGTCAGCGTGTCCTGTTCCGAGGCGGCGAATTTGGTCTCCGGCACGATGACGCCGGCGGCGCGCACGCCGTCTTCCAGCCAGACCCCTCGCCAGACGCAGGTCTCCGCGCCGCGCATGCGGACGCGGGCGGTGATCTCACCGCCGGGCGCCTGCACGCGCAGGATCTCCTCGACCAAGGCCCGGTCCTGGGGCAGCGACAGGGCCAGCACCGCCGCGGATGAGCACTCGGGCAGAAGCGGCGACAATCCGAGGTTTCGCGCCGCGCCGGTCAGGTGCAGGCGATCACGCTCCGGCTCCCAGTTCCAGAGCACGACCTCGGCCGCCCCCAGCGCCTCCAGGGTCACCGTGGCGTCCCACAGGAAACGTTCGTGCGCCTTCAAAAGCGCCATATGCCGCCCGCCACATCGCGCTACGCCGCGATCTACGTGTTCGGGCCGCCACGCAGGGCCGCGTCGGCGACTAGCCCGAACAACAGATGATCTCGCCAATCGCCGTTAATTTTCAGATAAGCCGAGGCTCTTCCCTCCAATTCGTAGCCGGCGCGCAGCAGCAGGCGGCGGGAGGCGTCGTTCTCCGGCAGGCAGGCAGCCTCCAGCCGATGCAGTCCCAAACGGCCCAAGGCGAAGGTCGTCAGTCCCTTGGCGGCGGCCAGGGTGTAGCCCTTGCGGGCATAGGGCTCGCCCACCCAATAACCGACGGTGCCCATCTGGGCGACGCCGCGGCGAACATTGGACAGGGTGATGCCGCCGACCAGCTCATGATCCTCGCGCAGAAACACGAAGAACGAGTAGCCTCCGCCGAGGTCCATGTCGCGCTGATAGGCCATCAGCCGGCGCCGGTAGGCCGGCCGCGACAGGTCATCCGCCGGCCAGGCGGGCTCCCACGGCTGCAGGAAGGCGCGCGAACGACGCCTGAGGTCCGACCAGGGCCCATAGTCGCCGGCGCGGGGCGGCCGCAGATAGACCGGACCCGCATCCAGCCGAAGGCCGGTTTCCGGCGCGATCCAGTCGAGCAAAGCCATCGTCCGCAGCCTCCCGCGGCTCAGCCTAGATCGGATTTGCGTTTTGGCAATGCGGGAGCGCCGTTTCATCCGATGGGGATCGGGCGAAGCGTCTTTTGACCACGAAGGACACGAAGGACACCAAGGAAGACACGAAGGAATAGGGCTGCGCTTCGCGCCAAGCGCAAGAAATCCCCAGATCGCCTGCCCCTTCGTGTCCTTCGTGACCTTGGTGGTGAATTTCGAGTTCGCCGCCGCCCTCGATTGATCAGTCGGCTATGCGCCGCCCTTGTTTCAGCCGAACAGCGTGCGCTGGAAAGCGTCGGCGGCCGGCATCGCCCGCTTTGGCCCCAGAACCGCGCAGGCGCTGGCGCCGGACAGTATCCGCTCGCCGAGCCGCGCCAGATCGGCCGCCGTTACCGCGTCGATCGCCTCGGCCGTTTCGGCGATCGAGAACAGGCGCCCGAAGATCAGCAATTGGCCCGCGGCCTGCTCGGCCCGCGCCATGGTCGATTCCGCCGCCATGAAGGTCGCGGCCTTCAGCTGGGCCTTGGCGCGGGACAGTTCGGCGGCGTCGGCGCGTTCGACCAGGGCGGCGATCTGTTCGGCGGCCAGCCGCGCCGTATCGGCCGCGTTCTCGGCGGCGCAGCCGGCATAGACGCCCAGCACGCCGGCGTCGGCGTAACAGTCCGCATAGGCGTCGATGGCGTAGGCCAGGCCGCGATGCTCGCGCACCTCCTGGAACAGGCGCGAGGACATGCCGCCACCCAGGATTTCGGCAAACAGGCGCAGGGCGAAATAGCCGGGATCACACAGGCCCGGCGCCGGCAGGAGCAGAACCAGGTGAGCCTGCTCCAACGCCCGCGCCGCACGGGCCTGACCGCCGGTGAAATTGGCCGGCTCCGGCGGCGCCGGCGCGGCGGCCTGGGCGGGACCGGAAAACTCGCGCTCGGCCAGAGCCAGCAGTTCGTCCTCGTCGACCGCGCCGGCGGCGCTGATCACGATGGCGTCCGGGGCGTAGAGGCCGGCGCGATAGTCGGCCAGGCGCGCGGCGTTGGCCGCGCCGACGCTCTTGCGCGTGCCCAGGATCGGCCGGCCCAGGGGCTGGCCGGCGAAAGCCTGGGCCTGGGCCAGTTCGAACACCAGATCGTCGGGGGCGTCGGCGGCCTCGGCGATCTCCTGGGCGATGACCGGCTTTTCCTTGGCCAGATCCTGAGCGGTCAAGGTCGGCCGCTGGATCAGGTCGGCCAGCACCGCCATGCCCAGCGGCAGGCCGCCTTTCAGCGCGCGGACCTGGAAACTGGTGCGCTCGTGGCCGGTGGCGGCGTTGATGTGCCCGCCCTGGGCCTCGATGACCTCGACGATATCCCGCGCCGAGCGATCCCCCGCCCCCTTGAACACCATGTGCTCCAGAAGGTGGGCCCAGCCCGAGCGCTCCGCGCTCTCGCCGCGCGCGCCCCGGCCTATAGCGACGCTCAAGGCTAGCGTCTCAAGCCCCGGAATCGGATCGCAGACCACGCGGGCGCCGTTGGTCAGGGTGTGGACGCGGGGCCTCGAAATGGCGCTCATCCTTGCGCGAAGTCGCGGATATAGGCCTGCACCGCCTCGACATCGGCCGGCAGGCGGTCGAACCGTTCAGGCTTGGCGGCCAGGCCTTGCGCGGCGGGCGGCAGGTCCGGCGCCACCCCAGCGGCGGCCAAGACCGCCTCTGGAAACTTGGCCGGGTGAGCGGTCGACAGCACGATCATCGGCGTCGCCGACCGCTTCGGCCCTGCCCAGTGCGCGGCGGCGACCGCGACAGCGGTGTGCGGATCGACCAGCACGCCGGTCTGGTTGAAGGTGGAGAGGACGGCGCGGCTGGTGTCGTCCTCGCTGACCCCGACGCCGCTGAACAGCGCCTCTATCATCGTGCGCGCCCTGGGCGGAATGTCGATCGCGCCGTTCTGGGCGAAGGCCCGCATGGCGCGCCCGGTCTCGATCCCATTTCGCTCGACCCCCTCGAAATAGAGCCGCTCGAAATTGGACGCCACCTGGATGTCCATCGCCGGGCTTTGGGTCTGGCGCACGGGTCCGCGCGCATAGCGGCCCTCCTGCACCATCCGGGCGACGATGTCGTTGCTGTTGGTCGCCACCACGATCCGCTCGATCGGCAAGCCCATTTGCTTGGCCACGAAGCCGGCGAAGGCGTCGCCGAAATTACCAGTCGGCACGGTGAAAGAGACCTGCCGGCGCGGCGCGCCCAGCGCTACGGCCGCGGTGAAATAATAGACCACCTGGGCGACGATCCGCGCCCAGTTGATCGAGTTGACCCCCGAAAGGTCCACCGCCTGGCGAAAGCCCTGGGCCTGGAACAGGGCTTTGACGATGGCCTGGCAGTCGTCGAAAGTCCCCTTCAGCGCCAGACAGCGGACGTTCTTGTCCTTGGCCGTGGTCATGAACCGGCGCTGGACGTCGCTGATCCGGCCATCGGGAAACAGCACCACCAGCTTGACGTTGGCCTTGCCGGCCAAGGCCTCGACTGCCGCGCCGCCGGTGTCGCCGGAGGTGGCGCAGACCACGGTCAGGTTGCGGTTCTTGGCCGCCAGCGCCCGCCCGTAAAGCCGTGCCAGCAGCTGCATGGCCACATCCTTGAAGGCCAGCGTCGGCCCGTGGAACAGCTCCAGCCGCCACAGATTGTCGCCCATTTGGCTCAGCGGAACGACCGCCGGATGAGTGAAGCCGGCATAGGCCTCGCTGGTCATGTCCAGCAGATCCTCGGGCATGAGGGCGTCGCCGGCGAAGCGGCCAAGGATGTCGGCGGCGACCTCGGCATAGGGCCGCCCGGCAAAAGCGGCGATCTCCTCGGCGCTCACCTGGGGCCAGGTCTCGGGCACATAAAGGCCGCCGTCGGGCGCCAGGCCCGCCAGGACCGCGTCCATGAATCCGATCGGCGGCGCGTCGCCCCGGGTCGAAACGTATTGCATCCTAGCCTTGCCGCCTGCGCCAAAGGCTGGCGAGGTAGACGCCCGCGAGCGCCGCCGCAAGGCCAAACCAGGTGACGGCGTATTGCAGATGGTTGTTGGGGATGTCGGCCGGCAGCGGCGCCGGGGTCGGGGCGAGACCTTTCGGGGCCGGGCTCTCGAGGAACAGGAAGGCCGGCGCCGGCGCGCTGACGCCCAGGGCGCGGGCCATGGCCGGAACGTCGCGGGAGTACCAAAGATTCTGGGCCGGCTGGTTCGGTGGGGTGACGAAATTGGCCTTGTCGCCGGTGCGCAGCACGCCGGCGATCGGGCCGCTCAGGCGGGCGCCCTGGCCTGGGACAAGCTTGGCCGCGTCATCCTGGATGATGAACCCGCGATCGACCAGGATCGAGGCGTAGGGCGCGGCGGCGATGCGGCAGGCGGTGATGATGCGAAAACCGAACCGGGCGTCGGGCACCGCCCACAGCTTGACGAAGCGACTGGTCTCGACGTCCGGGCAGTCGGCTGTGACGCGTGCGTAGTCCACGTCCGCGCCGGCGCTCGCCTGGCGCAGGAGGTCGGCGAGCGGCCGCGGCGGAGCGTTTTGCAAGGCGTGGACCCGCGCCAACAAGCCCTCCTTCCAGTGCAGCCGCGCGACCTGCCAAAAACCGAGGTCGATCAGGATGGCCAAGGCGACAATGGTGACGGCGGTCAGGCCGACGGGGAAGCGAGGAGCGGCCGCGGGCCTAGTCGGCGTCGTCATGGCGCGCTTCCGAGGCCTTGTGGTGGAACTGCATGGCCAGCATCACGCCCTTGAACGGGCGGATCAGCATGGCGGTCAGGATCACCGTCAGGGGCAGCCAGATCACCAGGTGCACCCAGGCCGGCGGGTGATAGGCCGCCTCGGTGACCAAAGCGCCGAAACAGGCGATGATCCCGACGATCAGCACGATGAACACCGCCGGTCCGTCGCCGGAATCCGCCGCCCGCAGATCCTGGCCGCAGGCCTCGCAGCGGGCGGCGACGCGCAGGAACCCCTCGAACAAGGGCCCCTCCCCGCAATTGGGACAGCGGCAGGCCAGTCCCGTCAGGAAGGGGTTGAGGTCGGCCACGGCCGCGTCAGTGCAGCCCCGGCAGGATCACGTAGACGAAGGAGAACAGGAACAGCCACACCACGTCGACGAAATGCCAGTACCAGGCCGCCGCCTCGAAGCCGAAATGCTGCTTCGGCGTAAAGCCCGTGCCCATGAGCCTTAGCAGGCAGATGGTCAGGAAGATGGTCCCGATGATCACGTGGAAGCCGTGGAAGCCGGTGGCCATGAAGAAGGCCGAACCGAACAGGCCGGAACTGGCCGCTTCGGGCGAGAAGAACAGCTTTTCCGCCAGGATGTGATTGTACTCGTAGGCCTGGATCGAGGTGAACAAGACGCCCAGAATGATGGTCAGCAGAAGGCCGATCTTGGCGCTTCTGCGGTCGCCCATCTGCAGCGCGTGGTGCGCCCAGGTCACGGTGGTGCCAGACAAAAGCAGGGTCAGGGTGTTGACCAGCGGCAGATGGAAGGCCGGCACGATCTCGACGCCCTTGGGCGGCCAGGTCGCCCAGGCGGTGCGCACATCGTCGATGCTGGACACCGCCCGCACGTGATGGAACAGCGCCATCTCGAAGAAGATCCAGAACCAGGCGACGAAGAACATCACTTCCGAGGCGATGAACAGCACCATGCCGTAGCGCAGGCCGATCGAGACCACCGGGGTGTGATCGCCCTCGTTCGCCTCCTTCACCACGTCCATCCACCAACCGACCATGGTGTAAAGCACGCCGGCCAGGCCGGCGAAGAAGATCCACGGCGTATGCTTGGGCAGGCCGAACAGGCCCTTCATCCAGATGATCCCGCCGATCGCCATGGCCAGCGCGGCGATCGAGCCGATCAGCGGCCAGGGGCTGGGATTGACCAGGTGGTAGTCGTGTTTGACGTCGGCGGTGGACATGTCGGCAGCGAACCCCAAAGCGCCAGCGGGTGAAGGCGGGCGTCGTTTCGAATCTAGGCTATAGCCTCCCCCCGGCCGTTCCGCCAAGAGCCTGAACGGGTTTTGGGTTGGACTTGATCACGGGATAGAAGGTGTAGGACAGCGTCACGTCGGAATAGTCCTTCGTGTCGGGATCGCTGGCGAACTTCGGATCGACGAAATAGACCACCGGAAACCGCATCGTCGTATGCGCCGGTATGGTCTGGTCGTCGAAGCAGAAGCACTTGAGCTTGTGGAAATAGGCGCCCGCCAAGTCTGGCGAGACGTTGTAGGCCGCCCGGCCGGTCAGCGGCGCATCGCCGTTGTTGGTGACGATGAAGAAGGCCAGACCGCTCTGGCCGATTCGCAGGGACTGCCGGCGCTGCTCCGGTTGGAAACTCCAGGGCAGGCCGCGCACATTGGTGTCGAAACGCACGATCAGGCTGCGGTCCAGCACCGTCTTCGGCGCGGCGGTGGCGCGGCTGACCGTGCCGGCGAACCCGGTCGCCTGGCAGAAGACGCGATAAAGCGGCACCGCGGCATAGGCGGCGCCGGTCATGGCGACCAGGACAACCGCGCAGATCAGGACGGTGCGGGTATTGCGGGTCAGCACGTCGGGCGGGCCTCAGTAGGGCTGCACGGGCAGATGGCTGCCCATACGCACCAGGGTTACGACAAACACCAGGATGACGAAGGCCCCCAGGGCCAGGGCGATGGCGACGCTGCGGCGGCGCCGCGCCTTGGCCGCTTCCTCGCTTTCAGGGACGGGGCTCTTCGGAACCGGGGCGCTCATGGCCGCAGCACGGCCGGGCCCAGCAGCCGCTCGACCAGCAGGGCGGCGAACAGGGCGGTCAGGTAGAGGATCGAAAAGGCGAACAGGTTGCGCGCGTGCTTGGCCGCCGGCTTGACGTCGTAGAGCCCGTCGGCCCGCTCGTCGGCGGCGTCGCCGGCGCGGCTGAAGCAAAGGCGCACGGCCAGGGCGATGAAGCCCAGCCCGCCGAGCGCCGAGACCGCCAGATAGGCCGCGCCGCCCAGCCCGGTCAGCACCGGCGCCAGAGCCGCGGCGACGAAGATCACGCTATAGGCAAGGATCTGGCGGCGAGTGGAGGCGGCGCCGCGCACCACCGGCATCATCGGCACCCCGACCTTGGCGTAGTCGGAGGTGGTGTAGAGCGACAGGGCCCAGAAGTGCGGCGGGGTCCAAAGGAAGATGATCGCACAGAGCAGCCAGGCGTTCGGCGGCGCCGAGCCGCTGGCCGCCGCCCAGCCGATCACCGGCGGAAGCGCGCCGGCCAGGCCGCCGATGACGATGTTCTGCGGCGTCGAGCGCTTCAGCCACATGGTGTAGACCACCGCGTAGAAAACGATGGTGAAGGCCAAAAGCCCCGCGGCCAACAGGTTGATCGCCAGCGCCATCATGCCGACCGAGAACAGCGACAGCACGATCCCGAGCGCCAGGGCGTCGGCGCCCTGGACCCGGCCCGACGGCACCGGCCGGTGGCGGGTGCGCCGCATCTGGGCGTCGATATCCGCGTCGTACCACATGTTCAGCGAAGCCGAGGCGCCCGCGCCGACCGCGATGCACAGGACGGCGACCCCCGCCAGCACCGGGTTCATCGGGACCCGCGCGCAAACCAGGCCGGTCAGGGCCGTGAACACCACCAGCGACATGACGCGGGGCTTCAGCAGCGCGACATAGTCCTGCCAGCGCGCCGGAGCCGCCGCCTGGGGGGCGGAGCCTTGGGTTGGAAGGGCTGCGGTGTCGGTCATCGGCGATGCGGTCTCGTCAATATGCGGTCTCGTCAAATCAGAGAGGCGCGGCCGCCGCCAGGACGCCGCGCCCCCCAAAGTCTATACCCAAACCCAGCCCTAGTGGGCGTCGGCGTGGATCACCGGCAGCTCGTTGAACTGGTGGAACGGCGGCGGCGAAGACAGGGTCCATTCCAGCGTCGTGGCGCCCTCGCCCCACGGATTGGCCTCGGCCTTGCGGTGACGGACTATGGCCTCGATCAGGAGCAGGAAAAACACGCCCATGCCGACCAGGGTGATCACGTAGCCGATCGAGGACACATAGTTCCATTGGGCGAAGGCCAGCGGATAGTCGACGGTCCGGCGCGGCATGCCCTGCAGGCCCAGGAAGTGCTGCGGGAAAAAGATGATGTTCACGCCGACAAACATGAACCAGAAATGCACCGTGCCCAGGAACTCGTTGTACTTCACGCCCCACATCTTCTCGAACCAGTAGTAGAAGCCGGCGAAGATCGAGAACACCGCGCCCAGGCTGAGCACGTAATGGAAGTGGGCGATCACGTAATAGGTGTCGTGCAGAGAGTAGTCGATGCCGGCGTTGGCCAGGACCACGCCGGTGACGCCGCCGATGGTGAACAGGAAGATGAAGCCGACCGCGAACAGCATCGGCGTCTTGAAGTCGATCGACCCGCCCCACATCGTGGCGATCCAGGAGAACACCTTGATGCCGGTCGGCACCGCGATGATCATGGTGGCGGCCACGAAATAGGCCTGCAGGTTCACCGGCATGCCGACTGCGAACATGTGGTGGGCCCACACCAGGAAGCCCAGGAAGCCAATGGCGACCATCGCATAGGCCATCGCCAGATAACCGAACACCGGCTTCCTGGAAAAGGTCGAGACCACCTGGCTGATGATGCCGAAGCCCGGCAGGATGAGGATGTAGACCTCCGGGTGGCCGAAGAACCAGAACAGATGCTGGAACATCAACGGATCGCCGCCGTTCGACGGATCGAAGAAGTGGGTGCCGAAATTGCGGTCGGTCAGCAGCATGGTGATGGCGCCGGCCAGAACCGGCAGCGACAGCAGGAGCAGGAACACGGTCACCAGGATCGACCAGACGAACAGCGGCATCCGGTGCAGCGTCATACCCGGCGCGCGCATGTTGAAGATGGTGGTGATGAAATTGATCGCGCCCAGGATCGAGGAGGCCCCGGCCAGGTGGATCGAAAGGATGGCGAAGTCCATGGCCGGCCCGGTATGGCCGGTGGTCGATAGCGGCGGGTAGAGCGTCCAGCCGCCGCCGAAACCAATGCCCGGCCCGCCGTCGACAAAGGTCGAGGTCAAGAGCAGCGCGAACGAGGCGACCAGCAGCCAGAACGAGATGTTGTTCATCCGCGGGAAGGCCATGTCCGGCGCGCCGATCATCAGCGGCACGAACCAGTTGCCGAAACCGCCGATCATCGCCGGCATGACCATGAAGAAGATCATGATCAGGCCGTGGGCCGTCACTACGACGTTGTAGCCGTGGTGGCCGATGAACAGGCCCGAACCCAGCACGCCCTTGTCGGTGAACACCTGGATTCCCGGATGGGCCAGCTCCCAGCGAATCAGGCCCGACAGCGCCCCGCCAATGATCCCGGCGAAGATCGCGAACAGGATGTAGAGCGTGCCGATATCCTTGTGATTGGTCGAAAACAGCCAACGCACCAGGAACGGCGGGGTGTGGGCGTAGCCATGACCTTCGTCGTCATGAGCGTGGTCGGTAGAGTGGGCGGCGGTCGCCATGATCTGAACTCTCTTCAATCAATCAGTGCCGCGCGGCGGCGGCGGCGGCGGCCACCTTTTGCGGCGTGGCGGGCGGGGCGGCGGAGGGCGCGGGAGCCGGCGCCTGTTGCTGGGCGACCCAGGCCTTGAACTGGTCCTGCGTCACCACATGGATCTCGATTGGCATGAAGGCGTGGTTGGTCCCGCAAAGCTGGTCGCACTGGCCGTAGAAGACGCCGGTCTGTTCGGCGTTGAACCAGGTCTCGTTGACCTTGCCGGGCACCGCGTCGGTCTTGAGCCCGAAGGCCGGCACGCCGAAATCGTGGATCACGTCGGCGCCGGTGACCAGCAGCGTCACATTGGTGTGGACCGGCACCACCATCGCGTGGTCGGTGGCCAGCAGATAGGGGACGTTCTTGGCTTTGGCGTCGGCCTCGGACAGGTAGTTGGAGGTGAATTCCGGAAGCTTCTGGTCGGGGTATTCATAGCCCCAGTACCACTGATAGCCGGTCGCCTTGATGGTCAGGCCGGCCTTGGGTATCGCGTGGTAGGCGTAGAGCAGCTGGAACGAGAAGATGGCGATGACCATCAAGATCAGCACCGGCAGGCCGGTCCACAGGATCTCGATCAGCGTGTTGTGGCTCCATTTGGCGGGCGTCGGATTGGCGCGCTTGTTGAAACGGACGATGCAGATCAGCAGCAGCGCCAACACGAACAGACTGATGATCGTGATGATCGGAAACAGGATCCAGTCGTGAAACCAGATCGCCTTGTGCTTCAGCACGCTGGCGGCCGGTTGCAGCAGGATTCCGCCGGGGGTCGGTTGACCCATCAGGTCCGCCGCGTGCGCTTGGACGCCGATTCCCAGCGCCAGCGCGGCCAATCCCATCTTCGCGGCCAAGCCCCGTAGCCATCGCATCAACAAAACTTCAGCCCTCATGTCCTCACGGTCCGCTTCGCCGGCGCCCCTAAGACCTCGTCCGCGCGATCCTCGCGGACTTGACCCAGGCCCGGGCCTGGAGATCGGAAACGCTCAAATCCATGCGCCCGCACGGATCGTCGCCCCCGGCCCCCCGCCTTTGGGCGTGCATACGCGCTCTGTCCCGCATTGCCAAGACGATTGGCGGCCCGATGCGGGCGAAGGTTTCGCTCAGGCGCCGGCGCGCCTATGTTGAGGGCGAAACCGTCCCAATCCGTGAGCCCCGCATGACCCTGCTTAGCCCCGCCCCCTCTATCCTGGAAGCCGCCGGCGTCGACGCCGGCCGCGCCGAAGCGATGCTGGGGGACGCGCTGAAGGGCGCCGACGACGGCGAGCTCTATGTGGAGCGCTCGGAAAGCGAGTTCTTCCTGTTCGACGACGGGCGGCTGAAATCGGCCTCCTATGATTCGGGCGAGGGATTCGGTCTGCGGGTCGTGGCGGGCGAAACCGCCGGCTACGCCCACGCCTCGGAAATCTCCGAGGCCGCGCTCGGCCGCGCCGCCAGCTCCGCCGCCCTGGCCAAGCGGGGCTATGCCGGCGTCGCCGCCGAGGCGCCGCGGGCGACCAACGAGCGCCGCTATGGCGACGAAAACCCCCTCTCCGCCCCGGCCTTTTCGGACAAGGTGGCGCTGTTGCAGGAAATCGACGCCTTCGCCCGCGCTCGCGATCCGCGCGTGGTGCAGGTGGCGACGTCCCTGGCCGGCGAGCGGCGGATCATCGAGATCCTGCGCGCCGACGGCCGGCGCCTGCGCGATATCCGCCCGCTGGCGCGACTTAATGTCTCGGTGACGGTCGAACGGGACGGACGGCGCGAGAGCGGCAGCTCGGGCGCCGGCGGGCGGGCCGGGTTCGACGTCTGGATCACGCCCGAGCGCTGGCAGGAGCAGGTCGACGAGGCTTTGCGCCAGGCGCTGCTGAACCTGGACGCCGTCGCCTGCCCCGCCGGCGAGATGGATGTGGTGCTGGGCCCCGGCTGGAACGGCGTCCTGCTGCACGAAGCGGTCGGACATGGACTGGAGGGCGACTTCAACCGCAAGGGCATCAGCGCCTTTTCCGGGCGAATCGGCGAGCGGGTGGCCGCGCCGGGAGTGACGGTGTTCGACGACGGGGCGATCAGCGGACGGCGCGGCTCGCTGACCATCGACGACGAGGGCACGCCCACCGAGCGGACCATCCTGATCGAGGACGGCATCCTTGTCGGCTATATGCACGACCGGATGAGCGCGCGGCTGACCGGCCAGGCGCCGACGGGCAATGGCCGGCGGCAATCCTACGCCCACATGCCCATGCCCCGGATGACCAATACCGGCATGATGAACGGCGATACCCCCCGCGAGGAGATGATCGCCTCGATCAAGCGCGGTCTCTATTGCGCCAATTTCGGCGGCGGCCAGGTGGACATCACCAACGGCAAGTTCGTCTTCCAGTGCACCGAGGCCTATCTGGTCGAGGACGGCAAGATCACCGCCCCGGTCAAGGGCGCGACCCTGATCGGCGACGGTCCCAGCGCCCTGACCCGCGTGGCGATGATCGGCGACGACTTCGCCTTCGACCCCGGCGTCGGGGTCTGCGGCAAGGGCGGCCAGAGCGTGCCGGTCGGGGTCGGGCAGCCGAGCTTGAAGATCACCGGGCTGACCGTGGGCGGGACGAGCGTTTAAAAATCCCTTCTCCCCTTGCGGGAGAAGGAGGGGCCCGCGAGCAAAGCGAGTGGGAGGATGAGGGGTCTCACGGACCTCGCCAAATCCCTCCCGCCAGAGTACGCCGGCAGCGCTGTTGGAGCGGCTGTCCCGCCGGCGAAACCCCTCATCCTCCCGTCCTCTTCGAGGCCGGGCCCCTCCTTCTCCCGCAAGGGGAGAAGGGGTCGTGGATCGACGCGTCGCCCAGCAATGGATCGAAACCGCACGACGGCTTCAGAGTTCGGGCTTGCCCGTGATGCGACGGTGGAGACGATCGCGGACAGGAGGATTGCCCCTGATGAGGGTGCGTCAGTGGCGCTCGATGCGGCGACAACCTTGATGACCACCGCTTGATCGACCGCGACCTTGTCCAGTACCGGACATTCCGAAAGGTAGAGGACGGTGGAAGGCGGCCCTAAGGATAGAACACGCCCTGAGATGAGCAATGATTGCGAGGAGCTACGCTATTGCGCTCACTCAAGCAAATACCCGCGCCCACGCCCCCCGCAAAAGCACCAGTTGCGATCCATTCAACGCGACCATCGCGCACTCCCACGAACTTATATGCGCCTCCGTTCTTCAATTCTTGCACAAAAGGTAGACGCTGTTTGATGGACAACACGTAGTATCGCTCGCCGCTTCCTTCAAACAATGATGCAACACCCCTATGCACATGCGCAAACGAGCGCGCATCTAAATCCATGCCAACCCGAATTGACGCAAATAGCTTTTCGTCCGGCGAGACAAATGGCGAATTCGGCACTTCACCACCTTGGTCACAGTGTACCTTGATATCTCTGTCAATCGGCGGCGCGGCCGCGAGCAGATCGGCAACATATGTGGTCGCCCCAACTTCTAAGGGCAGGTGCTCGCTTGATCTCAATATTGGCGCGGGACCTTCGCGGTAGGAAACTTTCTTATCCCTATAAATTGGAGTTGCAGCTATAAGCTTTACAATCGTCTGCAACTTCCCGTTCGCAAAAACAAAATTATAGTCGACGGGCGGAGCTGGTAGGGCGGCCTCATTAGGCCAAAAGTACGCCTGACACCCCGACGTCTGAATTAGATCTATCCTATCAAAAGCCTCTATTCGCACGGCGGCAGTCTCGAACACGGACATGGCGTCTTGATTGCCGGATGGCAAATCGCCAACGAACGCTCTTCGAACTTCCTGCAGGTCCTTGTTCAGCAACGCCTGCACGGGGATAGAAACATCAGCGGCGCGCGACGATAGCGAGCTCGCCGTTGCCAATATCATTGCCAAGACAGCTGATAACCTTCGCTTCATATCCCCACCTCTTGAACGAGTGTCATCCTTAGATCACCCTCCCCTGGGCCGCGAACAGTCCCGAGCGCTCAACCACAAAATCTCCGTTCGCCGCGCCACCGGCTCCCTGGTCCGGAGCGGGCGTTTCCCCCATCGCTAATGGGAAGGGTGCTACCCGATCGGATGCGCCGACTGCCGGTCTGCGTCCACCGCCGCTTCGATCGGGCCGGTGTCGTCCGCCCCATGCGCCCAGCCCTTGATAAAGGGCGCCAGCACCAGGAACAGGACGCCGAAGCCCGCGCCGATCCAGCCGATCTTCTGGAACACGCCGATCGAGGTGTGCAGGGCCGCCTGGGGGTCCAGCACTTGGCCGCCGACGGTCTCCGTGCCAGCCAGCCTGGCGACGAAGCCGCCGATGAACTGTGCCCAGGACGAGGCCAAAAACCACACCGCCATCATGGTCGAGACCAGGATCGCCGGCGACAGCTTGGTGATCTGCGATAGGCCGACCGGGCTCAGGCACAGCTCGCCGGTGGTGTGCAGCAGGTAGGTGAAGGCCAGGACCAGCAGCGGCAGCTTGAAATTGGCGTCGGCGAAGCGCTGGCTCCAAACGATCACCAAAAAGCCCAGGCCGACCTGCAACAGGCCCAGGCCGAACTTGACCATCGGATTGGGGTCGCGCCCGCGCTGTCCCAGAAATCCCCACAGCGCCGCGAAAATAGGCGCGAAGATCAAGATGAAGCCGGCGTTGAAGGACTGGGTCTGGGCGGCGTTGAAACTCATATCGATCCACCAGGTCCCGGCGGGCGTGTGGGCGGCTTCCAACATGGTCCGCGTGCCGAAGAAGATCGGATGTCCGAGCAGGTTGATGATCGACGGATGGTCGATCAGCGCCAGGTCGGTGTTGCGGTCGGCGAACAGGTTCAAGGAGGTGCCAGCCTGTTCGAACAGGGTGAAAAACACCACCGAACCGGCGATCAGCACCAGCGCCAGCCCCATTCGCTCCCGCTCGATCTGGTCGCACTTGGTCACCATGAAATAGGCGACATAGGCCAGGACGGCGATGGACGCGACGATCAGCCCCCCGCCGACCAGCTGGCTGTGCTGGACCAGCAGCCAGACCGCGCTTAAGCCCACGATGGCCAGGCCGTAGATGATCCATTCCCGGTTCAGCGGGCCGAGGACCGGGCGGGCCAGCAGCTCCGGATCAGGCGGCTCGCCCTTGCCCTGCAGCATGGGCTTGCCGATCATGAAGACGATATAGCCCAGCAGCATGCCCACGCCGGCCAGCCCGAACCCGTAGCGCCAGCCATAGTTCTGGCCCAGATAACCGCACAGGATCGCCGCCCAGAACGCCCCCAGATTGACCCCGTAATAGTAGAGGGTGAAGCCGGGATCGCGCCGGGGATCGCCCGCCACATAGAGCTGGCCGACGATCGAGGAGATATTGGCCTTGAGGAACCCCACCCCCATGATGATCAGCGACAGCGCCAGATAGAAGACGGCGATGAACACCGGTTCGCGGCCGGTCACCGACAGCTGATAAGAGCCTTTGGCCAGGACTTGCGGCAGCGCTCCGCCCGCCAGCAGCCCCTTGATCTCCAGGCCGCCATTGGGCGCCGGGCCATAGGCGTAGGCGTGATCGCCGATCTTGAGCTTCACCTCCCGTTCGCCCCCCAGACCGGTCGCCTGGAACTCGTAACGGGCGCCCTGATAGGTCAGCACCTGGCGCGCCGGCGCGCCCTCGATGGCCATGCCCAGCTGGCCGAACACCAAAAGCAGGGCGCCAAAGGCGATTGCCTTGCGCGGCCCCAGATAGCGGTCGGCCAGGATGCCGCCGATCAGGGGCAGCAGATAGACTAAGGTGGTGTAGGAGCCGTACTGGCCGGCGGCGAACTTGTCGTCGAACAGAAATTGCTGGGTCAGGTAGAAAACCAGCAGCCCGCGCATTCCATAATAGGAGAAGCGTTCCCACATCTCCGCGAAGAACAGGATGAACAGGCCCCTGGGATGATCGCGCAACAGCTGGATCAGCACGGGAATGCCCGTCGCCAGGGTGATGAAAATCCCCGCGAGCACGACGACGCTGTTCATGCGGTTTCCCCAAACCTCGCCGCGGTCGAACACGCCGCGGACGAGCGGACAAGATCACGCGCATGGGGGTTTCACAAGCTGGGGGCGAAACGGGCTGTTCCCGGATCGTCCGCGCGGGCTTAGCGTTCAATGCCCAAGGAGGCCACGGCCATGAAGATCCCCGGACCCGATCATCCGATCACCGTCACGCTCAACCCCAAAAGGGTGCGGGCGCTGTATCAGGGCCATGTCATCGCCGACAGCGGCCATGCGCTGATGCTGAAGGAGGCCAGCTACAAGGCCGTGCCCTATTTTCCGCGCGAGGACGTCGACATGGCGTTCCTGTCGCGCACCGAGCTCAGCACCTACTGTCCCTATAAGGGCCACGCGTACTACTTCAGCGTCGCCCGCGACGGCGAGATCGCCGAAAACGCCGTCTGGACTTACGAAGAGCCCTACCCGGCCGTGGAGCAGATCAAGGACTGCCTGGCCTTCTATCCGAACCATGTCGAGATCCACGAGATCGACGAAAGCGTCAGCCCCGATGTGATCCGCGACGTGATCGAGCACACCGATTCCGGATCCGGCCGCAGCCAGCTCGACCACTGGCCGACCAATGTCAGCCAGCCGAAGAGCGTCTGGAACGATGCTATTTCAGCGCCGACAGGAAAAACGCCGTAACCTCTTCGTTGAATTGGGCATGGAAGGCCGCACGGTCGAACCCCGGCGCGGACTTGCAGATCATGGGGACGGACTTGGCCAGCTGCCCGCTGCAGGGCGCCAGGAAGTCGAAATGGTCGGCATTGGCGACCAGATGGAACTGGGGCGGCGTCGGCAGATTGATCCGCACGGCCTCGGCATAGTCGGGATTGGGCAGGATGTGGTCGTTCTCGTCGCGCCACAGCTGGACGGGCATGCGGATGTCCTTCAGCCCCTCGCGGCCGAAGGTGTAGCCCAGCGCGGGCGCGGCGACCACGGCGGCCTTGATTCGCGGGTCGTGGACCCAACCGGACGCTTCGACGGTGGTCGCCTCGGCGCGGGCCGCGGGCGTGGCCGCCTTCAGCAGGCCGCAGTCGAAATAATTGGGATGAGCCTGACAATGGGCCGCCACCAAAGTCAGGTCCGGGACGCCGCCGGCCGCCACGAGCGCCGTGAAACCGCCGGACGAAAAACCGAACACCCCGACACGGCCCGCGTCGATGCGCTCGTGCCCGGGCCATTCGGCGGTCATGTAGTCGATCAGCCGCTTGATCTGGGCCGGGCGACCGCTCATCAGCACCGCGCGGCTCTGGTCGTTATAGGTGTCGCCGGTATGGCTGACCGCCGCAGCCACGATGCCGGCGCGCGCCAGGGCCTGGGCGGTGTCGTAGTGGCCGCCGTACCAGCCGCCGTTGCCGTGCGACATGACCACCAGCGGCAGGCCGTGTCCCATGACAGCGCCATCCGGCGCGACGATCTGGGTGAAACTATCCAATCGATGGACGGCCGCGGGCGCGTCGGTGGGGTACCAGACGCCGACCGTCAGCGGCTTGTCGGCGCCGTTGGAGATCTGGATCTCCTGAAAACCGACATTGCCGGCGCGCGCGGCGACAGGCGCGAACAGCATCAGCACAGCCG
>Ga0302314_10004566_pt1 | contig 25430 bp, 21 predicted proteins | sample III_Palsa_N2_3_FD_200533 | JGI IMG/M metagenome (GOLD analysis project Ga0302314, IMG submission 200533) | Peat permafrost microbial communities from Stordalen Mire near Abisko, Sweden - III_Palsa_N2_3 | ecosystem: Environmental > Terrestrial > Soil > Palsa > Peat permafrost | place: Sweden... | reverse complement strand
CGGCCACGAAGACGTGCACGAAGTCCGGCTGCACGTACTGCAGGATCCGGTTGTAGTGGGTGATCAGCAGCACCCCGTGGCCTGGCTTGGCGCGGAACCGGTTGATGCCCTCGGAGACGACCTTGAGCGCGTCCACGTCGAGGCCGGAGTCGGTCTCGTCCAGGATCGCGATCTTCGGGTCGAGCAGCTCGAGCTGGAGGATCTCGTGGCGCTTCTTCTCGCCGCCGGAGAATCCCTCGTTCAGCGACCGCTCGGCGAACTTGCCGTCCATGGCCAGGTCGCTCATCGCGCCGTTCATTTCCTTGATGAAGTTGCGCAGCTTGGGCGCCTCGCCGCGCACGGCGGTGACCGCGGTGCGCAGGAAGTTCGACACCGACACGCCTGGCACCTCAACCGGGTACTGCATGGCGAGGAAGAGGCCGGCCCGCGCGCGGGCGTCGACGGTCATGGACAGCACGTCCTCGCCGTCGAGGGTGACTGACCCTGACGTGATGGTGTACTTGGGGTGACCGGCCAAGGCGTAGGCGAGGGTGGACTTGCCCGACCCGTTCGGCCCCATGATGGCGTGCGTCTCACCGTCGCCCACCCTCAGGTTGACGCCGCGCAGGATCTCCCGGCTCACGCCGGCGCTCTCCGTCACGTCGACGTGCAGATCGCGGATCTCAAGGGTGGACACTATTACTCCTCTATCAGCACGAGGACGTCGTCGCCCTCGATCTTCACTGGGTAAACGGGCACCGGCTGCGTCGCGGGCATGCCGGTCGGCTTGCCGGTGCGCAGGTCAAAGCGGGAGTTGTGCAGCCAGCACTCGATCGTGTAACCGTCGACCTCGCCCTCCGACAGCGGAACGGCCGCGTGCGAGCACCAGTCCCTGATCGCGAAGACCTCGCCCGCTGTGCCCTCTGAGACCCTTGTGCGGACGAACGCGACCTCGTCGCGGTTGATCTCGACGCTCAGGATGCCGCTGTCGGGAAAATCGGAGAGCGAGCACGCCCGAACGTACCGGGCCGACTCTGGCGCGGCCATCTAGGCCAGCTCCACTTCGATCACCGACATGATGCGCTCTTCTAGCTCCGGAATCCCGATCTTGGCGATCAGCTCGCCAAAGAAACCGCGGATCACGAGCCGCCGCGCCTCCTCGAACGGGATGCCCCGCGCCATCAGGTAGAACAGGTGCTCGTCGTCGAGGCGGCCGTTGGCGGAGGCGTGGCCCGCGCCGACGATCTCGCCGGTGAGGATCTCCAGGTTCGGCACCGAGTCGGCGTGCGCCCCCTCGGTGAGGACCAGGTTCCTGTTGTACTCATACGTGTCGGTGCCGGTCGCCGCCGGGCGGATGAGCACGTCGCCGATCCAGACCGTGTGCGCGCCGTCGCCGCGCAGCGCGCCCTTGTACAGGACGCGGCTCTTGCAGTTCGGCGTGTCATGATCGATGAAGAGCCGGTGCTCCAGGTGCTGCCCGCCCGTGCTTGGAGACGCTGTGGCGAAGCAGATGCCGTAGAGCTCGGCGTCGCCGCCCCGTCCCGCGTAGCGGACCGTCGGCGAGAGCCGGACGAGCGACCCGCCGAGGGTGACCGCGAAGTGCGTCAGGTGCGCGTCCCGCCCGAGGGTCGCCTCGTGGTGTGCGACCTGGACGGTGTCGGCGGCCCAGTCGGCGAGCGCGACGACCGTGAGGTCACCGCCGTCGGCGACCCGGAGCTCCACGTTGTCGGCGTAGGTGACGGACCCCCGCTGGTCGATGATCACGGTGGCGCGGCCATAGGGCTGCACGTCGATGATCAGGTGGCCGGCGGTGGCGGTGTCCGAGCCTGTGCCCGTCACGCGGACGTAGGTCGGCGCGGACGCGGTCGTCTCCTTGGGGACCGTGATGACCGTGGCCTCGGTGACGGCCGCGAACGCACGGGCGCTCACCCGGTCCGGCGGCAGGAATGGGCCGCCGACAGACGGCCGGGACCGTTCCGCATGATCGGTTTTCTCTACCGACACTTCCGGAGCGGCCTCGACCTCGACGGTGACACCCGATTGAGTCAGCTCCGTGTCCTTGTGCAGGCCGCGCAGGCGGCGCAGCGGGGTAAACCGCCACTCCTCCTCGCGGCCGCCCGGCACGGGGAAGGCGGCCGGGTCGGTCGAGCCGACGGCGTGCAGATCAGAAACCGGGGCGGTCTCGACCGCCCCCGCTAGCGCCGACATCAGCCAACCGACCCTTCCATCTGCAGCTCGATCAGCCGGTTGAGCTCGAGGGCGTACTCCATCGGCAACTCGCGGGCGATCGGCTCGACGAAGCCGCGGACGATCATCGCCATCGCCTCGTCCTCGGTCATGCCGCGGGACATCAGGTAGAAGAGCTGCTCCTCGGAGATCTTCGAGACGGTCGCCTCGTGGCCCATCTCAACGTCGTCCTCGCGGATGTCGTTGTACGGGTAGGTGTCCGACCGGCTGATCGTGTCCACGAGCAGCGCGTCGCACTTGACCGTCGACTTGGAGTGCGAGGCGCCCTCCTGCACGTTGACAAGGCCGCGGTAGCTCGTGCGGCCGCCACCGCGGGCGACCGACTTGGAGACGATCGTGGAGCTTGTGTTCGGCGCGCAGTGCACCATCTTCGCGCCCGCGTCCTGATGCTGGCCGGGGCCGGCGAACGCCACGGACAGCGTCTCGCCCTTGGCGTGCTCGCCCATCAGGTAGACCGCCGGGTACTTCATCGTGACCTTGGAGCCGATGTTGCCGTCGATCCACTCCATCGTCGCGCCCTGCTGGCAGACGGCCCGCTTGGTGACGAGGTTGTAGACATTGTTCGACCAGTTCTGGATGGTCGTGTAGCGGCAGCGGGCATCCTTCTTGACGATGATCTCGACGACGGCGCTGTGCAGCGAGTCCGACTTGTAGATCGGCGCGGTGCAGCCCTCGACGTAGTGCACGTAGGCACCCTCGTCGACGATGATCAGCGTGCGCTCGAACTGGCCCATGTTCTCGGTGTTGATCCGGAAGTAGGCCTGCAGCGGTATCTCGACGTTCACGCCCGGTGGCACGTAGATGAACGAGCCGCCGGACCAAGTCGCGGTGTTCAGCGCGGCGAACTTGTTGTCGCCGGCCGGGATCACGCTGCCGTAGTACTCCTTGAACAGGTCTGGGTGCTGCTTGAGCGCGGAGTCGGTGTCGAGGAAGATGACGCCCTTCTCCTCAAGGTCCTCGCGGATCTTGTGGTAGACGACCTCGGACTCGTACTGCGCGGCGACGCCGGCGATCAGGCGCTGCTTCTCCGCCTCGGGGATGCCGAGCCTGTCGTAGGTGTTCTTGATGTCGTCGGGAAGGTCTTCCCAGGACTCCGCCTGCTTCTCGGTGGAGCGGACGAAGTACTTGATGTTGTCGAAGTCGATGCCGGACAGGTCGGAACCCCAGCTCGGCATGGGCTTGCGGCGGAAGTACTTCAGCCCCTTGAGCCGGTTCTCGAGCATCCACTCGGGCTCGTTCTTGCGAGCCGAAATGTCGCGGACCACCTCTTCCGACAGTCCCCGTCGCGCGGACGCGCCGGCCACGTCAGAGTCGGCCCAGCCGAACTTGTACGTGCCAAGACCCTCAAGCTGGTCATTCGCGGTGGTCGTCATATGTTCAGAGCCCTCCGGACTCGGTGCTGTCTTTAAAGCCGGTGCTGTCTTTAAAGCCGGTGCTGTCTTTAAAACCGGTGCTGGTCACGTGCGTCGTGCAGATCCCGTCGCCGTGCGCGATCGTCGCGAGCCGGCGCACCGGCGCGCCGAGCAGGCGGCCGAACGCCTCGGTCTCCGCCTCGCACAGCTGCGGAAATTCGGCCGCGACATGCGCGACCGGGCAGTGATGCTGGCAGATCTGCTGACCGTTGGGCTGCACGCTCGAATTGATGGGACCGATCGTCGGCGCGGGCCCACCGGCGGCGGCATAACCGTCGGCAGACAGCGCGTCCGCCAGGGCCGTCACCCGGGCGGCCAGGTCCTCCTTGGCGAGTGCCGCTTTGGCAAACACCGTGGCGTACCGCCGCTCAAGCTCGGAGACCTGCCGCCTGGCGAAGTCGGCCACGGCCTGCCTGCCGTAGGTCTGCTCGATGAACCGCAGCGCGCTCGTCGCGAGGTCATCGTAGGCATGCTCGAAAGCCGACCGTCCCGCATCGGTGACGACGAAGACCTTCGCCGGCCTGCCCCTGCCGCGGTTGCCGTAGCTGCGGGCGGTCCGCATCTCGATCATGCCGTCGGCGATGAGGGTGTCCAGATGCCGCCTGATGGCGGCCGGCGTCAGGCTGAGCCGCCCGCCAAGGGTGGCCGCGGTGCACGGGCCAAGCTCCAGGATCAGCCGCGCGACCTGGCCACGCGTGCCACGCGCGGCCGGCTCGGACGTCCCAGAACTTTTCACAACACCAGTGTGCCTTAATTGGGACATCAGATGCAAGTTTTAGCCAACGCCGACGTGACGTAAATCACCGGGACGCGATCACGCGAGGTCAAACAGCCTTCAGATGAACCCTTCAGTGAACCCGTACGTCGACTGTAGGTAAGAGCGCTACTGTTTGTGCGCTTCCGATTTACGAACTAGATGCCCTGGCTGATGCATAGTAGATGCATGTCGGGGGAGGGAACTTGACTGTTATGCCTTCGCCAGGGCCTGATGTCGCTGATCGGCTTGACGTGGCAGTACAACCTGGCGGCAAGGTGATCGCGATCAGCGACCTGCACCTGCCGCCGGAGCGCACCATGGTGTCAGGCCGGTGCTGCGAAGTACTCGCCCGCAGGCTGCGGGCTGAGCCGTCCCCGCTTACCGTGGTGCTCGCCGGCGACATCGTCGAGATGCTCGCGTACCCGGGCGCGCTCGCGTCCGACGTCCTCGAGGCCCATGACGACCTGTGCGACGCGCTTGCCTGGGTGACAGAGAGCGGCGGCCAGGTCATCTACACCGTGGGCAACCACGACGGCGACCTCGCCTGGGACCTCAAGGCGGCCACCGCGGTCCGCGACCTGACCGGCGCGAAGCTGTGCCTGGCCGCCGACCTGCGGCTGCCTGGCGGCGAGCTGATCCGGGTGGAGCACGGCCACCAGATCGACCCGTACAACTGCTTCAGCGACCCGCGCAACCCGCTCGACACCCCGCTCGGCCACCACATCGTCCGCGACGTCATCCCCAAGGTCGAGTGGCTCGGCCGGGACTGGCTGACCGGCGCGCACGAGATGGCCGACCCGGCGGACTTCCCGTCGTTCCTCGCCTCAAGGCTCGTCTACCGCAAGCTCGCCCGCCACCTATGGTGGGTGGTCCTTGTGCCGGTGATCGCGATCGCCCTGGTGCTTCCCGCGCTCGGCCGCATCCGCGATCGGTTCCCCGACACCGGCCGCTGGATGCACGACGGGGAGATACTCGGCTACGGCGCGCTTGTTGACCTCGCGGTCATCGCGCTGATCATCGCCATCGTCTCCCGCCGCGCGTGGACCTCGATCAGCGCCCTGGCCCTGTCCGGGCGCGGCTACGGCCAGAACTCGGCCGCCAGGGACCGCGCCGATGAGCTGATCGCGGACGGCTACACCGGGTACCTCTCCGGGCACACCCACCATCCGGAGCTGCGCGCGCACGGCAACGGGTTCTACGGTAACACCGGCTCGTGCACCTCGGTGGTCGAGGCGATCGAGACGATTTACGGCATGCCCCCCGTGTACCTGCGCACACAGCAGTTCTCCTGGCTGGAGATCACGACGGCGGGCAAGCTGCACGCGCAGCTCAAGTCCGCCCGGGTCGAACTGCCCGGCGCGACCAGGTTCGAGCGGTTCCTGGCCGCGGCCCGCAACCCGCACCCGTCGGACCCGGTCTCCGTCGGCCACTGGCCGGAGGGCCCCGACTGGCCCACGCAGCCCAAGAGCCTGCGCGACAGCAAGCACTGCAAGCGCCAAAAGCAAATATCTACTACGTAATGTCGGACCCGGGCGGCGCCGCACGGGTCCGCGGCATTTAAACTTCGTTCGTGAGAACCGCCGCCCCCGCCGTCGAAATCTCCGGCATGGTCAAGCGGTACGGGCCAGTGACCGCCATCGACGGACTGACCCTGGCCGCGCGACGCGGCGAGGTGACCGCCATCCTCGGTCCCAACGGCGCGGGCAAGACCACCGCCATCGAGGTGTGCGAGGGCTACCGTGCGGCCGACTCGGGCACCGTGCGCGTGCTCGGCCTCGACCCCGCCAGGGACGCCGCCGCGCTGCGCCCGCGGGTCGGCGTGATGCTCCAGGCCGGCGGCATACCGCCCGCGGTCCCGGCGGGAGAGTATCTGCGGACGCTCAGTCGGTTCCACATGAAACCACACGACCCGGCGTGGCTCCTTGACATCGTTGGGCTCTCCGGTTCAGCGAAGATTCCGTACAAGCGGCTGTCCGGCGGCCAGCAGCAGCGCCTGTCCCTGGCGGCCGCCGTGCTTGGCCGCCCGGAGCTTGTCTTCCTCGACGAGCCCACGGCGGGCATGGACCCACAGGCCAGGCACGCCACCTGGGATCTGGTCACGGCGCTGAAGGGCGACGGGGTCGGAGTGATCCTCACCACGCACTTCATGGACGAGGCCGAGCGGCTCGCCGACCACGTGATCATCATCGACCACGGCCGCGCCGTCGCCGACGGCGCTCCAAGCAAGCTCACCGGCTCCGCCGGACAGCTGCGGTTCCGCGCGGTCGCCGGTCTTGACATCGACAGCCTGCTCGCCGCGCTCCCCGCCGATAGCGCGGCCAAGGAGTCGCCGGCCGGGCACTACCTGATCGAGGTACCAGGCGGCGTCATCGAGCCCGCCCTGCTCGCCGCGGTCACCGCCTGGTGCGCCGACCGCGGCGTGCTGCCGAGCAGCCTGCAGATCGAGTCGCGCACCCTTGAGGACGTCTTCTTGGAACTAACCGGACGGGAGCTGCGCTCATGACCGAGGCAGCGTCTCTCAACCAGGCGCCGACCACGGGCCGGTTCGCGCCAGAGCCAGGCGCCGCACCGCTGCGCCGTATGGTCGCCGCGCAGTCGGCGTTCGAGACAAGGCAGCTGCTGCGCAACGGCGAGCAGCTCACCCTGACGCTGATCATCCCCCTGCTGCTGCTCGCCGCGTTCAGCCTCGAGCCGCTGATCAGCTTCAGCGGCGGCTATACCAGGATCGACTTCCTTACCCCGGGCGTGATCGCCCTGGCCGTCATGTCCACCGCGTTCACCAGCCAGGCGATCGCCACCGGGTTCGAGCGCCGGTACGGTGTGCTCAAGCGCCTCGGCGCCACTCCCCTGTCGCGCACCGGGCTCATCGCCGCGAAGACCGTCACGGTGATCGGCGTCGAGCTGCTGCAGGCCGTGATCATCTTGATCGTCGCCGCCGCTCTCGGCTGGTCACCCGACGCGTCGCCCGCCGCCATCGTCGTGGTCCCGTTGCTCATCCTGCTCGGCACCGCCGCGTTCAGCGGGTTCGCGCTGCTGCTGTCGGGCACGCTGCGCGCCGAGGCCACCCTGGCGGCGGCCAACCTCATCTACGTGCTGCTGCTCGGTGTCGGCGGTGTCATCTTCCCGCTCACCAAGTTCCCGCGCGGCGCCCGCTCGTTCCTCGAACTGCTGCCCACGGGCGCGCTCTCCACGGGGCTGCGTTCTGTGCTGGCAAGCGGCTCCGCGTTCCCCGTGCGGGACGTCGTGACGCTCGCGGTCTGGGCGGTCATCGGCATCACCCTCGCCGCGCGCTTCTTCCGGTGGGAGTAAAGGCCTCGAGCATCCCCGACCGTGGCCGGCCAGGCACCAAGGGGGCCGGGTGGGCGCCGGTGGCGCTGCCCGCCGGTCTCGTGCTCGGCGGCGCGGTGTCGGTGCAGGCCGGCGCGGGAATAGCGGATCGGCTCTTCAGCCAGCTGCCGCCCGCCTCGGTGACCACGCTGCGGCTGTGGTCAGCCGCGCTGATCATGGTCATCGTCGGCGGCCGGTCGACGGCGCGGGTGGTGGCCGCACTCGCACGGCAGAAGGCGTGGCGGGATATAGCCATCACCGGATCGTTCGGTATCACGCTTGGGTTTATGAATTTCGCGATTTACCAGGCGTTCGCGAGAATCCCCCTGGGTGTGGCGGTCACCATCGAATTCCTCGGGCCGCTCGCCGTCACGGTCATCGGCGCGGTGCTTGCCGCGGGCGCTGCGACTGCCGCGAGGCGCCGTCGGACGGCGTCGCTGGCGTGGGCGGCGCTCGCGGCCGTCGGCGTCGGCTGCCTCACGCGCGGCGCGGCCGGCCAGCTGAACCTCGCCGGCGTTGGGTGGGCGGTGGCGGCCGGCGCGGCCTGGGCCGGCTACATCGTGGGCAGCAAGGCCGCCGGGCGGCGGCTGCCCGGCGTATCCGGCCTGGTCATCGCCATGTGCGTGGCAGCGGCAGCCGTGACACCTTCCGGCTTGCTCGCGGGGGGCTCGCGGATGTTCCGTCCCGCCCTGCTCGCGGCCGGCGGCGGCATCGGCCTGCTTTCCTCGGTCATCCCCTACTGGCTTGAGCTTGAGGCGCTGCGGCGGGTGGAGACGCGCGTGTTCGGTGTGTGGATGTCGATGCAGCCTGCGGTGGCGGCGCTGATCGGGCTCGCGCTGCTCGGCCAGCGGCTGAGGGCGGCCGAGTGGGCAGGGGTCTGCTGCGTAGTGGCGGCATCGGCAGGGGCGGCGCGGTGGGCGGCCAGTTCAGACGGCTCCAGGCCAGACGGCGACAAGACAAGCGCGGTCGCGGTGACCGCGGCGGAGGGAGCATTACGATGGGGTCCGTGTCTTCCTGGCTTACCCGTATTTCCGCCCCGCTGCTCACGCCGACGGCGCGGTCGCTGCGCTGGTTCGCCCTGGCCTCGGTGATCTCCAACGCGGTGGTCATCTCGACCGGCGCGGCGGTGCGGCTCTCGTCGTCAGGACTCGGCTGCCCGGACTGGCCCGAGTGCACGAAGTCAAGCGTGGTGGCCGCCCACAGCACGGGTCAGACGCTGCTCAACTCGTGGATCGAATTCGGCAACAGGCTGCTGAACTTCCCGCTCGTCGCGATCGCCGGCCTCACCTTCATCGCCTTCCTGATGTGGCACCGCCGCCAGCGGGCCGCGGGCGCGCCCGGGCGCCGCGACTTGGTCCGGCTGTCGGCGATCTTGCCACTCGGCGTCATCGCGCAGGCCGTGGTCGGCGGGATCGTCGTGCTGACCCGGCTGAACCCGGCGCTTGTCGCCGCGCACTTCCTGCTGTCGGCGGCGATCATCCTTACGGCCGCGGTGGTGCTGCATGCGCGGACTGTCCGGCTGGCACAAGCAGAAGGCCAGGATATCGGGCCCGCGATTAGCCCGATGCGAGCCGACCTACGGGTGCTCGCCGGCCTGCTCACGGCCATCACGGCACTGATGCTCGCGGCCGGGACCATCGTGACGGGGACCGGGCCCCTGGCGGGGACCACCATCGACTCCCACGGGCACCAGACGACCGTGCCCAGGTTCCACTTCTCGCTTGAGGCCGTGACGCAGCTGCACGCCGACATTGGCTGGTTCATCGGGGCCCTGGCCGTGGCGCTTGTGATCGGGCTGCGGTACTCGGGCGCGCCGCGGCGGACGGTGCGGCTCGGGTGGATGGTTCTGGGCGGCCTTGGCCTGCAGGGGGTCATCGGCTACGTGCAGTACTTCAACCACTTGCCGGCCGGGCTTGTCTGGGTGCACGTCGCGGGATCGGTGCTGATCTGGATCTTCGTACTGCAGCTGTTCCTGTCCACGGTGCCGGCGAGTGCGCGGCCGGTTGAATCCGTCGCCATGCCGTCGCCTGAGACGGTTCCCGCGCCGTAGCCGTCTTCGTCGGCGCCCCCAGGTGATGGTGCCCAGGGCAGCGGGTAAGAATGGGAGCAGAACCCTACTCAGGAGTAGCTATGCGTCGAAGCGTGTTCAACGAGGACCACGAGTCCTTCCGGCAGACCCTCAGGGAGTTCATCGAGGCCGAGGTGGTGCCGGCCTATCCGGACTGGCTCGCCAAGGGCGCCGTGCCGCGTGAGTTCTACTACAAGCTCGCCGAGCTTGGCCTGTTCGGCATCGAGGTGCCTGAGGAGTACGGCGGCGCGGGCATCAAGTCATTCAAGTTCTCCGCGATCCAGACCGAGGAACTCGCCCGGGCGGCCGTGAGCTTCGGCGGCTCGAGCGTCCACTCCGCGCTGTGCCTGCCCTACCTGCTCAAGCTCGGCAGCGACGCGCAGAAGAAGCGCTGGCTCCCGCCGTTCGTGGCCGGCGAGATGATGTTCGCCATCGCGATGACCGAGCCGGGGACCGGCTCGGACCTGGCCGGCATGCGCACCACCGCCAAGCTGTCGGAAGACGGCGGCCACTACGTGCTCAACGGCGCCAAGACGTTCATCACCGGCGGCGTGCTCGCGGACCGGGTGATCGTCTGCGCCCGCACCGCGCCCGCCAAGGAGGACGACCGCCGCTACGGCATCTCCCTGCTCGTGGTTGACACGAAATCCCAAGGGTACGCGGTCGGCCGCAAGCTGGACAAGCTCGGGCTGCATGCCTCGGACACCGCGGAACTGTCCTTCCAGGACGTGAAGGTGCCGGTCGAGGACCTGCTCGGCGAGGAGAACAAGGGCTTCTCCTACCTAGGCCAGAACCTGCCACAGGAACGGCTCAGCATCGCCTACGGCGCCTACGCCCAGGCCGCGGCGGCGGTGGAGTTCGCGAAGCGGTACACACAGGAGCGGATGATCTTCGGCAAGCCCGTGGCCTCGTTCCAGAACACGAAGTTCGAGCTGGCCGCGTGCAAGGCCGAGGTGGACGCCGCCCAGGCGGTCGCCGACCGGGCGCTTGAGGCGCTCGACGCCGACGAGCTGACCCCCGCCGAGGCTGCGTCCGCCAAGCTGTTCTGCACCGAGGTCGCGAGCCGGGTGATCGACCGCTGCCTGCAACTGCACGGCGGCTATGGCTTCATCAACGAGTACCCGATCGCGCGGCTGTACGCGGACAGCCGCGTCAACCGCATCTACGGTGGCACATCCGAGGTTATGAAGACCATCATCGCCAAGGACATGGGCCTGTAGACCGCCATGACAAACGACCGCGTGACCATCGCTGTCGCGGACGCGATCGCCAATGTCACACTGAACCGTCCGGACAAGCTCAACGCACTCGACGGCGAGATGTTCACCGCGCTGAGCGAGGCGTCGGCGGCCCTCGCGAAGCGAGACGACGTGCGGGTCGTGGTGGTGTCGGGCAGCGGCCGCGGGTTCTGCGCCGGCATCGACCTGGCCTCGCTCGGCGGCGACCCGTCATTCGGCGCGCTGCACGACAGGAGCTACGGCATCGCCAACGTGTTTCAGAACGCCGCGTGGGGCTGGCGGTCGCTGCCGGTGCCGGTGATCGCCGCCATTCACGGCGTCGCGTTCGGCGGCGGGTTGCAGATCGCGCTTGGCGCCGACATCAGGATCGTCGCGCCCGACGCGAAGCTCGCCGTGATGGAGGCGCGCTGGGGACTGATACCCGACATGGCGGGCATCGCGTTGCTGCGCGGTCTTGTCCGCGACGACGTGGCCCGCGAGCTGACCTACACGGCCCGCCAGTTCTCCGGTGCGGAGGCGGTGGAGCTTGGTCTGGCGACCCGAGTCGCTGACGACCCGCACGGCGCCGCCATGGCGCTCGCAGCCCAGATCGCCGCGCACAGCCCGCGAGCGGTCAGCGGCGCCAAGCGGCTGTTCGGGCTCTCGCGGGACGCCGACGCGGACGCGCTGCTGCTCGCAGAATCACGCGAGCAGCAGCGGCTGCTGACCGGCCCCGACCTGCCTGAGACCATCGCCGCGCACGCCGAGAAGCGCGCGCCCCGCTTCGCCGACTGACCGTGCCTCTCGCAGTGGCAGGAAAACCGTTGGTCAGCTACTGGCAGGCGGGCGAGCTGGCGGTAGCCACCAGGCCAGGGGCAACGGCCGCGAGGAAGGCGCCGGGGGTTAGGTTGCCTCCGCCGATTGCCTCGTAGAGGGCATCGAGATCGGGGTAGCCGAGGCGGCGGGCGGCGCTGAAGGCGGTGCCGTCGTCTTCGGTGCTGCGAAGATCGATGCCTGTCGCGTTGGCGGCGCTTACGACCTCTGCGCGGCCGAGCGCGGCCGCATCCTCGGCCTTGCGCTGTGCGATGGCCGCCTTCAGGTGCGTCCTCGCCTGTCCGCTGCGGGCCGCGGCGAGCCAGGACTCGGGCGGGTCAGCGTACGGGCCCTCGATCAGGTCGACGACCTGGCCGTGCGCCAGGCGGTTCTCCATCGGCTTGCGCATCCCGTTGACAAGCACCCCGACCGCGCTGCCCGCGGTCCCCGGGGAGACCGCGTAGGCGAAGTCAACCGCGGTGGACCCGGAGGGGAGCTTGACCGGCGTACCGTCCGGGGTGAACACCATGATCCCGCCATGGCTCAGGTCGGCGCGCAGTCCGTCGAGGAAGTCATCGGGCGCCGCCAGGGGCTGCCAGGCGAGCAGCCGGTCTAGCCAGTCGAGGTCGGCCCGGCGGGCCACGTCCGCGCCAACCCGGCCGTCCTTGCCCCCGGCCTCGCGAATCCGCGCGGCCACACCGTAGGTGGCGATCCTGTCCATGGCGGGGGTGCGGATCAGCACCCCCACCGGCTGACCGTCGGCGAGGACGGCGGTGTGCAGCGATCGGTACATGTTGTACTTCGGCATGCTGATGTAGTCGCGGAACCGCTGCTCGATCGGGTGCCACCGGCCGTGCAGCGCGCCGAGCGCGACGTAGCAGTCGGTCTCTGGACCGTCCACGACCACGACGACCCGCGCAGCGTCCGTGGGGCGCAGCGCTCCCGCGCCCGCCGGGACGACGCCCGCACCGGACAGCCAGCCGCCAGACCCGCCGGGCAGGTCACGGTGGATCGAGTACAGGTGCCTGCTGCGAACTTCGACCGTGGCGCGGACGCCGGCCGCGGCAAGCTCGGCTCGCGCCCCCGCGACCAGGCCGTCGAGTGCGGCCTCTCGCGCGGGCGCCGTCTGGCGCACGAGCGCGAGTACCCGCTCATGCGCCTGCGGCGAGAGGTTGGCGAACGACAGGTCCTCAAGCTCCCGCTGGTACACATAGAGCCCAAGCCGCTGGGCGAACGGCACAAGCAGCTCCATGGACGCACGGGCGATCCGTTCCCGCTTCTCCCGCTTGCCGTGGAACCCGAGAGTGCGCAGGTTGTGCACGCGGTCGGCGAGCTTGATCACCAGAACCCGCAGGTCGATGGAGGCGGCCACGATCATCTTGCGGAACGTCTCCGCCTCGGCGTGATCGCCCCACCTGGCACCGTCGAGCTTGGTGACCCCGTCGACGAGGACCGCGACCTCGGCACCGAACTCCGCCTTCACCTGGCCGATCGTCAGCCCGGTGTCCTCGACCGTGTCGTGCAGCAGCGCGGCCACCAGCGTGGTCGTGTCCATCCCGATCTCGGCGAGCAGCAGCGCCACCGCCAGCGGGTGCGTGATGTAAGGTGCGCCCGACTTGCGGGTCTGCCCCCCGTGCCAGTGGTCGGCGACGGCGTAGGCGCGGCGGACCAGATCCGCGTCGGCTCCGGGGAAGACCCGGCGGTGCGCCGCGATCAGCGGCCGCACGGCGTCCGAGCCCGCCGCGGAGGCGCCCACCGACGCGCCTGCGAACAGGCGGGGGGCACGGGCTAGCGTGTCGGCCAGCCGCCGTGGCAGGCCAAGGGCGACCCCGTGCGCCGACGCCTCGTCACCCGTCCTGACAGCCATCTGCCTGACCCCGACCCCTAACCCCTGTCCTACCCGTATGCGGGCGTTTACCGTCTGCGACAGAGATTACCCGCTGTACGCGCCGCGCGCAGGCCGCTTGAGTAGGGATGAGCCCGGCTCTTGCATGATCAACTAGGACGTCAGATACTGAGCCAGCCCATTCGGGCTTGTCAGGTCTCGGGAGGCAACGATGCCACGCCGTTCGGCTGGGTCCGCACAACGTAAGTCAGGCAGCGCGCTTCCACTGCGCGGCGGCGTGCTCGCGGCGCTGCTCGCCCTCGGGATCTTCTTGGTCGGCGGCGCCTCGGCGAGCGCCGCGCCCGCGGCGACGCGCGCTCCGGCCGCGGGCAAGACCGCCCACCCCGGCCGGAGCTACTACCTCGCGCTCGGCGACTCACTGTCACAGGGTGTGCAGCCCGCGACACCGCCGCTGCCGCCCGGGACCACGCTTGGCGAGAGCATCGAGACCGGCCAGGGATACGCCGACGACCTGTACGCGCACTACAAGCAGGAGTTTCCCGGCCCGCTCACGCTGGTGAAGCTTGGCTGCCCAGGGGAGACAACCGGGTCCATGCGGACCGGCACCGGCTCCCCCTGCACGTACCCACAGGGGTCGCAGCTCGCCGCCGCCCTCGCGTTCATCTCGGCCCACAGGTCCGAGGTCAAGTTGATCACGATCGACATCGGCGCGAACAACGTCGATGGCTGCGCGACCGGCACGACGATCAACCAGGCCTGCGTGGCCAAGGGGATCGCCGCCGCCAAGCACGACCTGCCGCTGATCCTCGGTGCGCTCCGCCACGCGGCGGGGACGCACACCGTGATCGTGGGCATGAACCTCTACGACCCGTTCCTCGCCGAGTACCTCACCGGGCCCGCGGGGCAGTCCCTCGCGACGGAGAGCGTCACCCTCGGCGTGGCGTACAACAAGCTGCTGCGCGAGAGCTACCGGGCCTTCGGCATCCGCACGGCCGACGTGCAGGGCGCGTTCCTTACGACCAACTTCAGCGACACCGCCTCCCTGCCAGGCGTCGGCACCGTGCCGGTCAACGTGGCGCGCATCTGCGACTGGACCTGGATGTGCGCTCCTTCCCCCGTCGGCCCGAACATCCACGCCAACGCCACCGGCTACCGGGTGATCGCGCGCGCCTTCGAGCGGGCCATCGGCTGCCTAGGGCGACGCGGGCGGTAGCCGAACCGGTCCGCGCGTTCCTATCACCGGTCAAACATTCAGCGCTATCTCGATCGCGGGTTAGCGGGCCGCGTTGATCACCTTCCAGCTCTTGCCGTTCCAGAAGGCGCTCAGGCCGGACGGAGCCGCCCAGGTGGCAATCGACTCCGAGCCGACCGCGACGCACTCCGTCGGCGACAGGCACGTGACGGCGGCGAACTCGCTGTTGTAGTCGGCGGGCCGCGCGGGCGCCTTGGTCAGCGCCCAGCGCGAGCCGACCAGCGTGACGGCGGTCGCCCTCTCGTAGCCGAAGGTGGCGGTGCTGAAGGCGAACCCGACCGCGAGGCACCTCGCCGCAGACCCGCACCCTACGCCGTCGAGCCCAGACCGGCTGGTCGCGCCGGGGACCTTGGCTTCCGTCCACTTCGAGCCGTTCCAGGTCTCAGCGAAACCGCTGGCGGGGTAGCCCGCCTGCCCGGCCGAGGGAAAGCCGCCGACCGCGACGCACCGACTGGCGGACAAGCAGGACACGCTGCTAAGGCTTGGCGTGTTCTTGCTTGGCGATGGCGTGTTGACCAGCTTCCAACTCTTGCCGTTCCACGCCTCGGTGAGCACGGCGTTACCATCAGCAGCGCCGACCGCCATGCAGCTCGTCGCGGACGTACAGGAGACGCCGTAGAGGCCGCCGCTCGTTGCGTGGGCCGGCAGCGGCGGCCGCGATAGCGTCCACGTCTTGCCGTTCCACTTCTCGGCGAGCGGCGCGGAGCGGCCGTCCTTCAGCAGGTAGCCGCCCGTCGCCAGGCAGTCCCTGGCCGTCAGGCAGGAGACAGCCCACAGGCCGGCGTTGACCGTGCCCGACGGCAGCGACACCTTGTCCAGTGACCACCTCGTGCCATTCCAGGACTCAACGAGGACGGCAGGAACGGCACCCGGGCCGGCATAGAGATCGTGGATGGGGGCATACCCGCCCACCGCCACGCACCCGCCGGGCCTGCACGACACGGCGCTCAGGTTCGCCTCGTCCTTCGAGCCGGCCGGGAGCTTGACCGGGAGGACCCGCCAGTTCTTGCCGTTCCATTGTTCGGCGAGCGGGAAGCTGCCCACGTTGGCGACGAGTCGCTCGCCGACCGCCACGCAGTCCTTCGCCGAGAGACAGGACACGCCGTTCAGCTCGTTGACCCCCACCACGGAAACAGCGGACGCCAACACAGGGGACGCCGCGCCCGCCGCTGCTGCCACACCGAACCCCAGGCCAGTGGCGCACAGGCCGAGCACCGCCCCCAGAGTGGCGACTACGGAAACCGTCCAACGTCGCATCAGTTCCTCCAGATATGTCGATTAGCGGTGGTCGGTCACTAAGACACCGTGGCACCTCGGCTGGTTGCGAAAATCTGGCAGCCGCGCGCCGCGCATCGCCTTCGCCGCGGGGCCGGCTCAGGCGGGGCCGGCTAGTTTTCATCCATGGGACTCTTCGACTTCCTTGGCGCCCGCGACGCCTACGGTCACGTCTACGACGACGAGCGGCCTCGTCACGAGGTCACGCACGAAGTGCTAGCCGGCGCGGCCGGGTTCGAGGCCATGCGCATGTACGAGCACCACCGCGAGCGGGAGGGCATCGCCGAGCACCATGAGCTCGGCAAGGAGATGCTCGCCGGGTTCGCCGTGGCAGAGGTCGACAAGCACTTCGACCGCGGAGACTACGGGCACCTGAACCGGCACGAGGCCAAGCGGCTCGCCCAGGAACAGGCGGACTATCTCTGGCAGCAGCAACACGGCAGGTACTGATCCCGCAACCGGCCTGGCCTGCCCGGTTGTCGGTCGCGACCGCGGCACTGACCGCGCGATTGGGTACGCGCCAGACCCGGAGGAGTGCCATGAGTTCACGGCCAACCGCGATCGAGGCTCTGGCGGAGAACGCCGCGCGTTCCGGGCTCGTCCTCGACTTCGACGGCGTGCTGTCACCGATCATCGATGACCCCGAAGTGAGCTCCATGCCGGACCACGTCGCCGCGACGCTGCGCCGACTGAGCGGGCGACTGGGGCTGCTTGCTGTTATCTCGGGGCGGCCGGTCTCGTTCCTTGAAGACCGGGTTCGCGTTCCTGGCGTGCCGCTGCTCGGTTCTTACGGCATCGAGCGATCAGTCGACGGCGTGCGGCAGGTCGACGGGGACGCCGCGGGGTGGACGGAAAAGGTCGGCCAGGCGAGCCGCGTGCTCCGTGAACTGCTCGCGGGATCGCCCGGCCTCCGGGTGGAGGAGAAGTCGGTTTCTGTCGCGGTGCACTGGCGCCAGGCCCAAGACCACGCCACTGCCGCCCAGGAGGTGCGCCGGGTCACCGCCCGCCTCGCCGACGAGACAGGGCTGCGGCTCGAGCCTGGCAAGCTGGTCGAGGAACTGCGCCCGCCCGTCGACGTGGACAAGGGGACCGCACTCACCGCCCTGCTGAACGCCAACGGGCACCTGAAGGTGCTCGCGTACGCCGGCGACGACCTCGGTGACGCCCCGGCGCTGCGCAAGGCACGCGATTGCGGTGGCTACGCCCTCGTGGTCGACCACGGCACAGAAACCGACCCCCGCCTGCGAGATCTCGCCAACGAGACCTTCGCGGGCACCACGGCCTTCGCCGACTGGCTCGGGCGGCTAGCCGACGCGATCAGCGCCCCTTAGCGTCGCCCGGCTGTTTACTGCGAAGTTCCGCCTGGCCTGAAGGCCGAGCCTCCTGCCGCCCACGGGGCGGGTGCCGCGCCGCGATGATCGGGGACGCGGCGGGTGAACGCGTGGCGGGCGACGTGCATCAGGGTGAGCAGCGACCGCTCGCGGGCGGCGAGCGCCCCCGGGGCGAGCACGCCGCGGTCGGCCATCTCGCGGGCCAGGGCGAGTTCGGTCGCGGCGAGTTGGTAGTCGCCCATCGCGGCGGCGGCGGGCAGGCCACCGGTGGCGCGGGCCCAGGCGCGGGCCTGGCCACGGGCGCGCAGCGAGGCGAGCATCGCCACATCGTCGGAGGTGACCAGGCCGGTCCGCTGGTAGCCGGGCAGGTAACGCAGGATCAGCGCGATGATTCTGCGACGGTCGGCGACCAGGATGACGATCAGGCCAATAAGCACGCACGACATGATCAGGTAGGCCGTGACGAGGCCCGCCGTGCCGAACAGCGACAGCCCGTTCCAGGTGCCGTGCAGCACGACCGCCGCCAGCCACCCGGCGAAGACCGCCCAGGCCCCGCCGTGCCGGCGGCCCGCCGCGTAGGCGACGCCGAGGCCGGTCATCGAGGTGAAGATCGGGTGCAGCAGGGGTGAGAGGAGGCCGCGCAGCACGAAGGTATAGCCGAGCAGGGCCATGCCGCCGCGTTCCGGTGTGACGATGGCGTTGATGTAGTACCCGACGTTTTCGATCATGGCGAACCCGAGCCCGACCATCGCCGCGTAGATCACCCCGTCCGTGGGGCCGTCGATCTCGTCGCGGCGCCGCCAGAGCAGGCCGATGAGCACCAGGCCCTTCATCGTCTCCTCGACGACGGGAGCGCCGAACGTCGCCGCAACGTACTCGCCCGTCGACGCGCCCAGGGCCGGCATCGTCACGAACTCCAGGTCGGCGGTGTTGATGATCAGCGCGGACAGGGCCGCGATACCCGCGCCCCAGCCGAAGGCGAACACCAGGTTCGCGCGCGGCTCTGGCTCGAGCCTGTCCATCCAGAGCACCACGGACACGAGCAGCGGCACGGGCAGCAGCGCGAGCGGCAGCGCGATCGCGAACGGCGCGGGCCCCTCGCCGTCGGCCAGGGTTTGCACCGCGTCGATGCCGAGCGCGACGATCGCGCACGCGGCGGTCACCGCGATGCCGACGATGAACGCCACGGGTGTCCGGCCCGGTGGCCGCCCGGCCAGGACCGCCGCCGGATCGAACGGCTCCCCCGCGGCGGATGATGCCGAAGAAGGCTGCATGGACTCGGGCATGTCGGGAAGCATACTGTGCGCGCCCGATGGCTGAACGTGGGCGGTGAAGTGGGCAAATGGTCTAGATCGCGTTTGATCTGTGGTCTAGACCACAGATACGGTGAACCTTGTGGAAACGGTCTGCCCCGCGCGAACGACCGATAGCGTGGCGGGATAGGCTTTCTAGCGTGGCATTGTGGCCACAGGGGGACTTCGAAGGGAAACGTGACGACGGTGAGCAACCACGCCCTCGACTGGTCATCCGCGGACGAGCGGGCAGTCGATCTGGTCCGCGTACTGGCGATGGACGCCGTACAGGAGGCGGGGAACGGACACCCCGGGACCGCGATGTCACTTGCGCCGGCCGCCTACCTGCTCTACCAGCGAGTACTTCGGCATGACCCCGCCGACCCGCACTGGACGGGCCGCGACAGGTTCGTGCTCTCGTGCGGCCATTCGTCGCTGACGCTGTACATACAGCTCTATCTTTCTGGCTACGGCCTCACGCTTGACGACCTCAAGAAGCTGCGCAAGTGGGGCAGCCTCACCCCCGGCCACCCGGAGTACCACCTGACCCCGGGCGTTGAGGTCACGACGGGTCCGCTCGGCCAGGGCGTCGGCAACGCGGTGGGCATGGCGATGGCGGCACGCCGCGAGCGCGGCCTTTTCGACCCCGACGCCGCGCCCGGCACGTCGCCGTTCGACCATTACGTCTACGCCTTCGCCTCCGACGGCGACATCGAAGAGGGCATCACCCACGAGTCCTCCGCGCTCGCCGCGGTGCAGGAACTCGGCAACCTGATCCTGCTGTATGACGACAACTACATCTCGATCGAGGACGACACCCACATCGCCAAGGCCGAGGACGTCGGCGCCAGGTACGCGGCCTACGGCTGGCATGTGCAGCACGTGGACTGGCACACCGCCGACGGCGGCTACCACGAGAACGTGCAGGCGCTCTTGGACGCGTTCGAGGCGGCCAAGGCCGTCACCGACAAGCCGTCGATCATCGTGCTGCACACGATCATCGGCTGGCCCGCTCCCAACAAGAAGAACACGGGCGCGGCGCACGGCGCCGCCCTCGGCGCGGACGAGGTCGCCGCGACCAAGGTGATCCTCGGCTTCGACCCCGAGGTGAATTTCCCCGTCGAGGAAGAGGCGCTCGCCCATGCCCGCGAGGTCGCCGAGCGCGGCAAGGCGCTGCGGGCCACGTGGGACGAGGAGTTCGCCGCCTGGGAAAAGAGTTATCCCGAACGGTCCGCGCTCTTCGCCCGGATGGCCACGCATTCTCTGCCCGAAGGGTGGACGGACGCGCTGCCCGACTTCCCGGCCGACCAGAAGGGCATCGCCACCCGCAAGGCCTCGGGCGAGGTCCTCACCGCGCTCGCGCCGGTGCTGCCCGAGCTGTGGGGCGGCTCCGCCGACCTAGCGGAGTCCAACCTCACCACGATGAAGGGCGAGCCGTCCTTCATCCCGTTCAACCACCAGACCGAGATGTGGCAGGGCGGACCGTACGGCCGGACGCTGCACTTCGGCATCCGCGAGCACGGCATGGGCTCGATCCTGAACGGCATCGCGGTACACGGCGGCACCCGGGTTTACGGCGGCACGTTCCTCCAGTTCAGCGACTACATGCGCGGCGCCGTGCGGCTGGCGGCGCTGATGGAGCAGCCGGTCACCTACGTCTGGACGCACGACTCGATCGGCCTGGGCGAGGACGGCCCGACCCACCAGCCGATCGAGCACCTGTGGTCGCTGCGTAACATCCCCGGACTCGACGTGGTGCGGCCGGCGGACGCGAACGAGACCGCGGTGGCCTGGCGGACGATCCTCGAGACCACCGACCGGCCCGCTGGCCTGTGCCTGAGCCGCCAGAACGTCCCGACGTTCGACCGGTCGGTCTACGCGCCGGCCGACGGCGCGGCGCGCGGCGCGTACGTGCTGGCCGACGGCACCGACGTGATCCTGATCGGCACGGGGTCCGAGGTACAGATCGCCGTCGCCGCGCGCGAGCAGCTCGCGGCCGAGGGGATCTCCGCCCGGGTCGTGTCGATGCCGTGCACGGAATGGTTTTCGCTCCAGGACGCTTCCTACCAAGAGGACGTGCTTCCGGCGGCGATGCGGGCCCGGGTCTCTGTCGAGGCGGGCATCACGGCGCCGTGGCGAATCTACGTCGGGGACGCCGGCGAGTCCATCGGCGTCGACCATTACGGTGCCTCGGCGGCCGCGGCCGTGATCTACAAGGAGTTCGGCATCACCGCGGAGGCCGTGGTCGCCGCCGCCAAGGCGTCCATCGCGAAGACCGCTTGAACTTTGAAGACGGAAGAAGGAACACGGCAATGAGCGACGTGCTCGAGGAGCTCACCCAGGCCGGCGTGTCGGTCTGGCTTGACGACATCAGCAGGAACCGCCTGGTTACCGGCAATCTGGCGGCCCTGATCAAGGACTCACATGTGCGGGGCGTGACCTCGAACCCGACGATCTTCGCCAACGCGCTCGCCAAGGGCGAGGCGTACGACGAGCAGATCAAGGACCTCGCCATCCGCGGCGTCGACGTCGGCGAGGCGTCCCGGATGATCACCACCTATGACATCCGCTGGGCGGCCGACGTGCTCAAGCCGGTCTATGACGCCACCGACAGCCTCGACGGGCGGGTGTCGATCGAGGTTGACCCGCGGCTCGCGCGGGAGACCGCCAAGACGATCGCCGAGGCCAAGCAGCTGTGGTGGCTGGTCGACCGGTCCAACCTGTACATCAAGATCCCCGCCACCGCCGAGGGCATCCCCGCGATCACCGCGGTGCTCGCCCAGGGAATCAGCGTCAACGTCACGCTGATCTTCTCGCTCGAGCGGTACGGCGAGGTCATCGACGCCTACCTGGCCGGCCTCGAGCAGGCGGTGGCGAACGGGCACGACATCGCCACGATCGCCTCGGTGGCGTCGTTCTTCGTGTCACGCGTCGACTCCGAGGTCGACAAGCGCCTGGTGAAGATCGGCACCCCGGAGGCCCTCGCCCTGAAGGGCAAGGCCGCGATCGCCAACGCGCGGCTCGCCTACGAGCTGTACGAGCAGAAGCTGGCCACGCCTCGCTGGGAAGCCCTGGTCGCTAAGGGCGCGAAGGTGCAGCGGCCGCTGTGGGCGTCCACGTCCACCAAGGACCCCTCCTACCCCGACACCATGTACGTGATCGACCTGGTGGTCGCCGACACGGTGAACACGATGCCCGAGGCGACCCTGCACGCCACCGCCGATCACGGCGTGTTCCGTGGCGACACGGTGCACGGTACCTATGACGAGTCGCGGGCGGTGTTCGCGAGCCTTGAAGCGCTCGGCATCGGCTACGACGACGTGGTCCAGGTCCTCGAGGATGAGGGCGTGTCCAAGTTCGAGGTCTCCTGGGCCGAGATGCTCCAGACAATTGCGAACGAACTGAGCCTGAACGCCTAGCGCGCTCTGCTCACTACTCGATAGCAGCAGGAACTTTGGAGGTTCCGATCATGGACGAGCCGAACGCCGGCGACCCGGGTCCGGCGCCGGCGAACCCGGGGGTGCTCGCGGCCGCGGGCGACCCGGTCAACCCGCTGCGCGACCCGCGAGACCGTCGGATTCCGCGGGTCGCCGGCCCTTGCGTCATGGTGATGTTCGGCGTCACCGGCGACCTGGCACGCAAGAAGCTGATGCCGGCCCTGTACGACCTGGCCAACCGCGGGCTGCTGCCGCCCGGCTTCTCCCTCGTCGGCTTCGCCAGGCGAGACTGGGAGCACGAGGACTTCGCGCAGATCACCTATGAGTCGGTCAAGGAGCACGCAAGGACCCCCTTCAGGGAGACGGTCTGGCAGCAGCTGTCGGAGGGCGTCAGGTTCGTGAACGGCGAGTTCACCGACGACGACGCGTTCGACAACCTCGCGCAGACCGTCAGGCAGCTTGACTACGAGCGGGGCACCGGCGGGAACTACGCGTTCTACCTGTCCATACCGCCGAAGTTCTTCCCCACCGTCGTGCAGCAGCTCAAGCGTTCTGGCCTGTCCGACCCGGGGCCGGCCGACGAGCTTGGGAAGACGCCGTGGCGGCGGGTGGTCATCGAGAAGCCGTTTGGCCGCGACCTGGAGACGGCCAAGGAGCTGAACGCCATCGTGGACGCGGTGTTCCCCGCGCACTCGGTGTTCAGGATCGACCACTACCTGGGCAAGGAGACGGTACAGAACATCCTGGCCCTGCGCTTCGCCAACACCCTCTACGAGCCGGTATGGAACCGCGGCTTCGTCGACCACGTGCAGATCACGATGTCGGAGGACATCGGGATCGGCGGCCGGGCCGGCTACTACGACGGAATCGGCGCCGCCCGCGACGTCATACAGAACCACCTGCTCCAGCTGCTCGCGCTGACCGCCATGGAGGAGCCCGTCTCCTTCGAGGCGGACTCACTGCGTCAGGAGAAGGAGAAGGTGCTGTCCGCGATCCGACTGCCCGCCAACATCGCCGAGGGGACCGCGCGCGGCCAGTACTCCGTCGGCTGGCAGGGCGGCCGTCAGGTGCTCGGCTACCTCGACGAGGAAGGCATCCCCGCCGACTCGAAAACCGAGACCTATGCCGCCGTCCGGCTCGCCGTCGACACGCGGCGGTGGGCAGGCGTCCCGTTCTACCTGCGCACGGGCAAGCGGCTTACCCGGCGCATGACGGAGATCGCGGTGCTGTTCCAGCGCGCGCCGCACCTGCCGTTCGCCGCCACCGACACCAAGGAACTCGGCAAGAACGCCTTGGTGATCCGCGTCCAGCCGGACGAGGGAGTCACCGTGCGATTCGGCTCCAAGGTGCCCGGCTCGGCGATGGAGGTCCGCGACGTGAACATGGACTTCGCCTATGGCGAGTCGTTCACCGAGGCCTCACCCGAGGCCTACGAGAGGCTGATCCTCGACGTGCTGATCGGCGACCCGCCGCTGTTCCCCCGGCAGGAAGAGGTCGAGCTCTCCTGGCGGATCCTGGACCCGATCGAGCAGTTCTGGGCCGAGAACACCAAGCCCGACCAGTACGTGTCGGGCTCGGCCGGGCCCGCATCCGCCGACGCGATGATGGCGCGCGACGGCCGCGCCTGGCGCCGGTTGTAGTCCGCTGCTAACGGGAGGGACCACACTCCGATGACGATTGACCTGACCGATACCACCACCGGTGCCATCGACACGGCGCTTAACGAGGCGCGGCGGCGGCTCGGCGGCATGACCCTGGGCATGGTGCTCACGCTCATCATCGTGACCGACGAGGCCGCGCAGTACGACGCGATCCGCTCGGCGAACCAGGCCGCGCGGGAGCACCCGTGCCGGATTCTCGCCGTGATCGCCCGCAAGCCCAAGGCCGACTCCCGGCTCGACGCCGAGATCCGCGTCGGCGAAGCCTCGCCGGGCGAGACGATCGTGCTGCGCATGTACGGGCCGCTCGGGCAGCACGCGGACTCCGTGGTCGCGCCCCTGCTCGTACCCGACGTGCCCGTGGTGACCTGGTGGCCGGACGAGGCCCCGGAGATGCCCGCCAAGCACCCGCTCGGCGCGCTCGCGCAGCGGCGGGTGACCGACTCGGTCTCCTCCGACGACCCGCACGAGATGATCGCCACGCTCGCCGCGGCCTACCAACCGGGCGACACCGACTTCGGCTGGACCCGCGCGACGCCGTGGCGCTCGCTGCTCGCCGCCACGCTTGACCAGGCCCACCCGGAGATCAGCGCGGGCGAGATCGCCGCGGAGCAGGACAACCCGACCGCGGACCTGATCGCCGCCTGGCTCTCGCTCCGGCTCGGCATACCGGTCGCGCGGACCGTTTCTGGTGGCCCCGGGATCACCGCCGCCTCGTTCAGCACGGCCGACGGCGACATCAGGATCGTCCGCACCGACGGCAGGACCGCGACGCTGTCCTGGCCGGGCCGGATCGACCGGATGGTCTCCCTGCAACGCCGCGACACCGCGGAGCTCCTCGCGGAGGAACTTCGCCGCCTCGACCCCGACGAGGTGTACCACGAAACCCTGAACCAGATCCTGATCAACGCCACGCCCGAGCTGCCCGAGCCGGTGGAGCCGGACGAGGGAGGCGTGACCCGCGTATGAACGGCATGCGGGAAGTTCTGGTCCACGCCGACGGGTCGCTGCTCGCCGAGGCGGTCGCGGCCCGGACGATCACCAGGCTCGCGGACGCGCTGTCCGCCTCCGGTCAGGCGCATCTGGTGCTGACCGGAGGCGGGATCGGCACCAAGGTCCAGGCCGCGCTCGCCGCCGCCCCGGCCAGGGACGCGGTGGACTGGACGCGGGTGGACTTCTGGTGGGGCGACGAGCGGTTCGTGCCGGTTGGCGATCCGGATCGGAATGAGACCGGTGCCCGCGCCGCGCTGCTCGACCACATCAGCGTGGACCCGGCCCGGGTCCACACGATAAATGGGCCCGACGGACCCGACGGCGATGACGTGGAGGCGGCGGCCGCTCGGTACGCGGCCGAGCTCGCTGTTGCTTCGGCTGGCGCTGTGGTTGCGGCCGACGGGGCGCTTGTCCCGGCCTTCGACATCCTGATGCTCGGCATCGGCCCCGAGGGCCACGTCGCGTCCATCTTCCCCGAGTCCCCCGCGGCCTACGCCGGTGGCCAGGTCGTCTCGGTACGCAACTC
>Ga0302314_10004565_pt1 | contig 25437 bp, 25 predicted proteins | sample III_Palsa_N2_3_FD_200533 | JGI IMG/M metagenome (GOLD analysis project Ga0302314, IMG submission 200533) | Peat permafrost microbial communities from Stordalen Mire near Abisko, Sweden - III_Palsa_N2_3 | ecosystem: Environmental > Terrestrial > Soil > Palsa > Peat permafrost | place: Sweden... | reverse complement strand
TTTCGGAACGCCGAGCGCGATCCAATTCCAACGTCGCCGCTCAGGTTCCGCACCTTGTCTTTGCGGCTGACAGGCGGAGTGCGCTCGAGGAGAGAACATGGATTTGGGGCCTGAACTGCACCAACACCACCACGCCCACACCGGCCGGATCTGGCTCGACACGGTGCTCGCGGTAAGCGCCGTAGTAATCTCCCTGTTCACCGCCGTGCTGGCCTTCCATCAGGGAGGGGCCATGGAAAGGATGGTCAAAGAAAACGAGCACATGGTCCAGGCCAGCACGTGGCCCTACATCGCACTCTACTCCACGAACGTCGATGCGGCGGGCCACGACCTGTACATCGTCGGCGCTGAGAACCGCGGCGTGGGGCCAGCGGAAATCGAGAGCATGTACTTCAGCTACAAGGGCAGGCGCCTGCGCAGCGCGGGCGAACTCAGCCGCCTAGTGGCCCACGATGCAGGTCACGACGTGACCCCGCGATTGCTCACCAGCGACATTGCTGGCGTGATCCCTGCGCGGCAGTCCTTCCCTGTGCTGGAGGCGACTCCGTCCATTAGTGCGCCGTGGTTGATCGAGGCCTTGCGAAAGTCCGGTTCGGACATCGACCTCACCGTCTGTTACTGCTCCATTCTCGGTGAGTGCTGGATAGCCGAGAAGGACGCGACAAGCCGCCATCCTCACCCCGTGTCGCGCTGCGAGTAAGGATCGTTAGGTCCACTCGGCTCAGTTCGGGATACTGGCGTGGATCTGCCAAGCTCAAATCGACCAACCCGTTTCAGTATTTGATAGCTCGCCGGAAGTGATCAGGCTGGTCGTCATGAAGTCCTGGCGGACAAGCTGGTTCGCCGCAACGTGCGAACACGAAAATCGCAACGCGCCCTTGAAAGAGAGCTCCATCGGTCCCGAGTTCAGTGACGCTCGTCCATAGCGTTGTCCCCGCGATACCAGGAGCGCGTAGCCATGACCGAAACTACCAACGCGCCGATCTGTCGGTCCAATCCGAGCTTTCGCGCATGAAAGTCCGCTATGGAACCCGGACCGTCGGGTCGGTCGAAGTGTTCTACCGCGAGGCCGGTTCGGCTGATGCGCCGACTATCCTGCTGCTCCATGGCTTTCCGACTGCCGGGCACATGTTTCGCGATCTGATCCCCCGACTGGCGGATCGCTACCGCGTGATCGCGCCGGACTTTCCCGGGTTCGGCCGCACCAAGGCCCCGCCCCGCGGTTCGTTTGAGTATACGTTCGATAATCTGGCCGAGGTGGTCAGCGCGTTCACCGAGGCGATTGGGCTCGACCGGTTCGCGCTCTACATTTTCGACTATGGCGCGCCAACGGGCCTTCGGGTCGCGATGGCGCACCCCGAACGGATCACCGCCATCGTCAGCCAGAACGGCAACGCCTATATCGAAGGCCTCAGCGACGGGTGGGGGGCCTGGCAGACTTACTGGCGCGAACCGACGCCGGAGCATCGCGAAGCCTGCCGCCAATCCCTTGCGCCCGAAACCATCCGCATGTGGCAATATCTCAATGGCTCGGACCCCGCCCTGGTTTCCCCGGACGGCTATAGCCTGGACATCGCCTATATGGCCCGGCCCGGCATGGACGAGATCCAACTCGATCTGATCTTGGATTACCGCAGCAACGTCGCCCTCTATCCCAAATTCCAGGACTATTTCCGGACGCATCGGCCGCCGTTCCTTGCCGTGTGGGGCCGCAACGACGCGCACTTCCTGCCCGCCGGCGCGGAGGCATATCGGCGGGACCTGCCGGATGCGGAAGTCCATTTTCTGGATGCCGGCCACTTCGCCCTCGAAACTCACGCCGAGGAGATCGCGGGCTTCATGCGCGCGTTCCTGGATCGGGCAATCCCACGCTGAAGACCTGTCCCCGTCATGCGCAGCAATCCTGCCTGGCTGGTTTGCAATTCAAGGCCGCTCTTAGACGATAACCGCATTTTAGAGGGCCGTGGCGTACGAGTAGTTCTCAGTACCGACCGGTTCGGCGCGCCTACGCTAATTTGCGCCACGACATCCGGGAGAGGCCCCGGACGAGCCGGCGGCGCGTCCGGATGGCGGGGTCCAGGCCTGATGCCAAAGACCGCGGCGTCCCCGTGCGACCGTTCAGCGGGTCCGCCTTCGGGGAAAACCCATAGTCGTAGATCGCGAATGCCCACTTGCAAATCGGCTCGAACCAATTATTGCAGAATGATTGATCAATAATATGGAGTTCCCGTGGCGCGCCCCCGCGAATTCGACCGTGAGGACGCGCTGAAGGCGGCGATGGAGACCTTTTGGACCCACGGGTTCGAGGGCGCCGGCATGGAGAGCCTGACGGCTGCCATGGGCATCGGCCGACAAAGTGTGTACGGGGCGTTCGGCGGCAAGAAGGCGCTCTATCTCGAAGCCTTGCGGGCTTACAACGCGGGCAATGTCGGGGCCTTGGTGAGCGCCTTGCGCAAGGCCAAGTCGCCGATGGACGGGCTGAAGATCGTGCTGTTGACGCCGATTGAGCTCACTGAGCCCGAGCGCGCCAAGGGCTGTTTCGGCATCAACGCCATCTGCGAATTTGGCCAGTCGGACGATGACGTAACGGCTGCGCTGTCGGTTTCGGGGCGGATTTTGCACATCGCGCTCGTCGACTTGGTGCGCGAGGCTCAGGCCAAAGGCGAGATCGGCCCCGGGATTGATCCCGCGGTCGCGGCCGGGCTGATTCAAATCCTGCTGTCCGGGGTCAAGGTCGCCGCCCGGGCCGGGACGGCGCCGGACTCGATGCGCAAGGTCATCGACCTGGCGCTCGGCGCGCTCGAAGCTTAACCGGATCGATCGGACTTGCATTCTCCGCATCTCCTGTTATTGACCAGTCATTCCAAAATTAACGTGGATAGATGCAATGGCGAGATCGGCGATCGTTATCGGAGGCTCTCGGGGAATCGGCGCCGCTGTGGCTCGCCGCCTGGCCGAGGACGGCTTGGACGTAGCGTTCACCTTCGCCAACGCCAAGGGCGCCGCCGGGACGGTGGTCGCGGACGTGGAAAAGCTGGGCCGGCGCGCCATTGCTCGCCAAGTCGACAGCGAAGACGACGCGGCGTTGCGAGCGTTCATTTCGGAAACTTCGGAGACACTGGGCGGCCTGGATGTTCTCGTCTGCAACGCCGGCCTCCTCCTGCCGGGCGGCGTCGAAGACTACGCTATGGCGGACTACGACCGCATGATGGCGGTCAATGCGCGCGCGGTGTTTAGCGCGATCCAGGCCGGCGCCAAGATGATGGCGTCCGGCGGCCGGATCATCGTCATCGGCAGCATCGTGGGCGCGCGAACCGGTTTTCCCGGCGTCAGCGTCTATGGCATGACCAAGGCCGCCGTAGCCGCCCTGGTGCGCGGCGCCGCGATCGACCTCGCGCCGCGCGCGATCACCGTCAACACAGTCGCGCCCGGCCCGACGATCACCGGCATGAATCCCGCCGACGGGCCGATGGCCGAACGCATCACCAGCAGCGTCCCGCTCGGCCGCATGGCCGATGCGCGCGAGATCGCCAGTCTAGTCTCCTATCTCGCCGGCCCGGAGTCGAGCTTCGTCACCGGCGCCACCTTCACCGTTGACGGCGGCGTCAGCGCCTAGGGCGCGCCGCCAGGAACCAGCCATGAACATGAAAACGGTTCTGATCACTGGCGCCTCCAGCGGCGTCGGCGAGGCCACGGCACAGCTGTTCGCCCGCAAGGGCTGGAACGTGGTGGCGAGCGCGCGCACCGTCGAACGGATCGGCGGCTGGGCGGACCAACCCAACATCGCCCGCCTGGCGATGGACGTGACCGACGAAGCCGGGGTCCAGGCGGCGGTGGCTAGCGCGGCGGAACGCTTCGGCGGGCTCGACGCATTGGTCAACAATGCGGGCGCCGGCCTGGCCGGAGCGTTCGAGTCGATCGACGAGGCCGATCTGAAGGCGGTGTTCGAGGTGAACCTGTTCGGCGCCGCGCGCACCATCCGCGCGGCGATCCCGCACCTGCGCAAGCGCAAGTCCGGGGTGGTCGTCAATGTGACCTCGATCACGGGCCGGGTGGGCCTGCCGTTCATGTCGCCTTACGACTCCACGAAGTTCGCGCTGGAGGGGCTGAGCGAATCCTTGAGCTACGAACTCGGCACGGTGGGAATCCGCGTCAAGCTGGTCGAGCCGGGCGGCGTCAAGACGGCGTTTTCCCACCAATGGGTCCGCAATCCGCTCTACAACCCCGCGCTCGACGGCCTGATCGCCAAGATGGAGGCTGGCGCCGCCACGGCCAAGGGCCCCGAGGGCGTCGCGCACGCCATCTTCAGGGCCGCCACCGACCCGTCCGCCCGGCTTCGTTACACCGCCAACGGCAGCGGCCCGCTGATTCTGCTCAATCGCGTCCTGCCGCCTACGGTCTGGAGGGGCATGGTCGCCGCGAGCTTTCTGAAAACCAAAAGAGCCGGCCGGTGAACGGCCGCCGCTCATCCGAATAATTGGCGCGCCGCTATGGGAAAATTCTCGAAATCGTTCGGTATTTTCGCGATCATGACCGTGATCGTGACGGGCGTGACCCGCCCGGCGGAAGCGTTGCCGGCGCTAACAGTCGAGGCGATTTCCTCGCCGGCCGTCTATGTGACGGGCAGCGATGTGGTGGTGCGGGTGCACGGGGTCGGGCAGGCTCCGGAGGCGCTGCGTTTCCGCTTGAACGGGCGGGCGACGACCACGCACAGCGCCGAGCGCGACATCGCAGCGATCACGGCCACGATCGACGGACTGAGACCCGGCGCCAACACGCTGGAGGTGCGCGCCGCGGACGGGACCAAGGCCCGGCTGAAGCTGGTGACGCACGGACCGCGCGATCCGCTGTTCGCCAAGCCGCGGCTGCCCCTGTTCGATTGCGCGACCGAAGGCTCCGGCCTCGGCAAGGCGCTGGATGCGGACTGCTCCGCGCCCACGCGGATCGACTATTTTTACCGCACCACCGGCGGCGGCTTTCAGCCGCTGAGCGACCCGGCCGCGCGCCCCGCTGATCTGGCTAGCGTCGAAACACCCAAGGGTCGTTTCCCTTATATCGTCCGCGTCGAATCCGGCGTGATCGACCGGGGGATCTATCGCATCGCCGTGCTCGACGATGGGCGCCAAGGCCCCGGTGCCTGGCGACCGGGTCCGATGTGGAACCACCGGCTGGTGATCTACTACGGCGGCGGCTGCGGCATGCATTACAGCCAAGGCGGCGACCGGATCGACCAGGTCCTGAGCGACCTCGAACTCTCCAAGGGCTTCGCCTACGCCATCTCCACCAATCTGGTGAACCAGCAGTTCTGCGCGCCGCTGGTGCAGGCGGAGACCACCCTGAGGCTCAAGGAGCATGTGGTGAAGACCTTCGGCGCGCTGACCTGGACGCTGGGGACCGGCGCCTCGGGCGGCTCGATCCAACAGCTGCTGATTGCCGAGATGTTTCCCGGGCTGCTGGACGGCATCCAGCCGGGCATGTCGTTTCCCGATGGCCAGCTGCAGCCCCCGCTCGATTGCGCGGTCCTGAAGCGGGCGTTCGAGGCCGATCCGGCGCGCTGGACCGAGGATAAGCGGGCGGCGGTCAGCGGCGTGACCCTGTCCACCTGCCACGATTGGAACGGAACCTTCGCCCAAACCCTAGCCGTCCATCCGATACCGCCCGATCCCGACAAAACGCTCGACCATCTGGTCAGCACTGTCGACGGCAATCTGCTCGGGGATTTCCGGCCATGCGGGGTTTCGGACACCAAGCGGCTCTACGACCCGGTTCTGAACCCAACCGGCCTCAGGTGTTCGCTCTATGACTTCGAAGCCGGCCAGCTCGGTCACGACGCACGGGGTCGCGCGCGCCGCCCGTTCGACAATGTCGGGGTCGAGTATGGGCTGACCGCGCTCAAGGCGCATCGCATCAGCCTTGATGACTTCCTGACCTTGAACGCGGCGGCGGGTGGCTTCGACGGCGACGGCGTTCCCCGCGCGGCGCGCAGCGAAGGCGACCCGGTCGGCATCCAGAACGCCTACGCCACGGGGCTGCTCAACTTCGGCGGCGGCGGTCTCTCCCTGATGCCGATCATCAACCAGCGGGCTTATGTCGACACCGCCCCGCCAGGCGTGGCGGCCTCGATCCATGACCGCCTGGAGGATTTCGTCATCCGCGCGCGCCTGACTAGGGCCAATGGCGCTGCCTCGAACCAAGTGATCTGGACCTCCGCGCCGGTCGGCCCGGTTAATCTCAAGGCGCTCTCGCTCGACCTGGCGACACGCTGGCTGGACGCCCTGACCGCTGATCCGGCGGCGGCCTCGCTGGCCAAGGTTACGCGACTGAAGCCGCGCGACGCCGTAGATGCCTGCTGGACCCCGCAAGGCGAGCGGATCGACGAACCGGCTGACGCGGAAGTCAACAACCGTTGCAATGGGCTTTATCCGTTGCACAGCGAACCCCGCATGGTGGCGGGCGAACCGCTCGGCAACGATGTCTTCAAATGCCGCCTGGCGCCGCCGAAGCGTTCGGACTACGGCCCCGCGATGTCCGAGGCACAATGGCGGCGGCTGGGCCAGGTCTTCGCTAAGGGCGTTTGCGACTATCGTGGTGACGCCCCCGATCGGACAGCTTTCAAAGGCCCGCTGGCCGTGGCGACACCGAAACGAGCTCCATGACGGGAGGAGCCTCCCGTCCTCCAACCCGTCCATCGATAGAGTTTTCTTGGGGAAGGTCCGCTAGGTGATGATTTTGTTGAAAAAGGCGGGTTGAGCCACTGACTCGGGCCTGATTCACTTCTCCTGGCGACAGGAGAAGTGGCGATGATGGGTGAACGGCACCCTCCACAATAAGGCTGTTGTTCCATTCAAGTGGTGATGAGGCGTCGAGTTAGCCGCTTAGATAAGACTCTCGAAGAGGCGCCCGAAGTGACGGCGGGCCTGAGGGCAGTGGAATCAAGGGTTCGCGGAAAATTAGGCCGACGATCTGGTTGACGGCGGATTCAACGAAGCCGTCGCGATCCTTTCGCATGCCCGGAAGCCACTCTGGGCCAGAACTATGAACGACCCCATTGGGGCGGCGGACCGGCGTCGCGCGGGGAACCTAGAGCCGGCGTTGGTGTTGTTCACGCACGGGCTGGTCAGGGCGTCTTCAACGTCCCGCGCAGACGCTCGCCACGGGACTCGAATGGCGACACAACCCGATGACGACGATACTCCGGAGAACCACCGCCCGCCGGGGAGCGCGGCCGAGGACGCCCCCGCCCCGGATGAAGCGCCCTCCAAGAAGAAAGGGTTGCGCGATCATCCCCTGCTGCTGATCGGCGGGGCTATCGCCTTCGTCCTGATCGCCGTGGGTGGCCTGTTGTGGTGGTTGAACGCCCGCAATTTCGAATCCACCGACGACGCCTTCATCGACACCCATATAGTGCGTCTAGCGCCGCAGATCGCCGGCCGCGTCACCCAGGTGCTAGTCAATGACAATGAGCTGGTCCGCCCAGGACAGCCTGTGGCGATGATCGACTCGGCGGATGTGGAGACCAAGGTCGCCCAGGCCCGCGCCCAGCAATCCCAGGCCCAGGCCCAGGTCGACAACGCCAAGGCCCAGATCCAGGTGAGCCAGGACTCATACCAACAGGCGCGCGCCGACCTGGCGGCTTCGCGAGCCCTGGCCGACAACGCTGCGACCGACCTTGCCCGCTATCACAGGCTTCAGGCGATCAACCCCCAGGCGGTGGCCCAGCAGCAGCTGGATCAGGCCGCCGCCACCGCCCGCCAGACCGCGGCCCAGCGGGACGCAGCAGCGCAGGTCGTCCAGACGCGCGCCGCGCAGGTCAAGGCCAGCCGCACCCAGGTCACCGCCGGCCAGGACCAGGTCCAGGGCGCGAAGGCCCAGCTCGACGAGGCGGGCGTTAACTTCGGCTACACGCGCCTGGTCGCGCCGGTGGCCGGCCATGTGGCGCAGAAGACCGTGGCCGTCGGCGCCTACGTGCAGCCTGGAACTCAGCTGTTGGCGATCGTGCCGCTGGAGATCTGGGTGACGGCCAATTTCAAGGAGACACAGCTCGCGCGCATGCGCCGGGGTCAGGCGGTGACCATCAAAGTCGACGCCTGCCCGGCCAGCAAGATCCGCGGCCATATCGATTCTATCCAGCGCGGCGCCGGCCAGGCCTTCGGCCTGCTGCCGCCGGAAAACGCCACCGGCAACTACGTCAAGGTCGTCCAGCGCGTGCCGGTGAAGATCGTGCTCGACAACCCACCGCCGGAATGCCCGCTCGGCCCGGGCCTTTCGGTCTCGCCCACGGTTCGGGTGCGTTAGGGTGGCGCGGGCTCCGGCCGGCGCCGGCGATCAGGGTTGGACCCCGGCCCGGTCGGTAGCCGGCGGGCGCAATCCCTGGACCATCGTGGCGGTGATCTCTATCGCCACCTTCATGACCGTCCTCGACACCTCCATCGTCAATGTGGCTCTCGATCACATCGCCGGCGGCCTGGCGGTGAGCTACGACGAGGCGACCTGGGTCACCACCAGCTTCCTGGTGGCCACCGCCATCGTCATCCCGATCTCCGGCTGGCTCGCCAACGTTATCGGGCGCAAGCGCTACTATATGATCTCGGTGGCGCTGTTCACCGCCGCCTCCTTCGCCTGTGGTATCGCCCCGAACCTCACCCTGCTGATCGTGGCGCGGATCATCCAGGGCGCCGCTGGCGGCGGCCTGGCGGCCGCGGAACAGTCCATGCTGGCCGACACCTTCCCACCCAGCCAGAGGGGCATGGCCTTCGCCGCCTATGGCATCGTGGTGATCGTCGGCCCGGTGGTCGGCCCGATCGTCGGCGGGCTGATCACGGACAACGCTTCGTGGCAGTGGTGCTTCCTGATCAATGTGCCGGTGGGGATCCTGTCGCTCTTCCTAGTCCACAGTTTCGTGAACGAGCCCAAAGCTCTGATTGACGACCGCAAAAAGCTGCTGGAGCGCGGCCTTCGGGTGGATTTCATCGGCTTCATTCTTGTCGCCCTGTTTCTGGGGTGCCTGGAGGTGACCCTGGACCGGGGCCAGCGCGATGATTGGTTCTCCAACCCGACCATTGTCGCCACGGCCGTCATCTCGGCCCTGTCCCTGATCCTGTTCATCCCCTGGGAGCTCACGCGCGAGGAGCCGATCGTGCCGATCGCCATGTTCGGCCGGCCAAACTTCGGCGTCGCCAGCATCTTCCTGATGCTCACCGGGGTGATCATCTTCGGCACCACCCTGTTCATCCCCCAGCTGCTGCAGCAAGTGCTGGGCTATACAGCCACCGATGCGGGCCTGGCCCTGACGGCGGGGGGACTGGCGACCGTCGTCGCCATGCCGGTGGTCGGCCTGCTGTCCGGGCGGATCGACGCGCGCCTGCTGATCGGCTTCGCCTTCGTGGTCCAGGGCCTGGCCCTGCTGAACATGAGTCACCTGAACACCAATATGGCGTTCAGCGACGCGGCCTGGGCGCGCACCTTCCAGGCGGTGGGCCTGCCGTTCCTGTTCGTGCCGATCACCAGCATCGCCTATGTCGGGCTGAAGCCTTCAGAGAACAATCAGGCCTCCGCCCTGATGAACGTGGCGCGCAACCTCGGCGGGACGATCGGCATTTCGTCGGTCCAGACCATGCTGGCCCAAAGATCGCAGTGGCATCAGGCGCGGATGGTGGAAACCCTCAGCCCGCTGAACCCCAACTATGTGCAGGGCCTGGACGCCACCACCAACGCCCTTGCCGGCGCCGGCCAATCCGCCGCCGCCGCCCCGACCCAAGCTCTGGGGCTGATCTACCAGGCCGTCGGCCGACAGGCCCAGATGCTGTCCTATATCGATGTGTTCCATACCCTGATGTTCGTGGTGTTCGCCGCTATTCCGCTGCTGCTCATCATGCGCGGCGCCGGCGGCGGCCAGGCCCGAGGCGGAGAAGCCTGATGAAACGGCTGATTGCGCGAACATCCCGATCCTCCCTGGTCGTCATCGCCCTCGCCGCCAGCGCCTGCACTGTCGGCCCGCGCTACCGTCAGCCGGCCATCGCCACGCCGCCGGTCTATGCGGAAGCGGTCGACACCGCGCGCACCGCCATCCGCCCGGACGACGCCGACCTGTCGAAATGGTGGACGCAGTTTGCGGACCCGACGCTGCAAGGCCTGATCAAACGCGCGCTGGAGAGCAATCTCGACCTGAAGTCCGCCTCCTCCCGGGTGCGCCAGGCCCGAGAGCAGGAAGCCATCGCCGGGGCGGCGGAATATCCGACCCTGAGCGCCAACGGTACGGCCCTGACCCTCAATTCCAATCGCCGTTCGTCGCCGGCCTCGCCGATACCGGGCCACCTGAACCTCTACGCCGCCGGCTTCGACGCCACCTGGGAGGTCGACCTGTTCGGCGGCGCGCGCCGGTCGATCGAGGAAGCTCGGGCCAACACCGCCGCCAGCCTGTGGGCCCGCCGCGACGGCGAGGTCTCGCTTTCCGCCGAGGTCGCCAACGACTACCTGACCCTGCGCGCCCTGCAGGCGCGGATCGAGATCGGTGAGGCGGAGCTGCGGCGCCAGAGGGATCTGGGCGGCCTGATCGGCGCGCGCCGCAAGACCGGTTTCGTCACCAACCTCGACGTCAATCAGCAGGCGACGGTGGTGGCCACAGCCGCGGCCCAGATCCCGCAGCTCCAGGCCCAGGCCAAGGGCCAGATCCACGCCCTCGGGGTGTTGCTCGCCCAGCCGCCCGAGGCGCTGGAGGCTGAACTGACGGCGAACGGCGGGGTCATCCCCCCGCCGCCCCCGACCCTTCCGGTGGGTCTGCCCTCCGAGTTGCTGCGCCGGCGCCCCGACATCCGCGAGTCGGAGCGCAAGCTCGCCGCCGCCAGCGCCCAGATCGGCGTCCAGACCGCCAACCTCTATCCAAAGCTGGACTTGATCGGCCTGGCCAGCTTCGCGAGCATGACTCCCGCCAACCTGTTCAGCGGCCAGAACTTCACCTCGGCCGGCGTCGGCATGCTCAGCGCGCCGATCTTCGAGGGCGGCAAGACCCGCGCCTCGATCCGCGTCGCCCGCGAACAGTACGTCCAGGCCGGTTTTGCCTATCAGGGCGCGGTGCTCGGCGCCCTGCGCGATGTGGAGGACGCCCTGGCGCGCTATCGCACCGACGAGGATCGCCGCGCCGCGTTGGCGCAGAGCGTAACCGCCAGCAGCGCCTCCCTCGTGATCGCCGAAGACCAATACAGGATAGGCCTGGTCACCTTCATCAACGTGCTTCAGGCAGAGAACGCCGAGCTAAACGCCAGGGACCAGTTGATCGAGGTCGACGCGCTGGCGCTGACTGACCTCGTGGCGGTTTACAAGGCGCTTGGAGGCGGGTGGGCTTGCCCGTCTTCAGCAAGATCGGCTTGCGAACCCTAGAGACGACCCCGTCGGTCACTCGATAGGAACGCGCGCCGCTCGATCTAGTCATGCAAGAGGTCGTAGTCGTTAGCGTCGCGCGACAGGATGCGGACGGTGAACCTGGTCGTCAGCAGGGTCCGGGCATGGAGGACCGCCGCAAGGCGAACATCGGGCGGATAACCTCTTCCTCCGCTTTCGAGAATAGCTCGAGCCCGGGTCACGCGGATACTCGACTGTGGATCATCGGTTCGAATCGGCCTCGCTCGGGATCGCCAGAGCCGGAGCTTGTGCTCTATGAGGCTTTTGGTGAGCTTGATGAGCCACTAGAAGCCAAATGCCGACCATTGCGATGATCGCCAGCAGAGTGGAGATCGCCATGACCTTGGTCAGACTACGCCTGACGCCGGCCCGCGCCTCAGTGACGCTCAATTGCACGCCGTCGCCAGACCGGGATTCCTGAGATGGCTGATGCTGATTGGACATGGCTCTCTCCAGGGGCGCGGAAGAATCGGCGCCTATCTCCTGGCGCTAATCCAATGTGCGAAGGACGAGAGTGTTCCGTTGTCCCACTGAGAGAATCCATTGTCCCATTGATAACTTACCCCAACGAACCTGAGGGCTACTACGGCAAGCGCGACCGCAAGACTGTGACCTTCGGCACGACAGAAGAAGCGTGAGCGCGGCTGCGACGCTGCCGGTCCCGACGCCCGTTAGAACGACCGCCGCCCAAAACACCGCGGCGCCCGGCCGAGGCGCCTTCGCCCATCTACCAAACCTAACCCGGCGATTGTGAACCTAACGAAGCACCCCAACCAGCGAAGACGCGGGCCTAATTCACTCAACGCCCAGCCCTTTGATGTGGCTCAGACAACCGCGGCTCGGCGGCGCCCGTGCCGCGCGCCCTCGGTCGCATGCGGGCGTATTCGTCCGGCGTGAGGTAGGGCATCGCCTCAAGAAAGGCCACAAGACTCCAGAGCTGGTCGCTCGAACGGCTCTCGGACCAGGCGGGCATGGCTGTCATTCGCGCGCCTTGCCCGACAATCCAATATAGCTCCCGCGGTCGCCATTGGCGCGCTGCGTCGTAAAGATAGGGCGGTGATGGCGTCATGGCGTTGGCCCACGACGCGCGCGAAATTCCAGGCGCGCCATGACAGTCGGCGCACGACGCGTCGTAGTCCGCCAATCCAGCCTGAACCTGCGCGGGGCTGAAACTCGCGGGCGCCTGAATATGGGCCGCGCGAACTTGGACCGACCTGATGAAGGTGGTGTGGATCCCGACGGCGGCGATGGGATTATCAGGGGTGCTGGCGGTGGCGTCGAAAAGGCCGCCTTCGACAACGGCGAGGGCGCCAAGCCCCATGACGGCGAGGACCGAGGCGACACCCAACAGCCAGATGATCAGGGTCCGCCGCGACGGTATCAATTGCTGGGGGCGGTGGCGGCTGTCACGGGTCATGTGACTTCAGGGCTTTGCGTACAGATAGGCGGCGATGTCGCGGGCCTGAGCGTCGGTGAGACCGAGATCGGGCATGGCGTTGCCAGGGGTGACGGCCTGCGGGTGGCGAAGCCAGAGGACGAGGTTGGATGGCGTATTAGGCAGCAGGCCGGCGATCATGGTCCGGCGCGAGAAGGTGGCGAGGGGCGGCCCCACCAGGCCATCGGCCTCCTCAATGCCGGGCATCTGGTGGCATGCCCCGCAGCTGTAGCGCCCCACCAACAGTTTGCCGCGATGAGCATCGCCGCCGAAGTTTGGCCATTTCGGCGCGGGCGGTGACGGGGCGCACGCCGACACGAGCGCCGCGAATGCCAGGCCAAGCGCCGTCACCGTCCGGCCGCTGCGAGCAAAGCGCATCGCGGATCGCGAAACGGTCATGACGCGAACCTCCAGCATGAGGGGACAAAGAAGGGCAGGGCGGTGTCGAACGCGATTCCAAGGACGAAGGCGGCAGCGGCGATGACGCCGCAGGCCGCGAGGAAACGCGTGCGGCCCTCGGCCACACCGATCAGTCCGCGCCCTTCGCCGGCCCTTTCCCGGTGCGATCGCCGCCAAGCCGCCGCGGCGACGCCGCCACCGGCCAGACAAAGCGCCAGGCATGCGAGGTTGATGCCGACCAGGACCAGATGCTCGCCGCCCCAACCGTCGGCTGGCGGCGCCAGGCGTGGCGCATCGCCTGGACGGCAGGCGTGGCTGGCCAGGGCGTAGTCCCCGATAAGTTGGACGATCCAGGCGAACGGCCCGCAGGCCAGAGCGATCAGCGGCAGGGCCAGCCTGATCCGATCGCGCCGCGGCGACGGGTTATCGCCTGAGTGAAGCTGGGTCGCGCTCATGGCGCGGCCGTAAGGTAGGGCGCGATATAGAAGGCCGTGAAGACGACCAGCCAGACCACGTCGACGAAGTGCCAATAGGCCGAACTGATCACCACCGGCTCATGCCGGCGCGGCGTGAAGTCGCCGGCCGCCGACCAGGCGAACACGACGGCGAGAATGGTCACGCCCACCACCACGTGGGCCATGTGAAAGCCAGTGATGGTGAAGTAGAACGATCCGTACGCGCTGCTGGTCAGTGTGAACGCCTTGGCCTTCCACTCGAAGATCTGCACCGTCAGGAACAGGAGCCCCAGCGCGATGGCGCCGCCCAGGCCCGCCAGCAGACGCCCGCGCCGCCCCTGCCTGGCCCCGCCTTCGCCCCACCATACCGCCACGCTGCTGGCCAGGAGGATCAAGGTGTTTGGACCCGCCAGGAGCAGGGAAGGGTGGCGCGTCGGAAGCCAGGCGGGACCGAAGCGGACCAGGAAATAGGCGTAGCTGAACAGCAAGTAGGCGAACAGCGACGCTTCCGTCCCGATCAGGCAGAGCATGCCGAGCCAGCCGACACTGTTGCGTCCGCGCGCGCCGACGGGCAGTTCGGGCCCAAGGGTCGCCGCGTCAGCCATCGGCTTTGTCCATGTCCGCATGGACCCGCCGCGGCCAGAACCACGCCACCAGCGAGGCCGCGACCACGGCCCCGCCCAGTCCGGCAAGCCACCAGGCGTGGAACAATGCGCCCACGAAGGTCACGGCCAGACCGCCGGCCAGGGCGAACGGCGCGATGGTGTCGGCGGGCATTTCCAGAATCAGGTTCGGCTCACCGTCGAGCGCCGTCGTGCCGATTGTCTCGCGTCCGCGATCCAGCAGCAGCCCCTCGTCGAGGCGCGAGCGGGCGGGGGTTTCCTCAAGCCAGTGCTCCCAAAGGGGGTGACGGCTCTCGACCGTGGGAATGACCGCGAAATTGTATGGCGGCGGCGGAGACGGGACGGACCATTCAAGCGTCGGCGCGCCCCAGGGATCTGGGCCCGCGATGCGGCCGCGTTTGAGGCTGATGGCGATATTGATGAACAGCAGCAGGATGCCAACGGCGAACAGGAAGGAACCCAGGGAGACGACCATGTTCATCGAACTCCAGCCCATGTCCGCGCCATAGGTGTAGATGCGCCGGGGCATGCCCATCAGGCCCAGGAGGTGCATGGGGAAGAAGCCGAGATTGAAGCCGATGAACATGGTCCAGAAGTTCACCTGGCCCAGCCGCTCGTCGAGTAGACGCCCCGTCATTTTCGGAAACCAGTAATAGACCGCACCGACGACCGGGAAGACGTTGATGCCGATCAAGACATAGTGGATGTGGGCGACGATAAAGTAGGTCTGGGTGAGCTGCCAATCGACAGGCGTGGAGGCTGTCATCACCCCGGAAACGCCGCCGATCACGAAGAGCACGATCATGCTGGCGAAGAACAGGAAGGCGGTGCGGATCACCGGGCGTCCGGTCCAGATTGTGGCCGTCCAGGCGAACACCGCCACGGCGCTCGGAATGGTGATGATCAGCGAGGCGCCGCTGAAAAAGGAAAGCGCCAGGCTGGGCAGGCCGGTGGCGAACATGTGGTGGACCCAGACGCCGAACCCCAGAGCCATGGTCCCGACGGTGGAAAGCGCCACCGGGGTGTAGCCAACCAAGGGACGGCGGCAGAAGGCCGGCAGAGCGTCGGACACCATGCCCATGGCCGGCAGGACGATGGCGTAGACCCACGGATGGCCGAACATCCAGAAGAGGTGCTGCCAAAGGAGAGGCTGACCTTGCGATGCGCCGAAGAAGTGGGTCCCGAACTGACGATCCATCCAGAGGAGGAAGAAGGCCAGGCTGACGCTGGGCACCGCCAGCAGATTGGCGACCGAGGCGGTCAGCGTTCCCCAGGTGAGGATGGGAACCCGGTCGATCGACATGCCCGGCGCGCGCGTGCGCAGAAAGCTGACCACGAAATTGACCGAACCGACGGTCGTCGAGATGCCCAGCAGAATCAGGCCGAGCGCATAGACGTCGATGTTGATCCCGGGACTGAAGGCCCGGGACGCATAGGGCACATAGTTGAACCAGCCATCGTCGGGACCCTGGCCGGTTACGAACCCCGCGTACATGAACAGGCCCGCGGCCAGATACACCCAATAGGACAGGGCGTTGAGGCGCGGGAAGGCCATGTCGCGCGAGCCCAGCAGCAGCGGCCAAAGATAGTTGCTGAAACCGGTGAGGATCGGCGCGGCGTAGAGGAAGATCATTGTGACGCCGTGCATGGTGAAGAGCTGGTCGTACTGCTCCGGCGTCAGCACATGCTGATCCGGTCCAGCGAGCTGCAGCCGCATCACCAGGGCTTCAACGCCGCCGAGGACCAGGAAAATGAGCGCCGTGATGATGTAGCGCTTGCCGATTTCCTTGTGATCGACCGAGGACAGCCAACCTTTGAGACCGGGTTCGGTTTCCCAGATCCGGGTCAGGCGCGCGCCGGGGAAGTCCCCATCCACCCGTACGATGCGGGGCCGCCGCGAGCTTTCCCAGGCGGTCATGTCGCGCGGCTCATTTCAGGGTCTCCAGATAGGCGACCGTGGCTGAAAGCTGCGGGCCGGACAGGAACGTCGCTGGCATCTTGGCGCCGGGCTTGAGCGCTTGGGGATTGGCGATCCAGCCGGAGAGGCCGCCGACCGAGTTCGTGACCGTCCGCGCCGCCAGACTCGACCGGGCCATGAGGTGGGTGAGGTCGGGGCCAAGAGCACCTCCGGCCGCCCTAGCCCGCGCGGCGTCGGCCCGGGTGTCCACGCCCTGGACGGTGTGACAGGAGCCACAATGCGCGAGGAACACCTCCCGGCCAGCGAGCGCGAGGGCATCGGAAGGGATCGGGGCGGGCCGTAGCTGGCCTCGCCGCCACGCTTCGAACGCGGCCGGCGGTTCGGCGACAACATCGAGTCCCATATGGGCGTGCTGCAGACCGCAGTATTCCGCGCATTGCCCCTCATAGACGCCTGGTCGGTCTGTCTGCAGCCACGCGACGTTGGTCTGGCCGGGAATGGTGTCGGTCTTGCCGGTCAGGGCGGGAATCCAGAACGAGTGAATGACATCGGCGCCGATGAGCTTCACCAGCACGGGCTCGCCGGTGGGAATGTGGATCTCGTTGGCTGTGACGAAAGCCTGGCTGGGGTCCGGCGCGAGATAGCGCACTTCCCACCACCACTGATGGCCCGTGACCTCGATGGTCAGGCGCGGTCGGCTGGCCGGCGAATCCACCGCCGCCAGCACCGCGACAGTCCAGATCAGGGCGGCCACCAGAGCAACGACCGTCATGGGCATGCCCACATAGAACCAAGCCAGGCCATCGGAGCCGCGTTGGGCGGGCAGGTCCGCCATCGCATCGACGTGACCTCGGCCGTGGCGCACCAGTATGCCAAGGAGCACCAGGACGGTGATGATCGTGATCACCGCCAGGGAGAGGATGATCAGTCCCCACATCAAGCCTGTCGCGGGGTCGGCCCGGGGACCGTAGGTTCGCAGGTAGCTCATCGGCCAGACGAGCGTCCGCTCGGGCGCGGCTTGAGCGACGGCAAGACTTTGCGCGAGCCCCAACAAGGCGCTCACGTTAAAGGCCGACCGGGCGGGGCGGCGGCGGATGGGTCTGGTTTGTCGGCCGTCGCGGCCGCCCTCATGTTCGGGCCACCGCCATGGGGTGCGACCCGGCGCGCTGCAGCACCGCAGCGAGACCGGCGACAATGGCCGTCAGAAAGATTGCGCCAGCGGGAATCCACATGATGATCCCGCCGAGCTGCTGGTCCTCAAGCGGCGACAGGCCCCAGGGCCAGGTGGTGAGGGCATGCACGGCGTAGAACGGCCGAACCGCGAAGGTCAGGAGCGCGCCCAAAAAGCCCATCTGCAAAGTCGTGGCGAACATCGCGGCGAGAAATCCGCCGATGCGCTCGCCTGGCGCCTCAAGCACCGCTCGCCATAGCCAAAGGGCCGCGCCGAATGAGGTGGCGTGCATCAGCCAGTAAATCACGGGGCCATCGAAGGTCGCGGCATAGGGACCGGGCGCATGCCAGAACCAGAGGGTCGCGGCAAACACAGCCGCCGCGACAAGCTCCCAGTGACGGCCTCCCGCCGTGCGCCGGATCGGCGAAACCCCCGCGAATAATCGTGACGGTGATCCGAGCGCTATGAGAGGCGTCGCGATCGTCCCCAGAATCATGTGCTGGCCCAGGCGCGCCGAGAACAGCGACACCGACAGGGCGCACAGGGGTGATACGAGCGCCGCTGCGCCCACTACCCATCCGGCGTAAAAGCAGCTCCGCCGCCAAGGGGCGATCGCGGTTTGAAGAGCCTTGCGTTCGGCGACCGCAACATAGGCCAAGAACGCGACAGCAAGAAAAGTTAGGAGGACCGGATCGAGGTTCCACCGCGACAGAAGCGTCCAGGGGTTGGGAGCCGTCCCACAATAGGGAGAGTATCCGAAGGGCCGGCTCAAGGCTTGAATGGCCACGGTCCCTACCGTCCTCGCGGAACCCTGTCGAAAGACGAGCCAATATCGTCCCAGGAGCCAACTCGCGTAACGCGTTTACTCGAATTGGGTTCCTAGAGCGGTTTCCGCACTCGCGCATCATCGGACCAAATTGATCACCATGGAAAGGCGGCGGGCGTCACCGGGTGCGACACCGAATATGCCTGGTTTGTCCCATAGGTCGCCCATGAAACCTTCCGTATCGTTGATCCCGTACCAGGGTTCAATGGCGATGAAGCCGGCGCCGGGCTTGGTCCATAGGCCTAGGTAGGGCATCTCTGGATAGCCGATCCTTAGAGACGGGCCGTGGTCGGCTCCATAATACAGCGCTCGACTTTTGAGCCGGTCGAACATCAGCGCGTCGGCCTCAAAAAGCGCGTCGCGCAAAACCAGCCTGTCTCCCGCGACAGGCGTCGGCTCGACTTCGGGCTTCAAAAGGCCCTCTCGATCCATGCGTCGGACCGCGGCCGGCTCGGGTTGCGCGAAACGAATGGCGTGCTTCGCGCGTGGTTGGCCGAAGGGCAGGGGCCATCGGAAGGCCGGATGAAACCCAAAGCTAGCGGGCATTGGCGTGTCGCCGTGGTTTCGGATTGTCGCATTGAGCGTAAGGGTCACGCCACTCAGGGCGAAGTGCAGGTCCAGTTCAAACCGAAATGGATAGCTGAGCAGCGTTTGCGCGTCGGCACGCAGACGTAGGACCGTCGAGGATGCATCGCCGCCCACAACCTCAAACCGCTTATGCCGCGCGAAGCCGTGTTTGCCGAGGTGATAAGTCTTACCGCACAGCCTGTAACGCCCCTCTACCAGCATGCCGACGATCGGAAATAGGATCGGTGCGCGGCCCCTCCAAACCGCGGGATCGCCGTTCCATTGAAGATCCCGACCTTCACGGTCTTTCAGGGCATGGAGTTCCGCCCCCTGAGGATTGATCTGCGCGCTGAGACCGTCGGAAGTGATCTCGATGAGATCGTGGTGTTCGCTCATGCCTAATTCTTAAAGCGATTGGCGGGTGACGCCGCCGCTGTTGGCGGAACAAACATATGGAGACCACCGTTCCCAACTGCAGCTTTCATCTACAGCGCCGGCCCGCGGCTTAAGGAACCTCGACATGTTCAAGCCAGTAGCGCTGGTCACCGGCGCGGAGTCCGGGATCGGCGCAGCTTGCGCGGCGGCGTTAGCGGCTGACGGACTAGATGTCGCCGTCCTGTTCTTCAAGGACCAGAGCGCGGCGGACAACACGGCGGCGACCGTCACGTCAGCCGGCGCCCAAGCGATAACCGTGCAGGCGGATGTCAGCGATGAGGCCGCCGTCGAGGCCGCTTTCGACCGAGTGAAAGCCAATTTGGGACTGCCGACGGTTCTGGTGAATTCCGCCGGCTTGAACCAATCCGGCGTGGTGGTCGCGGATATGACCACGGCGCAATGGCAAAGGCTTCTCGGCAGCGATCTGACCGGCCCCTTCCTCACGTCACGCCGGTTCGTAAAGGATCTGCGCACCGCCAAGCGGGCGGGCAAGATAATCAACATCTCTTCAATCCACGCCTCGGCTGTACGGGCGGGCGCGGCGGACTACTGCGCAGCCAAAGGCGGCTTGAAGAACCTGACCGAAACCATGGCTCTGGAATGTGCTGCCCTCGGCATCACCGTCAACGCCGTCGCGCCGGGGATGATCCTGACGCCAATGAATAGTCGCGCCGTCTCCGATGAGAGCTATCGCAAAGGTCTCGAAGCCGACGTGCCACTCGGACGGGCCGGCAGGGCCGAGGAGGTCGCCAAACTCGTAGCCTATCTGGCCTCCGCCGCAGCGGACTACATCACCGGCGCCACCCTGACCATCGACGGGGGCCTGTCCCTGCTGCTCGCCGAAGGAGCCTGAAGTGCCCACCATCGACTTCAACGTGGAGAGCAAACACCCGGTGATCCTGGAAGGCAGCGACCTTTCAAAGTTCGACCTAATGAGCCCATTCGTCTGGGAGGAGCCCGACGGCTGCTTCGCTATCATGGTTCGCGCGGTCATCAAGAACCGGACCGCGACCGACGTTACCGGGACGATTTACTATGGAGTCAGCACCGACGGCGTGACCTTCACAATGGATGAAGAGCCGGTGATTGCTCCCGGCCCCGGCGCCCTGGATGTTGGCGGCTGCGAGGACCCGACGGTTGTCATGACCGACAGGCAGTACATCGTCTATTACACGGGCGTCGATGAGACCCGGTCGTCTGGCCAGATGCTGTACGCCACAGGGCCAGAGATCCGCCATCTCTCCAAGCAAGGGATCGCATTGGCGTCCTCCAAGACTGAGGGCAACACCAAGGAGGCGACGATCGAGCGCACCGCCGACGAGCGGTGGCGGCTATTCTATGAATATGCCGAGGACTACACCTCTCGGATCGGGTTGGCGCTGGGAAATGGCGTCGCCGGACCGTGGACCGAGCAGGATGCGCCCTTCGCGCCCCGCGTCGAGAGTTGGGACAATTGGCACTTATCGACAGGACCGCTTCTGACCCGTGACCCGGACAGGCCGGTGATGTTCTATAACGGCGCCACCGAAGACGCCCGTTGGCGGATCGGGTGGGTGGCGTTCGACCGGGACTGCACCCATGTGGTCGATCGCTGCATCGAACCCCTGATAACGCCGCCGCCGCCCTGTGAGCGCACCGGCATAGATATCGCTTTCGCTGCGTCGGTCATCCAGCAACATGGAAAGATCTTCCTGTACTATTCGCAGGGGGACAAGTTTCTGTTCCGCGCCTCGCTGAAGCAGAGCTAACGCCGCGCGAGGCCCGGCAATTACTGCGACCTTATCGTAATCCGTCCACCGCGATCCTAACGGCGGGCCTCTCGAACTGCGCCGGCTTTACGCCGAGCGCCAAGCCTCGCTCAGGCCCGAGCGGCTTCGGCGGATGACCTCCTCGAGATCACCATCATAGAGGGAGTCCGAGACGTCCTCAGAGAAGATCTCCACCGTGCAGGCGCCTCGGTATCCCGCCGCATAGGTCGCTTTCAGGAGCTGCCCGAGGGGAATCGACCCGTCACCCGGCGCGATGCGGTCTGCAAAGGAGCGGGGAGTGCGCCAATCGCTGGCCTGCACAGTGAATATGCGGTCGCCAGCCCGTCGAATGTCCGCTTCGATATCTGCGTTCTGCCAGACGTTCCAATAGTCGAGGCAAAGGCCAATCTCGTCTCGGCCCGTCGCCTCGATAATGTTCAAGGCCTGGGCGACGGTCCAGATCGCGCTCTCCACATTCACCGAGGTCGGATTGAGCGGCTCCAAGGCGATCCGCACGCCGTGTTCCGCGGCGATCGGCGCTAGCGCTTTCAGTTCCTTGATGACCACTGCGATCGCACCGGCCATGTCGCCGTTGGGATGGGCGCCGGTATTGCAGATGAACGGGGCGCCCGGAGCGAAGCGCGCCAGCCGCTCAATGGACAGACGGAAACGCGCCGCTCGATCCTCCACGGACGCGGGATCGGACTGCATGCGGCTTGCGAAAAACGTACGAACCAGGGGCTGCACGCCGCTAATGCTCATGCCGTGCGCGCCGATCTTTTCGACCTGATCTTCATAGCCGTGCGAGTCCAGCTTCTGCTCGCACAACTCCATCGCGGCCACTCCAAGGGAAGCGTAGTGCTCGACATCCTTCTCAAAACTCCAGGGCATGGTGGTAAATTCGCTTACGCCAAAGGCGAAAGGCATGGTTTCAACGGGGTCTGGCATCGTGATCTTTCAGGTCGAGCCGGGGGCGACGATGCGTCGCCTTCGTTTGGCCGCAGAATAGGAACGGACCACACGGATTTCAGCTGCACGGCTGTTCGCGGTTAAGCAGAACAAGCCTGTTGCGAGGGTGAACTTCGCGCCGGGCAACCCGGGATAACCGGGCGCTATTCGCCTGGTCGCATGTCCAGGGAGTGAGGGACAACATATCAATGAGATGCGCGTTAGTTGCTGCAACCCGGTCGGATTGCAGCAAGAGCAGGAGCGTTGATATGCCCGCAGAGACTGAGCTCCGCCCCGGTCGCCTGTTGCGGCGCGCAGGATTGCCGGACATCGTCAAATCGTTTCCAGGCGTTCAGATCGACGATGATCGGTTGGCAGAAATCTTGCCTGCGGACCGGCAGTTGCTGCAGCTCTATGAGGGGACGATCCACGGCGAGGGCCCGGCGTGGCAGCGGAATCGAGAGCGGCTGGTCTGGTCGGACGTCCCCAACCGCCGGCTGCTCGCCTGGTATCCCGATGGCCGAGTCGAAGTGGAGATCGACGGAACCTGGTTCATGAACGGCAACGCCGTTGAGGCGGACGGAACGCTGGTCCATTGCGAGCACGGCAGGCGATGTATCAGCCGGGGGGGCGACTACGACCACGAGCCCGAACCGATCGTGACGCATTACCAAGGCAACCGGATCAACTCCCCGAACGACATCGCCGTGGCGCCGGACGGAGCGATCTGGTTCACCGATCCTACGTTCGGCATCATCATGCCGAACCAGGGCGCCCTCGCCGAGCCGGAACTCGATCATCGCAGCGTCTACCGCTTCGACCCGACGTCCGGCGATCTGCAACGCATGGCGGACTTCGAGGAGCCCAACGGCCTGGCGTTCACCGCCAATGGCGCCACGCTTTATGTGTCGGACACATCGCTCTCATTGGGCGAGGTCCCCGGGTTTGACGCGGGCGGCAAGCACGAGATCATCGCGTTCGACGTTGGCGAAGGCGGAGCGCTGTCTAACCGTCGTTTCTTCTGCCACACCGATCACGGCTATCCAGACGGCTTTGCCGTCGATGGGCGTGGCTGGGTGTGGACGACCGCGGCCGACGGCGTGCACATCTGGTCTTCCGATCGCCGTAAACTCGGCTTCATCCCGACCCCTTCGGTTGCCTCGAACTGCACTTTCGGCGGCGCGGAAGGTCGGCGGCTGTTCATCGCCGCAACCCAATATCTCCTGGCGGTCGACCTCAACGCGTGAATTGGTGGAGGTGCCCGTCGAGATCACGCAGCAGCCCCTCCTGGCCTGATCGCCACACAATCCGCGTCGCGGCGACGTCATTGGGAGAGAGTCCTCCGTCCGCGACGCCTGTCGGACGATGATAGCCGAGCAACTCGATGTGGGGCGGTTCTTTGAACGGGTTCATCGGCACGACATCGACCTCGACGTCGTCGAGCCCATCGAGCGCCACCTGGGTGGGCCCGTGGTTGAGCGATCGTTTGCCCACCCCGAGCCCATGACTGACATAGAAGCGTTCGCTTGCCGCAATGTCGGCGACGCAGATCGCGCTGTGGTCGATCCCCATCATGCCCTTGCCTGACCAGTCTGCATTGGGCCCCCGCGGGAACTGAAGGAACTCGAGAGGGTGGCCCTCTGGGTCACGACACTTGATTGCGGTCACGCCACCCGCGGATTGCGGCAGTCTTATGGGACGCCCGCGGCTGATCGGCGTCGCCCCGGCATCGCGCGCCATGCGCCATGCGGCGTCCGCATCGTCGATGACGAGCGCGAGGTGTTGAAAGACCTGATCGCAGGCCGTCGCGTCGGTGGGATAGCCGCGGCCAGGCCGATCAAAGACATCCAGATCGACCCGGCTCGGCCCCAATGTCATCGTCCGCCGGGAGCCGCCGCCGTGCAGGCCCAGCACCCCCATTTCCTCCATCAAGATTGGGGTTGCCTCGCCCACTTCGAATCCGATCGCCCGATAGAAGGCGGCGAGCCGCTCCGGCGTAGCGGTGACGAGCCGAAACCCCGTGATCGCGTTGAACGTTACGTCAGGTGGCATGGCTCACGCTTCGGATCGATATGCAGCTGCACGGTCATCAAGCAGCAGGGCTGATCGCCGACGACGCCCGATCTATGGCCCTTCTTGCCGCTGCTTTCGGCGCAGCCTTGGTCTTCACCAAACGAAAATTCGCCCGGTCCCTGCTCGATCCGCGCGCCGTCCATGGACTCAACCCACCAGCGGCCCGAGAGGACGACGATCCATTGCGGCGCGGGATTTTCATGCCAGTCACCGACCCAGCCCATCGGCTGAACGGTGAAGACGACCGTCGCCTCGCCGCGCTCCATCTTGTCGTTCCACTGCGGATCAGCCGGACCGACACCCTTCAGTTTAAAGTTGGTCAGCGCACATCGGGTCTGATGGCTGATCCCGTTCTCGTCCACATACAGATGCCAATAGGGCATGGCCGGCTGGGGACCCGCCTTGTCGTCGACCTCGTCGTTCATTGATGAATTCCGTAAGGATGGGTGGAGGCGAAGGGGTGGGCGAGGAACGGGCCGAACCCCGATCCGTCGAGACCGACGACGATCAGCAGAAAGCCCGCGCCCAGCGACAGGTTCTTGAGAAAGTCCCACAGAAGTGAGCGGCCCTTGCCTTTGGGATCGGACCAGAAATCCCCTTGCGCCCAGAACGGCTTGTAGAGCAGCGCGGTCGCGGCGCAGTAGCCGGCGATGACGAAGGCGCAGGCACGGTCGGCGACGCCGCTGACGACGCCCAGCGTGCAAGCGATTTCGACGAACAGGCCCACCAGGATCATCCCTGCCGCGATCGGCCTTGGCTTGACGACTTGCTGGGCCTGTCTGACGGCGCGATCGAAGCCAAATATCTTGTCGATCGCACTGAACGGCAGGAATAGCAGGACGAGCCCGGATCGTACGATCAGCTCAACGACGCCGGCGGCGGTCACAACCGATCCTTGAGGAGGTCGGCGACCCGCAGAGCGTTGGCGATGATGGTGAGGGTCGGATTGACCGCGCCGATCGACGGAAAGAAGCTCGCATCGGTGATGTAGAGGTTATCGACCTCATGGGCGCGGCAGTCGAGGTTCAACACCGAGGTCGCCGGATCGACGCCGAACCGACAGGTGCCGGCCTGATGCGCCGTGCCGCTCAGGGGGATGTCCTTGCCGAGAAAGAGCGACCGCTCGAGCAGCACGGCGGGCCAGCCGATCTCGGACAGCACTTTCTCAAGCTTGTGCTTAAGGTGCTTGAGAGGCTCTGGATTGGTCTCGACCAGATCGAGGTGGACTTTGCCATCCTTGTAATGGACGCGATTGTCGGGGTGCGGGAGATCTTCGGCCTGGAGCCAGAAATCCATCGAATGCCGGGCCATCTCTTCGAACGGCATCTCCGGCAGCCACTCAAGCCAGCTGGGCAGGGCCTCGGCCATGATCTGGTCCGCATGGCTCTTGCCGCACATCTGGATGAGTCCCAGCGGATAGTCCCAGTCGTCACTTCCGAAAT
>Ga0302314_10004564_pt1 | contig 25439 bp, 24 predicted proteins | sample III_Palsa_N2_3_FD_200533 | JGI IMG/M metagenome (GOLD analysis project Ga0302314, IMG submission 200533) | Peat permafrost microbial communities from Stordalen Mire near Abisko, Sweden - III_Palsa_N2_3 | ecosystem: Environmental > Terrestrial > Soil > Palsa > Peat permafrost | place: Sweden... | reverse complement strand
GGCCTGGAGGTGCACGCCGGTCACGGGCTCAATTATCAGAATGTCACCCCGGTCGCGGCCATAGCCGAGATCGTCGAGCTCAACATCGGCCACGCCATCATCGCGCGCGCGCTGTTTGACGGCCTGGCCGCCGCCGTGCGGGACATGAAGGCGCTCATGCTCGCCGCGCGGGTATGATTTTCGGCGTCGGCATCGATGTGCTCGAGGCGCGACGCATGCACGACACCTACGCGCGCTTCGGACAGCACTTCGTCGATCGCCTGCTGCTGCCGCAGGAGCGGGCGCAATTCGAACGCACGCAGCGCCCGGAGCGCTTCCTGGCCATGCGCTTTGCCGCCAAGGAGGCGATCGTCAAGGCCATGGGCACCGGCTTTGCGCATGGCATCTGGATCCGCGATGTCGGCGTGGTGCAGAACGCGTGGGGCAAGCCCGAAGTCATTTATTCGCAACGCGGTGAGCGCGTGCGCCGCCGCCTGGGTGTGGGCGAGGGCCACATCACGTTGACCGACGAGGCCGGCCTGGTAGTGGCTGTGGCCATACTGCTGCGTGCCGCGCGCCGGCCGCGCGCCAGCAGCAAGCGGGCGCCGGCGAAGGTCAGAGGCCGATGAACGTACTGGTGTTCGATATCGAGACCGTGCCGGACGTCGATCTGGGCCGCCGGCTCTACAGTCTGCAGGGACTGGACGATGCGGCGGTGGCAAAGGCCATGTTCGCGCAGCAGCGCGCCAGCACCGGTGCTGAATTCCTGCCGCATCTGCAGCAGCGTGTGGTGGCGATATCATGCGTGCTGCGTGCGCGCGAGCAACTCACGGTCTGGAGCCTTGGGGATCTGAATTCGAGCGAGGCCGAGTTGCTGGCGCGATTTTTCGACGGCATTGAAAAGTATCTGCCCGAACTGGTGTCGTGGAACGGCGGCGGCTTTGATTTGCCGGTGCTGCACTACCGCTCGCTGAAGGCGGGCGTGCAGGCGCCGCGATACTGGGAAGTGGGCGATGAAGACACCTCCTTTCGCTATAACAACTACCTCAGCCGCTACCATTGGCGCCATCTCGATCTGATGGATGTGCTGTCCGGATTTCAGCCGCGCGCACGCGCCAAGCTGGCGGATGTCGCAGCGCTACTGGGCTTCCCCGGCAAACTCGGCTTCTCAGGCGATCAGGTCTGGGACGCCTATCTGGCAGGCGAGCTGCAGTCTGTGCGTCACTATTGCGAAACCGATGCACTCAATACCTATCTGATCTATCTGCATTTTCAGTTTCTGCGCGCGCGCCTGGACCGCAGCGCGCTCGAGGCGGAACTCGAGCGCCTGCGCGCGTTTCTGCGCGTGTCCCCGGAACCGCATCATGCGCAGTTCCTCAAGGCCTGGGAGACGGCGGCGTGAGCCGGCGCGCGGCCATCGTCCATGGCGAGAGCGAAACCGGCGTGGTCGCGGCCCTGAGCCAGCAGGGGGAGGGCATAGTCCATCAGGCCAAGACCGCTTTCGTCGCCGGGGCTCTGCCGGGGGAGACGATTCGTTTTCGCCGTGCGCGCCGCCACCGGCAGTACGACGAGGCGCATCTCGAGCAGATTCTCTCGCCGGCGGCTGAGCGCGTAGTTCCGGGCTGCGCGCACTTCGATATCTGCGGCGGCTGCGCGCTGCAGCACCTCGACCACAGAGCGCAATTGCAGCTCAAGCAGCTGCAGCTGGCCGAGAGCCTCGAACGCCTGGGCCGGGTGGCGCCGGTGCGCTGGCTGCAGCCCATTCAAGGCCGCCCCTGGGGCTACCGGCGGCGCGCGCGGCTGGGCGTCAAATACGTGGCGCGCAAGGGGCGGGTGCTGGTGGGATTCCGCGAGCGCGGCAGCAATCTGGTGGCCAGCCTCACGCGCTGCGAAGTGCTCGCGGCGCCCATCGATGGCCTGATTGCGCCGTTGTCGCAGCTGATCGGGCAGCTCTCGATCCGCGAACAGCTGCCGCAAATCGAAGTCGCAGTTGCCGATGCCACCGCGGCGCTGGTACTGCGCGTACTGCAGACTCCGTCCGAGCAGGATTGCGCCCGGCTGCGCGAATTCGAGCGCCAGCACGGGGTTCGGATATTCCTGCAAAGCGGTGGTCTGGATAGCGTGCGGGCGCTGTCCGAGCCGGCGCCGCGACTGTCGTACGCGTTGCCCGAGGCCGATCTTGAGCTGGAATTCGGGCCGACGGATTTCATCCAGATCAATGCCGAAGCAAACCGCGCGCTGGTGGCGGCCGCCGCGCAGCTGCTGGAATTGACCCCCGAGTCGCAGGTGCTCGATCTGTATTGCGGTCTTGGCAACTTCTCACTGGCACTGGCTCGGCGCGCGCGCAGTGTCGTGGGTGTGGAGGGCGAGGCGGCACTGATCGAGCGCGCGCGCGCCAATGCCCAGCGCAACGGCATCGCCAATGCACAGTTCTTCAGGGCCAATCTGTCCGGCGAGCTCGCGGGCGCCGACTGGCTGCAGCAGAGCTATTCGCACATCCTGCTCGATCCGCCGCGCATCGGCGCGCGCGACATGCTGCCGCACATCGCGCAGCTGGCGCCGCGGCGCCTGTTGTACGTGTCCTGCCATCCGGGCACTCTGGCGCGCGACCTGGGAGTGCTGGTGCACGAGCACGGCTTTCAATTGCTCGCAGCCGGTGTGGTCGATATGTTTGCGCATACGGCGCATGTGGAGTCGCTCGCGCTTTTGGGAGGCAGACGTGGCGGTGGAGATTGAGCGCAAGTTCCGGGTCATCAACGACGCCTGGCGCGACACGGTGCGCACCAGCACGCTGCTGCGTCAGGGCTATCTGGCCAACACGGCTCGTGCTTCGATACGGGTGCGGCTGGCCGGCGAGGCGGGCTGGCTTTCGGTAAAGGCCATGACCCCCGGCCGTTCGCGCGCCGAATACGAGGCCGCGATTCCCGCGGCCGATGCCAACGAGATGCTCGGCCGGATGTGCGAGGGTCCGCTGATCGAGAAGTGGCGCCATATCGTCGTGTGCGCCGGGGATCACTGGGAGATCGATGAGTTCCTGGGCGAGAACGCAGGGCTCGTGATCGCCGAGCTGGAGCTGGACTCGGAACAGCAGGCGTTCGTGATGCCGGACTGGCTCGGCGCCGAAGTCACGGACGATCAGCGATACTACAACTTCCGGCTCTCACAGCATCCCTACGGCCGCTGGCCGGAGAACCTGCGGGCTGCACCATGACGCTCGGTCCGTTGATGGTCGATATCGCCGGCACCGAGTTGAGCGCCGAGGATCGCGAGCTGCTCGCACATCCGCTTATTGGCAGCGTGATCCTGTTCAGCCGCAATTATGTCGATCGGCCGCAGCTGTGTTCCCTGGTAGCGCAGATCCACGCCGTACGAACTCCGGCGCTGCTGATTGCGGTGGATCAGGAGGGCGGCCGGGTGCAGCGGTTTCGATCCGGATTCTCGGCGCTACCGCCGCTGCGCCGCATCGGTCAGACTTACGATGTCGAGCCGCAGCAGGGGCTGGCGATGGCGCGCTCGCTCGGCTGGCTCATGGCCGCGGAACTGCTGGCCTGTGGCTTGGATTTTTCGTTTGCGCCGTGCGTCGATCTGGACTACGGCCTGTCGGAAATCATCGGCGATCGCGCCTTCCACGCCCGCGCCAGCGTCGTGGCAACGCTGGCGGTGGCCTATATGCACGGTATGCGCGATGCCGGCATGGCAGCCACGGCCAAACATTTCCCCGGGCACGGGCATGTGGTCGCCGACTCGCATCTGGCGCTGCCGGTGGACCGGCGCGAACTCATGGATATGGATGAGGATCTGCTGCCCTACCGGCGTCTGATCGCCAACGCTCTGCCGGCCGTCATGGTAGCGCACGTGCTGTTCCCGGCAGTCGATGCCGTCCCGGCGAGCTTCTCGCAGCGCTGGGTGGCCCAGGAACTGCGCCACGGACTGCAGTTCGGCGGTCTGGTGTTTGCGGACGATCTGACCATGGCGGCCGCGGCAGCGGTCGGGGATTTGCCGACGCGCGCCGCGCGTGCGTTGGCGGCCGGCTGTGACGTGCTGCCGGTTTGTAACGATCGTGCGGGGGTCCGGCGCCTGCTCGATCAGCTCGAACCGCGCATCGATCCGGCCTCGCAGCTGCGCCTGATCCGCATGCGCGGCCGCAGGCAGCCGGGTTTTGAGACCCTGGAGGCTTCCGCAGCCTGGCGAAGCGCGCGAGAATGGTTGGCACGCAGCGCGGCGAAGCCGGAACTCAAATTCGAACCCGGGGACGCCGAGACGGGAGGTATTTGATAGCCATGGGGCAATGGTCGGCCGAATTCCTGCGCGGGGTGCTGGATGCATCGCCCGAAGGTATCGTCGTGTGCGAATCAAGCCCGGAACACCAGCCGGTGGTCTACGTCAACACGGCTTTCGAGCGCATGACCGGCTATAGCGCCGAAGAGCTCATTGGCCACGATCTGCGCCAGCTGCAGGCCTGGGACCGCGATCAGGAGGGACGCAATCAGCTGCGTGCCGCCGTCAGTCAGGGTGAGACCTGCCGGGTGCTGCTGCGCAATTATCGCAAGGACGGCAGCCAGTTCTGGAATGAGATCCTGGTGCAGCCGCTGCGCGGCAGCGATGGTACGGTCACTCATTTTGTCGGCTTTCATCGCGATGTCACTGAGCGCGAGCGGTCGGGCCTGCGCCGGGTCACGGGCCTGCCCACGTGGCTGCGTGAGGACCGCCTTTCCGGTCTGTGCTCGCGGGCGTACTTCGAGGAGCTGCTGCAGCACGACTGGCAGATCGGAGCGCGCGAGGCGCGACTGGTCACGCTGATTGTGTTCGATATCGATGATCTGACCAGCTACAACGACACTTTCGGCAGAGCAGCCGGAGATGCCTGCATTCGCCGCGTTGCCGGAGTCATCGGCACAGCCTTTCGCCGCGGTGCCGATGTGGTCGCGCGCTGGGAAGGCGGTCGCATCGTCGCGCTGGTGCGCAATCCGGATCTGGAAGTGGTGCCGTCGTTTGCGGCCTCGGTCGCACAGAAAGTACTCGGCCAGCATATCCATCATCCGCGCGCCGCACGGCGGCAGAAATTCGTCTCGGTCAGCGTTGGCGCCGCCAGTCTCAATCCCACGGGCGAACAGAATGCCGACATGCTGGTGCAGGCGGCCATGAAGGCGCTGTCGCGCGCCAAAGAGGACCACGAAGCGCCGGTGTCCGTGCTGCGGCCGGAAGACGTGGGTCAATGAGCCGGGGTTCGCGGGCGGTGCGCAGCGCTCTGGCGGCGCTGGTTTTGTCCGGCTTGGGCCTGTTTCCCTGTGCCGCGCAGCAGGCTCGGGTCGATGTGATTCTCGGTCGCTGGCTGACCGAGCCTCGCGATGGCATCATCGAAATCTCGCGCGCCAACGACGACAGCTATCAAGGCCGCATTGTCGGCGGCAACGATCCTCATAGGCTCGATGTGCACAATCCCGATTCCAGCCGCAGGCAGCAGCTGTTGCTCGGTCAGAGCATATTGCTGGGCATGCACCAGGACGGCGCCAGCAGCTGGTCGGGCGGAACAATCTACGATCCGGACTCTGGCCGCAGCTACAAATGCCACATCGAGCTGATCGATCAAGATCATCTCAAAGTACGCGGCTTCATCGGCCTGTCGCTGCTGGGACGCTCGCAAACCTGGACGCGCTATCTGGGCGCGTCGCTGGATTTATCGCCCGCCGCGCATTGAGCTGCGCTCGCGCCTGTCAACCGGGCTAGCGCGGCGCTGCTGCGGCGGTTGCCGATACCGGCGAGACCACGGCGATGACGCCGAAGGCGGGATGATCGAAGTACTGCCGCTCGTTGTACTTGACGCTGCGCATTTCGTTGATGCTGTAGGTGGCGCCGCCGCCGTTCAAGCTCAGATCCACACCCAGATGCAGATAGGTCGCGTGCTCCAGGTACACCATGCCGGTCAGACCCGGAGTATTGATGCCGAGGTCCGAGAGCGCGATGCCGATGTGCGTGCCCCAATTGGCCGCGGTTTGTATCCAGGCGGCGTGCGCGATTGGCCGCCAGGCGCCGCTGCTGCGCAGGCTCGCCTCCGTGCCGGCGAGCTTGTAGTCGCCCGCCGGAAGTACCCGCAGCACCTGCGGCGAGCCCCCGCGCGTACTCTCATTGCCGAAGCCGCGGCCCGGGGGCGGTGCGCTCCAATCCTCGCTGGCGCCGACGCTGGAATCGCGAAAGACGATGATCTCCACCCAGTACTGGGTCGCACCGGACTGCTCGGCCGGCGCCGGCAGCGGACTCAACAGCGCCACCAGCGATAGCAAATTCAGCAACGCGGTGGCCGATACGGCGCGCCTGGCTCGGCGAATATCGTTCATGAGGCTATGGTAGCAGGGCGCGGCGCTCATGCCCCCGCAGCTTCCGCTCCGGACAGGTAGCTCAGCAGCGCATCGGCGCGCACGAAACGCAGTTCGGCTTGCGGCAGCGCGCGCGTGATGCGCAGCTTCAATGGGCCTTCGAGCCGATATTCCTGCGCCTGGCGTTGGATCAATCCAAGGATGCGCGCGGTATCCACCCGGTTGTGCTCGTCGAATTGTATGCTGCCGCCGGCAGGCCCCAGTTCCAGGCGCCGAATCCCGAGCTCACGCGCACGCAGTCGCAGGCGCGCCAATTGCAGCAGATGATTGGCCGGCTCGGGCAACGCGCCGAAGCGATCGATGAGTTCGGCGGTCATGTCCTGCAAGGCGAGCGCATCGGCGCCGGCGATGCGCTGGTACAGCGCCAGGCGCAGATGCACATCGCCGACGTAATCCTCGGGCAGCAAGGCGGCCACGTGCAGCTCGATCTCGCTGACCGCCGCCAGCGGACGATCCAGCGCCGGCGCGCGCCCCTCGCGCATCGCCCGCACTGCATGCTCGAGCATGTCCAGATACATGGTCAATCCCACTTCGCTGAGCTCGCCGGTCTGCTGCTCGCCCAGGAACTCTCCGGCGCCGCGGATCTCCAGATCGTGGGTAGCCAGCACGAAGCCGGCACCCAATTCTTCCAGTGATTCGATCGCTTCCAGGCGCTTGGCCGCATTGCCGGCCAGATGCTTACGTGAGGGCACGATCAGGTAGGCGTATGCGCGATGATGCGAGCGCCCGACCCGGCCGCGCAGCTGGTGCAGCTGCGCCAGTCCCAAACGGTCGGCGCGGTCGATCAATATGGTGTTGGCGCTCGGCACGTCGATGCCGCTCTCGATAATGGTCGTGCAGGCCAGCACATTGAAGCGCCGATGATAGAAATCGACCATGAGCTGCTCGAGTTCACGCTCGCGCATCTGCCCGTGGCCAATGCGCACGTCCGCCTCCGGCACCAGCGCGGCGAGGTCTGCCGCTGCCTTCTCGATGCTCTGGATCTCGTTATGCACGAAGTACACCTGACCGCCGCGCCGCAGCTCACGCAGCACCGCTTCGCGCACTGTCGGGGCGTTCCATTCGATGACGAAGGTCTTGATTGCCAGGCGTGCGGCCGGCGGCGTGGTGATCAGCGACAGATCGCGCAGCCCGCCCAAAGCCATGTTCAAGGTTCGTGGTATGGGCGTCGCGGTCAGCGTCAGCACGTGCACTTCGGCCCGCAACGCCTTGAGCCGTTCCTTGTCGCGAACGCCGAAGCGATGCTCTTCGTCGACCACAATCAGACCGAGGTTGCTGAACCGGGCATCGGCGTGCAGCAGCCGGTGGGTGGCGACCACGATGTCGACCGTGCCGCGCTCGAGCCCCTGGAGCACGGCCGTGGTCTCGCCGCTGGAGCGAAAGCGCGACAGGGCCTCGATACGCACCGGCCAGTCGGCGAAGCGGTCGCGGAAGCTTTGCAAATGTTGCTGCGCCAGCAGTGTGGTCGGCACCAGCATCACGACCTGGCGCCCGGCCTGCACGGCGACGAAGGCGGCACGCATGGCCACCTCGGTCTTGCCGAAACCCACATCGCCGCAGACCACTCGATCCATTGGCTTGACCGACTGCATGTCCTTGAGCACCTGACGGATCGCCTCGGCCTGATCGGCGGTCTCCTCGAACGGGAAACCGTTGGCGAAGGTCTGATACTCCAGCTCGCGCGCGATCAACGGCGAGGCCTGATGAGCCGCGCGGCGCGCATGCAGATCGAGCAGCTCGGCGGCCACGTCGCGTACCGCCTCGGCGGCGCGGCGGCGTGCGCGCGCCCATTGGTCGCTGCCGAGCTTGTGCAGCGGCGCGGACTCGGGCGCGCCGCCGGTATAGCGGTTGACCAGATGAATCGAATGCACCGGCACATACACACGGTCGCCGTCGCGGTACTCGAGCACCAGGAATTCATTGCTCTGCTCGGCAATCTCCATGCGTTGCAGTCCGACATAGCGGCCGACACCGTAGGTTTCGTGCACGACCGGAGAGCCGGGTTCGAGACTCTGCAGGTCGCGCAGGATGGCAGCTGGATCCGATACGGCGGTGCGGCGCCGGCGGCGCTCCTGACGCGCCCGCGAACCAAACAGTTGCGACTCGCTGAGCAACAACAGCGGCGGCTCGCTCAGCGCAAGACCCGCCATGTCCTCGGCGACATTGATCGCGAGCAGCGCATCGCCGTCGGCGAACTGCTGCCAGGTCTGCACGGCTCGCGGCCGGCGCCCATGCGCTGCCAGCATCTCGGCGATGACCTCGCGCCGGCCCGGGGAATCGGCCGCAATCAGCACGCGGCCGGTAAAACTCGCGAGGAAGCTGGTGAGCGGTGCCAGCGGTTGCGCGGCACGCGCATCCAGACGGAAATCCGGTGGCGCGGTGGTGGCGAAATCGTGGACGCCGCCGAGGCGTTCGAACTCGTTGCCCGCGAAGCGCTCGATGCTCACGCCAGGCCGCGATTCCAACGCCGCGTGCAGTCCCGAGGGTTCGACGAAGGCCTCGGCCGGCGGCAGCAATGGCCGCTCGATGTCGTGGCGCCGGTCCTCGTAGCGCGTGCCGATGGCCTCCCAGGCGCGATCCAGCGCCGCAGCCAGACCCACATCGCTGGCCATGACCGCATCGGCCGGAACGTAGTCGGTGATCTGCGCCGTGGTCTCGAAAAACAATGGTAAGTAGAATTCAATGCCCGGTGGCGCAATGCCTTCGCTGACGCCGCGATAGACGCTCATGCGCGTGATATCGCCCTCGAAGCGCGCGCGATAGCGACGCCGGAAAGCGCGCACCGACTCGGCATCGAGCGGCAGCTCGCGCGCCGGCAGCAGCCGCAGCTGCTCGACGCTCTCCAGCGAGCGCTGCGAGTCGGGATCGAAGCGGCGAATGGTATCGATGCGATCATCCAGCAGATCCACCCGCACCGGCGCCGGCGAGCCCATGGGGAACACATCGAACAGCGAGCCGCGCAGCGCGAATTCACCGGGGCTGCTGACCTGGCCGACGCTGGCGTAGCCGGATTGCGCCAGGCGCAGCCGCAGGGGCTCGATCGCCAGCGGCTCACCGCGCCGCAGCTCGAAGCTGCGGGCTTGTACATAGGGCACCGGTGGCAGGCGCGTAAGCAGGCTGTCGACCGCCAGCAGCAGGATGCCGCGGCGTAATCCGGGCAGGCGCGAGAGCGTGCGCAGCCGCTCGGAGACGATATCCGGGTGTGGCGAGAAGATGTCATACGGCAACACCTCCCAGTCGGGCAGCGTTAGGATCTCCAGCGCCGGGCCCGCGAAGAAGCGCAATTCCGCGGCGAGTTGTTCGGATTCGCGCGTGTCCGCGGCGATAAAAACCCACGGCCGGGTATCGGCGGCGACCGCTTCGGCCAGCGCGAGCGCGCGGGCGCTGCCATGCAGCCCGCGCCAGCGCCAGTGTCGGATGACGGCGTCGGGCAGCGGCGGGTGTAGCAGAGTGGGCATGGAGGCGCGCGAGCTTAAACTGCCGCGGCGCGATTTCAAGCTCAAAACGCCGCCCGTGCGAGCAGCCCCTTAAGCGCCTACTCTCGAGGGGCCGCCGCGCGCTGCGGTGGCCGTCGGGCGCGATCGTCTCAGTGTAGAATTTACGATAGTTCGCCGCGGCGCGCCGCGGCTGCCCGCGATCCGCAAATCAATGAGGCATGTGATGAGCGCTCTGGTCGAAATTCGCAAATTAAGCAAGGTTTACCAGCGCGGGCAGCAGCAGATCGAGGTTCTGCACCACCTGGATCTCGACATCCAGGCGCGCGATTTCGTCGCACTCATGGGGCCGTCGGGTTCGGGCAAGACCACGTTGCTGAACCTGATCGGCGGACTGGATTCGCCCACCGACGGCAGCATCACGGTCGGTGAACAGCGCATCGACCGTTTGCCGGAGAGCGCGTTGGCGCGTTGGCGCGCGGCGCACGTCGGCTTCGTGTTTCAGTTCTATAACCTGCTGCCCATGCTGACGGCGCGCAAGAACGTCGAACTGCCGTTGCTGTTGACGCGGCTGTCGGCGGCGCAGCGCCGGCGCAATGCCGACGTAGCGCTGGAGCTCGTGGGTCTGGCTGACCGCACGGCGCACAAACCCGGTGAACTCTCGGGCGGACAGCAGCAGCGCGTGGCCATCGCGCGCGCCATCGTTTCCGATCCGACGCTGCTGGTATGCGATGAGCCGACCGGGGATCTGGACCGCCAATCAGCGGTCGAAGTGCTGAGTCTGCTGCAGCAGCTGAACCGCGAACACGGCAAGACCATCATCATGGTCACGCACGATCCCAAAGCCGCGGAGTACGCAAGCCACACGCTGTACCTCGATAAAGGCAGTCTGGCAGAGCGCGCCGGGCCGCTGCCGGCGTGAAATACCTGCACCTGATATGGGGCGCGATGTTCCGGCGCAAGACCCGCACGATCTTCACTCTGTTGTCGGTGCTCGCCGCCTTTCTGCTGTTCGGTCTGCTCGATTCGGTGCGCAGCGCCTTCGCCAATGCCGGCGGCAGCGTGGCCGGCGTCGATCGCCTGGTGACGGTCTCCAAAATCTCGTTCACTCTATCGTTACCCAAGAGCCTGCTGGCGCGCATCGAGGCCGTACCCGGCGTGTCGCAGGTCAGCTATGCCAATTGGTTCGGCGGGATCTATCAGGACCCGAAGAACTTTTTCGCCAATGAGGCGGTGGCCCCGAACTACCTGGATCTGTACCCGGAATGGCGCATCTCCGCAGTGCAGCGCGAGGCGTTTCGAAACACGCGCACCGGCGCGGTGGTCGGCGAGCGGCTGGCCAACAAGTACCACTGGAAGCTGGGCGATAAGGTCCCGCTGCAGGCGACCATCTTTCCGCAGAAGAGCGGCAGCAATACCTGGGCCTTCGATCTGGTCGGTATCTATCGCGAGATTGATCCCAAACAGAAGGACCAGGAGGACCAGCTATTTTTTAATTGGGATTATTTCGATGAGGCACGAGCTTTCGGCAACGGCAACGTCGGCTGGTACACCACCAGAGTGGCGGACCGCAACGCGGCTGGCCAGGTCGCGCAGGCCATCGATGCGCTGTCGGAGAACTCCGACCACGAAACCAAGACCCAGACCGAGCAGGCCTTCAATGCCAGCTTAGTCAGCCAGTTCGCCGATGTAGGTCTGATCGTGGGCGCGATCATGGGCGCGGTGTTCTTCACGCTGGTGCTGTTGACCGGCAACACCATGGCGCAGGCGGTGCGTGAACGCATTCCCGAACTTGCGGTGCTCAAGACCATCGGCTTTTCCAACCGCAGCGTCCTGACGCTGGTGCTGGCCGAATCGGTGCTGCTGATCGTGCTGGGCGGCGCCGCTGGACTGTTGCTGGCAGGGATCGTGGTCAGCGCGATCAGCTCGAGCATTGGCAGCATGCTGCCGATGATTCCGGTCGGCGCCGAGATCTGGCTGCGCGGCTTGGGACTGATGGTGCTGATCGGCTTGATCGTCGGGGCGTTACCGGCTCGGCGCGGGATGCGCTTGCGCATCGTTGACGCCTTGGCTGGACGATGAGCGCGCCATGAGCCGAGCAGGTTCGCCATGGCGCCGCCTGGGCACACTGCTGTCAACACTGATCGCTCTGACAGTTCCGATTGCGCTATTGATACTGGCGCCCTGGTGGCTGCTGTGCGCGCTGCTGTTGCTGTTGGCGCTGTGGTTCGCTGCCACGCGTGCCGGGCAGCAGAGCTGGTCGGTGGCGCAGATCGGAATACTGACCATGCCGCAGCGCCTGGGCTCGTCGTTGGTCGTGGTCATCGGCATCGCCGGCGTGGTCGCGGTGCTCGTGGCGGTGCTGGCCATGGCCGCCGGTTTCGAGGCCACGCTCAAGCAGACCGGCACGGATGACACGGTGATCGTCATGCGGGCCGGTGCGCAGACTGAACTCAATTCGGTGCTCGATCATGACAGCGCAATACTGGTGTCGCAGTTGCCGCAGGTGCAGCGCACGGCCGGCGGGCAGCCGATGGCTTCGCCCGAACTGGTGGTGGTGGCGTCGTTGCCGAAGAAGTCCACCGGAACGGATGCCAACGTGGAGTTGCGCGGTGTCGGCGAGCGCGCCTGGGAGTTGCGGCCGGCGCTGCGAATTACCGCCGGTCGCAAGTTCCAGCCAGGCCTGCGCGAGTTGGTCGCCGGCAAAGGCGCGCGGGCGCAATTCGCGGGCATGGATCTCGGATCGACACTCAAGCTCAATGGCCAGAGCTGGACCGTGGTGGGGGCGTTCGAGTCCGGCGATGCCTACGACAGCGAAATCTGGGGTGATGCCGACAGCGTCGGGCCCACTTACCGCCGCGGCAGCAGTACCACCTCGGTGACGGTGCGCCTGAGCGATGCGGGTGCGCTCGAGGCATTCAAAGCCGCACTCGCGAGCGACCCCAGGCTCAAGGTGGATGCCAAGACCACGCGTCAATACTACAGCGATCAGTCGGCGGATTTGTCGCACTTCATACGCATACTCGGCATTACGGTTGGATCGATCATGGCGATCGGTGCGGTGTTTGGCGCTCTGAATTCCATGTATGCGGCCGTGGCTGCGCGCACGCGCGAGATCGCAACCATGCGGGCTATCGGCTTTCGCGGCGTTCCAGTGATCGTATCGGTGCTGCTCGAAACGATGTTGCTGGCGCTGCTGGGCGGGGCGATTGGCGCAGGTCTCTCCTGGTCAATCTTCAACCACTACACGGCCTCGACTCTGGGATCGAACTTCAGCCAGGTGGTGTTCGCATTCGAGGTCACGCCGCTGCTGCTTTGGACAGGCCTCAAGTGGGCGCTGGCGATCGGCTTCATCGGCGGCCTGTTTCCGGCGCTGCGCGCTGCGCGCGCACCGGTAACCGCCGGATTACGTGAGCTCTGAGGCGCTCAGGAGGCGGTGACCACGGCGTCGATGACGTACTCGTTCTCAAAAAACACCGAGAAGGTAGGATAATCCCAGCGTGTAATCGCGGGCTTACCGACCGCCGGGTGCCGTTCCTGCGGCGCACCGAACTTGGCCTCGACCGTCTTCATGTTCATGCCGCGTGCAGGGCGAGGCACGTCTGAGTCGCGTACGCTGACCTGATCGTCGATGGCTACAGTCTCGGCGCGCACGGCGCCGCTGAGCAGGGCGATCAGCGCCACGGCCAGTGCCGCGATCCAGGCCGGTGGCATGACCGGAGCTCTAGTTCTGCATGTGCCTGTCATAGCGCACCTTGATGCGTTGGGATTCACGGAAGCCAACTATAGCACCGGGCTCGGAAATCGCCCCACCGAGGCCGCCGGTGCCGGCCAGTTTCTGTGATCCAAGTCCAGTTTCAGGGTGCCGTGTGCTTTAATGCCGGCCGATGTTTCAGCCGCTGCCAGTGTTTATCGGCCTGCGCTATGTGCGCTCGCGGCAGCACAAATTCTTTGTGTCACTGATCACCTGGGTGTCGCTGGCCGGGGTGTCGCTCGGGGTGGCCGCTTTGATCGTGATCCTGTCGGTCATGAATGGCTTCGAAGGCGAGCTGCGCGATCGATTGCTGGCCTTGGGCGCCCAGGCGCACGTGGTCAACGAGGGTGTGCCGGCCGCCGACAGCGAACAGGGGCTCATGCAGCGTTTGCAGGGGCTTCCGGGAGTAGTCGGTGTCTCGCCGTATATTGAGCTGACCGCGCTGGCGGTGCATTGGCCGGAGATGCTGCCGGTGTTGCTTCGCGGCATCGACCCGGCGCAGGAGCGGCGTGTTGCCGACGTGCGTCCGCTGCTGGTCGAAGGCACACTCGAGGCCCTGCAGCCTGGCAGCAATGCCGTGATCGTGGGCCGCGACATCGCCGATCAGCTGGGGCTGCGGGTCGGGGACCCGATGACGCTGCTGGTGCCGATGGCGGCGCCGGGCGGCCTGCCTGAACCGCGTCTGCGGCAGTTCACGGTCGGCGCCGTGTTTCAGGCCGGACTTGAGGATCTCGACAATACTCTGGTGCTGGCGCAGATCGCGGATGTACGCGCCTTCGCGCCGCGCTCACAGGGCACCAGCGGGCTGCGCCTGCGCTTTACCGATGCGCTGCAGGTCTCACAGTTCATGCCGGCGGTGCGTGCGGCGCTGGGCCCGGGTTATCGCAGCAGCGATTGGACCGAAGACAATGCCAGCTACTTCCGGGCCATCCGCATTGAGAAAACCATGATGGCGCTGATTCTGCTGCTGATCGTGGCGGTGGCGGCCTTCAACACCGTGGCGATGCTGGTCATGGTGGTCAATGACAAACGCACCGACATCGCCATTCTGCGCACCCTGGGCGCCTCGCCCGGCAGTGTGCTGCAGATCTTCCTGACCCAGGGGATTGCGATCGGCTGGTGCGGCGTGGCCGGCGGCCTGGCCCTGGGTGTTTTGGTCGCGCGTCACGTGGACAGCATTGTCCCGGTACTCGAACGGGTATTGGGCTTTCACTTCCTGGACGCCCAGGTGTACTACGTCACGACGATTCCGTCCGAGCTGCATTGGCACGATGTGCTGTGGATCGCCGCTGCCGCCTTCGGACTGACGCTGCTGTCGACGGTTTACCCGGCGCTGCGCGCGGCCGCTACGCCGCCGGCCGACGCTTTGCGCTACGAATAGCATGCCCTGGCGTTACGAATGGATGCTGGGCACGCGCTATCTGCGCGCCACACAGGGGCGCGGCTTTCTTTCGTTCATATCCGTGGTGTCGGTGCTCGGACTGGCAATCGGTGTGGCAGTGCTGATCGTCGTGCTCTCGGTCATGAACGGGTTTGAGCGCGAGCTCAAGACCCGCATACTGAGCGTCACCTCGCACGCGACGCTCATGGGTCTGGACGGCGCGCTCAAGGACTGGCGTGCCGATCAGGCGAATGCGCTGAAGATGCCGGAGGTGCTGGCCGCGGCGCCTTACATCGAAGCCCAGGCGCTGCTGATGCATGGCGAGCACACGGCCGGCACCACCATACGCGGCGTGCAGCCGCAGCAGGAGCGGCTGGCGGTCGGGCTCGCACAGCACATCGACGGCGGCCGCATCGAGGATTTGGCCGACGGCGGCTATCGCATCGTGCTCGGCGATGCGCTCGCCACCGCGCTGGCCGCGCACATCGGTGATGAGGTGGTGCTGATTGCGCCCAAGGGCGACGTCACACCCGCCGGGATCGAACCGCGCATGCGCCGCTTTCAGGTTGCGGGAATATTTCACTCCGGCATGTACGAATTCGATCGCGCCCTGGCGCTGGTGAATCTGCAGGACGCCGCGCGCGTGTATCAGATGGGCGATCGTGTCAGCGGCCTGCGGCTGGCACTGCGCGATCCATTCATGGCCCCGCGCGTGGTGCGCAATCTGGCGGTCAGTCTCGGCGGCGGCTACTACGTCAGCGATTGGACGCGCAATCACGCAAATTTTTTCCGCTCCATCGAGATCACCAAATCAATGTTGTTCGTGATCCTGCTGCTGGTGGTCGCGGTCGCGGCGTTCAACATCGTCGCGACCTTGGTGATGGTGGTGAAGGACAAGCGCTCGGATATCGCGATTCTGCGCACGCTCGGGGCCGGTCCGCGCAATGTGCTGGCGATCTTCACGATTCAGGGCACCTTCATCGGCCTTGCGGGCACCGCAGCCGGCGCGGCGCTCGGGCTGGCGCTGGCGGCGAACCTGGAGCGGCTGGTTCACGGACTCGAGCGTCTGCTCGGTACGCATTTTCTCGACGCCAAGGTGTATTTCATGAGCGATCTACCGGCCTATGCCGAATGGGGCGATGTGCTGCGTATTTGCGGGGTGGCCTTCGCACTGTGCGCTCTGGCGACCCTATATCCCGCCTGGCGCGCTGCCGGTACCCAGCCTGCGCAGGCTTTGCGGCATGACTGAGGAGGGCGTCACGGTTCTTTCGGCCCGCGGGGTGCGGCGCAGTTTCCGCGAGGGTTCGAGCACGCTCGAGGTGCTCTCGGGCGTGGAGCTCGAGGTCAAGCGCGGCGAACGGCTGGCGATTATCGGTGCATCAGGCTCAGGCAAGACCACGCTGTTGCAGATACTGGGCGGTCTTGACCGGCCCGACGCCGGCCGGGTCGAAGTCGATGGGCGCGATATTCACGCGCTCACCGAACGCGAGCGCGGAGTGTTACGCAATCGCAGCATCGGCTTTGTCTATCAGTTCCATCACCTGCTGCCGGAATTCTCGGCGCTCGAGAACGTGGCGATGCCGCTGCTGGTGCGACGCGAGCCGGTCAGCGGCGCCAGCGCCAGCGCCCGCGCGCTGCTGTCGCGGGTCGGGCTCGCGCAACGGCTCAATCACAGGCCGCATCAGCTCTCCGGTGGGGAGCGCCAGCGCACTGCCGTGGCGCGAGCGCTCGTGAGCGCGCCGCAGCTGGTACTGGCAGATGAGCCCACCGGCAATCTCGACGGCCGCAACGCCGAGCAGGTGTTTGCGTTGATGCTCGAGCTGAACCGCGAACTGGGTACCAGCCTGGTAGTCGTGACCCACGACCCGCGGCTGGCTGCGCGCATGGATAGGGTGCTGGAACTCGACGGCGGCGTGCTGCGTCAGCCGACCAGCTTGTAATTGCGGCGCCGCTCGCGTCGCGTGTGGTAGCGATGCATGGTCGCGGCCCGCCAGAAGTATTCGAGCGCGAAGCGTCCGGTGAGACCTAGAATTACGCCGCAGACCAGACAGCCGAGCAGGAACGGTTTCCACGCCGGCCCCAGGCCGTGCTCGAGCCAATTCCAGGTCAGGTGGAATTCGAAATGGCGCGGCTGGTGACGCAGCAGTGCTACGCCGACGCGGTAAGCGGCATAGTAGATGGGCACCATCGTGAACGGATTGACGATGTAGGTGGCCGCGATCGCCACCGCCAGATTGAGCCGCCACCAGATTGCCGCGAGCACCACCAGCGGCAAATGTATCGGCAGCGGGATGAAGCTTATGCCGATGCCGGCGCCGAAGGCGGCGGTGATCGAATGACGGTTCAGCGACCACAAATGTGAGTCGGTCAGCCTTTCGCCGAACACGCTCAGGTACCATTTGTGACGCCGCGCATGGATCACCTGAGCCAGTTTTTTGACTAATCTGCGAGGCATAGCAATGCGACTCTAACAGCTGCCTGATATGAGTCACACGCGCGCCGTCTCGAATTTGCGCTGTCGATGGCGCGCTTTAGGTATCATGCGGCCGCCGCGGCTGAAACGAAGCAGGAGTCGACGCCAGAAATGTGGGAAATCGTGCAGGCGGGCGGGGCACTCATGTGGCCCATCATGCTGTGCTCTGTCGTTGCCGCGGCAATCACACTGGAACGGCTCTGGACGCTGCAGGATCGGCGCGTTTTGCCGCCCGATCTGATGCAGAAGGTCTGGAAACTGGTCGAGGCGCATCAGATCAACGACAAGGTGATTCTGGCGCTCGAGCACAACTCACCCCTGGGCAGACTTCTGGCCGCGGGACTGCAGAACCGGCACCGCCCGCGGGAAATTCTGATGGAGCGGCTCGAGGACACGGGGCGGCACGTGGTCTACGAGCTCGAGCGCTATCTCAACACGCTGGGCACCATCGCCGGGGTGTCACCGCTGCTGGGGCTGCTCGGAACCGTGACCGGAATCATCAAAGCCTTCAACGCCATCAATGCCGGCGGCGGCGGCGACCCGCGCATGCTGTCCGGCGGCATTGCCGAGGCGCTGGTGGCGACCGCGGCGGGCCTGTGTGTGGCGATTCCGTCGCTGATCATGTACCGCTATCTGCGCAGCCGCGTCGAGCGCATCGTGGTCGAAATGGAAAAGAATGCCCTGCGGCTGGTCGATGCGGTCGATGCCGCTGGGCGCCGGCCGGCGGAGAAGCCGGCGGAGAAGCCTGCGGCGGCTGTTGTGCCGCCGGCCCCGGCGCAATCCCTGCAGACGGCCTCAGCCCCGCAAGCGGCGCAAGGCTAGCCGCATGAACCTCAAACCGCGCCGCCCCGAGGAGCCGGAGATCAACGTCATATCGCTGATCGACGTGGTGCTGCTGCTGGTGGTGTTTTTCATGATGTCTTCGAATTTCTCGGCCGAAGGCCGGCTGCGCATCCGCTTGCCGCAGGCGAGCGAGCAGGCGGCGGAGCGCGCCGCCGGCGAGGGGCTCGTGGTTACCGTCAGCGCCAGCGGCGCCTATGTGGTCAACGGCCGCGAACTGATCAACTCCGGCCCCGACACGCTGCGCGCGGCCATAGTGCAAAGTACTGCCGGGGCATCGCGCACCGCGCCGGTCACGATCCGCGCCGATGGCCGCGCCACACACCAGTCGGTCGTGACCGCCATGGACGTGCTGGGGCGTCTTGGCTTTACACAAATGAACGTCGCCACGCTCAAAGAGACCGGAACGGATTCGCCTTGAGCCGCATCGCGCCCGGCAGTCCTGCCAGCGCCGCACATGTTCAACGGGCGCGCGACGTCTATCTGCGGCTGCTGCGCTATGCCAGACCGTATACCGGCATGTATCTGCTGGGCGTACTGGGCATGATCATGTATGCCGGCACCGATCTGATCACGGTCTACTTCATTAAGACGTATCTGCAGAATACTTTAGCGCTGCAGCAAAATCCGCGGGTACTGCAGCTGTTGCCTTTCGGCGTGATCGTGATATTTCTGGTGCGCGGCGGCGGCGACTATCTGGCCAGTTACTTTCCCTCCTGGGTCGGGCGGCAGGTCATCAAGGCGATCCGCAGCGACTTGTTCGCGCAGTATCTGCGGCTGCCCACGGCGCAATATGATCAGGAAGCCTCGGGCACGATGCTCACGCGGTTGACCTACAACACTGAGCTCGTGGCCTCCGCCACCACCGATTCCCTGACGGTGATCATTCGCGATTCACTGTCGATCATATTCAACATCGGCATGCTGTTCTGGCTGAACTGGAAACTTGCGCTTTACGGGCTGACGGTCGCACCCCTGATCGCGTGGCTGGTGCGCAATGTCAATATCCGCTTCCGCCGCTACAGCACCCGCATCCAGAACTCCATGGGCGATGTTACGCGGGTGGCCAAGGAGGCATTGGATGCGCACCGCGTAGTCAAAGTGTTCAACGCGCAGGGACACATCCGCGCGCTGTTCGAGATCGCCAACGAGCTCAATCGCCGCACCAACGTGCGGCTGATTTCCGCACGTTCGAGCAGCAACCCGACCGTGCAGATGTTTTACGCCCTCGGACTGGCGGGGGTACTGTTCATTGCCAACCGTGAGATGACCGCCGGGCTGCTCACCATTCCCATGTTCGTGCCGTTTCTGATTGCCTTGATCCAGCTTACGCAGCCGTTACGCCGCGTGCTCAATGTCGCCGGTCCGCTGCAGCAGGGCATTGCCGCGGGCGCGAGCGTATTCGAAGTACTCGATTCCCCGAGCGAGAGCGAGGGCGGTACGCGCCCACTGGGACGGGCGCGCGGTGAGGTCGAATTTCGCCACGTCAACTTTGAGTACGCGGCGGAAAAAGGCGCTGTGTTGCATGATGTTTCGCTGATCGTGGCGCCGGGCACGACGGTCGCGATCGTCGGCCATTCGGGCAGCGGCAAGTCCACCCTGGTGTCGCTGTTGCCGCGCTTCTACGACCCGATCGCCGGCAGCGTGCTGATCGATGGGGTGGACATTCGCGAGTATCGTCTGTTCGATCTGCGCCGCCAGATCAGCCTGGTGAGTCAGGACGTGGTGCTGTTCAACGATACCATCCGCAACAACATAATCTTTGGTGCCAGCGACATCGACGAGGCGCAACTACAGGCCGCCGCGCGCGCCGCCTACGTGCTTGAGTTCGTCGAACAGCTGCCGCAGGGCTTCGATACCATCGTCGGCGATCGCGGCGTGATGGTCTCGGGCGGTCAGCGCCAGCGCATCTCCATTGCCAGAGCACTGCTGCGCGACACGCCGATTCTGATTCTCGATGAGGCCACCTCCGCGCTCGATACTGCCGCCGAGCGTCATATCCAGGAGGCGCTCGACCAGCTGGTGCGCAATCGTACGACTTTCGTGATCGCGCACCGGCTCTCGACAGTCGAGCGCGCCGATCACATCCTGGTGCTGCGTAACGGCGCGATCGTCGAGTACGGCGCTCATGCCGAGCTGCTGGCGCGTCACGGCGTCTACGCGGAGTTGTACCGCTCGCAATTCAGTGCCTAGTGCAAGCGTGGCATCGCGACTGGAAACAATCTGGTATCAGGCCTCGCCGCCCTGGGCGTTGCGGCCGCTGGCGCTGCTGTTTGGCCTGATCGTGCGCGTGCGGCGGGCCGCCTACGCGCGCGGTTGGCTCAGGTCGCAGCGGCTCGAGATTCCGGTCATCGTGGTCGGAAACCTGACCGTCGGCGGCAGCGGTAAGACGCCGCTGGTGATCTGGCTGGTCGCGCAACTGCGCTCGGCCGGGTTCGCACCCGGTGTGGTGCTGCGCGGCTATGGCGGCACCGCGGCGCGCGGGCGTACGCCCCAGCGCGTGCAGGCCGACAGCGATCCGGCGATGGTCGGTGACGAGGCGCTGCTGTTGCGCCGGCGCACGGGCGAGCCCGTCGCGGTCTGTCGCGACCGTGTACGTGCGGCGCGGCTGCTTGCCGGGGATGGCGTCAACGTGATCGTCTCGGATGATGGTCTACAGCACCTTGCCTTGGCGCGTAACTTTGAAATTGCCGTCATCGACGGCGAGCGTGGGTTCGGCAACGGCTATCTGCTGCCTGCCGGACCTCTGCGTGAGCAGCGCACGCGGCTCGGTCAGGTGGATGTTCTGGTGGTCAACGGCGAGGGCAGCTTCTGGGCCGAGACGGTCGCCGAGCGGACTCGCGGCGTGCCGCGCGGGGGCAGCGCGCCAGCCGGTGTGGGCCCGGGCCGGCCCTTTACCATGCGGCTCAAAGGCGAACGGCTGGTGGCGTTGACTGCCGGCGCTGAAGTCCTGGCGCTCTCCAGCCTTGCCGGCTGCCGCGTCCATGCGCTGGCCGGTATAGGCCATCCGCAGCGATTTTTCGCGCAGCTGCGGGCCGCGGGGCTCGAAGTCATCGAGCATGCCTTTGCCGACCACCATCGCTACCGCGCCGAAGAACTCGTGTTCGAGGACACTTTGCCGGTACTGATGACCGAGAAGGATGCAGTAAAATGCCAGGCGTTGGGTGGCCCGAACCAATGGTATCTGCCGGTCACGGCCAGTTTTGCCGAAGCCGAGTCCGCAGCACTGCTCGGGCGCCTGCGCCGATCTCTGGAATTCCGGGACCGTTCGTGATTGCGGGAGACTGATTTGGATGCACGACTGCTCGATATCCTGGCCTGCCCCGTCTGCAAGGGGCCGTTGCGGTTCGAGCGCAAGCAGGAGCTGCTGATCTGCCGCGGCGACCGGCTGGCGTATCCGATTCGCGATGGCATCCCGGTCATGCTCGAAGACGAGGCACGGGTGCTCGCCCCGAGCGATCCCCTGCTCGAGCTTTAGACGCCTTCGCAAGGTATGTTCCGCGTCGTCATTCCGGCGCGTTTTGGCTCGACGCGGCTGCCGGGCAAACCGCTGTTGCTGCTGGCTGGTAAGGCCATGATCCAGTGGGTCTACGAGCGCGCCCGTCGTTCCGGGGCACAGCAAGTCATCGTTGCTACCGATGATGAGCGCATCGCGCGGCTGGTGCGCGAGATGGGCGGTGAGGTGTGCCTGACCGCATCGACACATATCTCGGGCACCGATCGCATTGCCGAGGTCGCGCGCCGTGAAGCATGGCGCGACGGTGACATCGTCGTGAACCTGCAGGGCGATGAGCCGCTGATGCCCGAAGCGCTGATCGATCAGACCGCCGCGCTGCTGGCCGCTCACGCCAGCGCCGATCTGACCACGCTGTCCGTGCCGCTCGAGTCGGTGGCGGCGCTGCTCGATCCCAATGTCGTCAAGGTGGTCACGGACGCGCAAAAGCGTGCATTGTATTTCAGCCGCGCAGCAATTCCCTGGTCGCGCGATGGCGCGGCCAGCGGCCATTCAAGCCAGAGCAGTTACGCCGGCGCGCAGCGGCATCTGGGGCTGTATGCGTATCGCGTATCGGCGTTGCTGCGGCTGGCGGCGCTGCGGCCGGGCGTGCTCGAGCAGATCGAGAAGCTCGAGCAGCTGCGCGCTCTCGAGCACGGCATGGACATTCGGGTCGCGCAGGCAGCCGTGCCGCCTGGTCCGGACGTCAATACGGCCGAGGATCTGGCCGCCGTAGCGGCGCTGCTGGAAGCCGGCCGCTGACGGGCGCGGGCATGCCGCGCCCGGCCGCCGAAGCTATTCGTTGTGAGCAGGACCGCCCGGACCGGGCTCGGCCGCCGGCGCCGACGACCACACCACGGACGGCTTCTGCTCGCTCGGGGCCGCCGCCGGTGGTGCGCCTCGCTCGCCACCGCTGCTCTCGCCACCGCTGCGCTCGCCACCGCTGTTCTCCCGGCCGCTGACGTGGCTCGATCCTTCCGGCGTGGGGGAATAGTTGCCGTGGCTCGTGCCACCGCCCTGGTTGCCGTTGAATGGGGCCTCGTGATGCTCGTGCTGCTCGTGATCCGCCTCCGGCGCACCCCAGCTGTAGTTCGGATCCGCCGGGGGACCGCCTTCCGGGTGTCCGGAGTCCCCTTGCTGCGCGGGCGAGTTCGGTCCCTGCATGGCATCGCGATTACCGCCACCACCGCCACCACCGCCACGGCGTCGGCGCCTACCGCCTCGACGTGAACGACTGCGCGGACGGTCCGTGGCTGCCTGGGCCGAAGGGCCTGCGTGTTGCTCGATCGACTCGGGCCTGGGAGCGCCCTCAAGACTCTGCGGGGCAGGCTCCTGCTCTCGCTGGGCCTCAGTCTGACGCGGCTCATCGCGTCGTGGTTCGTCTCTGGGCGGCTCGTCACGGCGTGGCTCGCGCCGCGGCTCCTCGCGCGCTCGCTCGTTGCCCCGGCTGGCGTCCGCGCCGCTGCGGCCGATGTCAGGACGTCTTGGCTGATCGCGACGTGCGCCCTCAGGGGGGCGCCGCCCGGGACGCCGTTCGCGTCCGCGTGCGCCGTCTCGGCGCGCGTTGCCACCGCCACGCGAGGATTCGCGACGCGGCTCAGGTGCCGCGGCAGCTGAGCTCGTCGCCGCCGGGGCCTGCGCGATCCCGCTCGGCTCGGTGCCGAACAGCCGTTTCACGCGGCCCCAGAAGCCTCCGCTGGGCGTCTCATGCCCGGCAGCGGCTGCAGTCACCGCCACAGGGGCCGCGGTGATGGGCGCCGCCGTCCTGGGCAGCAGCGCCGCCACCGCAGGCAGCTCAGCCGGACGTTTTTCGCGTTCGGCGATCGGATCGATGGTCGCCGGAGCCGCCGGAATCTGGTAGCTGATCTGCGAGTTCTCAGGCAGCAGCGTCTCATCGTCACGCACGCGCCGGATGGAATACTCGGGTGTCTGAATGTGCGGATTGGGCACCAGCACCAGCTGGGCGTGGCCCTTGTCCTCGAGCGCGCGTAGCGCATCGCGTTTCTCGTTGATCAGATAGGTGGCAACCTCGACCGGAAGCTGCACGATGATGCGCGCGGTGCGGTCCTTGCGCGCATCCTCGCTGATCAGCCGCAGGATCGACAATGCCATGGACTCGACGCTGCGAATGCTGCCGATGCCGTTGCAGCGCGGGCACACCAGGTGACTGGAGTCTCCAAGGCTGGGACGCAGCCGCTGGCGCGACATTTCCAGCAGACCGAAGCGCGATAGGCGCCCGATCTGTATGCGCGCCCGGTCCATCTTCATCGCATCGCGCAGCCGGTCCTCGACGTCGCGCTGGTTCTTGGTCGACTCCATGTCGATGAAGTCGATGACGATCAGACCGCCGATATCGCGTATGCGCAATTGGCGCGCAATCTCCTCGGCGGCTTCCAGGTTGGTATTGCAGGCCGTGGTCTCGATGTCGCTGCCGCGAGTGGCGCGCGCAGAGTTGATGTCGACCGATACCAGCGCCTCGGTGTAGTCGATCACGAGGCTGCCGCCCGAGGGCAGTTGCACCTTGTGCGCGTAGGCCGATTCGATCTGACTTTCAATCTGGTAGCGCGTGAACAGCGCGATGTCGTCGGTGTAGAGCTTGAGCTTGCGGTGCGCGTCATTGGGCATGAAGCGCTCCATGTACTCCTGCGCCTTCTGAAACGCGCTGTCGTCATCGACCAGAATTTCGCCGATGTCGTCGGCCAGATAATCGCGCAGGGCGCGAGTGACCGCGTCACTCTCCTGATACACCAGGAACGGCGCGCCGCGGGTTTGTGCCGCTTCGGCAATCGCCTCCCACTGGGTTTTGAGATTGTCGAGATCCCACTGCAGCTCGGCAGCCGTGCGGCCGACGCCCGCAGTGCGCACAATGGCGCCCATCGTGTCGGGCACGACCAGCTGATTCATGATCTCGCGCATCTGATCGCGCTCTTCGCCTTCGATACGGCGCGAAACTCCGCCGGCACGCGGGTTATTGGGCATGAGCACGAGGAAGCGGCCAGCCAGACTGATAAACGTGGTGAGCGCTGCGCCTTTATTACCGCGCTCTTCCTTCTCGACCTGGACCAGCAGTTCCTGGCCTTCGGTCACGAGCTCGCGGATGTTGAGCCGATTGCCCTGCGGCTGGGTGCGAAAATACTCGCGCGAGATTTCCTTGAGCGGCAGAAAACCGTGCCGCTGCGCTCCATACTCCACGAAAGCCGCCTCGAGCGAAGGCTCGACGCGGGAGATTCGGGCTTTATAGATATTGGCTTTTTTCTGTTCCCTTGAGGGTATTTCAATGCTCAGGTCATAGAGCTTCTGTCCATCCACCATTGCAACCCGCAGCTCTTCCTGCTGAGTCGCGTTCACTAACATTCTTTTCATTTGCCTCTGCCAAAATTGAATGAGAGGCCGGGATCATCGGAGCATGCACTTGTGGGGGCAGGCTCGCGAAACCGACGGGGGCAGCGGGGAGCTCGAGGATTGATCGGCGCGTCGTTTTTGTCATCGACTCTGTATCATTGACTCGTGGCCGCCTTGTTCGGCGGCGCGCCGGAAACTCTTGAGGTCCACTGACCAGCGGCGCGCTCGTGGGCTCGAACTTGCGGAGGAGCTACTACAGGCGAGCGCGGACCGGATCGGCCGACTCATTGCGATGGCCTCGATATCGAGGACCAACTACCATGCGGCGCCATGGCCGCACTCTTGTTGCCGTGGCGCCGGACCCACTTC
>Ga0302314_10004563_pt1 | contig 25440 bp, 17 predicted proteins | sample III_Palsa_N2_3_FD_200533 | JGI IMG/M metagenome (GOLD analysis project Ga0302314, IMG submission 200533) | Peat permafrost microbial communities from Stordalen Mire near Abisko, Sweden - III_Palsa_N2_3 | ecosystem: Environmental > Terrestrial > Soil > Palsa > Peat permafrost | place: Sweden... | reverse complement strand
GATGGTCACGCGGCTCCAGAGGAGCCACCTGGCTGCGACGGGCCGCACGAGGACACAGCGCAGCGTCCAGCATATGAAGTGAACCCTGGCTGGTCAATTAGACCAGGCTACGACTCGGCCTCAGAACAGGGAACCATGACCGTCCTGCGCGTGCAGGGGTTTGTGTTGCCCACTGGTGAACCAGTCGACCTGTATGCCGACGGTGACCGGTGGACCGACGATCCCGTCCCCGGCGCCGCGGGCGCCGAGGCGGGCGTGACGATCCCTGGGCCTGTCCGGCCTGGAGCCGGGCGCGCCCGCCGACGCGGTCGGCTACGACGCCGACCCGCGCACCGACCTCCGCATCCTCGACCACCCGCGCGCCGTCATCCTCCGCGGCCGCCTTGTTCGACTGGGGACGTAAACCACAACCGATAGTGCTGGGACTTTGACCGCTGGGGGCGGCCAAAGTCCCAGCACTCATTCGATCTTGGTGTATTTATCACGATAAATCGGGCGTGGTCGGTCGGTGAGCGGGGTGGTGGGTGAGCGGGGTGGTGGGTGGGCGGGGTGGTGGGTGGGCGGGGTGGTGGGTGGGCGGGGTGGTGGGTGGGCGCGCTGGGATGATCGCCTCATGGAGTACACGTTTCGGGCGGGGGCGGCTACTGATCGTGGGCTGATCTGGCGCGGGGAGCTTGCCTACATGCGGGCGATTGAGCCGGAACACGAGCAGCGGTGGCTGATGGCGACCGGTCGCCACCTCGACCTGTGGACCGCGAACCTGGGGCACGCGGTGCTGGCCGAGGCCGACGGGGAGCCGGCCGGCTATGAGCTCTGGATGGCCGACGGGGACCAGGCGGTCCTGGTGACGATCCACGTGCTGGCCGAACACCGGCGGCACGGGCTCGGCGCCCGGCTGCTGGCGCGGTTCATCGACGACGCCCGCACGGCCGGTGCCGCGGCCGTCGTCCTCTCGGTGAAGGACGCGAACCCGGCGGTCCGGCTGCAGCAGAGCCGGGGGTTCGAGCGCGGCGACGACCGGGACGGCTACCGCACGTACGCGCTGCCCCTGGCATAATCGCGGCCGCCAAGCAGTCGCCCCGATCGCGTCAGTGGCCGGCGTCGAACCAGGAGCGGCCGGTGCCGGTGCTGACCTCGAGGGGGACGCGCAGCTCGGTGGCCCCGCCCATCTCGGTCTTGACCAGGTCGGTCAGGGCGTCGAGCTCGCCCGGCGCCACCTCGAAGATGAGCTCGTCGTGGACCTGGAGCAGCATCCGCGACCGCAGGCCGGCCTCGGCCAGGGCGGCGCGGACCCGGAGCATCGCCACCTTGATCACGTCGGCGGCCGAGCCCTGGATCGGCGCGTTCAGCGCCATCCGCTCGGCCATCTCCCGGCGCTGCCGGTTGTCCGAGGTGAGGTCGGGCAGGTAGCGCCGCCGAGCCATGATCGTCTGGGTGTAGCCGTCGAGCCGGGCCTGGGCCACGATCGACTGCAGGTAGTCCCGGACCCCGCCGAACTCCTTGAAGTAGTCGTCCATCAGGCCGCGGGCCTCCTCGACGGAGATGCGCAGCTGCCCGGACAGGCCGAACGCGGACAGGCCGTAGGCGAGCCCGTAGTTCATCGCCTTGATCTTCGCCCGCTGCTCGCCGGATACGTCGGCCGGCTCGACGCCGAAGACCCGGGACGCGGTCGCCGCGTGGAAGTCGTGGCCCGACTCGAACGCGGCCAGCAGCGCCTCGTCGGCCGACAGGTCGGCCATGATCCGCAGCTCGATCTGGCTGTAGTCCGCGGTCAGCAGCGTCTCGTAGCCCTCCCCGACGACGAACCCCTGCCGGATGCGGCGGCCGAGCTCGGTGCGGATCGGGATGTTCTGCAGGTTCGGGTCGGTCGAGGACAGCCGGCCGGTCGCCGCGATCATCTGGTTGTAGGTCGTGTGGATCCGGCCGTCCTCGCCCGACATCGGGATCAGCGAGTCGACGATCGACTTGAGCTTGGCGACGTCCCGGTGGTGCAGCAGGTGCTCGAGGACCGGGTGCCCGGTCGACGCGAGCAGCGTGGTCAGCGCCTCCGAGTCGGTGGTGTACCCGGTCTTGATCTTCTTGGTCTTGGGCAGCCCGAGCTCGGTGAACAGCACCTCCTGGAGCTGCTTGGGCGAGCCCAGGTTGAACTCGTGCCCGACGACCGCGTAGGCTGCCTGCTCGGCCGCCTTCACCTCGCCGTGCAGCGTGGCCGACATGTCGGCGAAGTGGTCGGCGTCGGCCGCGATCCCGATCCGCTCCATCTCGGCCAGCACGTAGACCAGCGGCAGCTCGATCTCGTGCAGCAGCCGGGTCGCGCCCCGGGAGTCCAGCTCCTGGTCGAGCGCGTCGGCCAGGTCGAGGGTGGCCACCGCCCGCTGAACCAGCGCGATCGAGGCCTCGAGCTCGGCCGAGCCGTCCAGCGTCAGCTGAACCCCGGCGCCGGAGTCGGCCCGCAGCTCCTTGCCCAGGTAGCGCAGCGAGAGATCAGCGAGATCGAAGGTCCGCTGGCCGGGCAGGGCGAGATAGGCGGCGAGCGCGGTGTCGCTGCTCAGATTCTGGAGAACGTACCCGTGCGCTGCCAGAGCGTGCATCGGGCCCTTGGCGTCGTGCAGCGCCTTCGGGTGCTCCGCGCTGGCCAGCCACTCCCCCAGGGCCCGGTCGTCGTCCGGGGTCAGCGCCACCGGGTCGATGTACGCGCCCGCGCCGTCCCCAGTCGCCAGGGCGATGCCGGTCAGGGTACCCGTGCCCCGGCCCCAGGAGCCGGTGACAGCAAGCCCGGTACGTTCACCCGATTGGTGACTCGCGAGCCAGGCGGCGACCTCACCGGGGCCGAGAACGGACGCGTCGACCTCGAACCCCGGGTTCTGCTGGCCGTCGGCCGCGGCGGCGGCCGACGGCGCGGACACGCCGTTGATCCCGTCCGGCAGGGTCGTGTACAGCCGGTCGCGGAGGACGCGGAACTGGAGGGTGTCGAAGAGCTGGTGGATCGTGCCCCGGTCCCACGGCACCGGGGCCAGGTCGGCCGCGGTCGCGCCGACCGTTTCCGTCGGCAGGTCGCGGATCAGCGCGGTGAGCTGGCGGTTCTGCATCACCGAGCCGAGGTGCGCGCGCAGCGCGTCGCCGGCCTTGCCCTTCACCTCGTCGACTCGGTTGACCAGGTTCTCGAGCGAGCCGTACTCCACGATCCACTTGGTCGCGGTCTTCTCCCCCACGCCCGGGATCGAGGGCAGGTTGTCGCTCGGGTCGCCGCGCAGGGCGGCGAAGTCGGGGTACTGGGCCGGGGTCAGCCCGTACTTCTCCTGCAGGGTCACCGGGTCATAGCGCCGCATGTCGGACACGCCGCGGCTGTTGTAGAGGACCGTCACCCGGTCGTCGATCAGCTGGAAGGTGTCGCGGTCGCCGGACACGATGAGGACCTCGCAGCCCTCGGCACTGGCCTGGGTGGCGAGGGTGGCGATGATGTCGTCGGCCTCGAAGCCCGCGGCCGACAGGTGCCGGATGCCGAGCGCGTCGAGGACCTCGAAGATCAGGCTGACCTGGCTGCGGAACTCGTCCGGGGCCTTGGTCCGGCCGGCCTTGTACTCGACGTACTGCTCGTGCCGGAACGTCGGCTCGCTGCGGTCGAACGCCACCGCCACCCGGGTCGGCTTCTCGTCCCGCAGGACGTTGATGAGCATCGCGGTGAAGCCGTACACGGCGTTCGTCGGCTGGCCCGTCGTGGTGGAGAAGTTCTCCACGGGGAGCGCGAAGAACGCGCGGTACGCCAGCGAATGCCCGTCGAGCAGCAGGAGCCTGTCAGTCACCCTCCTGATCCTATGACCGCGCGGCGGTGCCCGGCAGCCGTTGTGCTGGCCGCCGGGCACCGGTGCGGTCGCTAGGTGTTACCCGTTGGACGAGAACGCGAAGATTGTCGACGTGGTGAAGGTGTGGTCCGGGCGGAGCGTCGTGGTCGGGAAGGACGCGTTGTTGGGCGAGTCGGGGAAGTGCTGGGTCTCGAACGTGTACCCGGCGCCCTGGCGGTAGGTGTCGCCGCTGATGCCGGTGAGCGTGCCGGTGAGGAAGTTAGCGCTGTAGAACTGGACGCCGGGCTGGTCGGTCCAGACGGTCAGCTCGCGCCCGCTGGAGGGGTCCCAGGCGTGCGCGGCCAGGTTGAGCCCGGCCGGCCCGGTGGTGCTCGCGGTCTGCCGGTTGAGGATCCAGCTGTGGTCGTAGCCCTGGGCGATGGCCAGCTGGCTCTCGCCCTTGGTCAGCGCGTCGAAGCTCGCGGGAACGTTGTCCGGCGCGCTCACGTCGTCGATCCGCGACCCGACCTGGCGCGGGCTGATGAAGTCGAACGGCGTGCCCTTGACCGAGACCCCGTTAGCCAGCGGCAGCGGGATCTGGGTGGTGTCGGTGGGCGAGTACCGGTCGGCGTTGATCTGCACGTACTGGCGGTAGGCCGAGCCCGCCGCCGAGCCCTGCCCGGCCAGGTTGAAGTAGCTGTGGTTGGTCAGGTTCACGACCGTGCTCAGCGACGTCGAGTCGTTGTGCGCCTGGTAGTGGATCTCGTACTGGTCCTGGTTGTTCAGGGTGTAGGTCACGTCCACGGTGAGCTCGGCCGGGAAGCCGGTGCACCCGTCCGGGCAGCCGGGGCTGCCCTTGGCCCCGCTGGCGTCGCCGTTCGGGCTGACCAGCTGGAGGGTGACGCCGACCTCGTTGCTCGTGTGGATCTCGGCGACCTGGGACCAGACGTGGTCACCGAAGCCGACCAGGCCGCCGTGCAGGGTGTTGCCGTTGTTGTTGATCGGGAGCGTGTAGGTCTTCCCGTTGAGCTTGAAGGTGCCGCCGGCGATCCGGTTGGCGTACCGGCCGACGGTCTCGCCGAAGTACGGGCCGCCGCTGGCGGTGACCGGCGGGCTGTCGTTGGTGAGGTAGTCCTTCATGGTCTTGAAGCCGAGCACCACGTCCGCCGTCTTGCCGTTGCGGCCGGGGACGTTGATCTCCTGGGTGATGCCGCCGAAGGACAGCAGGTCCACGCTCATGCCCCGGGCGTTGGTCAGCGTGTACCGGTAGGTGCGGGTCTCCTTGCCGGTGTACGGCTCGACCGTGCTCCCGAAGTACCGCTTGGCGATGCCCAGGTTTCCGTGGTAGCCGGGGCTGGCCGCGGTCGCGGGGGTCGCGGGGGTCGCTCGGGTCGCTGGGCTCGCGCTCGCCGCGGGCGCGCTGACCGCCGCGGCCGCGGCGAGCGCCGCGATCGCGATGGCCGCGGCGGCGATCGCGGGCCGGCGGGTCAGCCAGCGTTTATGCCTGGGCTCTGCCTGTGTGCTCTGCGTGCTCATACGGCTTCCCTTCGTTGGGTCCCGTTGGCCGCCCCAGTGGGCCCAGAGGCGGCCAGCATGCGCATGCCCTACCAAGCACGATTGTGAGCGGTAACACCACAAAAGTCACGCGCTGTCCGACAAATAACGCCAGGCGCCCTGGTCCGGGGCCTAGCGCGTTCTCGTCGCCGCACCACCGCGACACGCCGACGCTATGAGATTGTTATCAATGCCCGGCCGACCACGCTCCGCTGCTAAACGCGCTGCTAGCGTCGCCGCCGCCCGATGGGCGCGGCCGAGGATTGCCCTGTTCGCAGCCGCTATGCCCCGCCATCGAGCCGACATCGCTATCGTTCGCTCACGTATCCGGACAGATCCGGGTAAACACACCGGAATCGCTGGTGAACGGTTGGTGGTCCGCTGGGCGAACTCTGCTTTGCCGTTGGGACGCGGGGTCGCTAACGTAACGACAGCGGACCCGGGGGCCCAAGTAGAGAACGTGTCTGCCCGGGGAAGGCGGACACGGTACCAACGGGTCCCCGGGTCCCTCCTTAAGCTTCTACGGATGCCGGCCCTATTCGGATTTCTCGTCGGCCGCCGGGGCCGGGGCGTTGGCGCTCATCGTCCCCTCGATCACGGCCTCGGCCACCTTGCGCATCGTCAGCCGGCGGTCCATGGACGTCTTCTGGATCCAGCGGAACGCCTGGGGCTCGGACAGGCCGTGCTCGGACTGGAGCAGGCCCTTGGCCCGGTCGAGCAGCTTGCGGACCTCGAGGCGCTCGCGCAGGGTGGTGACCTCCCCGTCGAGCGCGCGGATCTCGGAGAACCGGCTGACCGCCATCTCGATCGCGGGCACGAGATCGGCCTTGGTGAACGGCTTGACCAGGTAGGCCATGGCGCCCGCGTCCCGCGCCCGCTCCACCAGTTCCCGCTGCGAGAACGCGGTGAGGATCACCACCGGGGCGATCCGGTCGGCGGCGATCCGCTCGGCGGCCGAGATCCCGTCGAGCACCGGCATCTTCACGTCGAAGATCGCCAGGTCAGGCTTGAGGGAGGTCACCTTCTCGATGGCGGTCTCGCCGTCACCCGCCTCGGCGACGACCGCGTACCCTTCCTCCTCAAGCATTTCCTTCAGGTCGAGGCGGATCAGCGCCTCATCCTCCGCAATAACGACTCGCAACGCATTCTGGCTCACGCCCAAGAGCCTACAGTGAACCGGTACATTGTCTTCGAGCGCCGCCCGGTTTACGCCGCCAGGCGGCCATGCCCCGGTAGACCAACGGCAGAGTCCATGGCCTCAAACACCATCAAGTGTGGGTTCGAATCCCACCCGGGGCACAGTAGGACGACGGCGGCAGGCCCTGGACCGCATCGGCAGCGGGCTCAGCCTCCGCTCGATCAGCAGGTCAACCGGCATCAACCGGTCAACGCTCCGTGAATGGCGCGACCATACGGAAAAGTCGCAAAGATCACAAGCGTCCTGCCCGCGCCACGCGACGAGCCCACGTTTCCGGAGCCATGCGCTGACTACGCGTACCTATTGGGCCTCTATCTGGGCGACGGCTGTATTTCCGTGGCCGGCGCCGACGCCTGGCCCGGTCTCATCCAGGAATGCTCACGGGCCATGCGGGCGATTCGGCCCGCGACAAGATTTTGATGGTTCAGAAACAAGGAGGCGGTGGCCCGGCTTGACGAGTTCGCCGGGCCGAAGTACTGATCATCGTGGCACTCCCGCCGCTACCGGCCGAGACTGAGGATCCAGCGATGACCGATGAACTCGTCCGTCCGACCCACCGGCTCTGGCTCGCGCAGCACACCCTCGGCCTCCTCGCGTTCGGCCGCCGCTCGCCGCATCCGGACGGCGGTGCCCGCTGGCTCGACGACCAGGGCGCGCCCCGGGACGACCTGCCGACCTACACCTGGATCACCGGCCGGATGGTCCACGTGTACAGCGTCGGCGCCCTCCTGGGCGTGCCCGGGGCGGCGCCGGTCGCCGAGCGGGCCCTGGCCGGCCTGACCGGACGGCTCCGGGACCGCGACGACGGCGGGTGGTACCACGCTCTGGCGCCCGACGGCGCCCCCGAACCGGGCAAGGAGTGCTACGACCACGCCTTCGTCCTGCTCGCCGCCGCCTCGGCCAGCCAGGCCGGCCTCGGCGGCGCTGAGAGCCTGCTGGCCGACGCGCAGCGGACCTTCCTCGACCGGTTCTGGGACGAGGAAGCGGGGATGTGCGCCGACCGCTGGGACACCAGCTTCACGACCCGCGACCCCTACCGCGGCCTCAACGCCAACATGCACTCGGTCGAGGCGATGCTGTCGGTCGCCGGCGTCACCGGCGACCGCGCCTGGATGGACCGGGCGGCCCGGGTCTGCCGGTTCGTCGCCGACAGCGCGCGGGCGCACTCCTGGCGGCTGCCCGAACACTACGACAGCGCCTGGACGCCGCTGCTCGAGTACAACCGTGACCGGCCCGACGACCAGTTCAAGCCGTTCGGCGCGACCGTCGGCCACGGGGTGGAGTGGTCGCGGCTGTTCCTGCACCTCGAGGCGGCCCTCGCCCCCGAGCCGGCCCCCTGGCTGCCCGACGCGGCCACCCGGCTCTTCGACCGGGCGGTGGCCGACGGGTGGGACGCGGACGGGCGGCCGGGCTTCGTCTACACCACCGACTGGGACGGGACGCCGGTCGTCCGTGACCGCCTGCACTGGGTGGTCGCCGAGGCGATCAACGCCGCCGCCGCGTTCCACCGGCGGACCGGGCACGAGCGCTACGCCGCGCTCTACCGCGCGTACCTGGACTACGCCGACCAGTACCTCATCGACCACGATCACGGGTCCTGGCACCACCAGCTCGCCCCGGACAACGCCCCCAACGACTCCGTCTGGTCGGGCAAGCCCGACATCTACCACGTCTTCCAGGCCACGCTCGGGCCGCGGCTGCCGCTGTACCCGATGCTGGCCACGGCGGTCGCCGAGGGTCACCTGGATGAAGCGGCCGGAACCGCGGACTGAGCGGGTTAGGCGGGCGGGGCCAGGCGGTCGATCTCGGCGACGGACTCGGGCGAGAGTCGGACGCGGCCCGCGGCCAGGTTCTCGCTGAGGTGGGCGGGGCTGGCGGTGCCCGGGATCAGCAGGGTCTTGTCGTAGTGGGCCAGCAGCCAGGCCAGGGCGACCTGGGCCGGGGTGACGGCCTGCTCCTTGGCGATGGCGATGACCGTGGGGTTGTCGGTCACCTTGGGCCGGTTCGGCATCCCGGAGCCGAGGGGGAAGAACGGGACCCAGGCGATGCCGTGCTCGCGGCACAGGTCGAGGGTGGGCTCGTCGGACCGGTCGAGCAGGCTGTACATGTTCTGCACGCAGACGATCCCGGCGGGCAGCGCCTGGCGGAGCCGGTCGGTGGAGACGGCGCTGAGGCCGATGCCCCCGATCTTGCCCTCGTCGCGCAGCGCGGTCAGCTCGGCGAGCTGGCTGTCGAGGTCGACCCGCTGGTCGCCCTGGGCGACCAGGCCGGGGCTCAGGTCGAGGCGGCGCAGGTTCACCACGGCGAGCCGCTCGGCGCCGAGCGAGGCGAGGTTGGCCTCGACCTGGGCGCGCAGCTCGGCGGGCCGCTGCGCGGGGACGAGCGCGCCGCCGGCGTCCCGGACCGCGCCGACCTTGCTGACCAGGACCAGGTCGTCGGCGTAGGGCGCGAGCGCGTCGCGGATGAAGGAGTTGCACTCGCCGTAGAACTCGGCGGTGTCGATGTGGTTGACGCCCTCGCGGACCACCTGGCGGAGCACGGCGACCGCCGCGTCCCGGGGCACGTGCCGCTGCTCGAGCTGCATCGCGCCGTAGCCGACGCGGGCGACCGGGCGCCCGGCCAGGGTGGCGGTGCCGCCCGGCGGCGGGACCGGGGAACTGGCGGTCAGATCGGCTGTCATCATCGTTGCTCCTCTAGCCGTACCATGGATGGCATGTAGCGGAGGTTCCTCCGCTTAGTAGCGATCGTAGCAGACAAACGGAGGACCCTCCGAATCATGACGGCCCAGGAGCAGGCTCAGCCCCGGCGGCTGCGCGCGGACGCGGAGCGCAACCGTGCCCGGCTGCTCGACGCGGCCCGGGCGGCGTTCGCATCGGGGGCGACGACGGTGGCGCTCGAGCAGATCGCCCGGGACTCCGGGGTCGGGATCGGCACGCTCTACCGGCACTTCCCCACCCGCGAGGCCCTGGTCGAGGCGCTGTACCGCAAGGAGCTCGACGACCTGTGCGCCAGCGCCGCCGACCTGCTCGCCGCGTACCCGCCTGAGCGGGCGCTGCGAGCCTGGATGGACCGCTTCGCCGGCTACGTCGTGGCCAAGCGGGAGATGGCCGCCGCCCTCCGGGCCAGCTACGCGGCCGGCACCGTGTCGGTGTCCCAGGCCCGGTCCCAGCTCGCGGACGCGATGCGGACGATCCTCGACGCCGGCGTCGCGGCCGGGACGCTGCGCGACGACGTCCGCCCCGAGGACATCGTGGCCACGATCGTCGGCATGTTCGCCGCGACGTCGCTCGACGGCGGCCACGAGCAGCTTGAGCGCATGTTCGACCTGCTGATGAACGCGGTCCGGCGGCCTACCCCTGGGTGATGGTGATCAGCGTCCAGGCACCCAGGTGGATGCGGTCGCCGGGACGCAGCGGCACGGCGGTGCCGGCGGGCAGGTCCCGGCCGTTGACCTGGATGCCGTTCGGGGAGCCGAGGTCGGCCACCGACCAGGTGCCGTCGTCGGGGTCCCTGGTCAGCGTGGCGTGCAGCCGCGACACGCCCGGGTCGGTGGGCGGCCCGGTCAGGTCGATCTCCGGCTCGACGCCCAGGGACCGGCTGCGGCGGCCGACGCGAACCTCGGCTCCGGACAGCGTGAACCGGCGCTCGGCGACGTAGGCGGGGAAGCTGATCGACGGGGCGTCGGCCGCGTCCACCGTCTGCACGTGGTCGTAGTAGGCGCGGTCGGCGGTCACCACCGCGGTCCAGGTTCCCGCCTGGGCGGCGGGGTCGGCCGGTCGCGGCGCGGGCGCCGGGTGGGGGACGGTCAGCGTCCGGGCCGGGGCCGGGCGGCCGGATCCGGGCGCGGCGGCGAGCGGGTGCCCGGTCGGCCGCCTGGGGTCGTACGGTTCCAGGCCGAGCGCTTCCCGCAGCGCGTCGGCGAAGTCGCCGCAGCTGTCGTACCGGCGTTCCGGCTGCTTCTCCAGGGCCCGGGCGAGGACCTCGTCGACCGCGCCCGGCAGGTCGGGCCGGACCGCGGTCAGCCGGGGCGGCGGGTCGGAGACGTGCGCCCACAGCACCAGGATCGGCTCGTCCCGCTTGAACGGCACCGAGCCGCTGAGCAGCTCGTAGGCGACGCACGCGAGCGCGTACTGATCGGCACGGCCGTCCACCGGCCGGCCGCTGGCCTGCTCGGGGGCCGCGTAGTCGGGCGTGCCGAGGAACGTCCCCGGCACCGTGAGCCCGCTGGCCGACAGCATGCGCCGGGCGACACCGAAATCCGACAGGTACACGTGCTCTGGCCGGCCGGGCCTGGCGTCCACCAGGATGTTGGCCGCCTTGACGTCGCGGTGCACCAGCCCGGCCTCGTGCGCGGAGTCGAGCGCGGAGGCCACCGGGGAGATGAACGCGGCCGCGCGCCGGGCCGGCATACCGCCGTCGCGGCGGATCACCACCTGCAGGTCGTCGCCGGCCACGAACCGCATCGCGATGTACTGGTAGCCGTCGGCCTCGCCGGCGTCGTAGACGGGAATGATGTGCGGGTGGTCGACGACGGCGGCGGCCAGGGCCTCGCCCGCGAACCGCTTCCTGACCGCCTCGTCCCCGGCCAGCAGCTTGAGCGCGACCACGCGGCCGAGCCGCTCGTCGCGCGCGCGGAACACCGCCGCCATCCCGCCCACGCCGGCCAGTTCCTCGAGCACGTACCCGGCTATCCGGGAACCAGGAGCGAGTCCGGTCAGCTGACCATTTAGCTGAACCACGCTTAACCGTACTCCACCAGCCGCTCAGTCCCGCGGGCGTTTCCCGTTGGCCGGTAAGCTCGCGTACTGTGCGGGCGGCGGCGCGGGAACCTGCGTGCTGACCCACGTGGCGTAGCTTTTCGCCCACGCGCCGTCGGCCCGTTCCTCGGCGAGGACGGCGTTGACGAACCGGACGAAGTCCGGGTGCTGCTTGGAGATCGCGAGGCCGTAGGGCTCGTCGGTCAGCTCGGGTCCGACGACCTTCGTGAACGGGTCCTGGGCTTTGAGCCCGTCCAGGATCGAGTCGTCGGTGGAGATGGCCGCCACCTGGTTCTGCTGGAGCTGGACCAGGCAGTCAGTCCAGTACGGGAGGCTGACGATAATGGGCTTCTTCGCGCCGGACAGCCGCAGAAGGTTGCCCCCCGAGTCGGATCCCGAGGTCACGCAGACCTTCTGCCCGGCCAGATCGGCCAGGCTGTCCACGGTGGAGTTATCCTGCACCAGGATCCGCTGGTGAGCGTCGAAGTAGACGCTGGAGAAGTCGACCTGCTGCAGGCGGGCACAGCTGATCGTCATCGTGTCCGCGACGATGTCCACGCTGCCGTCGCGGATGTCGGGTATCCGCTCGGTGTCGGTGATGACCTTGTACTTGACCTTGTTCGGGTTGCCGAAGATCGCCTGGGCCACGGCGCGGACCATGTCGATGTCGAAGCCCTCGATCTGGCCGTCGAGCGGATTGAAGAAGCCGAAGTGATAGGTGCTCTGGTCAACGCCGGCGATGAGGTAGCCGTGGGCGCGGATCGTCGCCATGAACGAGCCGGACGTCACCTGAGGCGGCCCGTCCGGGGCCAGGCTGGCGGCCTTCGGATTGCAGGCCGCGCTCGCGGCAGTGGCGCTGGCGCTGGCACTCGCCGAGGCATCGCTCGCCGAGGCATCGCTCACCGCGCGGGCGGTAACCGCGGAACGCGCCTCGGCGCGGACCCGCTCCGCTGACCCTGTTGCCGGAGCGGCCGCGGCGGCACAGCCGGCGGCGGCGGCCAGAACCGCGACGGCGGCGAGCGCGATCGCGGCGCGGCGCACGGGCGTCTTCATCCCTGCCCTTCTCCCCGGTTTCACAGGTACTCCCTGAGCCTGCGGCTCAGCCCCCAGGCGCAGGCGGCCGCCATGACGAGCGCGGCCACGATGACGCCCGGCTCCAGGTCGGCGAAGGCGCTGGAACCGGACCGGGCACTGGAACCGAACGCGGCCTGGTCCGCCGCCATCCCCGCGGTGAGGTTCGCGGACAGCCGCCCGAACCAGGTGGCGGCGTCTCCGGGCCCCGTGCCGAGTGCCGACCGCACAGCGCCGGCGTGGTTTCCCGCGTCGTCAAGGGTTCTGACCGCGGCATGCGCCTTGTACCAGCCCTGCGCGTCACCGACCATGGCGGCCACGGCCGGCGCTGCCCGGCTGCCCGCGGCCGCCGCCTGCGCGGCGGTAAGCAGCGTCCCCTGGCCTGGTCCCAGGGACTTCTGCAGGCGGACATAGTCCTGCTGGTAGGAGTCGTCGCCGCTGTTGTCGATCAGGGTGAGGCTCTCGTCGGTGTGCGCCTGCTGAACGGCGATGTCGACCCGGGCGAGCGCCGCCACCGGTGTCGACCCCCTGGCCTGCGCGCTCAGCAGGCTGCCGCGGCCGTTCGCGTACGCGACCGCCAGCCACGCGAGCGAGACGACGATGGCGAGGCCGGCGGCGAGCAGCCCGTAGTTGAAGACCCGGTTGGTGCGCCTGGCCAGCCACCGGGACGCCCCGAACAGGCTGGACCCGACGGCGAGGCCGATGACCGCGGTGACCGCTATGAGCGGCAGTCCCGTCGCTTGCGCGCTCGTGGTGCCCAGGCTCGCGCTCTCCGCGCTGTAGAGGCCCTGGGCCGCGGGCAGCAGCGTGCCCCGCATGAGCGCGGAAGCCTCTCGCAGGTAGGCGGCGCCGAGCGGAAGCCCGAGCCGGTTGTCGGCCCGGGCCGTCTCGATCTCGCCCGCGTAGAGCGGGATGTCCGCGGCGAGCGTGCCCAGGTTCCCGGCCGTGACGCCCGACCCGAGGCCACCGCGGCCGGTCGCGTCCTCAAGCCCGCTCTCCGCCGCGGCGATGTCGGCCAGGTACCGCTGGCGCACCGCGGCGGGCTCGAGCCCGCCGGTCAGGAAGGCCGTCGTCGCGGCGTCGTTCGCGTCCGACAGCCCACTGTAGATCTGCAGCGCGTCCAGGCTCAGCGGCTCGCGCGTGGTGACCACGCCGGAGGCCGCCGACGCGTAGTGGCCGGCGGTGAAGGCCGCGAGCGCGCCCCAGGCCAGGCTCAGCAGGACCAGGGCGACCAGCAGGAGGCGCAGCCGCGCCGGGGTCGTCCTCAGGCTCAGGCGGGAACGGCGACGGCCGGCGAGCACCGCGGGGACCGCGGGGACCCCCTGGCGACGGCCGCCGGGCTGCACCGCCGTGCTCACCATCCGGTTCCCGAGCCAGAACCGATGTGCCGCTGGCTAGCCATCGTGCACCTTACCGCCCTTTCACGCTGAGAACGCCGCCCGCTCATTATGAGCGGGCGGCGGCCGGGGACTTGAGCGGTCCGCGGCCGGGGACGAAGGCACCCGCATCCGGCGCTAGCCATCGCGGACGATCGTCAGCTCGGTCCAGGCGCCCAGGTGGATCCGGTCGCCGTCGCGCAGGGGCACGATCCGGTCGCGGGCGATCTCGGTGCCGTTGACCATTGTCCCGTTCGCCGATCCGGGGTCGATGACCGACCAGGATCCGTCCGCCGCCCGGATCAGCACCACGTGCAGCCGCGACACCCCCGGGTCGGCCGGCGGCCCGGTCAGGTCGATCTCGGGGTCGATGCCGGTGCGCGCGCTGCGCCGCCCGACGCGGGCCTCGGGGCCAGTGAGCCGGAACCGCCGCTCCGGGCAGTAGACGGGGAACGGGACGTTGCCGGCGTCCGGCCCGCCCGTCGCCTGCACGCTGTCGTAGTAGCCGCGGTCGGCGGTCACCACGGCGGTCCAGGCGGCGACGTCCGGCGCGCCCGGGCCGTCCGGGCGGCTCGGCTCCGGCCGGGGCGGTTCCGACTGGAACGACCCGGACTGGTACGACCTCGGCTGCTGGTGCGGCCCTGACTGGTACGGCCCTGACTGCTGGTACGGCTCCGGCTGCCGGTAGGGCTCCGGCTGCCGGTAGGGCCCTGACTGCTGGACCGGGCCTGACTGCTGGACTGACCCCGACTGATGGGCCGGCTCAGGCTCGAACGGCCAGGACTCGTCCGGCCTCGACTCGATCCGGGTCGCGGGGGGCGCCTGCCGGCCGCGGTCGGTGAAGTCAAAGCCGCACGTCTCGCAGTACTGGCCGGACCGGGGGGTGCCGCAGCGCGGGCATTCCTCGGCCGGCGGCCGGTCGGGCGCGAGGCTGGCGGGGGCGCCGATCACGTAGCCGCATACGTCGCAGAAGTCGTCGCTGGCCGATTCGTGACCGGCCGGGCAGGTGGCCATCGCTATCCCTTCGTGACCCGGACCGTCTTCGCCGACCGGGTGTCGAGCGCCATCTCGTCGGCCGCGTCCACCCGTCGCTTCAGCCGGACGGTGCCGGTGGCCTCGTCGACCACGTCCACCACCTTGGCCAGCAGCCGGGCGGTGGCCTCGTTGCCCGCCTCATGCGCGAGCGCGACGGCCCGGCCCAGGCGCGCGGTCGCGACCTCCTCGTTGCCCCGCTGCCTGGCTTCCAGGCCCTCCTGGATCGCGTCGGCCAGCTCGGCCTGGCCGGTGTAGCTCGCCACCCGGGGGTTGATCCTGGTCGAGAGGGCCTCGTCGTCGGTCCAGGTCACCCGGACCAGGCCCTGGCCGAGCACCTGCTGTTCGCCGTCGGCCGAGCTGGCCACCAGGCTCACCCGGGCGGCGAGCATCTCCTGGCCGATGAGCGCCGGGTTCACCTGGATGCCCACGTGGTAGTCGCGGCTCTCCCCCGGCGCCCAGGCGCCGGTGGGGTAGTCGCCCGCTTGCGCGCCCGACTGCACGCGGCGGCCGGTCAGCTCGTCGATGGCGGGCGCGACCTGCTTGACGAACTTCACCGACGCCTGCTGCGGCGTCCACACCCGGATCAGGACGTCGGGCAGCTGCTTGCTCATCGCGCCGCGCATCAGCTCCTCGAAGTCGGCGGCCAGGCCAGCCGGGTTCACCACGATGTCGACGGTGCCGAGCAGCGCGGTGGAGATCTCGCGCAGCTGGGCGACCTGCCAGTCGGTGCCGATGCCGCGGCAGTCGCAGCGGAACACGCCCTCGCACAGGCTGATCGCCGCGGCCAGCTCGGCCGCCGTCTCGTGCTGGTTCTTGCCGTCGGTGAGCAAGATGGCGTGCCGCAGCGTCGCCGGGCAGGACTGGAAGACCTGGTGGGCCAGCCGCAGCCACTGGCCGATCGCCGTACCGCCGTTGGCCTTCAGCGCCCGCAGGGCGCTCTTGGCCTCGGCCCGGGTCCGCTGGCTGGCGATGGCCATCGACCCGTCCGGCGGGTAGACCGGCCACGCCGTGGACGTGCCCGCGACGATCGCGAACCAGGTCCCGTCGCGGACGACGTCGACCGCGGCCGCGGTGGCGGCGCGGGCCGCGGCGAGCTTGGCCGGCGGTGAGTCCATCGACCCCGAGCAGTCGACGATGATGATCTCGGCGCTGGCCCCGTTGTCCGGTGCGGGCGCCGGGCCGTCGCCGCTGGCGTCCGCGGTCACGGTGACGATCGCGCTGACGTCGCGGCCGCCGGACGGCAGGTAGGGGTTCTGGTCGATGTCCACGGTGAATCCGGGCAGGCCTGTCATCGTTGTCTCCTGGGCGGGGCGGTCCGGGCGCACTGGCGTCGGCAACTCATGTCCATGTCCTCGGGCGAACCCTGTTGGCCAGGTCGACCAGCTCTATCTTGCTCGCCTGGTCGGGGATGAGGCGGGCGAGCGCCCGGTACCCGCGCTCGAGGCCGAGGCGCAGCGCGCGCTCGTTGGGCTCGCAGCCGAGGATGCGCTCGCCGGCCGGGGTCCCGCCGCGCCGCCGGGCGCCGGGCGGGCCGGGCGGAACGGTCACCGCCCAGTCAAGCGCGGCCCGCAGGATCTCGACCGTGAGCTGCTCGCGGCGCAGGTCGTCGATCTGGGACAGCCGGCCCAGGTGGGCGTCGGCCTGGCGGAGGTCGCCGACGGCGGCACCGTCCCCGCCGCCGGCCAGCAGCCTGATCGCGGCGATCTGGGCGGCCGCGTAGTGGCTGGAGGTCTCGGGGACCGCCGCGACGGCGGCGATGGCGCCGGCCCGGTCGCGGCCGGCCAGGCAGGCCCGTGCGGCCCCGAACGCGGCGCTGACGCAGGTCCGGTCGGTCGCGGCGACGAGCTGGTAATAGCGTCGCGCGGCGGCCGCGTCGCCCGCCGCCTCGGCGGCGAAGGCGAGCGCGAGCTTCGGCGCCAGCTCGCCCGGCAGTTCGTCGTAGACGGCGCTGAAAGCAGTGCGGGCCTGGTCGGGGCGCCCGCCCGCGAGTTCCCGCAGGCCGGTGTACCAGGCGACCCGCCAGTCGGCCGGGTCGGCGGCCGCGAACTTGGCCAGGTGGACCGCGGCGTCGTCGGCGTTGCCGATCGCGAACAGCACGCGGACCAGGGCCAGCCTGGTCTCCGGCGACCGTGTCACCTCCGGCGGCACGCCCCCGTCGCCGGTGACGGCGGCCAGCAGCGTGACAACCTGCTGTTCCGGGGCCAGGCCGGCCAGCGTGGCCAGGTAGCCCGCGGCCGGGTCGGTGCCGTCCGCGAGCGGGACCGGAAGCGCCGCGATCATCTCGGCGGCGGGCGGCGGCGTGACCTGGGCGTCCTGTCCGTTGGCCGCGGCCCTGGGCAGGGCCAGATCGGTTCCCGCCGCCCGCGGCTCCGGGCCGAACAGTCCGGAGAAGGCCGGCCGGGGCTCGCCGTCGGCGACCGACAGGACCTCCCGGAGCACGCCGGTCAGCTGCTCGGCCATCTCGCCCGCCGACTGGAAGCGGCGCTTCGGGTCGGGGCGGGTGGCCCGGCGCAGCAGGCGGGCGAACGACTCCTGCTCGATGAGCAGCGGCTCGGCGGCGGGCAGCCGGTACTTGTTCTCCCCCTGGTAGCCGAGGAAGTCGAAGGTGAGAACGGCCAGCGCCCGGCCAACGGTGTACAGGTCGGAGCTGGGCGAGGGGCCGTCGGTCTCGATCTCGGGTGCCTGGTACCCGACCGTCCCGTAGATGGCGCCGCCGCCGTCGATCGGCCGGACGCCGCCCAGGTCGATGAGCTTGAGCTGCTCCTCGTTCTGGATCACGTTGTCCGGCTTGAAGTCGCAGTAGACGAGTCCCCGGTCATGCAGGTAGCCGAGCGCGGGCAAGATCTCGAGCGCGTAGGCCAGGGCGTGCGCGATCGGCACCGCCGCGCCGTGCTGGCGGGCCTCCAGGCGGATCTGCTTCAGCGACTTGCCGCCGACGTACTCCATCACGATGTAGCCGGAGGTCTCGCCGTCGCGCCGGCTGGTGTGCTGGACGAAGTTGTGGATCTTGACGATGTTGGGGTGTTCCACCTGGGCGAGGAACTGCCGCTCGGCGACGGCGGCCTCCATCGCGTCCGGGTCGCCCTCGTTGAGCAGGCCCTTGAGCACCACCCAGCGGTAGCTGACGTTACGGTCGCGCGCGAGGTAGACCCAGCCGAGGCCGCCGTGGGCCAGGCACCCGAGTACCTCGTACTGCCCGGCCGCGAGCTCGCCCGGCTCCAGCTTCGGCGCGAAGGAGAAGCGGGTGCCGTCGTGCGGGCAGAACCCCTCGGTCTTGCCCGGGAGGCCGTCCCTCGACTGGCCGACGAGGCGACCGCAGCTCGCGCAGAACCGCCGGTTCTCCGGCACTCGCGGGTCGGCGAGGATCGCCGTGGCCGGGTCGACGGACGGGACCGGCGGTACCGCGACGAGCCCAGCGCCGAGCCGCCCGCGGGCCGACCGGCCGCCGCTGCCCCGGGAGCCGCGGGTGCCGGAGCCGCTGCCGGTGCCCACCGTCCCGGACCCCGAGGCCCCCGACCCCGACCCCGAGGCCATGGATCCCGAGGCCCCGGACCCCGAAGGCCCGGACCCTGAGGCCCCCGACCCCGAAGGCCCGGACCCCGAAGGCCCGTATCCCGAGACCGCGGATCTCGAGGACCCGTATCGCACCGGCCCGGCCGACCCGGCCGACCCGGCTGACCCGGACGCGCGGGCCGGCGCGGGCGCCAGGCCGCAGACCGCGCAGTACCCGTCCTCGATCGTTCCCCCGCACCCGGGCTGGGCGCATGCCACCGCGGTCATCGCCGTCCTTCCGTCGCGAGGATCGCCCGCTGGTAACCGGACAGCGCCGACTCGGCCGCCGCCAGGTCGCAGGGCGCCGTCCACAGCTGGTCATAGGCCTGGTCGTAGCGGGCCGCGAGCTCCGCGTCCTCGGCCGCGCCGAGGCGGACGGCCTTGGCCTTGTAGGCGCCGAGGAGGCCGCGCAGCTCATCGCGGCGGCCGACCGCGGCCGCCGCCGCCCGCCGCAGGTCACTGGTCTGGGCGGCGGACCCGGCCAGCTCTGCCTCGCACCGGTCGAGCTCGGCTCGCAGCCGGGTCCACTGGCCGCCCGCGGCGAGCGCGGCCAGGCTGGCCGACGGCGGCTCGGCGATGTCCGGGGGCGGCGGGGGCAGCGGGCTGACCCGGGCCGCGGCGTGCCGCCAGGCGCCGAGCGCGTCCGCGCGGTCGGCCCGCGCGGACGCGGTGGCGGTCGCGAGCGCCCCGATCCGGTCGCGGGCCCCGGCCCGGAGCCGGTCGAGCTCGGCGATCCGCAGGCTGAGCGCCGCCACCCGCTCCCGCAGCCCGTCCGCCCCCGAGGTGTCGACGCGGCCGCCGTCCGGCCCCCCGGGAGAGAACAAGGCGAGCGGATCGGAGTTCGCGGCGGCCCGCTGCGCGCCGAGGGCGGCCTGGGCGTCGCGGAACGCCGCCTCGGGCTCGTCGCCGAGGCCAGCCACCGCCGGCCGGCTCCGGTCCAGTTCCTCGGCGGCCGCGTCGAGCGGCGGCCCGACGGCGGCCAGGACCTCCTCGACGGCCGAGGTCACCTCGGTCACCGCGGCGAACGACCGGCGCATGGCCGCGACCGCGGCCGCGAGGGTGACCGGGGCCGGCCCGGTGCTGACCAGGTCCCGGCGGGCCAGCGGGGCCGGGGCGGCCGGCCGCTGGACGCAGGGGCCGTTGAGCAGCTCGGCCAGCTCGGGAAGGTCCCGGCGGGACGAGCGGCGGTCAGCCGAGCCGAGTTCGGCGACCCGGTCCACCACGGCCGAGTAGGCCAGGTAGGTCTGCCACAGGCCGGCGAGCGCGGCGGCGGCCGCCGTCCAGCGCGGCCGGGTCTGCCCGGTCAGCACGGCGCCGTCGAGCAGCCGCCGGGCGAAGCTGCCGTCGAGCTCGAGCAGGTTCGCCTGAATGGCGTCCCGCTCGGCCAGGACCGCGGTCACCCGCTCGCCCATCGCTCCCGTCATCGGCGTTCCTGCTCCCGGCACCGGAACTTAGCGCTAGCCGGCCGGAGCGGGCGGTACCGGGTCCAGGTCGACGCGGGTCTCGGCCAGGCCGGCGGAGTCGGGCCGGCCGGCCGGCGGGAACGGGATCAGGACCACCGTGATGTTGTCGAGGCCACCGGAGTCGATGGCGAACTTCACCAGCTCGGCGGCGGCGTCGAGCGGCCGGGTGAGGGCCGCGGGCATCGCCATGGCGGCCAGCTCGGCCGCCTCCGGCCGGTAGTTCCACAGCCCGTCCGAGCAGACCATCAGCACCCCGGGCCCGGACGGGCTGAACTGCTCGATGTGGGGCTCGGGGTTGGGCAGGTCGGCGCCGAGCCAGCGGGTGATCACGTGGGCCTGCGGTGAGGCCATCGCCTCGTCCATGGACGCGATGCCCGCCTCGACGAGCTCCTCGGCCAGGGAGTCGTCCCTGGTCACCCGGCGTGACCCGGCGGTGATGTCGAGCGTGTCGTTGGGGCCGGCGGAGACCGGCAGGTCGGCGGCGAGCCAGTACGCGCGGCTGTCGCCGAGCCAGCAGACCGTGATCTTGTCCCGGCTGACCACGGCGGACACGTAGGTCGCGGCCGGAGCGCCGTCGCGGGAGTCGGCCAGGGCGGTCAGCGCCCGCCCGGCCGACCCGACCGCCGTGCGTGACGTCCGGGCCGGGTCGTCTCCCCGCTGGACGCCCTCGGCCAGCAGCGTGATCGCGGTGTCCACGGCGGTGAGTGACGCCTCGTCTGGGCGCGGCGCCGACGACACGCCGTCGGACACGACCGCGACCGCGACCGGGCCGTCGAGGGTGTCCACGACGGCGATATGGAACGCGTCCTCGTTCCGGGTATGGCGCAGGCCCCGGTCGCTTACCCCGGCGAGCTGGCCGAGGTCTTCCTCGGCATGGTCCTTATTGATCACGAGCGTCTCCTGCCGCACGACGGACAGCGGCCGTCAGGACCGGTGAGGACCGGTGCCGCGGCGCCCGCAGAACACTGGGGGCACTGCCCCGCACCGGGCACCTTATCCCGTGAAGTGCTCATAGCCGTAACCCGCTCCCGTCCCCCGGCGGTCTGTCCCGCCCGCCAGGACATTAGCCTATGTCTGCCCGGGTCAGGACGCTATTTGACCCATCAGGGGTAGGGCAGGTTGATCGCGTCGCCGATCCGGTGCACGCGCAGCGCGTTGGTCTTGCCCGGGCTGCCGGGCGGGCTCCCGGCCACGATGACGATCTTGTCGCCGATCGCGCACCGGTTGAGCTCGACCAGGGCCCGGTCGACCGTGTGCACCATCTCGTCGGTGTGGTAGACCGTCGGGACCACGAACGTCTCGACGCCCCAGGTGAGGGCGAGCTGGCTGCGGGTCGCCGGGTTGGTGGTGAAGGCCATCAGCGGGATCGGGGAACGGTACCGGGCCAGGCGGCGGACGGTCTCGCCGGTCAGCGTGAAGGCGACCAGGGCCTTGGCCCCGACGATCGCGCCGACCTCGGCGGCCGCGCGGGCGATCGCCCCGCCGGTGGTGGTCGGCATCCGGGACAGGTGGTGCTCCGCGACCAGCGAGCTCTCCTCGGCCGCGACGATGATCCGGCTCATGGTGGCGACGGTCTCGATCGGATAGGCGCCGACGCCGGTCTCGGCCGAGAGCATCACCGCGTCCGCGCCCGCGGCCACCGCGCCGGCCACGTCGGAGACCTCGGCCCGGGTCGGGCGGGGCGAGCTGATCATCGACTCGAGCATCTGGGTGGCCACGATGACCGGGCGGGCCCGCTCGCGGGCCAGCTTGATCGCGCGGGTCTGCACGGTGGGCACCTGCTCGAGCGGGAGCTCGACGCCGAGGTCGCCGCGGGCCACCATGATCCCGTCGAACGCGTCCACGATGTCCGGCAGGAACTCCACGGCCTCCGGCTTCTCGATCTTGGCGATCAGCGGGACCCCGGCGCGGCCGAGGTCGGTCATGATCTTGCGGGCCAGGCCGGCGTCGTCGGGCGAGCGGACGAAGGACATGGCGATGATGTCCGCGCCGGTGGCTAGCGCCCAGCGCAGGTCGCCCTCGTCCTTCTCGGTGAGGGCGGGGGCGCTGACGTTGACGCCGGGCAGGTTGATGCCCTTGTGGTTGGAGATCTTGCCGCCGATCACCACCCGCAGCAGCACCCGGCTGCCGCTGATGCCGGTCACGTCGAGCTGGACGTTGCCGTCGTCGATCAGGACCCGGTCCCCGACCCGCACGTCGTCGGGGAGTCCCTCGTAGGTGGTGGACGCCTCGTGGACGTTGCCGGGGATGTCGTCGGTGGTGATCGTGAACTCTTCGCCCGCCACGAGCCGGACCGGCCCGTCGGGGAAGACGCCGAGGCGGATCTTCGGCCCCTGGAGGTCGGCGAGGATGCCGACGGAGCGGCCGGTCGCGTCCGAGCCCGCCCGGACGCGCTGGTAGACCGACAGGTGGTCGGCCTGGGTGCCGTGGCTCATGTTGAGCCTGGCGACATCCATGCCGGCGCCGATCAGCGCGGTGATCTGCTCCTGGCTTGAGGTCGCAGGCCCGAGGGTGCAGACAATCTTCGCACGACGGCTCATCATGGATCCCCTTCCGGTGGTCTATACCACCTTAGCCGATCCGCGCGAGCGGGTGACCCGGGTCACATGAACGTTAGGGTAAAGGAAGGAAAGGTTCAGACCAGGGGCCGGGCCGTCGGGGGGATGGCGACCGGCAGGGCCGGGCGGTCGAGGCCGAGCAGGTACTGGTCGACCGCGGCCGCGGCGCTGCGGCCTTCGGCGATCGCCCAGACGATCAGCGACTGGCCGCGGCCCATGTCGCCGGCCACGAACACCCCGGGAACCGAGGTCTCGTAGGACTCGGTGCGGGCCACGTTGCCGCGCGGGTCGAACGAGACGCCCAGGTCGTCGAGGAGCCCGGGGCGCTCGGCCCCGGTGAACCCCATCGCCAGCAGCACCATCTCGCAGGGGATCTGGGTGACCGAGCCGGCGACCGGCTCGAACCGGCCGCCGGAGAAGACGACCTCGGTCAGCCGGAGCTCGCGTACCGCCCCGTCAGCGTCGCCGATGAATTCCTCGGTGGAGACGGCGTAGACCCGCTCGCCCCCTTCTTCGTGGGCCGAGGCGACCCGGTAGATCATCGGGTAGGTCGGCCACGGCTGGGCCGCGGCCCGGGCCTTCGGCGGCCTGGGCATGATCTCCAGCTGGGTCACCGACAGCGCGCCCTGCCGCAGCGACGTGCCCAGGCAGTCCGCGCCGGTGTCGCCGCCGCCGATGATCACTACGTGCTTGCCTGCCGCGGTGACCGGCGAGTCCGGGCCGAGGCGGTTGGCCAGCGGCAGGTACTCCATCGCCTGGTAGACGCCGTCCAGGTCGTGGCCGGGCACCGGCAGCCCGCGCGGTACCCGCGCGCCGCCGGCCAGGACCACGGCGGAGAAGCCGTCGAGCTGGGCCACGGACTCGACCGCTACGCCGCACTCGAACCTGGTCCCCTCGGCCGTCATCTGCTCGAGGCGCCGGTCCAGGTGGCTCTTCTCCATCTTGAACTCGGGGATCCCGTAGCGCAGCAGCCCGCCGGGAAGGTCGTCGCGCTCGAAGACGGTCACCTGGTGACCGGCCCGGGTGAGCTGCTGGGCGGCCGCGAGCCCGGCCGGGCCTGACCCGACCACGGCGACGGAGAACCCGGTCAGCGCCCGCGGCGGCAGCGGTACCACCCCGCCGGCGGCCCAGGCCCGGTCGATGATCTCGACCTCGACCTGCTTGATCGTGACCGGTTCGGCATTGATGCTGAGCACGCAGGCGGCCTCGCAGGGCGCCGGGCAGAGCCGGCCGGTGAACTCGGGGAAGTTGTTGGTGGCGTGCAGCCGGTCGGCCGCCGCTTCCCAGTCCGACCGGTAGACCAGGTCGTTCCACTCGGGGATGAGGTTGCCGAGCGGGCAGCCGTTGTGGCAGAACGGGATGCCGCAGTCCATGCAGCGCGCCGCCTGCCGCTCGGTCCGCTCGGCGGCGAACGGCTCGTACACCTCACGCCAGTCGGTCAGCCGCACGTCGACGGGACGCCGCCGCGGCGTCTCCCGGGCAGTCTTCAAGAAACCCTTGGGGTCACCCATAACGAGATGCTCCTTACCCGTGTGCCGGGGTTATCCGTGGGCCGCGGCCATGACGGCCTCGTTGACGTCACGGCCCTCGCGCTCGGCGGCCGACGCCGCCGCGAGGACCCGCTTGTAGTCCTTGGGCATGACCTTCGAGAACCGGGCCACGGCCGTGTCCCAGGAGGCGAGCAGCCGGCCGGCCACCGCCGACCCGGTCTCGGCCTGATGGCAGGCGACCGCGCCGCGGAGGAACTCCGCGTCGGCCTCGGTGACCGGGTCGAGGTCGACCATCTCCCGGTTGAGCCTGGCTTCCTTGAGGTCGAGCACGTAAGCGACGCCGCCCGACATGCCCGCCGCGAAGTTGCGCCCGGTCGGCCCGAGAACCACCACCTGGCCGCCGGTCATGTACTCGCAGCCGTGGTCGCCGACGCCCTCGGCGACGGCCAGGGCGCCGGAGTTGCGGACGCAGAACCGCTCGCCGACCAGGCCGCGCAGGAAGATCTCGCCCGACGTGGCGCCGTAGCCGATCACGTTGCCCGCGACGACCTGCCGCTCGGCCTCGAACGGCGAGTCCGCCGCCGGGGCGACGATCAGCCGCCCGCCGGACAGCCCCTTGCCCAGGTAGTCGTTGGCGTCGCCGGTCAGCCGCAGGGTGATCCCGCGGGGCACGAACGCGCCGAACGACTGGCCGGCCGACCCGGTGAAGGCCACCGTGATGGTGTCCGGAGGGAGGCCCTCGCCGCCCCAGCGCCTGGTCACCTCGTAGCCGAGCATGGTCCCGACGGTGCGGTTGACGTTGCGGATCGGCAGCTCGAGCCGGACCGGCCTGCCCTCTTCAAGCGCGCCCTCGGCCAGCTGGATGAGGGTGTTGTCCAGGGCCCGGTCCAGGCCGTGGTCCTGGGCGACGACCTGGTGCTTCGGCCCGTCCGCGCCGAGCTCGGGGGCGTGCAGGACCGGGGTCAGGTCGAGCCCGGCCGCCTTCCAGTGCGAGACCGCGAGCGCGGTGTCGAGCAGGTCGACCCGGCCGACGGCGTCCTCGACCGACCGCAGCCCGAGCAGGGCCAGGTACTCCCTGACCTCCTCGGCGATGTACTCGAAGAAGCTGACCACGAACTCCGGCTGGCCGGAGAACCGCTTGCGCAGCTCGGGGTTCTGGGTGGCGACGCCGACCGGGCAGGTGTCCAGGTGGCAGACGCGCATCATGATGCACCCGGAGACGACGAGCGGGGCGGACGCGAAGCCGAACTCCTCCGCCCCGAGCAGCGCCGCGATGATGACGTCGCGGCCGGTCTTGAGCTGCCCGTCCACCTGCACGACGATCCGCTCGCGGAGCCGGTTGCGGAGCAGCGTCTGCTGGGTCTCGGCCAGGCCGAGCTCCCAGGGCGCGCCGGTGTGCTTGAGCGAGGTCAGCGGGGCGGCCCCGGTGCCGCCGTCGTGGCCGGAGATCAGCACCACGTCCGCGTGGGCCTTGGAGACGCCGGCCGCGACCGTGCCCACGCCGACCTCGGCGACCAGCTTGACGTGCACCCGGGCGGCCGGGTTGGCGTTCTTCAGGTCGTGGATGAGCTGGGCCAGGTCCTCGATCGAGTAGATGTCGTGGT
>Ga0302314_10004562_pt1 | contig 25440 bp, 18 predicted proteins | sample III_Palsa_N2_3_FD_200533 | JGI IMG/M metagenome (GOLD analysis project Ga0302314, IMG submission 200533) | Peat permafrost microbial communities from Stordalen Mire near Abisko, Sweden - III_Palsa_N2_3 | ecosystem: Environmental > Terrestrial > Soil > Palsa > Peat permafrost | place: Sweden... | reverse complement strand
TCACGTTAGAGCACGCTGACGACAGGTTGGGAGCTCCCCTCGGTCAAGAATTGATCATTCCACGTCAAGTGACGTACCATCGTCCTGCCGCGCAGCCGCCCAGCGGCGACCCGTGAACGGGCTCGCGCTGGGCGGCTGTTGACCATGGTGAACCGTCAAGCACCGTGCCGGGGAAGGGCTACGGGACGGACGGGACCGGGTTCGGGAAGTAGGGCAGGGTCGGGGTCAGACCCCAACCGGTGTTGCCCTGGCCCAGGTTGAACGTGAACGCCGGGGTGGCCGGCGGGTACTGGTTCTGGACGGTACCGGCGACGCCGACGCCGGTGGCGTGCACGTTGGAGACGTCGGCCGAGCCCGCGGTCTCGGCCTGGAACACCACGGTGCCGACGTTCTGCACCTTCGCGCCGTCGATCGTCAGTCCGTCGACCGGGAGCCCGGTGCCGTCGCCGGAGACCAACTCGAAGGCGCTGTACGGGCTGTCGATCACATTGGTGTCATGGAAGTCGATGTTCACCCCGCTGATCGCGTAGTCGTACGCGTCGATCTGGATGGCGCTCATCGGGTGACCCCAGTTCGGGTTCATCGCGCCGGCCCGCAGCACCGTGTTGTGGGAGACGGTGATGGTGCCGCTGAGCGTGGTGAAACCGGGGCTGGCGAACTGCTCGTTGGAGATCGTCAGACCGCTGCCGAGCGCGTTCGTGTCCGCGATCACGTCGTGGCTGATGGTGTTGTCGGTGCCGCCGTACTCGGCGATCCCGTTGGCCAGGTTGGTCTGCTCGACCGTGTCCCGGCTGAACGTGTCGTGCGAGTCCTCGGCCGGGTAGGACCAGATGGCCAGGCCGTCGTCACCGGTGTTGCGGATGAAGTCGTTCGTCGCGGTGACCCCGGTGGCGTTGCCGTTGAGGTTGAGGCCGTCCGCGTCGGTGTCGAAGACCTCGCTGTTCTTCACGGTCACGTCGGTGTTGCCGTACTCGAGCCAGAACCCGACGTTGGTGTTCTGGATCCACAGGCCGTCGACCACCGCGCCGGTGCCCAGCGATCCGTTGATCGCGTTCTCGGTGCTGTCGTCGTGCCGGCCGACCGTGCTACCGAGGATCGCGAAGTTCGCGAGGTTCACCGGGCCCGGAACCGCCGCGGTGTTGTTGATGAACTCGTCGGAGTGGATCTGCGTGTACCAGTCCCCGGCGCCCTCGATGGTGGCGCTGTTGATCTGGAGCGGCGAGTCGACCGCGAAGTTCCCGGCCGGGATCCACACCGACTTGTGCGCGGCGTCGGCGGCGGCGATGGTCGCCGCGAAGGCCGCGCTGGAGTCGGTGGCCCCGGTCGGGTCCGCCCCCTCACTGAGCACCGAGATCGAGTGGGCCGGCTGCTTGAGCGGGGCCGCGACCTGGTAGAAGTCCGCCAGGTTGATCGTGTACGGCACCGCGGTGTCCTGCGAGCCGACCTCAAACCGCACCGTGTCACCGCGGTGCAGCTCGCGACCGAGCAGCAGCCTGACGTCGTTGTAGAAGTGGTGGGTGGTACTGCCGTAGATGTCCGGGGTGCTGATGTAGCTGTACTGCGAGGTGAGCGAGAGCTCGGCGGGCAGGCGCTTGCCGTTGACGTACACCGACAGGGTCCCGGAGGCCCCCTGCGCGAGCGCGTAGTCCAGGTCGAGCGCGTTGGCGTCCTTGGAGAGCGTGAACTGGACGTACTGGCCGGGCGCGGTGAGCTGGACGGCCTCGCGGCCGACCGCCTCCGTCGCCAGGTCGCCCTGGGTGTAGTCGGGGCCGATGACGGACCCGTTGGTGGCGGCGTTGGGGCCGGTCGCCAGGTACTCGGCGAAGCCCGGGATGTTCGCCCCGGCGTTGAACGACGGGGTGAAGGCCGAGACCGGTGCCGCCGGTGCGGCGGCGGACGCGGAACCGGAGGCGAGAACGACGGTGCCCATGCCGAGCAGGCCGGAGGCCGCGAGCGCGAAGGCCGTCAGGCCACCGGCCGCGCGCCGCGCCCCGTGCGTGCGGCCCGGCCCCCGGGCGTCCACGGCACTGTGGGTCGTAGTGGGATCAGACAAGACAGAAGCCTTCCTGGGAAACATGAAAGCTGTTGCGGGTGGGGTCAGTGCGGCACGCAGGCGGCCCGGTAATCCCCCCGGTTCCTGCGCGCTTCGTACTCCGCGGCGGTCATGTCCGGTCGGTGGACCGGTCAGGTGCGGGCGGGCGGGATTGCGGCCCGGGACAGGACAGCGGTCCCGCCGCCGCCCTGCGCGCGGTGCTTGTCCGAGTCGTCGGCTCCATCGCGTCTGCACCTGCCCAGCCGTGCCAACCGTGCTCGACGTGGCCGGTGAGCTGCGTCGAGATGACGGATACCTGACGCGCACCCTAGATGAGCGAGACGATATCTTGCAAGAGGCTGACGGCTTATGGAAATTAGTGGACCGTCAGGCGCAATCGGCAGGTCGAAGCAGCCGCAAACCACGCATCCGACGCATCGACAACGAACCGGCCGGGGGACCGGGTCTTGAACTGCGGCTTCTCCGCCGCACCGGTGAACGGGCCGGTGGTCAGCCCAGTGATCAGCCCGGTGAACGGACCGTCAGGTCAGGGCGTGCTTCGGTTCCGCAGCAGGGTGTCCATGGAGTCCACGACCCAGTCCCAGGACTCCTGCGGGTCGACAGCGGTGTGGCTGAAACCCCCGCCCAGCTCCAGGCTGACGTAACCGTGGAAGACGCTGCCCAGCATCCGGACCGCGTGCGTCTGGTCCGGCTCGGTCAGGTCGTAGCCGCGCAGGATCGCCCGCGTCATCTGTGCGTGCCTGACACCGGCGCTGGCGGCCGCAGTCTCGGGGTCGAGCCTGAGTTGGGCGGCGGCGTAGCGGCCGGGGTGCTCCCGGGCGTAGTCGCGGTAGGCGTCGGCGAAGGCGGCCAGGGCGTCCTTCCCGGCCCGCCCGGCCAGGGCGGCGGCCACCCGGTCGGCGAGCTCCTCCAGCGCGAACAGGGCGATCCTGGTCCTGAGGTCCTGGGAGTTCTTCAGGTGCGAGTACAGACTCGCGACCTTGACGTCGAACTGCCGGGCGAGCGCCGAGACGGTCACCTCGTCGAAGCCGACCTCGTCGGCCAGCTCCGCCCCGGCCCGGGTCAGGCGTTCTGTGGTCAGTCCGGCTCGAACCATAAGCTTGCTCCCATCTGGCGATAGTCATTATGTATTTGCCTAAGAGCTTTAGGCAAATTAGCCTGGCATGCATGAAGCCGCTGACTGAGCAAGAGATCCGAGCCGCGCTGGTGAACTGCACCAAGGGTGAGGCGCAGCGCCTGCACATCCCCCGCGACCTGGCCGAGCGGCCCTGGGACGACCTGGACTTCCTCGGCTGGCGGGACCCGCAGGCCCCCGACCGCGCCTACCTCGCCACCGAGTTGGACGGTCGCCCGGTGGCGGTCGCGCTGCGCTGCCCCAGCACCGCCGCCTGGCAGACCCGGCGCAGCATGTGCTCGCTGTGCACGACCACCCACAGCGGGGGCGTCTCGCTGATGGTCGCCCCGAAGGCCGGGCGGGCCGGGAGGGAGGGCAACTCCGTCGGCGCCTACATATGCAGCGACCTCGCCTGTCCGCTGTACGTGCGGGGCAAGAAGGACGCGGGCGCGGGCGGAAGGATCCACGAGTCGCTGACCCTGGAGGAGAAGATCCAGCGGACCGTCGCCAACCTCGCCGCCTTCATCGCAAAGGTCACCTCATGACCCCCGCGCCCGATTCGGCGGCACCCCGGCCCAGGGCTTGACGCCGACCACAGCCAGGACGCTGACGCGGTTGAGTGCGCTGCCCGAGTGAGTTCAGTTAGTCGGCGACTTGGATTGGGTACGGAATATGGCCGCTCGGTCCCACGGGCGGCCCGACGCCTGCGTGAGCCAACTGAGCTGGCTGGTCGCGTTCTTGGCGCTGTCTCCTCGGGGCTCAAACAGAAGGGCCGGCCGCGGCTCGCGCTGGAGAATCAGTCGCATGACATACGTTGTGCGGCGAATCGGACCGTCGGAATGGCCGGAGCTCCGGGCGATCCGCCTGGAAGCGCTGCTGGACTCGCCGTTGGCCTTCAGCGCCTCCCACGCGGACACGGCGGCGCTCGCCGACGAGTGGTGGCAGCGGCAGGCAGCCGAGGGCGCGACCTCGGCGACCCTGGCCACCTTCGTCGCCGCCGACCAGGAGGGCCGTTGGGTGGGGCTGGCCAGTTCGGCCCCGCTGGACGAGGTCCCCGACACCGCCCACATACACGGCGTCTACCTGGCCCCCGCGCACCGCGGCAGCCGGACCGGACTGGCCGCTCGGCTGATGGAGGTCGGGATCGCGTGGGCGCGCGACCACACCAACTCCGCGTGCCTCACCCTGGGCGTCCACCAGGACAACGGACGCGCGCACGCCTTCTACCGGCGGCTCGGCTTCCAGGAGACCGGCAAGGTCGTCCCGTACGCCCTCGACCCGTCGCAGAAGATCCACATCATGGGATTCGCCGGCTTCCGCTGAGTCCCCCGGGGGAGGACGGCCGCGATGAATGCCGGTTCGGTGATCATCTGCCTGTTTCTGTGCCTGCCCGCGGTGATCCTGGCCAGGGGGGCGGTGCGGCTCTGGCGGGACCCGGGCCTGGAGCCCGCCGACCTGCCCATGGTGCGGGCGGCGCGCATGTCCAGGGAGGGACAGCACGCGGTGGGACGAGGGGTCGCACCGCTCGCCGTCGGATACCTGGCGCTGGTGGCGACCGTGGCCCTCGCGGCCTCCGACTTCGGCCACGGCAGCGCCCTGACCAGGGTCGACCTGGCGGCCTGTGGCCTGATGCTGCTCTCGTGGCTACTGTTCCTTACCGTCGCCTGGTTCAACTGGCCCAGGTTCATCGTTCCGCCGCGCCTGCGTTCGGACACCGGTCTGATATCCAACTGGCGGGCGAAGCGGCGCCGTGCCAAGCGAGGAGCAGAGCAGTGAACCCCACCAGCGCGGAATTGTGTTATCTCCGGCCGAGTGGAGGATCTCCCAGAGCATGACGAAGACACCGGTGTCCGACGATCGGACGGCGTGGCTGGTCGAGCGGGCTCAGCGTGGGGAGCGGGCCGCGCTGGACGAACTGGTCAGCGAGCATGTGCAGTTGGTGTACAACATTGTCGGCAGGGCGCTGGCCGGGCATCCCGACACCGATGACGTGGTGCAGGAGACGCTGCTCCAGGTGGTGCGCGGCCTGGGCACGCTGCGCGATCCGGCGAGTTTCCGGTCCTGGACAGTGGCTATCGCGATGAACCAGATCCGCCGCTGCCGACGTGGCACGCAGCCCGTCCAGGACTTGGCGAGCGCTCACTCGCTGGGCGATCCGGGCGCGGACTTCGCCGAGCTGACCATCGTCCGGCTCGGCCTCTCCGACCAGCGCCGCGAGGTGGCGGAGGCGACCCGCTGGCTCGATCCGGACGATCGCGACCTGTTGGCGCTGTGGTGGCTGGAGACCGCCGGTGAGATCTCCCGCGGTGACCTGGTGGCGGCCCTGGAGCTGTCGGCTCAGCACGCCGCGGTCCGGGTCCAGCGGATGAAGGGCCAGCTGGACAACGCCCGGCTGGTGGTTCGCGCGCTGCGGAACCGGACGGCCTGTCCGACCCTGTCGGCGCTCGCCTCGGACTGGGACGGCGCGCCGAGTGCGCTCTGGCGCAAGCGAATAGGTCGCCATGCCCGCGCGTGCGAAGCCTGTTGGCGCCAGCGGAAGGGGCTGGTCCCGGCCGAGGGACTGCTCGTCGGCTTGGCCATGGTCCCGCCGCCCCGGACCGCTCCGGGCCGCCCGTCCGCCCACTCCCAGGGGTCGCACTCCCCGGTGTCGCATCGTGCCTCGGCCGGTCGGGCCAGGGGTCGCGGCCACCGCCGGGCCCGGTCGCCGTGGCGCCTGCTGGCGGTCGCGACCGGGGTGAGCGCCGCTGCCGTCGCGGGTGTGCTCGCCCTGGACCAGTCGCCGTCGCATCCGCAGGCGACGCTCGGCTCCTCGCTGCCCCGGGCCGCGGCCGCCGCCATCGCCAGCACCGGATCGCCGACGCCGACGCCGACGACCGCGCCCGTCACGAGCGGGCCCTCCACCAGCGCGACCGCCTCGCCGAGCGCTGCCGCCCGTAGCGCGGCGCCCACCACCGCCCGGCCGCACGCCGGCGCCGCCGCGTCCACCGCGCCCGCTCTCGCGCCGGCCGACGTCACCCCCGCGCCCGGCTCCACGGACCCGGGCCTGACCGGCCCGGAACAGCAGGTGCTGACGCTCATCAACCAGGCTCGGGCCGCCCAGGGGCTGGCCCCGCTCACCGTGACCTCCGGCCTTCAGGCCAGCGCGGCCCAGCACGACACCACCATGGCGGACGGCTGCGGCCTGTCCCACCAGTGCCCCGGGGAACCCGCGATCGGCCAGCGCGAGACCGACCAGGGCGTCCACTGGACGGCGGCCGGGGAGAACATCGGGGACGGCGGCCCGGTGGGCGACGACGACTCGGACGAGGCGTCGATGGCAGTCGGCCTGACCCAGGACATGCTGAACGAGAAGCCGCCGAACGACGGTCACCGGGCCAACATTCTCAGCACTTCATACACGCACATCGGCATATCCGTCGTCCGGGACAGTTCCGGAACTGTCTGGCTCACCCAGGACTTCTCCAACTGAACCAAGTTGAACCACGCTGAACCAAACTGAACCGAACGAGTCCGAACGCAGGTTAAGGCATGCTGCCCGGCCCCGCCGCCCGAAATGGCAGGGATTGGGCTGACTCAGGGCGTCCGGATCGACACCGCGCGGGAGGACTCGGCCCGGTATAGCGTGGATTGCGGCCGTGTCGTTCCCTTCGGGCTGACTTCGGACTGACTTCGGACTGACGTCAGGCTAAGGGGCGTCGTGGCAGGTGACCGGGGTCGCTTTCCGACATCGGAGCGATCCGTACTGCTTACCCGCCCCTTTTGCCGGGGGTACCGCCTGACTTCAGGTGGCCTTCCGGTATGTTGCGGCGGGGCATGGCAGGAGGAGGCACGGTTGGATACCAGGCTGGTGGATACCCGGCAGCGGTGGCCTTCCCTGATGACGTTCTTCGGCGTGTGGATGGTCACCCTCACGTCCGTGTACTACGCGTTCTCCGACCAACGGCTGATTTTCGTGGGTATCGGGCTGAGCGGTGTCGTCGGCATTCTCCTCGGCATCCGCTACCACCGCCCCGCCCACAGCCTTCCGTGGTACCTGCTGGCGGCGGCCAACCTCAGTTTCACGGCCGGTGAATTCGCGCAGATCGTCATTATCCAGTACCTCCACGAGAGCCTGTTCCCCTCGGTCGCCGATGCCTTCTACCTGGCCACCTACGTGCTCTACGCGGCCGGTCTGCTCGGCTTCGTCCGCTGGCGCACCGCGCGGCGGGACCCGGCGAGCCTGATCGACGCGCTGACGTTCACCGTCGGCGTGGCGCTGCTCTGCTGGATCTACTTCATTGTCCCCTACGTGCACTCCCCCGGTCTGAGCTGGCTGCAGAAGGCAATCTCCATCGCCTACCCCCTGGGCGACGTCCTGGTGCTGGCGATGCTGCTCCGACTGCTGGCTCCGCACGGGCGGAAGAGCGTGTCCGTGGTCCTGCTGACCGTCGGCACGCTCGGGCTGCTCGCCGCCGACATCGCCTACGCGCTCATCCAGCTGCACGGGGTCTGGCGCACCGGCACCCCGGTGGACCTGGGCTGGGCCGTCTTCTACGGCGCCTGGGGAGCGGCCGCGCTGCACCCGTCCATGGTGACGCTCACCGAACCCACGGAATGGCGGCCGGACAACGCGCGGGTCCGGCTGGGCCTGCTCGCCCTGGCGTCGCTGATCGCCCCGGCCATGCTGATCCTGGCCTCGGTCCGCAACGACACCAGCAACGTGGGGGTCATCGGGGCGTTCTCCGCGATCCTCTTCTTCCTCGTGCTCTACCGGTTGGCCGGGGTGGCCGAGACCCATCGCCGGGCGGTGACCCGCGAGCGGACGCTGCGCGACGCGGTGGCGTCACTGGGCCTGGCGGCGGACGCGACGGAGGTCGCCGCGGCGGTCCGAGAGGCGATGACCTCACTGCTGGCGCACAGCCGCCGGCACGCCGCCGTACTGGCCATCCGCAGGGACGGACGGCTCTGTCTGACCCGTACCGCCGACGGCGAGGACATCGAGGCGTCCGGGCGGACCAGCGCCCTGATCCACAGCCAGGCCGAGAGCGGCGAGGCCCGGCTGCTCGGCGTGGCCGCGCTGGGCGAGGAGCTGTCCGCGCGGTTCCGTCCGATGCGCAGCGCCCTGCTGTGCCCGATGGCGCTCCAGGAGACGTCGGTGTCGGACCCGCTGATCGGCGCGCTGATCGTGGCCGGCGACGAGCGGGACCTGCTGGTGCTGCGGGACAGCCTGGTCACCCTCGCCACCCAGGGCACGCTGGCCGTCGAGCGGATCTCGCTGAGCCAGGAGGTCAGCAAGCGCAACAGCGAGGCGTACTTCCGGACCCTGGTGCAGAACGCGTCCGACGTCATCCTGATCCTCGACGAGGAGGACCGGATCAAGTACGCCAGTCCCTCGGCCCACCAGGTGCTCGGATCGACGACCCTGGCCGGGTCGCTGCTCACCGACCTGGTCGGCCCGCAGGAGAGCCGGATCGTCACCCAGGCGCTGGGACAGATGCGGACCCGCGACGAGCCGGACCGGCGCGAGCACTGGCAGATGCTGCGCACCGACCAGGCCACCATCGAGGTCGAGGTCCGATGCAGCGACCTGCGCCGGGAGGCGACCGTCGCCGGGCTGGTGCTGACCCTGCGCGATGTGACCGAGCAGCGCAAACTCGAACGCGAGCTCACCCACCGCGCCTTCCACGACTCGCTGACCGGCCTGGCGAACCGGGTGCTGTTCCACGAGCGGGTCGCCCACGCGCTGACCCAGAGCCAGCGCGAGGGGACCGTGGTCGGGGTGCTGCTGGTCGATGTGGACGACTTCAAGGTGGTCAACGACACCCAGGGCCACCCGGTGGGCGACGAGCTGCTGATCGCCCTCTCACTGCGGCTGTCCACGGCGGTACGCGGGTCCGACACCGCGGCCCGCATCGGCGGCGACGAGTTCGCGCTCCTGGTCGAGGACCCGATGACCCCCCGGGACCTGGAGACCTTCGCCGACCATGTGCTGGCCGTCTTCGCCGAGCCGTTCCGGCTGAGCGTCGGCCCGGTCAGCGTCAACGCCAGTGTGGGCATCGCCACCACCGAGGACAGCTTCGACGCCGTGGAGCTGCTCTCCCAGGCCGACTTGGCGCTGTACGAGGCGAAGACCGCCGGGAAGCGCCAGTGGCGTTGGTACCGGCCGGCGCTGCAGAGCGGCATGGTCGAGCGGCACGAGTTGCAGGAGAGCCTGGACCGGTCGATGGTGGAGTCGTTCCTGGTGCTCTACCAGCCGATCGTGGAGCTCGCCACCGAGGAGATCGTCGGCTTTGAGGCCCTGGTCCGCTGGCCGCACTCGACGCGCGGCACGGTGCTCCCCGAGCAGTTCATCACGCTGGCCGAGGAGAGCGGCCAGATCGTCCCGCTCGGCGCCTGGGTGCTGGGCCAGGCGGCGGCCGAGGCCGTCAGTTGGCACGGCACGACCCGGCAGCACCGCGAAGGGGCCGCCGCCGGACTGCGGTCGCCCTATGTGAGCGTCAACGTCTCCCCGCGGCAGTTCCGCGACCACGGTTTCCTGGACGTGGTCCAACACGTCCTGGACCAGACCGGGATCGATCCGTCCTCGCTGGTCCTGGAGCTGACCGAGAGTCTGCTGCTGCGCCGCGACGACCGGGTGCTGGCGGAGATGCGGGCGCTGACCGACCTGGGTGTGCGGATCGCCATCGACGACTTCGGCACCGGCTACTCGTCGCTGAGCTATCTGCGCGAGTTCCCGATCTCGATCCTCAAGATCGACAAGTCCTTCATCGACGAGCTCGGGCACTCCACCCAGCAGTACGCGCTGGTCGACGGGATCACCCACCTCGCGGACACGCTGGGCATGACCGTGATCGCCGAAGGCGTGGAGAACACCACCCAGCGTGAGCTGCTGGTGTCCATGGGCTGCCCGCTCGGCCAGGGCTACCTGTTCGCCAAGCCGGTGGGTGCCGAGGAGGCGCAGGCGTTGATCATGTCCCAGGCCGCCAAGGCGGCGACAGGGGGGATCCGATGAGCGCGGGCGGTCTCAGCGGCTACTCCGGCGGACAGCAGCTGCTGCTCTCCAACGACCTCGGCCAGCACGCCATCTGGCCCGCGCGGCTGCCGGTGCCCACCGGCTGGACCCGGCACGGGGAGCCCTGGGCGAGCGTGGCCGACTGCGTGGCGGCGCTCGACGCCTCGCCCGCCGAGACCTGGTCGACGTACACCGACCGCGTTCGGCCCCGACCGGACGGCGCGCACGGCACGGACGGCGAAGGGACGCCGACCGTCACCCAGCTGGTCCGGCGGCAGGCCGAGCGGACCCCGCAGGCCTGGGCGGTGCTGTGCGACAACGAACGCGTCGACTACGCCGAGTTGGACCGGCGGGTCGGCCGACTCGCCCGGCGGCTGCGGCGACACGGCGGCGTCCGGCAGGTCCTGGTGGCCGTGTGCCTGGACCGCACCGCCGATCTGGCGATCGGCCTGCTGGCGGTGTTGCGGGCCGGCGGCGCGGTCCTGCCGCTCGACCCGGCCACCCCGGCGCGGCGACTGGCGCAGCTGGTCCGCGACGCCGAGGCCCGGACCGTGCTGACGAACCGCGCGCACCTCCCGCTGTTCGCGGAGGCGGCCGAGGGCAGTGCGGCGGTCCAGGTGCTGACGGTGGAGGATCTGGCCGCCGAGACCCCCGCCGCCGGCGACCCCGCCGCTGACGACCCCGCCGCTGACGACTCCGCGGCCGAGGAGGCGGCGTCCGGGTTCGAGCCGCCCAGCCCGGAGGACCCCGCCTACATGATCTACACCTCCGGGTCGAGCGGGCCCCCCAAGGGCGTGGTGGCCAGCAACCGCTCGCTGGCCACGGCCCTGCGCGCCGCCGCGGAGTTCTACGGCCTGGGCCCGGGCGACCGGGTGGCGCACCTCGCGGCGCTGGCCTTCGACACCTCGTTGGAGCAGATCCTCGCTCCGCTGATCACCGGAGCCGCGGTGGTCCTGACCGGCAGGCGGGCCTGGGCGCCCACCGACCTGCTGCACCGGATCGCCCGCGACCGGATCACCGTGGCCGACCTGACCCCCGCCTACTGGCGCGGACTGCTGAGCGTGGCCGGTTCGGGTCCGGACACCCTGGACCCGCTGCGACTGGTCATCGTCGGCGGCGAGGTCATCCACTCCGACCACTGCCGGTCGTGGCTGCGCCGGTTCCCCGACATCACCCTGGTCAACGCCTACGGCCTGACCGAGACCACGATCACCTCGACGGCGTCCGAGCTCACCCAGGATCTGCTGGCCGGGACGGACGGCGCACCGGCGCCCGTGGGACGCGCGCTGGCCGGGGCCCTGGTCCACGTGCTGGACGCGGAACTGCGGCCGGTACGGCCCGGTGAGCGTGGCGAGGTCTACATCGGCGGCAGTCGCCTGGCCGAGGCCGTCTGGCGGCAACCAGGACTGACGGCACGTCAGTTCATACCGGACCCGCACGCGGGCGCGCCGGGAAGCCGGATGTACCGCACCGGCGACCTCGGCCGCCAACGCTCGGACGGCAGCCTGGAGATCCTCGGCCGGATCGACGAGCAGCTGAAGATCCGCGGCTTCCGGATCGACCCCGCCGAGGTCGAGGCCGTCCTCAACTCCCAACCGGGCGTGGGCCACGCCGCCGTGGTTGCGCGCGACCGCGGCGACCGTGAACCGGACCTGGTCGCCTTCTACACCGACGAGCCCGACCGTGCGCCCGACGGTGCGGCGGCCGACGAGCCGGTCGACGGCACGGCCCACGCCGCCCGGCGGGCCGCCGAACTGCGGTCCGCGCTGGCCGCGGTGCTTCCGGCGCACCTGGTCCCGGTGGAGTTCACCCCGCTCCGGCAGCTTCCGCTGTCGGCCAACGGAAAGATCGACCGAGCCGCGCTGCCCGGACGCAGCAACTCCGTGCGCACTCCCCGGGAGGCCCGGCCGCAGCCGCCGTTCACCTCCGGCATGGCGCAGTTGTGGAGCCTGATCCTGGGCGTCGACCGGGTGGCCGCCGACGACGACTTCTTCGAACTGGGCGGCAACTCCCTGCTCGCCATGGAGATGCTGGCCAGGGCCCGGGTCGTGTTCGGCATCGGGGTCGGCCAGATCCGCGAGCTGACCCGGTCGTTGCTGCACGACTCGACCCTGGCGGCCTTCGCCCGGAGCGCCCACAGCGCCCGCGCCGGAACCCTGGCCAGCGCCGAGGGCGGAGCCGTGGACTTCGCCGCCGAGTCCGAACTGCGGGTACCCGAACTGGGCTTTTCCGCACCAAAACTGACGGAACGTCACGATCCGCCGGACTGGCGGCAGCCGAAGGACATCCTGCTCACCGGTGTCACCGGTTACTGCGGTATCCACCTGCTCAACGACCTGCTGGAGCACACCCAGGCGCGAGTCCACTGCCTGGTCCGGGCTGCCGACACCGACCAGGCACGGGAGCGGATCAGCTCGTCCGCCGAGCGCTACCTGCTCCGCGACCTGCCCGACGACGGGCGGGTGCGACCGGTCGTCGGCGACCTCGCCCAGCACCGACTCGGGCTCTCCGATGAGGAGTTCGAGCGGCTGGGGTCCCTCGTGGACGTCATCTACCACTTTGGCGCGCAGGTCAACTTCATCTACCCCTATGACCAGTTGCGCGCGGTGAACGTCGAGGCCACCCGGGAGCTGATCCGGCTGGCCGCGCCGCGCTCGGTCCCGCTGCACTTCGCCTCCAGCATGGCGGTGGTGGCCGGATTCGGGGCGGCCGGTGTCCGCGAGGTGACCGAGACCACCCCGCTGGACTACGCGGACTACCTGTCGGTCGGCTACGTCGAGACCAAGTGGGTCTCCGAGGCGCTGCTGCGGCAGGCGTCCGAGGCCGGACTGCCGGTCACCGTCTACCGGTTGCAGGACATCACCGGCACCGGGCCGGACGGCGTGCTCAACACCGCCACCGAGATCTGCGCGCTGATGAAGTTCATCGCGGACTCCGGCCTGTGCCCCAAGGTGGAACTGCCGCTCGACTTCCTCCCCGCCGACTCCTTCGCCAGGGCGGTCGGCCACATCTCGGCGCACCACAAGGCGCGGGGGACGGTCTACCACCTCACCAACCCGCGTCCCGCCGTCCTCGGCACCCTGGCGGACTGCCTACGCCGACGCGGCTACCCGGTCGCGGAGATCCCGTACGCCGAGTGGGTCTCCCAGCTGATCCGCTTCGCCGCCGGGCAGCCCACCCATCCGGTCACCCCCTTCGTCCCGCTCTTCGTGGACCGCTGCCGACACTCCGACATGTCGGTCAGCGAGATGTACTTCCAGGACGTGTTCCCGCGGTTCACCCGGGACAACACGGACCGCGCCCTGGCCGGGTCCGGCATCGTTTTCCCGCCGGTGGACATCCGTATGCTGGACGGATACGTGGCCTTCCTCCTGTCGATCGGCTACCTGACGCCCCCCGCAGACCCGGTCGACGGGAGCCCCGTCGATGGTCCTTAGCCGCGCGTCCTGGCCCGAGGTCGACCTGTCGCACGCGGCGGCCGACGGCCCGGTCGCGTTCTCGGCCGGCATCGGACCGGACGAGCTGCTGGCCGCCTACCGGGTCGGCGCCTACCCGCTACCGGCGTCGGGCGACATTGCCCGCACCATCAACGAGGTCAGCTACGAGGACGAGGTCGCGGCGGAGCGGATCTGGCTGGTCGGCGAGGACGCCGGTGACCCCTACAGCGTGTCCTGGTGGTCTCCGGACCCCCGGCCGGTGCTGCCCGTGCGCGGGGTGCATCTCAGCCGCAGGCTGGCCAGGCAGCTGCGCCGGGTCGACTGGACCACCTCCCTGGACCGCGAGTTCGAGCGGGTGGTGCGCGAGTGCCAGGTCGGCCGCGATCCGCAGTGGCTCACCGACGACCTGGTCCGCTCGCTGCTCCTGCTGCACCAGCGGGGGTGGGCGCACAGCGTCGAGGTGTGGCAGGACACGACGCTGGTCGGCGGGGTGTTCGGGGTCAGGCTCGGCGACGTGCTCAGCCTGGACTCCATGTTCCGGCGGCGCTCCGGAGCCGCGTCGGTGGCCGTGGCCGACCTCGCCGACCGGTTCGCCCAGGTCGGCGGGGCGGTGCTGGACGCCCAGTGGGACAGCCCCCATGTCCGTGACCTGGGCGCGACACCGCTCCCCCGGGAGCGCTACCTGAAGCTCCTGGCCGACCAGCGGCCGGACCCGTCCCCGCTGCCCGCCGATCCGCGTCCGGTGCGGCGGCTGGCCGACGGCACAGCGGACTCGTCCGACGCGGCGGACGCCGCGGAGGGCTAGGCGCCGCGCCCGGTCGCCCGGTCAGGCCCGGAAGGTACGCCGGTAGGCACCCGGTGACACGCCGATCGCGGCGTGCAGGTTCTGCCGCAGCGCGGCGTCGGTGCCGAATCCGGCCCGCTCGGCGACCCGACTCACCGGCAGATCGCTGCTCTCCAGCAACTGCCTTGCCAGGTCCACGCGTTGCTGGCTGAGCCACTGGCCGGGGCTGAGCCCGACCTCGGCCCGGAACCGGCGGGTGAACGTGCGTCGGCTCATCTCCGCGTGCCGGGCCAGATCGGCCAGTTGCAGCGGCTCGTGCAGCCGGTCGAGTGCCCAGGCGCGGGTGGCCGACGTCCCGTTCTCCGAGTTCTGCGGCACCAGCCGCTCCACGTACTGCGCCTGGCCGCCCTCGCGCTGCGGCGGGACCACGCACCGCCGAGCGACCTGGTTGGCGACCGCGCTGCCGTGGTCCTTCCGGATCACATGCAGGATCAGGTCGATACCGGCCGCCGCGCCGGCCGAGGTCAGCACCCGGCCGGTGTCCACGAACAGTACGTCCGGCGCGAGTTCGACCTGCGGGTAGAGCCCGCGGAACCGGTCGCTGTGGCACCAGTGGGTGGCCGCCGCCCGGCCGTCCAGCAGGCCGGCCGCGGCCAGCAGGAAGGTGGCCAGGCAGATCCCGACGATCCGGGCGTCCGGCCGCAGCCGGGCCAGTGCCCCGGCCACCTGGTCCGGCAGCGCGTCCCGGCCGGTGATCTCGGCGAAGTCCTCGGCCGGCGGGATCACCACCGTGTCCGCCTCGGCCAGCGCCGAGGCGTCGCGCTCGACGGTGATCGAGAAGTCGGCGGTGGTCCGCACCGGCCCGCCGTCCAACGAGCAGGTGACCACCTCGTACAGCGGTCGCCCGTCCGGGTCGGTGGCGGTACCGAACAGCCTGGCGGCGAGGCTCAGCTCAAACGGGATGACCCCGCCCAGGGCCAGCACCACGACCCTGTGCACGGCAGCTTGCCCGACAGGTTGCATGGCCCAATTCTTGCATATGATGGCCCCTGGGCCACTGTCACCGCAGCTCGGGATCGGGACATCCTGAACGCATGACCACAATGAACGCGATCAGCCAGAACACCTACGGCGGCCCCGAGGTCCTGCGGCAGGCCGAGATCGAGCGCCCGGCCCCGGGCCCCTCCGAGGTGGTCGTCCGGGTCCGGGCGGCGGGCATGAACCCGACCGACTGGAAGCACCGGCAGTTCCCCGGATTCCTCGACCGCCTGCCGCTGGTGCTCGGCTGGGACGTCTCCGGCGTCGTCGAGGCCGTCGGCGTCGGCGTCACCATCCATGAGGTCGGCGACGAGGTGTTCGGCATGCTGCCCTACCCGTACGGGGTCGGCTCGTTCGCCGAGTACGTCGTCGCCCCAGCCCGCGCGCTGGTACCCAAGCCGGAGGCGATCGACCACGTCCAGGCCGGTGCGCTACCACTGGCCGCCCTCACCGCCTGGCAGGTCCTGGTGGACGCGGCGGACGTCCAGCCCGGCCAGCGCGTGCTGATCCACGCGGCCGCGGGTGGCGTCGGCCACCTCGCCGTTCAGATCGCCAAGGAGCGCGGCGCATACGTGATTGGCACCGCCAGCGCGCCCAAGCACGCGCTGCTGCGCGAGCTGGGAGCCGACGAGCTGATCGACTACCGGGACGCGGACTTCACCGGGATCGCGCCGGTCGACCTGGTCTTCGACACCATCGGCGGCGACACCGCCACCCGCTCGCTGGAGGTCCTGCGACCCGGCGGCCAGCTGATCAGCATCGCGGTGAGGGCCATACCTGAGGACCTGGCCGAGCGGGCCGCCGAGCGCGGAGCACGGGCCCGCACCCTGCTGGTCGAAGCGGACCAGGCGGGCATGCTGGCGATCGCCGGCCTGGCGGCGGCGGGTCGGCTCCGAGCCGTCGTGGAGGCCGAGTTCCCGCTCGACCAGGCCGCCAAGGGCCACGAACTGGGCGACACCGGCCATGTCACCGGCAAGGTCGTGCTCACCATCCCCTGACCGACCCACGGGGGGACAGCCGGCCCGGTCGCCGGAGACGGTGATCTCCGACGACCGGGCTTCTGGGCGCAACCGCTTCTGGGCGCAACCGCAGGCTCAGCTGACGTTGAGATCCGCTTCGCCGACGACGAACGAGGTCTGCCGGGTGGACACCTGGACGCCGGTGAACAGCAGGGTGACGGTCTGACCGGCGTAGGCGGACACGTTGTACGTGTGCTCGGCGTAGCCGGTGTTGTGGTTGAGGTCGGAGAAGGTGGCCAGCGTTCCCAGCACCGTGCCGGAGCTGTTCTCCACCTTCACGGTGAGGGTGTCGTAGGCGGTGGTGGTGGAGGTCTGGGCGGTGTCGATGTGCAGCCAGAAGCTCAACGCGTAGGTGCTGCAACCGGCCGGGATGGTGATCGCCTGGGAGAGGGTGTCGGTGGTGGCGTAGTCGTAGCCGTTCAGCCAGGCGTCGTACTTGCCGACGTACGGCGGCTCCTTGCTGTTGTCGGCGATCACCCCGGACGTCGCGGTCCACGGCGCCGCGGTGCCGGTGGAGAAACTGGGGTTGCCGATCAGCTGCGCCGCCGTGCAGGAACCCGAGGCGAGGCTGACGGTCCAGCTGAAGGAGGCGCTGCCGCTGGCTCCGGTGGAGTCGGTCGCGGTCACCGTCACCGCGTCCGTCCCCGCCGCCGTGGGCGTACCCGAGATCAGACCGGTGGCGGAGTTGATCGACAGCCCGGCCGGCAACCCGCTCGCACCGTACGTCAACGTCTGCCCCGAGGCCGAATCACTCGCCCCCACCTGCAAACTCGCCGCCGTACCCACCGTCGCGGTCTGACTGCCGGGATTGCTCACCGTCACCGTGTTGGCAGTGGTGCCGCCGAAGTCGGCGTTGAACGTCGACTCGACCACGTTCTCGACGCCGGTGTCATTCAGGATGATGCCCAACTCGCGGTTGGCGGTGAGCGAGTTGCTGGTCATGTTCATCGAGCCGACCTCGACCGCGGCGGTGGACAGACCGTAGTCGGCGACGATCGCCTTGGCGTGGATGTAGAAGCCGGTCGAGGAGCTGTAGGTGGTGGCCTTGCCGCCGGCGGCGGTTACCTCGTTGATCTCTGACTGGTAGTCAGAGGATTCGTTCTCGATGACCAGCCGCACCGCCACACCGCGCTTGGCGTCGGCGACGATCGCGTTGACGATCGCGGTGTCGCTGAACTCCTCCTCCTCGACGTCGAGGGTCTTGGTCGCGCCGTTGATGATCGAGAGCAACCGGGACTGCGCGGTGGTGGGCGACCACAGCAGGTTGTCCCCGTCGCTCGGGGTTATCGACGTGTGGGTGTAGTCGTCGGCGAAGACCGCCTCTATCGCCGCGACGTCGTTGGCGTCGGTGTCGAAGACGCCGTAGTCGCGGCTGGTCGGGTAGTACTCGGAGGTGAGGTTCCCGGACAGGATCAGCGACTCGTCGCCGTTGACGGTGATGGTCTTCTGGTGGGTGTAGGTGAACGAGGTGGACGACCAGACCACACCGACCCCGGCGGCCGAAAGGTCGTTGTAGGCAGTCTGGTTGGTGCTCTTGTTCGCCTCGTCCAGGATCACCCGGACCTTGACCCCGGCCTGCTCACGGGCGATCAGGTCGTTGACGGCGGTGGTGTCGTTCAGCTCGTACATGGTCATGTCGAGCGTCGTGGTGGCGGAGTTGATGAAATTGTAGATGACGGGTTCGCTGCTGCCCAGGTTGAACGCGAATGCCGAGTAGGGGTCCGTGGCCTGGGGGTGGCTCACGGCCTGGGCGGGAGTTGCGGCGAGGGCGACGGCCGCGGCGGTGCCGCAGGCTGCGACAGCCATCAGGGCACGCCGAAGCGCGGGGGTAGGTCGCATTGCTCTCCTCGGATGTGAGGGGGGAGATGATCCGGTGGGAGGTGCGTGGTGCGATCGCGGAGCCTGGTTGTCATGACACGGCCCAGCACTCAGGACACTGAAGTGAGATGACTAATCGGTGACATACGCATAACGTTGTGGTCTCGATTCCCACACGACCTTGAAGGGGTCGATATTCTGAAAGGCTGCGATCTTCCTAACCCGCGCGCAATCACCCGCGCGCAATCACCCGCGTGCAATCACGCGTGTGCAATCAGCCGATCAACGCGGGCTCCCCGTCCCGGCCGAGCTCGGCCAGCACCCGCTCAAGCCGGCTCTGCGAGCGGAACCGCAGAAAAGGCGTCGGCAGGGAGGAGGCCGCCAGCGCGACCCAGAACCAGGTGAACCCGTCGCGCGGGCTGTTGGCGACATGGAGCACCGCATTGAACCCGTAGACCACGATCATCACCGGCCACAGCCACCGGGTCCGCCGCAACTGGCGGAACTGCCGCTGCGCGAGAGCGCCCACGGCCCACCTGGCCCACGGATCGGCGGGTATCCACTCCTTGCGGAGGCGACGCCCCAGCACCGGCAACTGACGTGGCGTCAGCCCGAGTTCATCGGCAATCCGGCTCCTGGCGCGCGCGGACACCCTGAGGGCGCCGACAATCCCGCCGACGCACCCGATGACGCTCACCACCCAGGCCGACGCAGGGACCTGGGCCGTCGGCTTGACCAGCCAGTAGACCCCGGCGAGCACCAGCCACGACGCCAGCATGCCGCCGACGGTGGACAGCACCGGATGGTCGTCCTTCCAGCGCCGCTCGCCCTCCCAGTCCACGTCGCCGATCTGCCCCGGCCCCTGCGCCGGCTCGTTCACCAGTTCTCCCCCCTACTACCCAGTTCGGGATCAAGGTAGCAGCGCCCACCGTCAGTCAGCGGGCCGGTCAGCGGACCCGTTCGGGGCCAGGATGCTCAGGGCTCCGGGCAGGACCCGCGCGGTCACCGGCAGCGCGGCGTCCACCTCGCCGTCCGCGCCGTAGGGGACGTCCCGGTCCGCCTCGATCCGGACCTCCCGGCCGCGCAGCACCTCCACCTGCGGACGTCGGACGTGTGTACCGTCCTTGAGCTCGTTCATCACCGTGAAGAAGAGCGGCTTGGGTGCGTCGTTGATGACCACGACGTCGAGCAGGCCGTCGTCCAGCCGCGCGTCCGGGGCGATGCGCCGGCCGAAGCCGTAGAAGCGGGAGTTGGCCGCCACCACCGTGTAGCCCCGGCGCTCGTACCGGACCCCGTCCACGGTGATCCGGTAGTCGGCCGGACGCCAGGCCAGGATGGCCCGGAGTCCGCCGGCGTAGTACGAGGCGGCTCCGCGCAGCAGCCGGGAGTTGTTGGCGTGCCGGTTGGCCACCGCGTCAACTCCCGCGTACACGCTGCCCAGGACGACGGTCCGGTCGTGGAACGCGGACCGCACCTCGATCGCGTCCACCGGTCGCGGCCGGCCGTTCAGCAGCAGCTCCGCCAACTCCTCCGGTCTGTTGGGCAGTTCGAGCGCGCGGGCGAAGTCGTTGCCGCGCCCGGCCGGGACCAGCCCGAACGGCGCGTCGGTACCGGCCAGCGCGCCGCCGACACATCCGGCCATCCCGTCGCCGCCGACGGCGAGGACCACCCGGCCGATCGCGGCGGGCCGCCGCGCCAGCGTGCGGGCGTGGTCCAGGCCTCGGCTGTGCTCCACCTCGACCTCGGCCCCGGCTTCTCGCAGCAGCCGGGCCAGCGGCAGCAGGGCGGCCGCTCCGCGCGAGCCGCCCGCGGCGGGATTGACGACGGCGGTGAACTGTCGCATGGGAGCGCTCCGGATGCCGAGGAGAGTGCCGGGAGGAACGGGAGGAAGCGGAACGGGGGGAACGGGGACGGGGTCAGCGCGGGGGGAGCAGGATGCCGGGGTTGAGGATGCCGACCGGGTCGAGTGCGGCCTTGACGGCGTGCAGGACCGCCACCCCCAGCGGCCCGATCTCCTCGGCGTAGGCGGCCCGGTGGTCGGTGCCGACCCCGTGGTGGTGGCTGATGGTGCCGCCGGCCGCGAGGATCGCCTCGTTGGCGGCCAGCTTGGCCGGGGCCCAGTGGGCGACCGGGTCCTGCCCCTGCGCGGAGACCACGGTGAAGTAGAGCGAGGCGCCGGTCGGGTAGACGTGCGAGATGTGGCACATCACCAGCGGCGGGGTGCCTGCCGCGGTGAGGGTGTCGGTGAGCGCCTGCCGGACGGCGTCGTACAGCGCGGGCAGGGCGGACCAGTACCCGGCGGTCTCCAGGGTCTCGGCGAACGCGCCGACGTCGAGCAGCGCGTCGCGCAGGTACGGCGCGGCGTAGCGGCCGTGCGACCAGGCCGTCCCCTGCTCCTCGCCGAGGTACTCCGCGCCGTGGTCGCCGAGCACGGCGCGCACCCGGTCGCGGACGTCGGTGGCCTCGGCGGGGGTGCCCTCGTACCCGATGATCGCCAGACAACCCGCTGCCTCGAAGCCGCCGCCCACGGAGCCGGGCTTCGCCAGGCCGATCATCGTCTCGGTCTCGTCGGACAGCCGCAGCACGGTGGGCAGCGGGCCGTCCTGGGCCAGCCCGCGCAGCGCGTCGCGGCCGGCCGCGAAGGAGTCAAAGCGCCAGGCCTCGTAGATCCTGGTCTGCGGCAGCGGGCGGACGCGCACGGTGACCGAGGTGATCACGCCGAACGCGCCCTCGCTGCCGAGCAGGAGTTGGCGCAGGTCGGGACCGGCCGCCGAGCGCGGAGCCCGTCCGGCCTCCAGGGTGCCCTGGGGGGTGGCCGCGGTCAGACCGGTGACCATCTCGTCGAAGCGGCCGTAACCGGCGGACGCCTGGCCGCTGGAGCGGGCGGCGGCGAAGCCGCCGATGGTGGCCCACTCGAAGGACTGCGGGAAGTGGCCGAGCGTGAAGCCCTGTTCGTTGAGCAGCGCCTCCGCCTGCGGCCCGCGCAGCCCGGTCTGTAGCACGGCGGTCCGGGAGATGGGGTCGAGCCGGACCAACTGGTCGAGCCGGCGCAGGTCGAGGGCGATGAAGCCGCCGTGGCCGCGCGGGGCCAGGCCGCCGACCACGGAGGTGCCGCCGCCGAACGGGACCACGGCGACGCCCTGCTCGGCGCAGGCCCGCAGTACCGCCAGTACCTGCACGTGGTCGGCCGGCCGGACCACGGCGTCCGGGGCGTCGCCGAGTTCACCGGCGCGGATGCGCAGCAGGTCGGGCGTGGACTTGCCACGGGTGTGCCGGATCCGGCTCTCGTCGTCGGTCCGGACGTGCTCCGAGCCGCCGACGGCGCGGGCGATCGCCTCCCTCGCCGCCTCGCCCAGCCGGGAGGCGGGGACAGCGAGGTCGGCCAGCGCCCGCGGCGGGGTGTCGGCCCGGCGCACACCGAGCAGTTCGCCCAGCAGCCCGACCACGGACTCGGGCAGCGGGGTCGCCTCGGCCGGACTCCCCCAGCCGCTCCACAACATGTCCACCGGGGCCACTCTCCCTCACCGTGCTGAGCCGTGCCGAGCCGTTCCGAGTCATGCCGTGCTGTGCTGTGCTGTGCGTGCGGTGGCTACACTGTTACACATGACGTCAACCTGCCACAATCGTTCCGACGAGGACGCCGTCCTGGACGCGGCCCGTGACTGTGTCCTGGCCGTGGGCGTGCGCCGGACGACCATGACCGACGTGGCCCGGCGGGCCGGGGTCTCCCGGATGACCCTCTACCGTCGCGGCTGGAGCGATGTGCGGGACCTGGTCGGCGACCTGATGACCCGGGAGTGGGGCACCGCCGCCCTGGACGCGGCCAGGGAGCCCGACCCCTCGCGCCCGGTGCGCGAACAGCTGGTCGAGGGGATGCTGTCCGGGGTGCGGGCCTTCCGGGAGCACCCGCTGCTCCACAAGATCCTGGACGTCGACCCGGAGTTGCTGCTGCCCTACCTGCTCGACCGGCGCGGGGCCAGCCAGGACCTGCTGCTGGAGTTCCTCGCGCGGACCCTGGCGCTGGGCCACGCGGACGGCTCGGTCCGAGTGGACCACCTGGTGCGGCAGTCGCGCACGCTGCTGCTCGTCGTCCAGTCCTTCGCGCTCTCCCTCCAGTTGATGGCCGACCCGGCCGATCCCGAGCTGAACGTCGACGCCTTCTACGACGAGCTGCGCATCCTGCTGGAGAGGACCCTCGCCCCGTGACCCGCACTCTCGTTCCCAACTCCCCCGGCTCCCCCGGCGCTTCGCTGACCGCCGCCCGCCGGGCCAGGGAGCTGGCGGAGCTGGCCGCCGGCGAACCGGTCGACGTCCTGGTCGTCGGGCTGGGGGCGACCGGGGCCGGGGCGGCGCTGGACGCCGCCTCGCGCGGCCGGTCGGTCGCCGCGATCGACGCACACGACCTGGCCTTCGGCACCTCGCGCTGGAGTTCCAAGCTGATCCACGGCGGACTGCGCTACCTGGCCTCCGGGGAGGTGGCGGTCGCCCACGAGAGCGCCGTGGAACGCGGCGTGCTGATGGAGCGCACCGCACCGCACCTGGTCCGCGCCCAGCCGTTCGTGCTGCCGCTGACCCCCATGACCTCGGGCCGCCACGCGGCCCTGGCCGGGGCCGGACTGCTGGCCGGCGACCTGCTCCGGGCCTCGGCCCGGACGGCCAGGGCGACGCTGCCCGGTCCGCGCCGCCTGTCCGCCGTCGAGACGCTCCGGCTCGCGCCGGGGCTGCGCCGGCCCGGGCTGCGCGGCGGCCTGCTCTCCTGGGACGGCCAACTGGCCGACGACGCGCGGCTGGTGACCGCCATCGCGCGGACCGCGGCGGCGTCCGGCGCGCGGATCCTGACCCGCGCCCGGGCGCTGTCCGTCACCGGCTCGGGGGCCACCGTGCGCGACGAGCTGACCGGCGCGGAGTTCGAGATCCGCGCCCGCGCAGTGATCAACGCGACCGGGGTGTGGGCCGGGCAACTGGTCGGCGACGTCCGGCTGCGCCCCTCCCGGGGCACCCACCTGGTGCTGCGCAGCGAGAGCCTGAGCGGGCTGACCGCCGGGCTGCACATCCCGATCCCCGGCGAGCTCAGCCGATTCGCGCTGGTGCTGCCGCAGGGCGACGGCCGGACGTACGTCGGGCTGACCGACGAGCCGGTCGAGGGCCCAATCCCGGACGTGCCGCAGGTACCCGAGGCCGACATCGGGTACCTGCTCGACATCCTCGGCTCCACCCTGGACGTGCCGCTCCGCCGCTCGGCGGTGGTCGGCGCGTTCGCCGGGCTGCGCCCGCTGCTCGACCAGGCCCCGGCCGCGCCCGGGTCGGGGGCGTCCGGGTCGGGGGCGTCCGGGTCGGGGGCGTCCGGGTCGGGGGCGTCCGGGTCGGGGGCGTCCGGGCGCACGGCCGACATCTCCCGCCGCCACGCGGTGCTGACCTCGCGCGACGGCGTGGTCACCATCGTCGGCGGCAAGCTCACCACCTACCGCCGGATGGCCCAGGACGCGGTGGACGCGGCGCTCGCCGCCCGCGGACTGCCGGCCGGGCCCTGCCGGACCGCGTACCTGCCGCTGGTGGGAGCGGACTCCCCGGCCCGGCTGGCCGCCCTGGACGCCCCGCGCCGGCTGGTCCGGCGGTACGGGAACGAGGCACCCGCCGTCCACGCGCTGGGCGCGGAGGACCCGGCGCTGCGGGAGCCGGTGGTCCCCAGCAGCGCGGTCACCGGGGCCGAACTCCTGTGGGCGGTACGTCACGAGGGCGCTTTGGACGAGGCCGACCTGCTGGACCGGCGCACCCGGATCGGCCTGGTGCCGGCTGATCGCGCCGAGGCGCTGTCGGCCGCCCGCGCGGCCCTGGCCCGCGACCCCGGGTAGCCCGTGCCGGCGTCGCTCTGAGCCCAACTGCCCTGCGGCGGCGCGGCGGTGCGCAATCCCGTGAACCTCGGGCCTATGGCGTACGTATGTCAAGCGAGCATGTACGGCGAGTGGCCAAGGGAGCCCACTCGCCGTGGTTCTGCGGGGTCGGAGGGGCTACTCCGACCTGTCCGTTGTCATGTACTTGACATTAGTGCGGCCCTGTGCGGCCGCGCACCAGCTCTCAGGAGAGGCCCAGTGGTACAGAACAGACTCTGGCCGTACGTGCTTTCGCTCTTCCGCGTGATCGTCGGCGCGCTCTTCGTGTGCCACGGCGCGGCCACGCTCTTCGGCGTACTCGGCGGCACTCCGGGAACCGGGGGCGCCACCCCGGTGGGAACCTGGCCGGGATGGTGGGCCGCACTGATCCAGTTCGTCGGCGGCATCCTGGTCGTCCTGGGGTTGGGCACGCGGCTGGCCGCCCTGCTCTGCTCGGGCTCCATGGCCTACGCCTACTTCACCATCCACCAGGAGAAGGCGGCCCTGCCGATCCAGAACGGCGGCGAGGCTGCCGTGATGTTCTGCTGGGCGTTCCTGCTCATCGCCCTGGCGGGTCCGGGCGCCTGGGCCATGGACACCCTGCTGGCCCGCTCCGGACCGGATCCGGACGCGCGCAACCCGATCGGCTCGGCCGAGGACAGCGCCACGGCCTGACTTCCGGTGCCCACCCGGCCGGAAAGAGGCCGGGCGGGCACCGCGTCGGGTCACCGCGTCGGGTCAGTCCGTCGGGTCAGTCCGTCTTGGCGGGACCGGTGACCTGCTTGTGCGACGACTGCTCCCGGTCCTTGCCGCCCTGCGGGGTGCCGAGGTTGGCGCGGACCGAGTCCAGGATGGTCAGGCCCTGGCTGACCAGGCCGGCCGCGATCTCGCTCAGGCCGTCCGCGCCGTTCAGCACGTTGACGTTGGCCCCGGCCAGCCCATTGGCGGCCTCCTTGACGATCAGCGGCAGCTGGTCGATCAGCATCCGGTCCAGCGCCACCCGGTCGTACGAGGCGGCGGCCTCGGCCTGGATCTTCATCCGGTTCGCCTCGGCCGTGGCCAGCACCCGGATCCGCTCGGCCTCCGCCTCGGCCGGCTTCACCACCTCGGCCACCAGCTGCTGCTGGCGCAGCTCGGCCGCGCGCTGGGCCAGCTCGGTCTGCGCGAGCAGCACCTCCTGCTGGGCCTTCGCCTGGGCCAGCGGCCCGGCCTGGGCGGCCTCCGCCTGGGCCCGCTCGACCTCGGCGCTGTACTGGGCCCGCACCACCGCGGTCTGCCGGGCGTACTCGGCCTGGTTCCGCTCGGCGGACTGCTGC
>Ga0302314_10004560_pt1 | contig 25443 bp, 21 predicted proteins | sample III_Palsa_N2_3_FD_200533 | JGI IMG/M metagenome (GOLD analysis project Ga0302314, IMG submission 200533) | Peat permafrost microbial communities from Stordalen Mire near Abisko, Sweden - III_Palsa_N2_3 | ecosystem: Environmental > Terrestrial > Soil > Palsa > Peat permafrost | place: Sweden... | reverse complement strand
GCAGATGGAAAGCCGCCCGGGATGCGTCGTCGGCACCAGCTCGCCGGGCGCGCGGGAGGCGAGCGCCGCCGCCTCGATGAGCTCGCTGGTCGCGGCCCCGATCTCGTAGTCGGCCTTGCCGCCGATACAGCCGGTCTCGCGCATGATGAGCTCACGCAACTCGGCCGCCCGGCCGGACAGCGCCGCCGCGGCCGCCCGGAGCACCGCGGCTCGGTCCGCGAAGGTCGCCGAGGCCCACGTCCGCTGGGCCGTACGGGCGCCGGCGACGGCCGCGTCGACGTCGGCCGCGCCGGCCAGGCCCGCGACGGCGAAGATCTCGCCGGACGCCTTGTCCCGGACGCTCAGCACCCCGCCGCCGCTCGGCGCCCGGAACTCGCCGTCGACGAAGACTGCCTCGTTCCACCCGTTCGTGCCCATCGTGCACTCCATCCCAAAGCCGCGATGCTGGTAAGCGCTTTCCCGATCGCTCGGAACGCTAGCCGACGGCACACAGCGGCGCAAGGGCTCCTAACTTGCTTTGCCCGACGTCGACATAATGGATAGATCTTGGCAAGCGCTTTCCGTTGCGTGCTGGCGCTCGCCACACGCGACTGACCCTCGAGGCGAAGCAGCGGTCCGTTCGGGAGAAAGGGATCTTCAAATCCTTATCCCGAACGGTCGCGTGCCCCACGTCGATCCGGTCCCGCTGCCGTCCGTCAGCTGGTGACGGTCTCGGTGTCGGGGAGCACTTCGCTGAGCCGGCCGGTGCTGACGTCGTAGACGAATCCCCTGAACCTCAGGCGAGGACGAGGCAGACCGGGGTCGGCGCGACGGCCGAGTGCACGAGTCGGAGCGTGCCGGCTTCGTCGTCGAACCGGTAGGACGCCAGGTGGTCATTGTCCTGGCCGGCCACGATGACATGCTGCCCGTCGGGCGTGACGATGAAGTCCCGGGGGCACTCCCCCACGTCCGCTGTGATCCCGACCTCCGATAGCGCCGAGGCGTCCGCGTCGAAGCGGAAGACCGCCAGGCTGTCGTCACCCCGGTTGGACACCAGGACGTGCCGGCCGGACGGCGTCACGCGGATGGCGCCGGCCAGGTTCTGCCCGCCTGCGCCCTCGGGCCGGGTCGGCGCCCCGTCGGTCACCACGAACTGGTCATCCTCGCGGCGCAGGGCGCACACGGTGCTGTCGAGCTCGTTGACGATGAACAGGTGACGGCCGTCCGGGTGGAAGGCGAGGTGGCGCGGCCCCGCGCCCGGGGCAGCGTCCAGGTTCACGGACGTCTTGGCGGCGAGGCGGCCGTCGCGATCGAGGGCGTAGACGAAGACGGTGTCGGAACCAAGGTCGGACACGAGGATGTCCCCGGTCACCGGGTCGCTGGCGATCATGTGGACATGGGAGTTGGCCTGCCGGACCGGGTCGGGGCCGGAGCCGATGTGCTCGACGTGGTCGGTCATGTCGCCCAGCCGGCCGTCGGGCTCGATCCGGTGCACCGTGACCGAGCCGGCGTCCACGCCGTAGTTGGCGTTCAGCACGAAGCGGCCGCTGCGGTCGAGGGTGACGTGGCAGGGCGAGTCCCCGAGCGTGGCCCGCGCGTTGAGCGCGGTCAGCTGCCCGGTTCGCAGGTCGCGGGCGTAGGCGGTGATGCCCCCGCCCGGCTGGTGTTCGAAGTCGAGGGTCTCGTGGACCGCGTAGACGTTCTCGCCCGAGGCCGAGGCGGCCAGGTACGACGGGTTGCGGGCCGCCGCCAGCGCGGTGACCGGCCCGATCCGCCCGCTGGCCGGGTCGAAGCTGGCGGTGAGGACGCCGTCGGCCTTGCCGTGCACGTGCGGCAGTTGCTCGGTGTACGTACCGATGATCAGATCCATCGTGTTTTTATACCCGCCAATACCGCTTGACGTCGCGCTGAGACTTATAGCACTCTGAGTGCCATATTTGACGAATGCTACGGGGAAGCCTCAACGGGGTTTCCGTTCCATGAATGGATACGGCCATGCGGCTGAGACGCACCTCTATCCGCGTTCGCGTGTTTCTGCTCGTGCTCATCCCGCTGCTCGCGCTGATCGGGGTCTACGGCTTCGCGGTCGGGGGGCAGCTCGGCACCGCCGTCGGGCTTTCCAACGCGGGCAAGGTCGCCGGCGCGACCATCACGCCGACGTCCAAGCTGCTGGTCGCGCTGAACGCCGAGCGCAGCCTCGCCGTCGGCTACCTGGGGACCGGATCGGGCAGTCTCCTGACCGAGTACCAGGCTCAGGCGGCCGCGACCGACCAGGCGCTGCGGGTCCTGGAGGACATCAGCGGGTCCGGACCCGTCACCGCCAATGCCTCCCCGCTGGAGAAGGACGCGGCGGCCAGCTTCCTCGCCGCCGCCAAGGCGCTTCCCACGCTGCGGACTAAGGTAGCCGACCGGGGTGTCAGCTCATCCTCGGTAATCACCCAGTACAGCGCGATCGTGTCGGACGGCATCCAGGTGATCGCGCAGTCGCTGCAGGAGACCGAATCGGAGATGCTCGTCCTCCAGGAAAACGACGTCTACACCGCCGCCGTCCTCGCCGGGCGGCTGTCGGCCGCTGCCCAGATGTCGTTCGGCCAGCTTGTCAGCGTGCGCCGGTACCTCGTGGCGGAGGCGGTGCCGCAGCTCGACCCCGAGGCGAGCGGCCTCTACCAGCGGTACGTCCCGCCCAAGCTGTCGCTCGCCCTTGCGAACCTCGAGGACCAGGTCACCCAGGCGCCGGCCGGCGCCAGGCCCCCGGTGCCGCTGGCCACCTGGCAGGCCACCGTCAAGGCCTACGCGACCAACCTCGAGGTCATGCTGACGCAGGGGCCGAACTGGATTCAGTCGCAGGTAACCGCGTCGGCCCGCAGCGCCCTGGTGACGCTGATCGCGGCCGCCATCCTGGGCTTGCTCGCGGTCATCGCGTCGGTCGTCTTCTCCGCCATCATGGGCCGACGGCTGCTGCGCAGGCTGGCCGATCTTCGCGAGTCGGCGCTGACACTCGCGCATGAGCAGTTGCCCAGCCTCATGGCGCGGCTGCGCCGCGGCGAGCGGGTCGACGTTGACGCGCTTGCCGCGGCCCCGCCCGCTGAGTCGAGCGTTGACGAGCTCGACCAGGTGCAGGAGGCGTTCACCGTCGTGCACCGGGCGGCGGTGGCGGCCGCGGTCGACGAGGCGAACCTGCGCCGCGGCGTCAACGACGTCTTCCGCAATCTGGCCAGGCGGAGCCAGCTGCTGCTGCAGCGACAGCTCGCCCTGCTCGACGGCATGGAGCGACGCGCGGAGGAGCCGGACCAGCTCGCCGACCTGTTCCGGATCGATCACCTGACCACGCGGATGCGGCGGCACGCGGAGGGACTGATCATCTTGTCGGGCGAGTCGACCGGGCGCAACTGGCGCGAGCCGGTCCCGCTCTTCGACGTGGTCCGGGCCGCGGTCGCCGAGGTTGAGGACTACACCAGGGTCAACATCGAGATCCGGGTCAAGACCGCGCTCGTCGGCCGCGCCGTCGCCGACGTCATTCACCTGCTGGCCGAGCTGATCGAGAACGCGACCGCCTTCTCGCCGCCGGACGCGCGGGTCACCATCGCGGGGCATCTGGTCGGCCATGGTTTCGCCGTCGAAGTGCAGGACCTGGGTCTCGGCATCCCCGACGGGCAGCTCAAGGAGATCAACCGGGACCTGGCCAGCCCGCCGGACTTCGATCTTTCCAGAAGCGACCGGCTCGGCCTGTTCATCGCGGGGCGGCTCGCCGCCAGACACGGCATCACGGTCACGCTCAGGCAGTCGGCCTACGGCGGGGTGATTGCCGTGGTGGTCATTCCCGGGCAGCTGGTGGTGACCGAGGGCGCCGAGCCGGGCGGCACCGGAGGCCCCGACGGCCTGCCGCAACGGTCGGCCGCCAGGAGCGCGCTCTACCGGGGCACGGCCGACGCGTCCGTCGAGCTGGCGCCAGGGCCGCACGCTCCCCAGCCGAGCTGGTGGACGCGGCAGAAGGTGGCCGGCAAGCACGCCGGCGGCGCCGCGCAGGAGCGCAGCGCGGACGGCGGGGGGCCGTCGGATAGCGGCCGCCCGAGGCCCGACGGAGTCTACGGAGCGCCGTGAGCCGCAGGCGGGCCTGCGGGCGGGACCGACCAGACGGATATTTGCGCAGCGTGCGCTACATTAATCCCCGTGGATGCACTGCCTCCCCGCGCCGGGTCCTGCGAGTGACTGCGTCCGCGCGGGCCGTCGCGCACGCGCCGCTGTCTTTCGAGTCGCTCGACCGCCTCGTCTCGATCCTCGGGACCGACGAGGCCAGGCAACTGCGGGCCGACATCCTGGGGCTGCTGGCCGAGGGCCTGCCCGCGGACGGACGCGCCGCCAGGTCGCACCGGACGCGGCGGGCGATCGTCGAGGCGATGCGGACGCTGCACGGCGAGGGCGACCTCCGCCCCGGGGCCTCGCTCATCGCCGAACGGGCCGGGGTCGGCAAGCGCACCGTCTGGCAGCAGTTCGCGGACATGGAGGCGCTCCTGGTCGAGGCGTCCCGGCGAGATCTCGAAATCCTGATGACGATGCTGTCGCCGATCGATGTCGGCCTCCCGCTCGACGAACGGGTCACCCGGTTCGTGAGCCGGAACGCCCAGATCTACGAGTGCATGGCGCCTGGCTGGCGGGCGGCGCGGCTGCACGAGCCCTTCTCCGCCGAACTGCGCCGCAGCAAGCAGCGGAACAGCGCGCTGGGCAAGGCCGAGATCGAGGCGGTGTTCGCCCCGGAACTGCGTCGTCTCGCCGGTCAGCGACGGATCCAGCTGACTGGCGCCCTGGTAGGAGTCGGCTTCTGGCCGTTCTGGGAGTCACTGCGGACCGACGTCGGCGCCAGCCCAGAGCAGGCGCAGGATATCGTCGCGACGCTGTTTACCGCGTCGCTGACCAGGTCGGATTGAGGGACCTAGCGGGTTGCTCGGCGGCGCGGGTTGTCCAACTGCCTGACGGCCACGCCGCTTAGAAGGGGACGAGATCGTGTGGGAGTCGGAGTACAGCGTGCAAGCCGAGGTCGCGCCGGAGTCGGTCTGGCAGGTCTGGTCGGATTTCGAGAACGCGGCGTCCTGGAACGAGGGCATCGAGAGCATCGAGTTGCGTGGCCCGTTCGCGTCGGGGACCGAGTTCTCGATGAAACCGGTCGGCCGCGAGGCGATCGTCATGCGCCTGGACGAGGTGACCGAGAACGTGTCGTTCGCCGAGGTGGCCGAGGCTAACGGCCTGATCATCCGCGTCAACCACCGCGTGGAACGGCTCGACGGGAGGTGGACCAGGATCGCCTACCGGACCGAGATCACCGGCGAGGGGGCCGACGAGCTCGGCCCGCATCTCGGCCCGGGCGTCACCGCCGCCTTCCCGGACGCCGTCGCCAAGCTCGTCGAACTCGCGCGGCGCCGGGAATCAGGCAGCTGACGGTCCGCCGCTCAGGTGATGGTGACGCCGCCGTCCACCGCGAGCACCTGCCCGGTCACGTAGCCGCCGGCACTGCTGGCGAGGAAGACCACAGCAGCCGCGAGTTCCTCCGGTTCACCGAAGCGGCCCGCTGCTGCCGGGCTGCATGACGCGTCCGGCCAGGTGACGTCGGTGGCGACCGCGATCGCGCGGCGCGGGCTGCCAGGCAGGCTTACCCGCGGCAGCGCAGATGTGATGGCACCTGGCTGGCGGGCGGAGCAGGTGCAGGCTAGCCGGGTCCTGAGCGGCGCGGGTTGTACAGCTTCTTGCGCGTTGCGGCGTAGTCAACTCCTCCACGCACGGTGGGCACCCAGCTGCTGCGCAGCGTTTCCAAGTCGGCCAGGCTGTAGCGGCGAGGCCGTGACTCGACGCAAGTATGCGGGAGCAGCCCTTCTTCCAGCCAGGTCGCGATGGTTTTCGGGGTGACGTCCATCAGCGCTGCGGCCGCGCTGACGGTCAGCCACTCGGTTTCGTCGCTGCCCGGTGCCGTTGGTTGTTGCTCCTGAGGTCGTGGCGGGAGGGGAGCGAAGCCTGGCGAGTGGAACTCATCCAGGTCCGGGACGGGCCACGAGAAGTAGCTCGCCTCCGGGTGCCGGACAGAATCGGGCGGCTCGGCCGGGGCGGTCAGGCCGAAACCGGTCGCCAGCAGGCGCAGGGCCTGGTCGAGGTACTGGGTGAGGTCGGCGTCGCCGCGCGCGAGCCATTCCTCGGAGGCGACGAGGCAGGCCGTTTGGGTCGTGCGCGCGATCATGACCGGGATGAGGGACTCTGGGGGCTCGCCGAGTCTCGCGCCCACGTACTCGGCCACGGCTCGCTCCCACTCCTGGTTACGGGAGCCCGAGCTGGCCTGGAGGGCGGGGACGGTGGCGATGAGGTTCATCCGCGTGCGTGCTTCCGGCACGTCCTTGGCCTGGTACACCTTGACGCTGACGACGACGTGCCTGATGGCATCCAGCACCGGAAGTGACGAGTCGACCTTCTTGAAGGCCGCGCGGAGCCGGATGACCTCGCCTTCATGCTCATTCCAGAGAATGTCGTACTTATTGTTGAAATAGCGAAAGAACGTGCGCGTGCTGATGTCGGCTGCGGCGGCGATGTCCTCGACCGTCGTGTTGTCGTAGCCCTGCTTCGAGAACAGTCGCAGCGCGATGATTTCGAGTTCCCGGATGCTGGTTCTGGGGGGCCGACCCCGCCGGGTCGCCTCAGCGTCGGCGCTCATCCGTCTGACTCACATCTTCCTTTGTCTGAGGTCGGGCACCGATCTGTTGTCATCCGGCTGGGTTCCAGAATCGGCGCAGTTGTTCGGCGATCGAAGCCGCCTGTCGGCGGCCTTCCGACGCCATTGTCGCGCATTCTGCCGGATCGAGAGGATTTGGACTCTTAACGGCGAGCGTCTGCGCGTCTGGCCCTACCATCGTCACTTCGCTGTCCACCCTGAGCATGGCCAGCTCGCGGTCGAGTGCGAGGCGCGGCCGGGCGGCGAGCTCGGACGGACAGACGATGACGACCCGTGCGTTGCCTGCCGCGAGGTCGGCGCTCGTGTAGGAGTGGGCGCCGCCATCGACGTACCATCGCGCGCCGATCTGGACGGCTGGCCAGACGCCCGGCACCGCGCAGCTCGCGGCGACCGCGTCCACGAGGGGCACGTCGCTGGAGCGATCGAAGGTTACCGCCATGCCGGACATCGCGTCCACGGCATTGACCCGCAGCGATCTCGCCGGCCATTCGGTGACGGGCAGCCGCGCGGCGATGATCGCGCGCCGCTCGGCCGCGGACACGGCCGTGTCCGCGGCTAGCGCCATCCGCCCGATCCGGGTCGCGGCCTCCACCTCATCGTGGGCGTCGCCGACGACTTGGGCGAGGAATGCGCGCCGGGCCGTCACGTCGTACGGCATATGCCGTTCCGTGTCGTTCGCGAGCACTCGTTCGACCGCCTCGTCGAGCGGGACGCCGCTCGACGCATAGACGCCCACGGCCGAGCCCGCCGAGGTGCCGATGACGACGTCGGCGGCGGTCAAGTCGACGTCGGCCGCCTGCAGCCCGGCCAGCAAGCCGAGCTCCCACGCGATGCCGGCGACACCGCCCGCCGCCAGCACGAGGGCGCGGCCGCCGTTCCCGGGTTCAAGCATGTCGTTCTCCTCCGCGCCCGGCGCTCAGCGTGACAGGTTGCCCGCGTCCACGGGTAGGGCGATTCCGGTCACGTACCGGGCTTCATCGGAGGCGAGATACACGATGGCGCTGCTGATCTCGTCGGGGTCGAGCCAGGGCGTGCCGGGAATCAGGTTCAGCTGCGAGAACGCAGGCTCCACGTCGCCGCGCGTCGGGTGCGGGTGATCAGGAACGAAGAGCCGGTACTCGTGGTCGTTCTGGATCATGGGCGTATCGACGCTCGTCGGATGCACTGTGTTCACCCGCACCCGGTGCGGCGCCAGCTCATAGGCCAGGGTGCGGGCGAGCCCGACGACCCCGTGCTTGGCTGCGCAGTAGCTGGCGTGGTTGTTGATGCCCTTGAGGCCGGCGGTTGAGCTCGTGATGATGATCGAGCCGCCCTGCCCGAGCTTGATCATCGGGGGAACCGTCGCCTTCACCGTCCGCCAGACGCCGGTCAGGTTTATGTCGATGATGTCGTTCCACTGCGCCTCGGTGTGTTCCCACGTCTTTGCGTGCGAGGTGATCCCCGCATTAGCGCAGACGATGTCCAAGCGGCCGAAGGCAGAGAGCCCGTCGGCCACGGCCTTGTTCAGGCCGTCGGAGTCGCGAACATCGACTTGGCGGGCGAGGACTGCGCCCCCTGCCTCCTCGACCAGCCGAGCCGTGAGGGCCAGTTCGCCGGGGTCGGGCAGCGGATAGGGCACCGAATCGATCTGGGTGCACGCGTCGATGATGACGACCTTCGCGCCTTCCTTCGCCAGCCGGATCGCGTGGGCCCTGCCCTGACCGCGCGCGGCACCGGTAATGAACGCCACCTTGGACTGCAGTCGCATGCGGTTTCCTCTCTCGACAATGAATACATGTTCCTGGTGCGGTCGGAAGAACTGCTAGAACCAGGTGGACGATTCCAGGGACAGCGGATCGCGGCTGGCCGGATGGAGGCTTCTGAAGCCGCTGTGGTGAAAGATGAGCGGCTCAGAGCCGGGGTTCACGGCGGTGGCATGGACCCCGAGCATGACGAACTCGTGGTCTCCGGCCGGGACGCTCTGCCGAAGCGAGCACTCCAGCCAGGCGCTTGCGGGTTCGATGAACACCGCGTCGTCCTCGCTGATCACGGGCGATAGCCCGGCGAAGCGGTGCTCAGGACGGGCCGAGAGCCTCCGTGCGACGAGACCCTGGCTCTCGGCGAGCACGCTGACGCCAAGCCGCCCAGCTTGCGCGAGCCTCGGCCATGTCTGCGATGTCATCTGCACGCAGAAGCCGACGAGGGGCGGGTTCATCGAGACCGGGATGAACGTGCTCGCGATGATGGCCTGAGGCTCGCCGGCGACGAGAGCGCAGATTGCCACCACCCCGTTCGGAACCACCCCGAACACCTTCCGGAGCGTTTCCCCGTACTGCGCGCTGTCTGGCGGAGGCAGCGGCTCGGTCCTCGTGCCGCGCCGCTCGGGGCCGTCGCTCGCTGCCGTGCCAGTCATCTCACGTCCAAATCGCTCGTTGCGGGTCGCCCGGACGCGTCTCGCGCCGGAGCCGCGGCCGGGCACCGCGCCTAACTCATGGGCACTCACGACTCATGGCTGCTCATGGGGTGGTCATCGACAGGGACCCGGCGGGGTAGGTCTTGTTGCCCGGGTCCGCCGCCGCGCCGGTCGACGGGTCCCAGCCCCAGAACTGGTAGGTCGTGTGGTCGGAGTGGTTGGTCGCCGTGTACTGCATGTTGGTCACGAGACCCGGCAGGCTGAACGGCTTGGCCTCCATCTGCTGCACCAGCTCCGCGCCGGTGCACGACTGCCCGCAGGCCTTCAGCGTCTCCAGCACGTACAGGTCGGTAGAGAGCATGGTCGGGCCGTCATCCGCGTTGATCTGGCTCGCAGTGGTCAGGCCGGCCTTGGCCAGCCCGGCCAGCAGCGCGGTCACCTGGGGCGTGTTGCCCGCCTGGCCGGGGATGAGCATGCTCGCGCCCTCGGTGGTGAACACCTTCGGGTCCTTGAGGCTCGCCAGGATCGGGTAATCGGCACTGGCGATGGTGGTCACGATCGGCACCGTGATCCCGGCACCGCGAAGTCCCTGCACCAGCGGCTTGACGAAGGCGGGGAAAACCTCGGCGACGACGGCATCCGGCTTGGACGCAGCGATCTGCGACGCGTAGCTCGCGACGCTCGTGGCGGACTGCGACATCGTCCCGCTGTAGACGATGGACACGCCCTCGGCCTTGGCGACGTTGTTGAACTTCTCGCCGAAGTCGGTGGCGCCGAGCGAGTAATTGGTCAGCACGGCGAGCTTAGGGCTCGCGTTCCCGGTCTGGGCCTTGAGGAACTGGACCATCGGCGAGACCAGGCCGGTCTCGAAGCCGTCGCCCTCGAAGATGTAGGAGGACGCCGACTCAAGCTGGCTGCTATCGGCGAAGTTGCAGAAGTCCGGGATCTGGTCCGCGTCGACGATGGGCTGGACGGCAACGCAGTCGTTGCTGACCGTGGGACCCAGGATCGCGACCGCGCCATCCTGATGCAACTGCGTTGTGTTGGCCGCAGCCTCACCAGAGCCGATCTCGCCCGAGTCCATGGACTTGAGCACGATCTGCGGGCCCTTACCGCCATCCGTTGAGTTGACGTAGTCGACGGCGCCCTGGGTCAGCGCCAGTTCGGCCCGGCCGAAGGCAGCGTTCGAGCCGGTCAGGCTGTTATCGAAGCCGACGGTGATGGTGCCGCCAGAGCCGCTTGACCCGGTGGCGGCGGACGCGCTCGTGCCGCCGGCACTAGATGCGGAGCAGGCGGCCAGCAGGCTCGCAAGCGCCACCCCCGCGACGACGGCGAATAGGCTTCTGCCGCGCCTGTCTCTGCCAATTTTGTTCACGGTGAACATTCCTCCATTGGATGTAAGCGGAGATTACCGAGCCGTGCAGATCGGCACGGGCAGTCGGCGGAGTCCCACGAGGGGGAGCTGCTCTCGGGCAACAATGCCGTCAGGCATCAATGTCGTCGAGCGTCAATTCCAGTCGTTTCTTCGGCTTGCGGGATGCTGAAGTTCGGGGGGACGAACGCGTAACGGTTGTCACCAGCGGAGCCGGTCCCTGGTAACTAGGCACGCTACCTTCGCAGAGCCGATACGTCACGTTCTGCCAAATCTCAAAATGGTTACGATGCGAAGCGTGATCCGCAAACTACAAGATCAGCAGCTTGTTTTCGGTCTCCGGGTCCGCACGACCGTCTGCCCGGATTGCCCGGATTTGGTTGCTCACGGGCCTTGATCATGGAGTGCTGTTAGGCTAACATCGCCACTAGGTTTCGTCACTCGCCGTCAAATACCGGCTGAACGACGCTGCCCCGCTCCACTGCCCGACCGTTACTCGGCCACGCGCGGTATTAGCTGCGCGCCCGACATCTCCCTATCACTAGATTCCATCTGCGAACCCCAAGCCTCCATTCCCGACGAATAGAGTCGGCGTCTTGTGCTGCGCTGTCGCGTCGCCGCGATGGCCCGGTATTCACTAGAGGAGTAGTGCGTCAATGTTCGACCTGAACGGCAAAGTCGCGTTCATTACCGGCGTCGCCAGGGGGCAGGGCCGCTGCCACGCGGTGACGCTCGCCGAGCGGGGCGCCGACATCATCGGTGTAGATCTGTGCGACCAGGTCTCGACGGTTCCCTACGCTATGGCGACTCCGGAGGACATGGCGGAGACGGTCCGCCAAGTAGAGGCGCTGGACCGGCGCATCGTGTGCGTCAAGGCCGATACCCGCGACGTGGCGGCGCTGCAGAGCGCGGTGACCGAGGGCGTTCGCCAGTTCGGCTCGCTGGACATCGTCGTCGCGAACGCCGGGATCGCCTCGCACGGGTCGGACGGCGAAGACATCGAGACGTTCCGCGATCTCATCGACATCAACCTGACCGGCGTGTGGAACACCATGCGCGTGGCCGCGCCCCTGATGATCGAGCAGGGAACCGGCGGCGCGATCGTGCTGACCAGCTCGACCCAGGGCCTGTCCGGCCGCGGTGGCGACGGGACCGCCGCCACCACCGGCTACAGCGCGTCCAAGCACGGCGTCGTCGGTCTCATGCGCTCCTACGCCAACTGGCTCGCGCCGCACGGCATCCGGGTTACCAGCGTGCACCCCACGGCGGTGAACACCCCGCTGGCCATCAACGACGCCATGGCCAAATGGGCCGCGGGCCGCGCCACCAGCTCCGAGTCCGTGGGCAAGAACCTCCTCCCCGTGCGCTACGTCGAGCCGATCGACGTCAGCGCCGCCGTCCTGTACCTGGTCAGCGATGAGGCGCGGTACGTGACGGGCGTCGCGCTTCCCGTGGACGCGGGCTTCACCGCGAAGTAGCCCACCTAGCTCTCCTCCTCCCCCTCCTCTCCCCGGGCCGCTTTCCTGCTGGCTCGAGCTCTGTCTTCACCTCCGGGAGTTCTGTGATGCACGTCGGTCAGCAACTGGTAGATCAACTGATTGGTTACGGGGTCTCGCGGGTGTTCGGCTGCCCGGGCGGGCAGACGCTGCCGCTCTACAACGCCATCGCGCGCAGCGCCCCACACATCGAGCACGTGCTTGCCAGGGATGAGCGCAGCGCCGTGTTCGAGGCGGATGCCTACGCGCGGGCGACCGGCACGGTCGGCGTCTGCGACGCCACCGTCGGGCCGGGCGCGAGCAATCTCGTCTCCGGCCTGGTCGAGGCCTACTGCTCCTCGGTACCGGTGCTCGCCATCGTCCCCGACATCGCGCGGTCGTGGGAGCACCGACGGCACCTGGGCTCTGCCTCCCAGGGCTTCGAGCAGCGGCGGTTCCTCGAGGGCTGCGTCAAGTGGTACGGACGGGTCGAGACCCCGGAGATGCTCGCCGAGATGCTCCGCACCGCGCTGCGAATCGCCACCGGCGGCCGGCCGGGACCGGTTGTGCTTGAGATTCCCGAGGACGTCTTCTCCGGGGAAGCCGTCGAGCCGACCGTGCAGCCCGACCCGTCGATCGCCCGATTCCCGCAGTTCCGCACCGGCCCGGACCCGGAGGCGGTCCGCGCGGCCGCCGAACGGCTATCGGCGGCGGTGCGGCCGATGATCGTGGCCGGCGGGGGCGCGCTCATCGCCGACGCCGGCCAGGCGGTCCTGGCGCTGGCCACGCGGCTAGGCTGCCCGGTCGCGACGACGGTCACCGGTAAGGGGCTCGTCCCCGAGAACCATGCGCTGGCCGTCGGCACGGCCGGAACGTTCGGCGTCCCGGCGGCTAACGGCCTGCTGGCGGAAGCCGACGCCGTCGTCTTCATCGGCAGCAAGGCGGGCCAGGGCACGACGATGGGCTGGAACGTCCCCGCGCAGGAAACGCTCGTCGTGCACATCGACGTAGATCCGGATGAGATCGGGCGCAACTACCGGAACACGATCGGGATCGTCGCCGACGCCAGGCTCGGCACCGAGGCGCTGCTCGCCGCCCTCGGGGACACCGCGCCAGGCGCTGGGCCAGACGCCGGATGGGACCTCGCCGCCATCGCCGAGCGGCAGCGGGCCTGGTGGACGGGCCCAATCGAGTACAAGCAGCCTCCCGTCGACGGGGTGTGCATGCCACAGGACATCGTCCGGGCCATCCGCGCCGGCATGCCGGGCGACGCGCCGCTGGTCACGGATGCGAGCCTCTCCTCGGGCTGGGGCGCCACCCGGTGGCAGGTCCTCGAGCCGGGACGGAAGTTCCTCGCCCCCCGTGGCCTGGCCGGACTGGGCTGGGGCCTGCCCGCCGCGGTCGGAGTCGCGCTGGCCGCGCGTGATCGAGGCGCGGCGCACAAAGTCGTCTGCCTGGCCGGCGACGGTGGCTGGGCCTACTCGATGGCCGAGATCGAGACGGCGGCCCGCTTCGAGCTGCCGATCGTGACCGTGCTGCTGAACAACAGCGTCCTCGGCTGGATCAAGCACACGGCGGCCAGCCGCTACCCCGACGAGATGGTGTCCGAGCGCTTCCTCACGGTCGACTTCGCGGCCGTCGCGCGCGGCCTGGGCGCGGTCAGCGAGCGCGTGAGCGACCTCAAGGGCTTCGCGAAGGCGTTCGGTGAGGCGATGGCCGATCCCGCCGGGCGGCCGTGGGTCATCGAGGTCACCTCATCGGAGTTCGAGACGCCCGTGGTGCGGCCGCCAGTGCGCAAGCAGGGTGCTCCCGGGCAAGGCGGCTCGTACTGATGGGCCTGATGACCGCGGTCATGAAGGAATCGGCGGCGCCCGGCGTCACCGTCAGGCAGGCGGCGATACCCGCGCCTGGCCCCGAGGAGTTCCTCGCGCGGGTCGACACCGCAGGCATCTGCGGCAGCGACCTGCACGTCTACGAGTGGATCCCGGAATACCGGTTTCTCGAGCCGCACCTGCCGACCATCCTCGGACACGAGATCACCGCGACCGTGGCCGAGGTCGCCGACGGCGCGCGGGTGCGGATCGGTGACCGGGTCGCGATCAGGCCGTCGATCACCTGCGGGGAATGCGACTGGTGCCAGCGCGGGCAACCGCAGCGCTGCCCCACCCGGGTCCGGCTCGGCTACGAGCGGCCCGGCGGGCTCGCGGACTACCTGGTAGCGCCGATCGGCAATGCCTACCTCCTGCCGGCCACCGCCGACGTGGAGGCCGCGTCGCTGATGGAACCGCTGACCGTCGTCGTGCACGCGCTGCGCGGCGTGCGCCTGCGGCCCGGGTCGATCGCCGCGGTCATCGGCGCCGGCGCGATCGGGCTGCTCGCGACCGAACTGCTCGCGGCCAGGCGCCCGGCCGAGCTGGCGTGCATCGGCATCCCGGCCGACCAGGCCGGCGGCGGACTGGCGCTGGCCCAGGCCCTGGGCGCGCGCGGCCTGGTGACCGGCAGCGGCGAGGTGGACAGAATGCGGGGGACCTGCGACGTCGTGGTCGTCGCGGCGGGCGCGCCCCAGGCGATGCGGCTCGCGGCCGAGCTGGCGGCGCGGGGCGGTCTCATCACCGTCGCCGGGCTCGGCATCGGCCCCGCAGAGCTTGACGTCGATCAGCTGGTCCGACGGGAGATCACCATCTCCGGATCGTTCGGTAACACCCCCCAGGATTGGCTTGACGCGCGGGACGCCATCGCCATCGGCACGGTCAAAGGCGCCGGCGTGGTTTCGCACGTCGCCGCGTTCGCGGACGCGGAGCACGCCTTCGACCTTCTGGTCAGGCACGCCGCCCGGAAGGTGTGCCTGACGCCGAACGGCAAATTGCCCTGAGAACGGCGCTCGGCCAAGGTCGCGCCAGCCGCCGCCCGCTCGCCCAAGGCGCACGAACGAGGGCACGAAACGCAGAAACAGGAGAAATTGACTATGTCTCACATTGAGCCGCTGACGGCGCGGGATCGCTACCTCGCCATCGCCCGCGATCTCGCCCCGTTGATCGCGAACGAGGCGCTCATCGCCGACCGCGCGGCCAAGCTGACCGAGCCGGTGGTGGAGGCGCTCGCCGACAGCGGGCTGTACTGGGCGATGACCCCGAAAGAGCAGGGTGGCGGCGACGTCGACATCGTCGCGGCGATGGACCTGATCGAGGAGATCTCACGAGCCGACGGATCGACCGGCTGGGTCTACTTCGTCCACATGTTCAGCGCGGCGGTGACCGCCGTCACCGTCGGCCAGGGCGCCATCGACCGGATGTACGGCGGCGACCGGCTGCCGGTCATCTCCGGTGTGCTGGCGCCGTTCGGCACGGCCATTCCCGAGCCCGGCGGTTTCCGCGTCACTGGGAAGTACACCTTTGGCTCCGGGATCGACCAGGCGGACTGGATGTTCTGCGGCGCGCTCGTGAAGGTCGACGGCCAGGTTGAGTTGAAGGCCGACGGGCAGCCCCGCCACCTCGCCCTGTGCGCGCCGATCTCGGCGGTCCAGAAGCTGGGAAACTGGAACGTGTCCGGCCTGCAGGCAACCGGCAGCCAGGACTACGCCGTCCACGACGTATTCGTGCCCGAGGACTACGTCCACGACATGCCGGACGCGAAGATGCTGCGCGGCGGCAAGTTCTTCAACGTCGGCATGCAGATACTCACCGCGGCCGGCCACAACGCGGTCGCCATCGGGATCGCCACCCGGGCGCTTGAGGAGATCGCCGGGATCGCGCACGCGCGCAAGCGGCCCGGCCTGCCCGGTGTGGAAGATCAGCAGCTGTTCCGCTACGACTTCGCGGTGCACGACGCGGCACTGCGCGCGGCGCGGGCCTACTCCTGGGACCGCGTCCGCGATGCGGTCACCACGGTTGAGCAGGGTGGGACGGTCACCGTCGAGCAGGTCCAGCGCGTCCGGCAGGCGTGCACCTACTCGCACAAGGTCGCCGGCGATGCGATCCGCTTCGCCTACAGCTGGGCGGGCACGGTCGCCCTGCGGCGGCCAAGCGCCGTCGGGAACTGCCTCGCCGACATCTCCGCCGCCATCCAGCACAAGTACGTCGATCCCAACACCCTGTCCGACGCCGCGCCCGCGCTGCTCGCCGCCGTCCGCCCCGAATGGGCCTAGCCGCGGCCCAGCGGAACTGGGGAGACTGAGTGAACAGCAGCGCGGTGAGCACCGTGATCGTGGGAACGCTGACCGACGGCGCCACCTTGTCCCTGATCGCGGCTGGCTTCGTCGTCATCTACCGTGCGACCCGGGTCGTCACCTTCGCCCAGGGCTTCTTCATGGTGGCCGGGGCGCTCATCTTCGTGGCCCTGGACGGCATCGGGGCCCTGGGCCTCTACGGCAGCCTGGTGATCGCCGCGGTACTGACCGGCGTCATCAGCGCCATCGTGTTCCGCGGCGTGCTCACCCGGCTCATCGGGGTGAACCACCTGGTGACGACTATCGCGACGATCGGCATCGCCACGGCGGGGCTGGCAGTGTGCGACATCGTGCAGGGCGACCAGACGATGATCCTCCGCAACGAGCCGCTCGGCTTCCGGGTCATCAAGATCGCCGGCCTTCCGTTCACCCCGATTGACATCTTCACGATCGGCCTCGCCGTGGTCGTGTTCGCCCTGCTGCTCCTAGGCATCCAGCGAACACCCATCGGGCTGCGGATGCGCGCAGTCGCCGACCGCCCCACGCTGGCCGCTTACACGGGCATCTCGACCGGGCGCATCTCGGCGCTGGCGTGGGGACTGGCCGGCGCCACGGCCGCGCTAGCCGGCGCGGCCTACGTGCTGACCGACCAGCCAGCACCGGAGACCGTGTACGCGCTAGGGCTCGCCGCATTCCCCGCGATCCTGCTCGGCGGGTTCGACTCGATCGTCGGCGCCATCGTCGGCTCGCTCATCCTGGCGCTCATCCAGAACATCGCGATCTACAACTTCAGCGGCCAGTGGGAGGACGTCGCATCCTACGGCGTGCTCCTCATCGTGCTGCTGCTCCGCCCGCAGGGGCTGTTCGGCTCTAGCGAGGTGACCCGACTGTGAATGAGAGCGTTCATCAAACAGCGCGGAGGTGGCGCGACTACCTCGGCCCCGCCCTGCTCGCGCTGGCCGCCATCATCGTCCTGGCCGGCGGCGACGCCGTGTACATGTACCAGCTGGCGCTGGTCGGCATCTACGCGATCGCCGCGGTGGGCCAGCAGTGGCTGATCGGCCGTACCGGGCAGGCGTCGGTCGGCGGCGCCGCGTTCATGGGGATCGGGGCGTTCACCGCGACCGCGGTCGCGGGGCACGCCTGGGGCGTCTTCCCGCTGCCGATCCTGGCCGCAGCGGTGGCCGGCGGCGTCGTCGGCCTCCTGCTCGGCCTCACGACAGTGCGACTGCGCGGCCTGTACCTGCTGCTCAGCACGCTGGCCCTGGAGTACATCGCCACGTTCGTGATGCAGGAGTACGAGGGGCAGAACGGGGGCGAGTTCATCAACTTCCCGAAAATCGGCGCCTTCACCTTCGGCCAGGGAGAGCGGTACAACCTCCTGCTCATCGTCGTGCTGCTGATCGTCGTCGTCGTCGTCCAGAACCTGTACCGGTCGGCGACCGGGCGGACCTGGAGCGCCATCCGCCAGAACGAGGAGGCGGCGGAGGTCGCGGGCATCAACGTCCTGGGCTGGAAGCTGATCGCGTTCGTCGGCAGCTCGGCGATCACGGCGGTGGCCGGCGCGATGTACGCGTACCAGCTGCAGAGCGTCAGCTACCAGACCTTCAGCCTCGACCTCGCGATCTCGATCCTCTGCATGGTCTATCTCGGCGGCCAGTACCGGATCTCCGGCGCGATTCTGGGCGCCGCCGTGGTCACCCTGCTCCAGTTCGGGTTGCAGCAGCTGGACGACACGGGCAGCGGCGGACTGTCCAGCTGGCTCACGCTGAACGGGCCGACTCTGGACACCGCAATCTACGGAGCCCTGCTCGTGCTCATCATGCTGTTCGAGCGCGAGGGAATCGCGCAGCTGCTCGCCAACCTCCGCGACATGGTCGCCGCGCAGGTGACGAGATTCAGAGGGGAGTCGGCATGACGCCAGGCGCCACGTCAGGCGACGGCATCAACGTCAGCGGCCTCAGCGTCACCTACCGCAATGGCGCGACCGGCTGCCACGACGTCAGCTTCAAGGTCGAGCCGGACGAGATCCTCGCTGTCCTCGGTCGCAACGGAGTCGGCAAGACGACACTGCTGCGCGGCATCGCAGGGTTCCGCGCAGTCGAGGGGGTCCACGTCCACGGGCAGGTCGCCCTCGACGGAACACAGCTCAGCCGCAACCCGGGCAAGGCCAGCAAGGCCGGCGTCGTCTTCGTCCCGGAACGCGACAAGGTGTTCCCGTCCCTCACCGTGCAGGAGCATTTCAGGCTGGTGAACGTCCGCGGCCGGGACGCCATCGAGCCGTTCGGCTTCCCACCGCTGAGCAACCGCTGGACGTCGAGGGCCGGGCTGCTCTCGGGTGGCGAGCGCCAGATGCTGGCGCTGGCGATGGCCTGGGCGCAGCACCCCAAGCTGCTGCTGGTCGATGAGCTCTCGCTCGGACTCGCACCGGTCATCGTCGGCCAACTGCTGCAGAAGCTCCGTGAGATGGCCGAGCGGAGCCACATGTCCGTCATCCTCGTCGACCAGGACGCGGTCGCCGCGCTCCGAGTCGCCGACAGCCTACTCGTGCTCGATCACGGCGAGGTCGTCTGGCGCGGCGCGAGCCGCGACACCACCGCGGCGGAACTCGGCACGCACTACCTCGGGACGGGCGTATGAGCGCGGTACTCAGTGCGGAGCACCTCACGGTCACCTTCGGCGGGCTCGTCGCGGTCGACGACGTGACCTTCCAAGTCGAGGACGGGGAACTCCTCGCGATCATCGGCCCGAATGGCGCTGGCAAGACCACGCTGCTCAACGCGATCAGCGGCACCGTCCCGCTCAAGAGCGGGCGGGTGCGGATGCGCGACCGGGTCATCTCCGGTCAGCGCCCGGACCGGATCGCCGGACTCGGTGTCGCGCGGACCTTCCAGCACGCGGACTTCTTCTCCGAGTTCACGGTCCTCGAGTCGCTGCTGATCAGCCGCTGGAAGTTCTCCAGTCACTCGGTCGTCGCGTCAATGCTCCGGCTCCCCGCCGTCCGCCGGGCCGACCGCGACGACCGCCGCGCCGCACTCGGCACGCTGGCCAGGCTCGGCCTCGACCAGCACCGCGACGACCCGCTTTCCGAGATCTCCTACGGCACCCGTAAGGTCCTCGACGTCCTGCGCGCCATGCTAATGGAACCGAAGGTCCTGCTCCTCGACGAACCGACCTCCGGCACCACCGGAGCCGACCGCGAGCAGCTCCGGACGCTGATAACGGGCATCCGAGACCAGGGCATCGGCGTCGCCCTGATCGATCACGACGTCAAGTTCGTCAGCGACATCAGCGACACCGTCCTCGCCATGAACTACGGCAAGGAGCTCGGCACTGGCACACCGTCAGAGCTGCTAGCCCGCGAGGACGTCCGGGCAGCCTACGTCGGCCTGGAGTGAAGGCACCCGCCGGCCGGCGACTCACAGCCACGGTCCGTTCGAGATAAAAGAGACAAAGCTAACGAGCCGAGGCGTCAGACCTGAGCCGTGACCCGCCGTGTTTCTTATCCAGCAGGGTCTGCGTTGAGAGGCGGCGCCCCTCAGTGATGGCCAGCCTCACCGAAACCATCAACTACGACAGGCCAAGTGCCGTCGCCGGGGTGCTCGTCAATCAGCGCCGCGTACTCCTGGTTGACGCTGCGGGCGAACGTGACCGCGAAGTCGGGATCCTGCGCGGTGCCGGTGACATTCCACGGCGCGTCACCGCCGCTTTCCCGGTCGCCGTCGCCAAGCTCGTCGAACTCGCGCGGCGCCGGGAATCAGGCAGCTGACGGTCCGCCGCTCAGGTGATGGTGACGCCGCCATCCACCGCGAGCACCTGCCCGGTCACGTAGCCGCCGGCACTGCTGGCCAGGAAGACCACCGCCGCCGCGAGTTCCTCCGGATCGCCGAAGCGGCCCGCGAGCACCCGCGGGCGCGTGGCCTCGAGGTATTCCGCCGGGTAGGCGTCGGTCATCTCCGAGGCGAAGAAGCCCGGCGCGAGCGCGTTGACGCGGATGCCCTTGCGTCCGGTCCACTGCGCGGCCAGGTCCCGGGTCAGCCCGATGAGGCCGGCCTTGCTGGCCGTGTAGGCGGCCTGCGGCAGCCCGGCGGTGGTGATCCCCAGGACGCTGCTGATGTTGATGATGCTGCTGCCGGGCTGCATGACGCGTCCGGCGGCCTGCGCCATCCAGTAGCAGCCATTCAGGTTGACGTCGACGACGGAGCGGAAGTGCTCGGGAGTCTCGCGGCTGGCCGGGACCGCGGCGCCGACGCCGGCGTTGTTGACCAGGATGTCAACTCGGCCGAACTCGGCCATGGCCGCCTCGACCAGCCCCTGGCAGTCTTCCGGGCGGGTGACGTCGGTGGCGACCGCGATCGCGCGGCGCCCGGTCTTCTCGACGAGCGCGCTCGTCTCGGCCAGCCGGTCGGCGCGCCGGGCGCCGAGAGCGAGATCCGCTCCCGCCTCGGCCAGGGCCCGGGCGAAGGCGACGCCGAGGCCGGAGGACGCCCCGGTCACGATGGCGACCTTGTCATCGAGGCGGAATCGGTCCAGGACGGACATGGCTTCTCCCAATCGGTCAGACGCTCCCGGGAGCGGCTTCGGGGCCCGCAGCGGCCTGAAAGACACTGTCCACGATGGCCTGGGCGACCGGGCCGTACGGAGGCAGGAACGCGTCGGCCAGATCGCCGGTGCCGCGCACGACGACACCTCGGGGGTTGGAGAACTCTCGGAACCCTTCGATGCCGTGGTGGCGTCCGGTCCCGCTGTTCCCGATGCCGCCGAAGCCGAGCGAGGGCAGCGCGCCCTGCACCGCGCAGACGTTGACGCAGGCGCCGCCGGACGTGGTCGTGCGCAGCACGTGCTCGGCGATGGCCGCGTCCCGGGCGTACACGTACAGCCCCAGCGGCCGTTCGCCGGCGTTGATCTCGGCGATCGCGTCGTCAAGGTCGTCGTAGCCGATGACGGGCAGGACCGGGCCGAAGATCTCCTCCGCCATGATCCTCAGGTCGCCGGGTGGGTCGATCACCAGCGTCAGCGGCAGGCGGCGGGTCTCGGGATCCCCCTGGCCGCCGAGCGAAATCACGCGGGCGCCGCTGGCGCGGGCCTCGTCGACCAGATCGACGATCCGCTCCCGATGGCGTTCGGTGATGATCCCGGTGCAGTCGGCCGAGGACGCGTAGCCGGGCAGTTCGTCGTCCAGATACCGCTGAGCGTGGGCGACGAAGGTCTCAACGTCAGCCCGCGGCACCAGCACGTAGTCGACCGAGATGCACATCTGACCGTTCTTGATGAGCTTGGTCCCCACCACGCTGCGCACGGCGTCGGCGTCCACGCTGCCCGCGGTCAGGATCGCCGGGCACTTGCCGCCGAGCTCCAGGGTGACCGGCACCAGGTTCTGCGCCGCGGCCAGCGCGATCTGCCGGCCGATCGTCGGGCTGCCGGTGTACAGCAGGTGATCCCAGCGCAGCGTCGGGAACTCCTTGGCCAACGCCAGCCCGCCGACCGACACTGCCACCAGGTCTTCGGGGAACGTCTTCGAGATCATCTCCCGGAGCAGCTCCGCGCAGGCCGGGGTGTAGTCCGACGGCTTGATGACCACGCGGTTGCCGGCGGCGAGCATCTCGACCAGCGGCCCGACCGACAGGTCGAACGGGAAGTTCCACGGCACGATATTGCCGACGACGCCCTTGGGCTGGTAGCGGATCCCGGCCCGGGCGGTGCCGTAGAGCGCCGGGTCGGTCGGCCGCTGGTCCTCGGCCATCCACGTGCTCAGCTGCTCGGCGGCGAACGCGGCGCGGCCGGCCACGCCGAGGACTTCGACCAGGTCGGTGAACAGGTCGGGGTGGGATCCGAAGTCGGCCGACATGGCCGCCCGGATCTGCTCGCGGTGGCCGAGCAGCATCCCGGCCAGCGCCATCAGGTGGCCTTGGCGGGTCTCGGCGTCCGGATTGGGGTTGGCGAGGAATGCCTCGTGCTGCACGGCGTGCAGCCGGTGCAGCTCGGCGATCGCCGGCCCGTCGTCGACGTCGGCGTCGGGGGGCGGGGAGACGAGAACGGTCATGGAGGTCTCCTGGCGAGGTGAATCATTTTCCGAAAGTGTCGCACAATCCGCCTTCGGGTGCCATCCGCACTCATCCCCTCAGAGCGCGCAAGCAGTTGGGCAATCCGCGCCGCCCGGCAGCCCGGCTAGCCCCTCACTGCGAGCTGGCGAGCGACGCGGCAAGCAGCGTCGCGACAATCTCCTGCGCCTGCTCCGGGCTGGCGCCGACGTCGGTCCGCAGTGACTCCCAGAACGGCCAGAAGCCGACTCCTACCAGGGCGCCGGTCAGCTGGATCCGCCGCGGGCCGGAGAGGCGACGGAGCTCCGGTGCGAACGCCGCCTCGATCTCGGCCTTGCCGAGCGCGTTGTTCCGCTGCTTGCTGCGGCGCAGTTCGGCGGAGAAGGGCTCGTGCAACCGGGCCGCTCGCCAGCCAGGTGCCATGCACTCGTAGATCTGGGCGTTGCGGCTGACGAACCGGGTGATCCGTTCGTCGAGCGGGACGCCGACATCGATCGGCGTCAGCATCGTCATCAGGATTTCGAGATCCCGCCGGGACGCCTCGACCAGGAGCGCCTCCATGTCCGCGAACTGCTGCCAGACGGTGCGCTTTCCCACCCCGGCCCGTTCGGCGATGAGCGAGGCCCCGGGTCGCAGATCGCCCTCGCCGTGCAGCGTCCGCATCGCCTCGACGATCGCCCGCCGCGTCCGGCGGGACCTGGCGGCGCGCCCGTCCGCGGGCAGGCCCTCGGCCAGCAGCCCCAGGATGTCGGCCCGCAGTTCCCTGGACTCGTCGGTCCCGAGGATCGAGACGAGGCGGTCGAGCGACTCCGAAGACAGCGGCGCGTCCGCGGCGGCCCGCGCGGACACAGTCACTCGTAGGACCCGGCGCGGAAAGGCAATGCATCCACGGGGATTAATGTAGCGCACGCTGCGCAGATACCCGCCTCGTCGATGACCGCCCGCGTGCCCGCGGGCGCCTCACGGCCGTCGATTGACCCCGTTGGCCGTCGGGCTGCCGCTATCCGGCGGCCCCCCGCCCTCCGCGCTGCGCTCCTGCGCGGCGCCGCCCGCATGCTTGCCGGACACCTTCTGGCGCGTCCACCAGCTTGGCTGGGGAGCGTGCGGCCCTGGCGCCAGCTCGACGGACGCGTCGGCCGTGCCGCGGTAGAGCGCGGCCCTAGCGGCCGACCGTTGCGGCAGGCCGTCGCCGCCTCCGGTTCCGCCCGTCTCCGCGCCCTCGGTCACCACGAGCTGTCCGGGAATGACCACCACGGCAATCACCCCGCCGTAGGCCGACTGCCTGAGCGTGACCGTGATGCCGTGCCGGGCGGCGAGCCGCCCCGCGATGAACAGGCCGAGCCGGTCGCTTCTGGAAAGATCGAAGTCCGGCGGGCTGGCCAGGTCCCGGTTGATCTCCCTCAGCTGCCCGTCGGGTATGCCGAGCCCCAGGTCCTGCACTTCGACGGCGAAACCATGGCCGACCAGATGCCCCACGATGGTGACCCGCGCATCCGGCGGCGAGAAGGCGGTCGCGTTCTCGATCAGCTCGGCCAGCAGGTGAATGACGTCCGCGACAGCGCGGCCGACGAGCGCCGTCTTGACCCGGATCTCGATGTTGACCCTGGTGTAGTCCTCAACCTCGGCGACGGCGGCCCGGACCACGTCGAAGAGCGGGACCGGCTCGCGCCAGTTGCGGCCGGTCGACTCGCCCGACAAGATGATCAGCCCCTCGGCGTGCCGCCGCATCCGCGTGGTGAGGTGATCGATCCTGAACAGGTCGGCGAGCTGGTCGGGCTCCTCCGCGCGTCGCTCCATGCCGTCGAGCAGGGCGAGCTGTCGCTGCAGCAGCAGCTGGCTCCGCCTGGCCAGGTTGCGGAAGACGTCGTTGACGCCGCGCCGCAGGTTCGCCTCGTCGACCGCTGCCGCGACGGCCGCCCGGTGCACGACGGTGAACGCCTCCTGGACCTGGTCGAGCTCGTCAACGCTTGACTTGGCGGGCGGGGCCTCGGCGTCGATGTCGACCCGCTCGCCGCGGCGCAGCCGCGCCATGAGGCTGGGCAACTGCTCATGCGCGAGCGTCAGCGCCGACTCCCGCAGATCGGCCAGCCTGCGCAGCAGACGCCGGCCCATGACGGCGGAGAAGACGACAGAGGCGATGACCGCGAGCAGGCCCAGGATCGCGGCCACGATCAGCGTCACCAGGGCGCTGCGCGCCGACGCGGTCACCTGCGACTGAATCCAGTTCGGCCCCTGCGTCAGCATGACCTCAAGGTTGGTCGCGTAGGCCTTGACGGTCGCCTGCCACGTGGCCAGCGGCACCGGCGCCCTTCCGCCGGCGGGCGCCTGGACGACCTGGTCCTCGACCTGGGCAAGGGCGAGCGACAGCTTGGACGGCACGTACCGCTGGTAGAGGCCGCTCGCCTCGGGGTCAAGCTGCGGCACCGCCTCCTGCACGAGATACCGGCGCACGCTGACAAGCTGGCCGAACGACATCTGAGCGGCAGCCGACAGCCGCCCCGCGAGGACGGCGGCGGTGTAGACGTCATTCTCCTGCAGGACCAGCATCTCCGATTCGTACAGGTTGACCTCCTCGCGCGACGTCGCGGCGAGCGACTGGCTCACGTAGGTCTCCTGCAGCGACTGCGCGATCACCTGGATGCCGTCCGACACGATCGCGCTGTACTGGGTGATCACCGAGGCTGAGCTGACACCCCGGTCGGCTACCCTGCTCCGCAGCGCGGGAAGCGCCTTGGCGGCGGCGAGGAAGCCGGCCGCCGCGCCCTTCTCCAGCGGGGAGGCATTGGCGGTGACGGGTCCGGACCCGCTGATGTCCTCGAGGACCCGCAGCGCCCGGTCGGTCGCGGCTGCCTGACCCTGGTACTCGGTCAGGAGACTGCCCGATCCGGTCCCCAGGTAGCCGACGGCGAGGCTGCGCTCGGCGTTCAGCGCGACCAGGAGCTTGGACGTCGGCGTGATGGTCGCGCCGGCGACCTTCCCCGCGTTGGAGAGCCCCACGGCGGTGCCAAGCTGCCCCGCGACCGCGAAACCGTACACCCCGACCAGCGCGAGCAGCGGAATGAGCACGAGCAGAAACACGCGAACGCGGATAGAGGTGCGTCTCAGCCGCATGGCCGTATCCATTCATGGAACGGAAACCCCGTTGAGGCTTCCCCGTAGCACTGGTCAAATATGGCACTCAGAGTGCTATAAGTTTCAGCGCGGCGTCAAGCGGTACTGGCGGGTATAAAAACACGATGGATCTGATCATCGGTACGTACACCGAGCAGTTGCCGCACGTCCGCGGCAAGGCCGACGGCGTCCTCACCGC
>Ga0302314_10004558_pt1 | contig 25444 bp, 18 predicted proteins | sample III_Palsa_N2_3_FD_200533 | JGI IMG/M metagenome (GOLD analysis project Ga0302314, IMG submission 200533) | Peat permafrost microbial communities from Stordalen Mire near Abisko, Sweden - III_Palsa_N2_3 | ecosystem: Environmental > Terrestrial > Soil > Palsa > Peat permafrost | place: Sweden... | reverse complement strand
TTGCGATCCCGAATAGTTAGCATTGCGGGATGAACGTGCCCGGCGACTCCGACTTCGAGGGCCTGCTCATCGCACCGGGTCGAAGTGAAGAAACAACGCGCGAACTGCATGAGCTCGAGCGACGCACAGCGACCGACCGGCTCTGGGATGCGCTCGCAACGACACCGGTGCGTGAACGAGTAGTTCGGGCAATCGGTCCGATCGCTGTGGTGCTGCTGGCGGCAGGAACCCGACTGTGGAATCTTGGCAGCCCGCGAGCGCTTGTATTCGACGAGACCTTCTATGTCAAAGACGCGTACACGCTGTCGAAACTCGGCTACGAGGGAAGCTGGCCAGCGAATCCCGATCCCGGATTCGCCGCAGGAAACGTCAACACATTCAATTCGACGGCGTCGTTCGTCGTGCATCCACCCCTCGGCAAGTGGATCATTGCGCTGGGCGAAGAGTGGCTCGGGATAACGAACCCGGCCAGTTGGCGAATAATGACCGCAATCGTCGGAATCCTCGCCGTCGTGCTGGTCATGATGATCGCGAAATATCTCTTCAAATCGACTCTCGTTGCAACGATTGCCGGTTTCCTGATGGCCATCGACGGCAACGCGATCGTGATGAGCCGAGTGGGTCTACTCGACAACTTCGTGATGTTCTTTGCGCTACTCGGATTCGGAGCAATACTGCTCGATCGGCAATGGACGGCGAACCGGCTGTCGCTGTGGATCGAACGGCGCAACCGATCGGGCCGATCGACGGACCTTGGTCCGGCGATCTGGTGGCGACCGTGGGTGATACTGGCGGGACTCGCGTTCGGGCTGGATGCGGCAGTCAAATGGAATGGCATCTACTTTCTCGCCGGCCTCGCCCTGTACACGGTGGCGGTCGACCTGTTTGCGCGGAGGGATGCGGGAATCGCCTTCTGGGCGACCGGAACACTGCTCAAGCAGGCACCCACCACATTCCTGCTGATGGTGCCGATAGCCATCGCGGGATACCTCGCAAGCTGGACCGGCTGGTTTGTAACCAAGGGTGGCTACGACCGCAATTACGCCGACTTTCCGGGCAACGCGTGGAAGGGACCGCTCGCCTGGGTGCCGCACGTCTGGCAGAGCTTCTACCAGTTCGAGTACCAGGTGTACCAATACAACATCAACGAGCATTCGCCGCACCCGTACGCAGCCAACCCGTTGACCTGGCTACTGATGATCCGTCCGACGAGCATGTATTTCACGAGCGCGAACTTCGGACAACACGGCTGCACGGTGAGCTTCTGCGGGTCATCCATCACTGGAATTGCGAACCCGCTGATCTGGTACGCAGGGGTGGCAGCAGCGGTGTACCTGTTGTACCGGCTACTGCGGTACCGCGAGTGGCGAGTGGGCTTGATCCTGGCCGGGCTCGGCGCCGGCTACCTGCCCTGGCTGTTATATACAGACCGCACAGTGTTCCAGTTCTACACGATCGCGTTCGAGCCCTACCTGATCCTCGCCATCGCATTCGTGGTGTCACAACTGGTCGGTGTTCGAGGGCGAGACGAGTATCGACGAGCAGTGGGGATGCGCTGGATCGCCGTATTCCTGGTCGCCGCAGTTGCGATCAGCATCTTCTTCTGGCCGCTCTGGACAGGACAGCAAATCGACTTCAAGGTCATGCAGCTTCACTACTGGATCCCGAGCTGGGAGTAATGGATGGCCCGCGCTAGCCAGTGGCACCTCGGCTCGACAGGTCCTCCACAGCGGTCGCGACACCGGCGCGATAACGCACTGTTACACGCGGGAAAATCCGGCCCCGCGGGCTCGGGTAGCGTACTCGCATGGCAGATCGTGAGTACGGCTTCAGAACGCGGGCAATCCACGCGGGCAACATCCCCGACCAGGTGACGGGTGCACGAGCACTGCCGATCTACCAGACGAGCGCCTTCGTCTTCGACGACACGGCGGATGCGGCGGCCCGCTTCGCCCTTCAGAAGTACGGCAACATCTACTCGCGACTGGCGAACCCGACAGTCGCCGCATTCGAGGAGCGCGTAGCCAGCCTCGAGGGCGGCATCGGAGCAGTGGCGACAGCGAGTGGGCTCAGCGCCCAGTTCGTTACTTTCGCATCGCTGGCTGGTGCCGGCGACCACATCGTCGCATCCGCGAACCTCTACGGCGGATCGATAACGCAGCTGGATGTCACGCTTCGGCGCTTCGGTGTCGAGACCACTTTCGTGCACAGTTCCGACCCGGCCGACTATGCCGCAGCAATCACCGACAACACCAAGCTCGTGTTCGCCGAGACCATCGCCAACCCGTCGGGTGAAATCGCCGACATCGAGGGGCTCGCTGAAGTAGCGCACGCCCACCACCTGCCACTGATCATCGACTCGACCATTGCGACTCCCTATCTGAACCGGCCACTCGAATGGGGCGCCGATGTCGTCATCCACTCGGCGACCAAGTTTCTCGGCGGCCACGGAACAACGCTCGGAGGCGTCGTCGTCGAGGGGGGTCGGTTCCATTGGGCGAACGAGCACTTCCCCAAGTTCGATGAGCCAACACCGTCCTACGGCGGTCTCAACTGGCACGGCATCTTCGGCGAATACGCTTTTCTCACTCGGCTGCGCGCCGAGCAACTGCGCGACATCGGGCCGACGCTTGCACCGCACTCCGCATGGCTGCTCGCGCAGGGGGTCGAGACGCTTCCGTTCCGAATCCAGGCGCACGTCGACAATGCACGGATCGTCGCCGAGTGGCTGGATGCCGACCCACGCATCGAGTTCGTCAACTGGGCGGGGCTGCCGGCGCATCCGCACTACGAGCGCGCCCAGAAGTATCTTCCCAAGGGCCCGGGATCAGTCTTCTCGTTCGGAGTGAAGGGAGGGCGAGCCATCGGCCAGAAGTTCATCGAGTCCGTTGACCTTGCCAGCCACCTCGCCAACATCGGCGATGCCAAGACGCTCATCATTCATCCGGCGTCGACAACGCATGCGCAGCTCACCGAACAGCAACTCGTCGAAGCGGGTGTCGGCCCCGGCCTGGTTCGGCTGAGTGTCGGAATAGAAGACCCCGAAGACATTGTTTTCGACCTTGACCAGGCTTTGACCGCGGCACTGAAGGACGACTGATGACGAATGCAACCCAGGAGACCGTGTCACTGGCGAATGGGCTGACCTGCGAGGTCCCTTCGGACTCGCCGCTCGGCAAGCTCCTGAAATCGCAGCGCACCTGGGTCGGGCCCAACGCTAAGGAACGACTCAAGATCCTTCGCAAGGCGAAGTCGATCGCGATCGTCGGCGCTTCTCCGAACGCTGCGCGCGCCAGCTACTTCGTTGGAACCTACCTGCTGCAGTCCAGCGACTACCGCGTCTACTTCGTCAACCCGATGGCCGACGAGATTCTCGGCCAGAAGGCCTACCCCGACCTGGCATCACTTCCGGAGGTGCCCGACATCGTCGACGTATTCCGGAAGGGCAGCGACATTCCCGGAGTGATCGACGACGTTCTGGCGCTCGGCGCGAAAGACGGCGCGAAGCCGGTCGTCTGGGTGCAGCTCGGCATTTGGAATCAGGATGCCGCCATCTACGGCGAGAGCAAGGATCTGACCGTGGTCATGGACCGCTGCATCAAGATCGAGCATGCACGGTTCAATGGTGGGCTGCACCTGCTCGGGTTCGACACCGGCCAGATCACGAGTCGCAAGACGATCCGGTAGTTTCTCGGCCGGTCGCGTTACAGAAGATTTCTGCGGTTCACGCATTTGAAACATCCGGATCGTACCCTTGGCGCATGACCGGTCCAGCCGTTCCCTCGCCAATCGTCTCAACACAGTGGCTCGCCGACTACCTCGGAAGCGACGAGCTGGTGGTACTCGATGCGTCAGTGCTGCCTTTTGCCAGCCCGACCGGAAAGCCGGGTCTGCTGAGCGGACATGAGCAGTACCTGGTCGAAGGCCATATCCCGACCGCTGGGTTCGCGGACCTCATCGAGGAATTCTCCGACGCGGATGCGCAGCTCCCGTTCACGCACCAGTCGGGCGAGGCCTTCGCTGCGGCCGTCGGCGCGCTCGGAATCGACAACGAGACGACAGTCGTCATTTACGACTCCTCGATCGGCCAGTGGGCGTCGCGGCTGTGGTGGCTATTCCGCACCTTCGGCCACGACCGGGTGGCAGTGCTCGACGGCGGGTACACGAAGTGGACGGCTGAGGAGCGCGACACCGAGGTGGGATTTGCCGCTCCGATTGCGCGAGAGTTTGTTTCGATTGAGCGACCCGAACTCTGGGCATCGAAGGCCGACATCGAAGACGTACTGGCCGGGCGATCGGCCGCAGCACTGGTCTGTGCAGTACCGCCGAAAGAATTCAGCGGCGAGGAGGGCAGCCGCGCTCGGCGCGGCCACATCCCGGGTAGCTCGAGTACGCCCGCCGGATCGCTGAACAACCGGGAGACAGGCACACTCCGTCCCGAAGCCGAGCTGCGCACTGCCTTCGGACCCGCATTCGATGAGGACCGGGTAATCACGTACTGCGCGCTCGGAATTGCCGCCGCAAAAGATGCGCTCGCACTCACTGTGCTCGGTCACCGCAATGTCGCGATCTACGACGGCTCACTCCAGGAGTGGGCAGCAGACGAGAACGCGCCGCTCGCTGTCTCTGCCTGAGCACTCGCTCTGCCTGAGCACTCGCTCTGCCTGGGTATCCCTCGCCACCACCGCATACGCTGGGAAAGTGGCGCAAACAGCAACCCTCGTGCGGAAATCCCGGTTCGCTCGGTACGGCCTGTATGCCGCTGTCGCGCTACCACCGCTTGCGCTGGCGATCATCGGAACAACCCATCCCGAGCACCTGACAGCTGCGTCGGCCGTTTACTGGCGGAACCTGCACGTCATTACCCTGCCCATTTTTCCGCTGCTGGGTTTCGCGCCGTGGCTTATCGTGCGGTTCCGTCGGGTCGGCCCGCTGAGCTGGGTCGCCGGGATCCTGGGCTTCGTCTTCGCGGTCTTCTACACGGGACTCGACGTTCTGGCCGGAATCGGCGCCGGAGGGCTAAAAGTCGACGGAATGGGAATGGCGACGACCACAGTCTTCGGACTCGGTGACGATCTCGGCAGGGTCGGAGCAACCGCTCTCATAGCCGCAGCGCTTCTGGCGGGCGTCGTATCGATCTGGATGGCGCGATGGTGGGCGCTCCCGGGCGCGGTACTTGTCGTCGCAGGGACTGTCTGCCTCTGGAAGGACCACATCTTCTTCCCGATCGGGGTGCTCGGGCAAGTTCTGCTGGCGGTCGGATGGGTGGCGCTGGTTCTTGCGCTGAGAAGGCCGGCCCGCGCGGAGTCGTCAAACCAGTAACTCTGCCAGATCCGTGCCTGTCGTCACTGGCAGCCTGCAGAGGAAGTTCTCGCAGAGGTAGGCGGACGGTTTTGCGTCGATGAGTCCGCGACCTTCGAACAGTTCGAAGCCCTCCTCGGCGAATGCGAGGCACTGATCCGGAGTGACCACAGCGACCAGACCATCACGCCACGCTCGCGCGATGACTGCCAGGTCGTCGTGCGGGTCGATCGTGACGACGACGAGCTGCCGGAGCGGAGACGATACCGAAGAAAGTCCGGCGAGTGCGCCACCGAAGGAGATGGGACGGTCGAGAGCGAACGGCCACAGTGGGGCAAGAGTCGCAATTGCCGCTGCGCGGAACGTGACACGCTCGCCTGCACCTGCACCTGCACCTGCACCTGCACCGAGAGCACCGAGACCGAGGGCCGCACGCGAGATCGCGCTCACACCGCTGGGGTATGCGCCTTCACTCGGGTCGTTCTCGAGGGCGAGACCGTGTGCGACGAGAATCGGATCTGCTCCCCCGGGAACGGTAAACGACCCGGCACCAAGCGTTGCCGCTACAAGGTCGCGGGCCAGGGCAGCGAACCGGGCATCGCCGCCCGCAAGTGCCAATTCGAGGAGGCCGCCGGCGAGCATCCCGTAGTCTTCGAGCGTTGCGCGTGCTTCCGAAATCCGATCGCCGATGCGAGCGCGAACGAGACGACCAGTCTGCACGAACTCGGTCGAGACAAGGTCAGCGGCAACCTCTGCGGCAGCAATCCATTCGTCGTGTCCGAGCGAGCGCCCAGCGGATGCGAGAGCGGCTATCGCGAGCCCGTTCCAGCCGGTCAGCACCTTCTCGTCGAGGGCCGGCGGTTGCTGGCGCGCCCGGCCAGCTGCACCCAGCTGGTAGTAGCCGCCCTCGACGCGAACTCCATTGACAGTGCTCTCACTGTCCTGGGCCGAAGCGAAACCCCCGCTCGGAAGACGGAGTGTGTCGAGAAGAAATGAAGCGATCCCTTCGGCGACGCTCCGGTTGCCGACGCGTGCATAGCAATCGAGCAGCAGAGCGTTGTCGTAGAGCATGCGCTCGTAGTGCGGTTCGCTCCAGTCGGGCCGAGTCGCATACCGGAAGAATCCGCCCTCGACCGGATCGCGCAGCTCAGATGCGGCCATCGCGTCGAGACTGCGACGAGCTAGGGCGCCGGCGCGAGCATCCCCGCGGTCGGCACGATCGAGGAGAAAGCCGAGCACTGGTGCAACGGGAAACTTGGGTGCTGCTCCAAAGCCGCCGAACTGAACATCCTCGTATTCGGCGAGCGATTCGACCACGGCAGCGAAGTCAGCGTCGGTCGGCAGCGGCGGCTGCTGCGAATCCGAAGTCGCCGCCCCTGCGGTGGCCTGCGCAAGAGCTGATGCCAGCGCACCGGCAGTGTCGAGAACGTTGTCGCGCTGGTCCGTCCAGGCCTCGACCATGGCTTCCAGAACCTGGCGAAACGACGGAAGCCCGTTCGAGGGCGTCGGGGGAAAATAGGTGCCCGCATAGAAGGCGCGACCGGTCGGAGTGGCGAAGACGGTGAGTGGCCAGCCGAGCTGGTCGGTAAAGGCGCCTGCAGCAGCAAGGTAGCTCGAATCGACGTCGGGATACTCCTCGCGATCCACTTTGATGCTGACGAAGTGGCCGTTGAGGTAGTCGGCCAGCTGCGGATCGCTGAAACTCTCCCTCGCCATCACATGGCACCAGTGGCACGTCGAGTATCCGATCGAGAGCAGAACGGGAACATCTCGTTCCGCAGCTTCGGCGAACGCCTCCGCGCCCCACTGCTGCCAGTCGACCGGGTTGTCTGCGTGCGATCGAAGGTAGGGGCTCACAGCATCCATCAGACGATTTGGCATAGCCTCAGACTATGTCGACGTTGACAGTCACCTACGTGGGCGGCCCGACCGCTGTTGTCGAGTATGCGGGATTGCGAATCCTGCTCGATCCGACCTTCGATCCACCGCAAACGTATGAGAGCGATGGTGAGGCGCTGACCAAGACGGTCGGTCCCGGGATCGAGCTCGACGACCTCGGTCCTATCGATCTCGTGCTTCTCTCACACCACGAACACGAAGACAACCTCGACTACTCCGGCCGCGAACTCGTACGGCGAACACCGACCCTCAGCACCGCGAAGGCGGGCGTCGACCTCGGAAAACCCGTCGTCGGGCTCGACTGCTGGGAGGAGCACCGAGTCGGCGACATCACCGTGACTGCGGCACCGGCGTTGCACGGTCCGCCAGGAGCGGAACAACTGGTCGGTCCGGTGATCGGTTTTCTGCTCGAGGCGGAAGGCGCACCGACTGTGTACGTCAGCGGCGACAATGCGTCGCTGGAACTCGTGCAGCAGATTGCCGATCGATTTCCGCGAGTCGACGTCGCAATCCTGTTCGCCGGAGCTGCACGGGTCCCCTCGATCGATGCGGCACTCACACTTACTTCGACGGATGCCCGGCGTGCGGCCGAGGTTCTCGGGGTCTCGCAGGTGGTCGGCCTGCATACCGAGGACTGGGAGCACTTCAGCGAGTCACGGGCACAGCTCGAGGCGGCGTTCGAGGGCACCGACCTGCTCATCGACACTCCGCGCGGGCACCGCGTCGAACTCGAGACCCGCCACCGACTGGCCAGCGAGAGCTGAGGGTCCCTGCGCGACGGCATACTCCCCGCGGCGGCACGATCCCCGGGACGGCACGATCCCCGGGAGCCCGCTCCCCACGAGGCCCGCTCCACGCCGGCGGCTATCGCCGCCGAACGGACGACGGCCTTGCACGGCTGGCATGCAAGTAGCAGCCGTGCGCGATCTCGCTAGTTCACCTCGGCGGGATTTCCCCCTACACGTCGGTTCTCATCGAGCGCGGTCATCGTTGCGAATTCCTCGGTGGACAGTTCGAAATCGAAGACGTCGAAGTTCTCGGCCATGCGTTCGCGCGAGCTCGACTTCGGAATGACGATGTTGCCGGCCTGGATGTGCCAGCGAATGACGACCTGTGCCGGCGACTTGCCGTGGGCCTGCGCAAGCGCCTGCACAGCTGGCGTGCCGAACAGGTCGTACTTGCCCTGGCCGAGTGGTCCCCAGGCTTCGACCGCGATCCCGTGTTCGGCCGCATACTCGTGCAGCTCCCGCTGCTGGAAGATGGGATGCAGCTCGACCTGGTTGACGGAAGGCACGATGTCGGTGGACTCGATGAGGGTCTCGAGGTAGGGAACGAGAAAGTTGCTGACGCCGATGGCGTGCGCGCTGTGCTCGTCGTAGAAGCGCTCGAACTGGCGCCAGGTCTCGACGTACCGGTGGCTGTCGGGAAGCGGCCAGTGAATCAGGTAGAGGTCGACATAGTCGAGCCCGAGTTTGCTCAGACTCGAATCGAAGGCCGCGACGACTTCACCGGACTTGTGATCGGGGTTGGCCAGTTTGGTCGTGATGAACAACTGCTCGCGCGGAATGCCTGACGCTGCGATCGCGGCACCGACCTGCTGCTCGTTGTTGTAGGCCGCAGCGGTGTCGATATGGCGATAGCCGACCTCGAGAGCGTCTTCGACCACTCGCTGGGCATCGGCCTGGTCGACCTTGAAAACGCCGAACCCGAGTTGGGGAATGCTGGTACCGGAATTGAGTGCAACCTGCGGAACTGTCATACCTCCATCGTGGCACCCCGACCTTGCGACCGCCGACCGAAGGCGCAGCCACCGGCGCCGTGGCCGAAGTGCAGGCCGACCCCCGGGCCGAGGCCGACGCCGTTATGGCCACGACTCCGCCGCCGCGAAATCCGATTCGAATGTTCCTGTGAGCGCGGAGAGGATCGCGGGCGCCTGGGATCGGGTAAGGACGATGCTTAGTTCGCGATTGAACGCGAGCGACGAATACGAGGCATTCTGCGAGCCGATCATCGCGGACGCATGAGTGGTGCCCGAATCGACGAGCACGAGCTTCTCGTGCATGTACAGGCCAGTGGGGGTATCGGGAAGTACGTGTACCCGGCATCCCGCCGAGGTCACCTGGCCGAACGCTTTCGTCCACTCCGGGTCATCCATCATGACCACTTCGCAGTGAACGCCGCGCTGGGCATCGGTTGCGAGAGCCCGGTAGATGTATGGGTCGGAGAGTTCCTCACTGGTGAACTGCACACTCGTCGTCGCCCGGTTGATCTGGTCGATCATCGCCTGTTCGGCGTCCGGCGACCAGACAAGGCCTGGAGCGTTGGTCTCGTCGGATGCGGGATCGTCACCGTTCCAGTCTCGCTCGAACGTCTTCTCGATCGCCGACACCTGCACGGCGTAACTGTCGACGATCTCGGCGTCGCGGGTGGTCGCGTAGTACTGCGGAGTGAGGTTGGCCGTCGAGATGTCGGAGGTGGTGCCATCGAACGTCGTGGTTTTGATGTGGAAGATGGTGGAGGCGACACCGAACCGCACCGGCACACCGCCCGCTCGCAACACCGCGTAGGCCGGCTGGTTGGCTGTGCGTACCTCGTAGGCCGCATCGAGCAGAACGCGAACTGTTACTCCGCGTCGGCGTGCAGCGATCAGCGCCTGCTCCTCGCGCGGGTCGTCAAGCTCATACAGCTCCATGTCGATGGACTTCGTGGCCGCGGCTGTCTGTGCATAGATGCCGGAGAAACCTGCAGCAGGATATTGAACGAGTGCGAAATCCGACGGCGAGCTTGGGGCAACCGCGCAGCCGGAGAGGGAAGCCGTCGCCAGCAGTGAAATGATCAGGCCGGCGAGCGTGCGCGCCCCGCGAGCGCCGCGCATCCTCGGCGATCGTGCTGTGCTGCCCATGCTGCTCCTTCCCGCCCTCAGCTTGAGCCAGCGCTGACCCGCGCGCAAACGTGTGCCGCCGATCTGGTGACTGGCGGTCTGTTAAGTCGACTGGGAAGGACTGGCCCGGGCCGGGCATCCAGCAGCGCAATACGATGGAAGGCTCATGTCGATCGACGTCCCCGTGATCTCATTCCCTCCCGAGCTGCCGGTCAGCCAGCGCCGGGAGGACATCGCGCGCGCCATCTCGCAGAACCAGGTCGTTATCGTTGCTGGCGCGACAGGCTCGGGCAAGACGACACAGCTCCCCAAGATCTGTCTCGAGCTCGGCCGAACCAGCATCGGCCACACCCAGCCACGGCGAATTGCGGCGCGAACGATCGCAGAACGTATCGCCGAGGAGCTGGGAACGGAACTGGGCGGCCTGGTCGGCTACCAGGTGCGGTTCACTGATCGCGTCGGCGCAGACACGAAGATCAAGCTGATGACCGACGGCATCCTGTTGAACGAGATCCACCGCGACCGGCTGCTGAAGAAGTACGACACGATAATCCTGGATGAGGCGCACGAGCGCAGCCTGACGATCGACTTCCTGCTCGGCTACCTCAAGCAGCTGCTGCCGCAGCGCCCCGACCTGAAGCTCATCATCACAAGTGCAACGATCGACCCCGGCAGCTTCTCCCGCCATTTCGACGACGCACCGATCATCGAGGTGAGCGGGCGCACCTACCCGGTGGAAATCCGTTACCGGCCGCTGGTCGCCGAGGCCGACGACAACGAGGATGTCGATGGCCCGTCACCGCAGGACCGCGACTACCTGGAGGGCATCAACGCCGCACTCGATGAGCTCGCGCACGAGGCCCCCGGCGACGTACTGGTGTTCCTGTCGGGCGAGTCGGAGATCCGGGACGCCGAGGACGCGATCCGCGGACGCATCTCGGCGGGCGCGATGCGAGGGGATACCGAGATCCTGCCGCTCTACGGACGCCTCAGTTCGGCCGACCAGCACCGGGTGTTCCAACCGTCGGCCACTGCGGGAACACGTCGCCGCGTCATCCTGGCAACGAACGTGGCCGAGACCAGCCTGACGGTGCCGGGCATCAAGTATGTGATCGATGCGGGAACCGCACGGATCAGCAGATACTCGACGAGGGCCAAGATCCAGCGGCTGCCGATCGAGGCGATAAGCCAGGCTTCGGCGAACCAGCGATCCGGTCGCAGCGGTCGAACCAGTGACGGCATCGCGATCCGCCTCTACTCGGAAGAGGACTTTCTGAAGCGCCCCGAGTTCACCGAACCGGAGATCCTGCGCACCAACCTTGCCGCGGTCATTCTGCAGATGATCTCGCTGGGGCTGGGCGACATCCAGGCTTTCCCGTTCCTGCAGCCGCCCGATTCGCGCGGCATCAAGGACGGCCTCGACCTGCTCGCCGAGCTCGGGGCGGTCGAAAGCAATGGTCGTCGAGTAGACCCGGTCGACGAAGGAACACGAGGCGCATCGAGACCCGTCGGCCCCCGCATCACCCCGATCGGTCGCCAGCTCACCCAGCTCCCCGTCGACCCGCGCCTCGCCCGCATGATCGTCGAGTCGAAGAGGCACGGTGTAACCCGTGAGGTGCTAGCGATCACTGCGGGGCTCACAATTCAGGATCCCCGCGAACGACCGCTCGAGAAACGGGCCCACGCCGACCAGCTGCACGCCCGGTTCGTCGATCCGACGAGCGACTTCCTGACTCTGCTCAACCTCTGGAATTACCTGAAAGACAGGGAGAAGGAGCTCAGCGGCAACCAGTTCCGTCGACTTTGCCGGTCGGAATACCTCAATTTCCTGCGCATCCGCGAGTGGGCCGACCTCTACCGGCAGCTGAGTCGGGCCGCAAAACAGGTGCACCTGACGGTCGGGGACGCCTCGACGAATCCGGATGGCATCCACAAGTCCCTGCTCGCCGGGCTTCTCAGCCAGCTGGGAATCCACGATCGGGCCAAGCGCGACTACCAGGGCGCGCGACAGGTGCGATTCGTCGTCTTCCCCGGTTCGGCGCTGTTCAAGAAGCAGCCGGCAGCCATCATGAGCGCCGAGCTGGTGGAGACCAGCCGACTGTTCGCTCGGATGAATGCGGCGATCGACCCTGGCTGGGCCGAGCCGATCGCGGGAGACCTGGTGAAGCGTACCTACGGCGAACCGCACTGGGAGAAGAAACAGGGCTCAGCCGTCGCCTACGAGCGCGTCACGCTCTACGGGGTGCCGATCGTCGTGAACCGGCGCGTGCAGTTCGCGCGCATCGACGCGGCCTGGGCACGCGACCTGTTCATTCGATCGGCTCTCGTCGAGGGCGAGTGGGACATCGACCGCATCGACAAGCGCCTGTCAGAGTTCGATCGGGACAACCGCGCACTTCGCACCGAGCTCGCCCAGCTCGAGGAGCGCAGCCGTCGTCGCGACATCCTGTATGACGACGAGGCGATCTTCGACTTCTACAACTCCCGCATCCCGGCCGACGTCGCGAGTACCCGCAGTTTCGAAACCTGGTGGCGGGTCGAGCAGAAGTCGCGGCCCGACCTGCTCACAATGACGCGCGAAACCCTCGCCGGCGAGACCCGGATCGATGAGAACGCGTTCCCAGCGACGTGGCGCCAGGGTGACCAGACGCTCGCGCTGGACTACCGGTTCGAACCGGGAGCAGACGACGATGGCGTCACAGTCAGGGTGCCACTCGCGCTTCTGCCGTCGCTCACAACGGCGGGATTCGACTGGCTGGTGCCCGGACTTCGCGAGGATCTCGTCACTGCGCTGCTCAAGTCGCTTCCGAAAGCCATACGCCGCAACCTCGTGCCGGCCGCCGACTGGGCCAGGCGACTGCTCGCCGAGATGCCCGACCCGCTCACCCTCGCCGACGAACTCGAGGCCCCCGATGCGACGCCACTGGCCGACTACCTCGCCTCCGCCATCCAGCGTCTCACCTATACCCCGGTCGACGCAGCGGACTTCGACACCGAACGATTGTCGCCGCACCTTGCCATGACCTTCGCTGTGATCAACGAGAAGGGCGTCGAGGTGGCCCGCTCGAAGGATCTCGTGGGGCTGCAGCAGAAGCTGAAGTCACGCGGGCGCGACGCCGTGGCGAGAGTCAGCGCATCCACCCCGCATGCGATCGAGCGCAGCGGCATTACGAGCTGGGACTTTGACGCATTGCCGAAATTTCTCGAGGTGCAGCAGGGCGCCACCGTGATTCGCGCGTATCCCGCCCTCGTCGACCACGGCACCTCGGTGTCGATCACACTCATGAGCACTCCCGACGACCAGGCCCGTGAGACGCCCGACGGTGTTCGCCGGCTACTGCAGCTCGGCATCCCGTCGCCGCTGTCGTATGTGCGCGAACACCTCACCCAGGCCGAGAAGCTATTGCTCGCGACCAGCCCCTATCAGAATGTCAACGCGCTGTTCGACGACTGCGCCCTCGCCTGCATCGACGCGGGGGTACGAGCCCGGCGGCCCGACGGCATCCTGTGGACCAGGGCCGAATTCGAGGCGACCCGGCTCGAGGTGTCCGCGGGGCTGGTCGAGACGCTGATCGCAACCGTCGCGACCGTGAGCACCATCCTCGCAGCAGCGAGGGACGCCGACCGCACCCTGCGTGGCGCCACCAGCATGAGCCTGGTCGCGTCGCTGGCGGACGCGCGCGAACAGCTCGCCGGCCTTGTCTTCCCCGGGTTCATCTCCGGTACCGGGCTCACCCAGCTTCGGCACCTTCCCCGTTACCTTCGCGGCATCACGAATCGTATCGAGAAACTCCCCACCGAGCTGGCCCGCGACCGCGCCTGGCAGCAGCAGGTGCAGGATGCGACGGCCCGCTACGCTGCCGCCGGCGGCCGCATCCCGCTCGCGCCGCACACCCCCGAGAAGCTGGTGCGGGTGCGCTGGATGCTCGAGGAACTGCGGGTCAGCCTGTTCGCCCAGTCGCTGGGTACCGCCGAAACCGTCTCACCCCAGCGCATAGCCAGGGCGCTTGCATAGACTCGGGGTATGCCTTCAGCCGTCATCGTCGACACCCTTCGCACACCGTCCGGCCGGGGAAAACCCGGCGGAGCCCTCTCGCACTTCCACCCGGTCGACCTGCTCGCAACCGTCCTGCGCGCGCTCGTCGAACGCAACAATCTCGACCCCGCGCTCATCGATGACGTGATCGCGGGATGCCTCGCCCAGGTCGGCGAGCAGTCGGTGAACATCGGGCGCAACGCTGCTCTCGCTGCCGGCTTCCCGGTGACCGTGCCGGGCACGACCATCGACCGCCAGTGCGGTTCCAGCCAGCAGGCCGCGACCTTCGCGGCGCAGGGCGTCATCGCCGGAACCTACGACATCGTGATCGCGTGCGGCGTCGAGCAGATGAGCAAGTACCCGATCAACTATGCGACCCTTGGGCAAGACCCGTGGGGCACGTTCGTGCACGAGCGATTCCCCGACGGCCTCGTCGGACAGGGCATCTCCGCCGAGCTGATCGCCGCCCGCTGGAACCTGTCGCGCGAGACGCTCGACGAATACTCCGCGCGCTCGCACCGCCTGGCTGCCGCATCCGATTTCTCGCGCGAGCTACTGCCGATCGGCGATTTCGCCGCCGACGAGACACTGCGTCCGTCGACATCCGTCGAGGGGCTCGCGGGGCTGAAGCCCGCGTTCTACGACGAGGCGATCGCCGAGCGGTTCCCGGAGATCACCGACTGGCGCATCACCCCCGGCAACTCGTCGCCGCTGACCGACGGTGCCTCCGCTGTCCTCATCATGAGCGAGCAGAAGGCCGCAGAGCTGGGCCTTACCCCTCGTGCACGGTTCACCAATTTCGCGGTTGTCGGCTCCGACCCGATCGAAATGCTGACGGGCGTCATCCCCGCGACGCGGCGCATCCTTTCGCGGTCGGGCCTGTCTATCGACGACATCGACACCTTCGAGGTCAACGAGGCCTTCGCTCCTGTGGTGCTCGCCTGGCAGCACGACGTCGGGGCCGACCCCGAGAAGGTCAACCCGCGGGGCGGCGCAATCTCCCTCGGGCATGCGCTCGGCTCGAGCGGAACCCGGCTGCTCGGCACCATGGTCAACACCCTCGAGCAGACGGGTGGCCGAATCGGGCTGCAGGTCATGTGCGAGGGCGGCGGAATGTCGAACGCCACCCTCATCGAGCGGATCTGACCTCTCGTGGCCGAGCGTTCGCTCGTCACGCTTCTGTCGCAGGCCTTCGTCGCGTTCACGATCGAGGCCGACAACGAGTTCGAAGCCCGGATGCCGCACCGCACCGCCGCGGATCGCGGCGACCGCACCAAGTCGGGTCCGTGGATGACCTCGTTCACCTACTACTCGAACTACCTGCGCAACATCCCCGACGGCGGAAGCACGGCTCGGGCACTCGCGCGCGCCGCGGGCGACCACCGCGCCCAGATCGCCCATCGCCTCGGGGAGCTGGCCCGCTGGGGCTACGTTCGCGTCATCCCGACGGGCGACGATCGCGGCGAATGGCTGGTCGAGCCCACGCCGGCGGGAGGCCGATCGCGTGACACCTGGGCTCCACTCGAAGACCTGGTCGAGCAGCGCTGGCGGGTGCGTTTCGGCACAGATGCGGTGGATGCGCTGCGGCGCGGTCTCGAGACGCTACCGGCCGCCGATTCGCTGCCGCTCGGCTTCCCGATTCTCGCCTGGGACCGCTCGACTGGGCGTCGTGCGGCCGAGCCGACGCACGAGCCGGGACTGGCTGGACTGCTGTCGCGCACCATCCTTGCGATGGCCATCGACTTCGACCGGGCGGCTCCGCTGACCCTGGCGACAACGCTCGACCTGGTGCGCGTGCTCGATGCGCCGGTGCCGAGCAGGGAGCTCGCCCTTCGCTCGGAGGTCTCGAAGGAGGCCATTGCCATCGGTGTCGGGCGACTCGTCCGCGGAGGCCTGGCGACCGAGTCCGGGGCGCCCAAGACCGTCAAGCTCACTCCACGGGGACGAAGCGCCGCACGCGCCTCGCTCGAGCTCTGCGCTGAGCTCGATGACGGCTGGCCGGCATCCGCCGAACTGCGGGCGGTGCTGGGCGACCTCGTCGGCCCACGCCTCGCCGAGGGCCTCGAACCGCCCGACGACGGTTGGCGCGCGAGCGCTCCCTACCTCGCCCAGACGCGCGCGACTCTCGCCGACCCCGCCGAGGCGCTGCCGCACTTTCCCATGCTGTCCCACCGTGGCGGGTACCCCGACGGCGCCTGAACCCCGCGCTCCCAAAAACCCCCCGCTCCCAAAACCCCCGCTCCCAAAAACCCCCGCTCCCAAAAACCCCCGAGAGGTCGCAAACGACCCTTCGATCGGGCAGTTATTGGGTCGATTGCGACCCCTCGCGGGCTCTCAGCTCGCCCACTCGCGGGCGTACCTGTCGTGCAGGGCGTCGAAGTTGCGCCAGAAACCGGTGCCGTCGCCACCACGCAGCTTGTCTTCGAGGGCATCGATGTGCCCGCTCCAGCCGGTCGCGACATCGGGGATGACCGACAGGTCCGAGACCTGGCTGTGCAGGATGACCAGCCGAGTTCCTTCACCGTCGGGCGTGAGTTGGAAGGTCACAAGGGCCGACAGCCCCCACAGCTCGCCCCAGGTGTACGAGAGCAGGTGCGGCGGGTCGCACTCGACGACCGTGCCCGGCTCGTGGTGCGGCTCGAAGCCGCTCGACGCGGGCTGCGCATCCGGTGTCACGCGGGAGTGGTCGAAGTCGAGATCGACGATGCCGCCCGGCCGCAGGTCGATCGTTCCGCCGGCGAGCCAAGTGGATCGCAGGGCCGGGTCGACGAGGTAGTCCCAGACGCGCTCGACGGGTGCGGGCAGCACTCGCTCCAGGCGCACCGAATCCGGTGCCACCCTGGTCACACTGCCGCTAGTCGTGCGCATTGTCGTTGTCTGCATTGAATGCTCCATTCATATTGGTGGCTGTCTCGAGCGTGATCGCTGTTCCGAGCGTGTTCGCAGTTTCGAGCGTGTTCGCAGTCTCGAGCGTGTTCGCAGTCTCGAGCGTGATCGCTGTCTCGAGGTCATCGAGTCGCGCGTTCCAGAACCTGGTGTAGTAGTCGAACCAGGCATCCGCTTCGGCCAGTCGCGTTGCGACGAGGCTGCAGGAGTGCCGTCGTCCGCGGATGGTCCGGCGCACGAGTCCCGCTTCTTCGAGAACCTTGACGTGCTTGGATGCGCCGGCGAACGACATGGCGAACGGCTCGGCCAGCTCGCCCACGCTGAGTTCGCCGCCGGCCAGCATCCGCAGCATCGCCCGGCGCGTCGGATCCGCGAGCGAACCGAACACCCGGTCGAGCAGCTCCGTATCTTCAACCATACGGTTGAGCATACACACGCCTCGCCGATTCCTCAACCACTTGGTTGAGCATCCCTCTCTGGGGTGGAGGGACAAACCTTACGACGGGCGGAGTTGTAACCCCCGCCGGCGCGCAGCAACTCTGTCCACCTAGCGCAGTTTCTCCCGCCAGCCCTTTCCCACCAGCCCTTCTCCCGTCAGCCCAGCGCAGTTTCTCCCGCCAGCCCAGAGGGAGTTTCTCCCGCCAGCCCAGAGGGAGTTTCTCCCGCCAGCCCAGAGGGAGGGCGAGTCAGTCAGCGACGACCGCGTAGGCCTCCCACATCGCGGCGTAGCGACCGCCGAGACCGAGCAGCTCGTCATGGCTGCCGATCTCGACCAGCTGGCCGCCGTGCAGCACGGCGATGCGATCGGCGGTGCGGGCCGTCTGGAGGCGGTGCGCGATCACGAGAGTGGTTCGACCCGTCGAGACGCGCTGCAGAGCCGCGGCGACCCTGGCCTCGGTGGCGAGGTCGAGATTCGAGGTCGCTTCGTCGAGCAGCAGGATGGCCGGATCGACCAGCTCAGCGCGCGCCAGCGCCAGCAGCTGGCGATGCCCGGCCGACAGCGAACGGCCACGCTCGGTCAGTTCGTGCAGGTATCCGCCATCGAGCTCAACGACGAACTCGTGCGCACCGACTGCACGCGCGGCGGCCTCGACCTCCGCGTCGCTGGCCTCCGGACGCCCGTAGGCGATATTGTCGCGCACCGACCCCGTGAAGAGGAACTCCTCCTGCGGCACGTAACCGAGCTGGGTACGGAAACCGCGCAGGTCGAGCTCCCGAACATCCAGGCCGTCCACCGTCACAGAACCCTCATCCGCGTCGTAGAACCGCGCGACAAGCTTCATGACCGTGGATTTTCCGGCACCGGTTTCGCCGACCAGGGCAACCGTCTCGCCTGCTGCGATATGCAGGTCGATGCCGCGCAGCGCTTCGGGTGGCTTGGTGAACGCGGCATCCGCGGTCTCGAGCAGGCGAACATCCGCCGGCCCCAGTCGCTTGCCGTGGACGACCGGCTTCGGCGCGACCGGGTAGCTGAAGCGCACGCCGGTGAGCGAGAGTTCGCCGGAGATGCGTCCGGGATCCACGGGATGCGCCGACTCCGGGGTGAGCGTCTCGAGCTCCATCAGGTCGGCGATGCGAGCAACCGATACCCGCGTCTGCTGCCACGCATCGAACACCTGCGACAGCTGCTGGATGGGCGAGAAGAACATGTCGATGTACAGGATGAACGCGATCAGTGCGCCGGCGGTCAGGTTGCCGTTCACGATGAGCAGGGCACCGAGGCCGAGCACGATGGCATCGGCGACACCCGAGAGGAACTGCACGAACGGGAAGTACATCGCGACCAGTCGCTGCGCAGCGACGCGCGAGTCGAGGTAGCTGTCGCCCAGGCCGTGGAAGCGCCTCTTGGTCAGGGTTTCGTGCACGAACGCCTGGGACTCGCGAACTCCCGAGAGGCTCTCCTGGAAGTCGGCGTTGACGATGGCGATCCGTTCGCGCGACAGATCGTAGAGCACCTCGGCCTTGCGACGGAAGATCACCGTGGCGATCGCCAGCGGAATCACGATGGTCAGCGTGGCAAGCCCCAGCTGCAGGTTGACCAGCAGCAAGGCAACGCCCACGCCGACAAAGGTCACGATCGCGACGAGGGCCGACAGCAGGCCGGTCTCGATGAGCGACTCGAACTGGTCGACGTCGGTCGTCATCCTGGTCATGATGCGGCCACCGAGCTCACGCTCGTAGTAGTCGAGGGACAGGCGCTGCAGTTGCGCGAAAATGCGGATGCGCAGGCTCAGCATGACCCGCTGCGCCAGCCGGCCGGTGACGAACGACTCGGCCACTTCGTCGACCAGGTCAGCGAGCGTGACGACGAGGAACAGGCCGGAGGCCAGGAACAGGATGCTCGCGGTGCCGGTCTCGACGCCGGAGTCGATGCCGGTCTTGACCAGGAACGGGCCGAGCAACCCTGCAACCGCGTCGAGCACGACCAGCACAAGGCCGCCGATGAGCGGCTTGCGGAACTCCCGCAGCAGCCGGCCGAGGCTGAAGCTGCGATCCTGTTTGGTCTCGACCGCGAAGTCGATCTTCGGAACATCCCGTACCGGGCCGAGCGCTGCAACCTTCGCGAGCAGCTCGGGCGTTGCGGCCAGCATCGACATCATGCCCCGGCCGCCACCGCGACCGCCACCGCCGCCCAGCCCCATGCCGAGCCCGCCACCCGCGGGGCGAGCCGCGACCGTCGTGCCCTGCTCGCTGCCTCTCGCCCACGCTGACGCAGTCGTTCCACCATCGGTGAGCTCGGCGAGTACCTCGATTCGTCCCTGCGCGACTGCTTCGGCGACATCCTCGTCGAGCCCGGACAACAGGGCGCGATAGGTCGCGCTCGATGCCGACAGCTCCTCGTGCGTGCCCTGCTCCGCAACGCGCCCGTGGTCCATGACGACGATCCGGTCGGCCAGGCGCAGGGTCGACTCGCGGTGGGCGACAAGCAGCACCGTTTTGGTGCCGAGCGCGTCGCGCAGTGAGTCGTGGATCGCCTCCTCGGTGCGCGAATCGATGGCGCTGGTGGCGTCGTCGAGAATCAGGATGCCCGGATCGGCGAGGATCGCGCGGGCGATCGAGATGCGCTGCCGCTGGCCTCCGGACAGGCTGAGCCCGCGCTCCCCGACCACTGTGTCGTACCCGCGCGGCAGCGCACGCACGAACTCGTCGGCCGAGGCGACCTTCGCCGCCGCGACGATCTCGTCTTCGGTGGCCCAGGGCCGGCCGTACGCGATGTTCGCGCGAACCGAGTCGGAGAACAGGAAGCTGTCTTCGAAGACCATGCCGATGTCGTGCCGCAGCGAGGCGAGGTGCAGCCGGCGCACATCCACCCCGTTGACTGAGACGGAGCCCTCGATCGGATCGTAGAACCGGGAGACCAGGGCAGCCACGGTCGACTTGCCGCTGCCGCTCGGGCCTACCAGCGCAACCCGTTCGCCGGCGGCGATGTGCAGCTCGAAGTCGTTCAGCACCGGCGCCGCGCCGTAGCCGAAGGTCACGTGCGAGAAGTGGATGTCGCCGCCGCCCGCAGGCAGGTCGACCGCGTCGGGAGCGTCCGCGATCGCCGGGGGCTGGTCGAGCAGCTGGAAGATGCGCTCAATTCCCACTCGGGCGAGCTGCCCGATCGTGAGCACGCCGGCCAGCGTGCGCGCGGGCGCCACGAGCTGCGCGACATAGGCCGAGAAAGCGAGAAACGTTCCGATGCTGAGGCCGTGCGTCAGTGTCAGCCAGCCGCCGAAGGCGAGGATCGCCACCTGGCCGAGCGTCGGAATCGCCTCGAGAATGGGCTGGTATTTCGACTGGATGCGCACCGTGCGCAGCTGGGCGCCGTAGAGCCGCGACGACACATCCGCGATGCGCTGGATCTCCCGCGACTCGCGCCCGAACGCCTTGACGACCCGCACACCACTGGTGTCTTCGTCGACGATCTGCGCGACCTCGCCCTCTTTCTGCTGGGCATCCCAGCTGGCGGGAAGTACGCGGATGCGCATGCGGTAGGCGACGAGGATGAGCAGCGGCAGCATGATCAGGCTCACCAGCGCCAGCAGCGGCGACAGGAAGAACATGACCACCAGTGAGAGCAGCATCAGGATGACGTTGCCGCTCATGATCGGCAGCATGTTAAGCAGCCCCTGCACGAGCGCCGAGTCGGAGTTGGCGCGAGAGACCAGCTGGCCGGTCGACATCTGGTCGAGGCTCGCGAAGTCCATGGCCTGCAGGTGGTCGTGCATGTCGTTGCGCAGGTCGTTCTGCACTTCGAGGGCGACCCGGCCGCCGCGGTAGCGCCGCAGGTAGGTGAAGCCGAACTGCGCGATCGCGAGGGCGATCAGGAGCGCGAGCCAGGGCAGAAGCGGCGACGTTCGGGCGACGATGACCCCGTCAACGATCTGCCGCGCAATGAGGGGAACGACGACCTGGCACGCGCTGCCGAGCAGGGCGCCAACCAGGGAGATGATGACGCTGCGCCGGTGACGCAGCATGTACTGCCAGAGTCGACGCACCCAGCCGAGCGGTTTCGCGTTGGCCGCCACTAGACGATCACCTCGCGCGCGTGGGCGGCCATCGACTCCTCGATGACCACTCCCAACTCGACGAGGCTGCGCACCACGGTAGCCGGGTCGGGTGTGCGCTCGGCGAGCAGCTCGAGCTGGCGCACCATCCGCGCTTCCATTCGTTCGAACAACTCGGCGCCCTCCGCTGACAGCGTCAGTTCGACTGCTCGGTTGTCACCCTCGACGGTCGACTTCACGATGTAACCGCGGCGGCTCAGCGAGTCGATGGTGGAACTGATGGTCGGCTTGCCGAGCAGAAGCCGTGAGGCAAGACGGGATGCCCGCGCTTCGCCCTCGGCAATAGCCGACATCACGCGATAGTCGGCGAAACTGAGTTCATCGGATGCCCGCTCGACGATGCGCGAGAGCCGGGACATCGCCCGCACCGCCTCGACGAGGTCGGCGCCCTTCGAGTCGACAGGGTGTAGTTCGATCATCGAACCAGTTTAGCAACTAGTTCGAACGACGAACTACCAGCCCGCTAGTTGGCCCAGGATTGGTTGACGGTCGCGAGCACCTGTTTGGTCGGGGTGCCCTTGACCCAGTCGACCATTCCCGTAAGGAAGGTGCCCGAACCCACCACCGCGGGCATGAGGTCGGCCGCATCGAACCGGAAGATCGTGTGCTTGTCCTGGAGCAGACGTGTCGAAGCCTGTTCGAGCGGCGTCGCATCCGTCGACGCGGGTAGCGACAAGTCGGGGCTGATCGCACCGCCCAGCTTCACCCGCGAAATCGCCCACGAACTGCTCGACAGGTACTGCTGCACCTTGATCGTGTCCGCGCTGTCGGAGAACGCCGAGACGAAGTATCCGCCGCCGGTGACCGGTGTCGTGCCAGCGGTGATCGGCGGAAGCGGGAAGGCCCAGTAGTCGCCGTCAGGGCCGATGGATGCCTGCTTGCCGCTCGCCGTCGTGAGCTGGTTGACGAAAGACGACGGCTGGTGGGTGAGCGCGCACTGCCCGCTCTCGAGCGCCGACGCGACGCGAGGAGTCGTCGCAGTGTTGATACTGGCCACTCCCCCGATGCCGGCGTTGACATAGCCGGGGTTGAGCAGGATTTGCGAGACATCGTCGAAGGCCTTCGCGATGCGCTTGTCGGTGAACGGGATCTGGTGGTTCACCCACTGGTCGTAGACGGCCGGCCCGTCCTGGCGCAGCACGAGGTCGGCGATCCAGTTGACGCCGTTCTCGCCGCTCTCAGCCCCGACGCTGAAGCCGTCGCACCAGGGCGCGGCACCCGTCGCGGACTGGATCTGCTTCGTCAGCGCGAGCAGGTCACTCCACGTCTTCGGCACTGTGACGCCCCACTTGGCGAACTGCTTCGGCGAGTAGAACACCCAGCCATTGACGCTGGCGAGAAGTGGTGCGGCGTAGTTCGTCCCGCCTGTTGTCGTGTAGCTGGCCCAGATCGCCGGGAAATTCTTCGTCACATTCGTCTTCACCGATGCCGGAAGCGACTGCAGGTAGCCGCGCTGGGCGAGGGCGTTGATGATGCCGGGCTGCGCGAAGATCGCGAGGTCGGGAGCGTTGTTCTGCTGGGCCTCGGTGGCGATTCCCGACTCGAAGTCGGGAGTGCCCGTGTAGAGGATCGTGATGTGGTTGGCCTTCTCCCAGCCGGCCCAGGATGCGGACAGCAGGTCGGCATCATGGTCGGTGATCGGGCCCTCGATGGTCACCACGTGCGGCGGGGTCGCGTTGGCGCGGTTCTGCACCTGGCCGCTGCAGCCCGACAGCGCGATAACGGCCGCAGCCAGTACGGCAAGCGGTGCCACCGCTCGGATCAGGCGTGCGCTCACAGTCATTACTCCCCGGGTAAGCGTTGGTGTCGGTCGGATCTTCCGGCAGCGCTGCCGAGCTGGGTGGACAATTCGTGCTGCGGGTTGGTACGGGCTGTGCGGGTTGATCGGGTTCTTCGAGAACCCTACGGGGTGGATCAGCGCGGAAGGCCGCGACGCCCCATGAAGCAATCCAATCGAATCCGCACCCGGGCCGCTAACCCCACTTCGCGCGTCATGCGGTCGTGTAACCGGGCGTCGTGGCCCCGTGGCGCGCGACGAAGAAGCACGCCCTGCATCGGTGTGCACGAAGCGCGCGACGAAGGAACACGGGTGTCGAAACCCTCACGAAACACCCGTCACCTCTCGTCAACAACCGTCAACGCAGAAACCTGTAAACAGATCCGGACCTGCATTTTTCAGCGTCCTGTGCGCTGTGTCAGGCTGGTTTCATGACCGAGATCCGCGAGGCGATCGAGCAGGCTGCGGCTGTGCTTGGTGTCCTCGCCCGGGTCGATCGGTCGACTCTGGCTGACTCCGATCTGGTGTCGCTGTTGGAGGCCGAGGAAGCCCTCGGGCGCCTCGCGGATGCGTGTCGTGTGCTCACCGCAGCGGAAGTTGCCGACCGATCCCGCTACGAGTTGGGGGTCGCGGGCCTGTCGATGCAGTACTCGCAACGGCGCGCGGTGGATTTCATTGAGCAACGCACCCGCACCTCCAAAGCCGAGGCGGGTCGCCGGATCCGGATCGGTGCCGCCCTGCGGGCCCGGCAGTCGCTGGCGGGTGGGATGTTGCCACCGGTGCGGCCGATCCTCGCCGAAGCCCTCACCCAGGGCCTGGTCGGGGTGGATTCCGCGCACATGATTATCCACCACCTGGGCCAGGCCACCGGCGGTAGCGACGCCACCCCGGCGAACATGGATGCCGCCGAGCTCGCCCTGGTCGGGCTTGCGGCAACGAACCCGGCGGAAGATGTCGCCGACCTTGCCCGCCGCTGGCGGGACGGCCTCGACCCCGACGGCGCCGAACCCCGCTACGACCAGATCGTGCAATCCCGGCTGGTCCGGGTCAGCCGGGAACAGGGAGGCATCACCCGGTACACGATCGACGCCGCCCCACCCCTTGCCGCAGTACTGCAGGCGGCCCTCACCGACTCCATCGACCCCAAAGCCGGTCCACGGTTCCTCAGCGACGACGACCAGGCCCGGGCAACGACCCAGATCGTGGAACGGGACGGCATCAAGGTGGAACGCCTGACGGACCCCCGCAGCCTCGGGCAGAAACAGTACGACATCCTCGAAGCCGTCTTCACCGCGGGTCTTGCCGCAACCCGGGACCAAGCAGCCGACCAGCGCACCGTCGGGATGGTCACAGCCATCATCGGACTGAAAGACCTCCTCGACAGCACCGGGTACGGGATCATCGAAGGCATCGACGAAGTCATCCCCGCCACCATCATCCAACAGTTGGCCTGCGAGACCGGATTCGAACCCATCATCATCGGAAACCAAGGCCAACCCCTCTACCACGGCACCCGGATCCGATACATCACCCCCAGCCAACGACGAGCCCTGATCGCCCGCGACGGCGACCGGCGCACCGCCAAAGGATGCCGCAAACGGGCCGCGACCGCCCACGGCCACCACGTCATCTTCGCCTCCCGGCAAGGACCCACCAACATCGACAACATGGTGCTGCTATGCCCCACCCATCATGCCGCCCTCCACCAAGGAGCCTTCGAAATACAAATGATCAACGGCATGCCCTGGATACGCGACAGCATCGACACCACCAACAACCACGCCTGGAAACCCGCCAGCAACACCCGACTCAGCCCTGCCACACCACCACACCGGTAACCCCGGTGTTCCCGGGAGTTCCCGGTGTTCCCGGGAGTTCCCGGTGGCCCCGGGAGCTCACGACGTCCCGTGTGCTCTCGGTGACACGTAGTCTGTTCGTCGTGCCAGATCCCGACGAGACCGATCAGCATAATGAGCGTGGCGAAACCGACGAGTCCCACCTGCACGACGCGTTCAACTCGTACAGCGCGTTCAACAGGTACAGCGCGTTCAACCCGTTCACCGGAACGTTCGAGGGCGAGACTGCGCCCACACCTCCGACCGCCGCCAGGAACG